>Ga0256404_1011607_pt1 | contig 11730 bp, 11 predicted proteins | sample RumenRJG_01DNA_FD_185990 | JGI IMG/M metagenome (GOLD analysis project Ga0256404, IMG submission 185990) | Bovine rumen microbial communities from Lethbridge, Alberta, Canada - RJG_01 | ecosystem: Host-associated > Mammals > Digestive system > Stomach > Rumen | place: Canada: Alberta | collected... | reverse complement strand
CTATCCCACAAAATTCTGATTTGAACCGAAAGGAAAGGAGATAGGAATACAAAAATGGCCACACCGTCGGTGTGGCCACATGGCTCTAGTGCGATTCGAACGCGCGACCTTCTCCTCCGGAGGGAGACGCTCTAATCCAGCTGAGCTATAGAGTCGTTGGCACTATACTAACCTGTCTTGCCTGTGAAATGCAAGCTTATCGGCTTGCGTCATACAAGGGGGTAAGGATATGCTTGACGCAGAAATGCAAAAAAAGAGGTGCTTCGAATGAAACCTACAGTCGTGGTGCTCGCTGCCGGGATGGGCAGCCGGTATGGTGGAGTGAAACAGATCGACGCGGTCGGCATGCACGGAGAGACCCTGCTTGACTTCGGGATCTATGATGCCCGTCGCTCCGGCTTCGAGAAAGTCGTCTTCATCATCCGCAAGGATATCGAGCATGATTTCCGGGAGCGGCTTTTCGATCGTATCGCGCGCAACATGGATGCCGAATACGTCTTCCAGGAGAAGAGCAGCATGCTGGACCGCGCCCAGCTTGAGGCGAGCAAGGATACCCGCGTGAAACCTTGGGGTACCGTCCATGCGATTCTTTGCGCCGAGACCGCCGTCTCCACTCCGTTTGCCGTCATCAACAGCGACGATTACTATGGGCGCAAGGCCTTCGAGATCCTTGAGAACCATCTGGAAGGGGTGGACAACGACTCTCCTGAGCATGCCATGGTGGGCTATATCCTCGAGAACACGATGAGCAAGGAGGGTAGCGTCAGCCGCGCCATCTGCACGGTCAGCGACGACGGATACCTGGAGAACATGGTGGAGAACACCCAGATCGAGTTTGTCGATGGCAAGCCGGTCAGCCACTTCGAGGGGAAGGATATCAGCCTTTCCGGCAAGGAATGGGTGTCGATGAACTTCTTCGGCTTCACCCCGAGGGCCTTCCATGATTTCCGTTCCTACTGGAACGACTTCGCCAGAGACCATATCCGCGAGCCGAAAAAGGAATGCCTGCTCCCCAACGCCGCCAGCCAGATCGTCACCAGCGGGGACGGTAGGATCAAGGTCTACCATACCGACGAGAAATGGTTCGGCATGACCTACAGCGCCGACAAGGAAATCGTCAAACGCGAACTCCGCAAGAAAATCGAGACAGGCTACTATCCCGAGAAGCTCTGGGAGAAATAAGGCTGATCCTGTCCGGAACATGCCCTCCTTGCTGGCTGTTGGCCCAGAAAGGAGGGTTTTGTTATGGGGACAGCTTGTCGGGCAGTTGTACGTGCTGGCTTGCCATCCGGTCGAGCAAACGGGACGGATTGTCGTCCACCAACAGCGTCTGCAGGCATCTTGGGTCGAGAAAGCCAGCCTCGACGCTTTTGTGGAGCATGTCCAAGAGCGGCTTCCAGTAGCCGTCCACGTCCAGGAGCGCCACCGGCTTGTGGTGGTAGCCGAGCTGCCTCCAGGTATAGGCTTCCATCAGCTCCTCCATGGTTCCGATGCCGCCGGGGAGGGCGAGGAAGCCGTCGCCCAGCTCATACATCTTCTCCTTGCGGCTGTGCATGCCGTCAGTGATGATCAGCTGGCTCTCCACCTGCTTGGTCCTTACCTGGGGCAAGTCCATCGCTTGTGGCAGGACACCGATCGTGGTGCCGCCGAGACTCTTGAGCGTGTCCGCGACGACTCCCATGAGTCCCCGGTTCCCCCCTCCGTAGACCAGGTCGAGGCCGGCCTTTCTCATGGCTTCGGCAAGCGTGACTGCCATACCCCGGTAGATGGGGCTGCTCCCCATCGTGCTTCCACAAAATACGGTAAGACGGTGCATCATGTTTCCCATTGTACCGGTTTTGCTCTACACTGGATACATGATGGATGATGATTTGCCACAGGGGCTGACGCTCCTTCCCGATGAAGAGGAGGCGGTGGATTTCCTGGAAATCCTCTATTGCCGTGCCGTACCGATCCTCGCTGTGCTGTGTGCGGAACATCCGCTCGATCCAAAGCGGATCCAGGATTTTGAGAAGCGGATGAAGGGGATGTTTCCCGAGGGAAACGTGGGGGAGGAAATCGAGAGCGCGATTATCGAGGCCGGACGTTTCCCCCAGGAGCTCTTGACCTATCTGGTCAACTACCTCTTCCGGACCACCCAGCCGTTCCTTGATGATGCCAACGCGCTGACCATGAGCCGTATGGTCGTCTCCTTGGCGGGAGAACTTTCCGAGGCGGGATGGCAGGTGCTTCTGCAGTATGGATCCAGCTTCTTCCTTACCAAAAACGAGATTCTGCAAGAGGATAGCGGCCAACACGCCCCTTGAGTTTGTCTTCTCTGCCGTGTATGATGAATTCCGTATCCCAATGAAGGAGAAAACTATGAAAAGACGTGTTCTGGGATTGATGGGCGCCTTCCTTCTTCTGCCTGCTGTGGCGTTCGCCGTTCCTGTTGCGATTACCTGGGAATGGACCCTCGATGATCCCGATGTCACTACATTCCGATATCAGCTTGACGGGGAAGACCCCGATGGATGGACGGTGGTCGACGCCTCCCATACTTCCTATACTGCGGAGAACATGGATGGGACGAAGTCCTACACCTTGTATCTGCAGCAGTCCTATGATGGCGAGCATTTCAGCGCCAGCGCCACCAGTACCAGCGAACCGCTGGAGACCGAGGAACCGGTTCCTGCCGAACCGGTAGTCGAACAGGCGCCTACGGTCGCAGAAACACCCGTTTCCGCCGAGACTGAGACCGCCCCGGCTCCTGTCGCCGAAGAACCTGCGGCTGAGGCATCCGTGCCCTCCGAAAGCGAGCCGGTTGCCGTGGCGGAACCCGCTTCCGAGCCGGTTGCCACGCCTGTAGCTCCCCAGCCTGCCGCCAAGGCCCCCAAGAACCGCGCTCCGTTCCGCTTCGGCTTTGGTGTCTATGGCAGCGCCGACAAGGTGCTTGACGAGGATTCCTACCCTGTTCTGGATTTCCACCACTCCTGGTTTCCCGAACTGGGTGGCGAGATCAAGCTGGAGAATATCCTTGCCGGAAAGCATGTCGGTATCGGCCTTGACCTGCGTGGGGCATGGGTTCCGACTCCCGAGGGCAAATGGAAGGATGTCTTCGACCATCTGGACGAACTGAACAACGCCATGTACGGTTCCGCGGCCTTGGAGCTCGACCTGAACTTCGGAAAGACCTTGCTGACGCTTGGTGCCGGTGGTTTCGGTGCCTATAACCTCGATGACTGGACCTACGGCGTGCTCGGAAGCGCCGGTATCGGCTATCACTTCACCAAGCACCTGTACATGGGAGTCGACGGGCAATACCGCTATTACCTGGACAACACCGAGAAGGCGCAGACCCTCAGCGGCAGCGCGTCGATGTTGCTCACGTTCTGATTTCCATTCTGGATTTTTACGGAGTTTGGAGCACCTCGTTTCCACGGGGTGCTTCTTTTTGTATGATAGAGGTATGAAACGTCTGATTGCCGGCCTGTTGGCTCTTGTGTGCTCGCTTCCGCTTGTCGCCGCCTCCTGGTCCTGGACAACCACTGATCCTTTGGTTGTCTGTTACCGTGTGCAGGTGGACGGGACGAACGGGGATTGGATCTACTTGAAGGATGGGGTGCATGCCTATACCTCCAACGGGAGCGCGTTGGTGCTCCAGTATTCCCATGACGGGGAGAGCTATTCCGGTTCCCTGGTCTTTCCCTCGAAGCCTGGCACCTACCAGGCCGGTTCGGTCTCCATGGTGGTGGAGGAGAGCCGGAGCACGTTCCGTGAGCCCAACGGCTTCTGCCTGAGCTTCGTCGGAGGATCCGAACGGACAATCACCTCGGGCGACTATGCCCTGTATGATGAGCGTGGCCGCTGGGAGATCGGGCTCGAGGCGGCATGGAAGGATATGTGGAGGAACGCCGGCTTGATTCTGGGTGGTTCCTATATCCCGGCGAAACTTGACGACGATGTGGTGAACACATGCACCGCCAGCGCGATGATGGGACTCTCCTTTCCGACCGGCCAATACGAGATCACGCTCGGTTTTGGTGGGTTTTTCTGGTTCTGGGGCGATGCAGGTTCCGACGATCTGACCAAGCAGATGTATGGGTTGCAGGGCATGCTGCGCTACACCTTCAACGTCAACCGGCACTGGTTCGCGGGCTTCGACGTGATGATGCGCTACTATCTGAAGAGCCGGTTCTTCCATAAGGAGGCCGGACAGATTGTCAGCGATGCCCCGGAGAACAGGGATGGCGGGGCGATGACCTTTGGAGCCCATGCGGTGGTGGGGTACCGCTTCTGATGATTTTTCCATTCATCTCCTTCCATCTCGCGCATCAGATGCTGGACGAGCGGGAGATGCGGGCCCTGGAGGGGGTCTGCGCCCATCGGCACAACGCTGACAGTTGCATCGACGACTATATCGGACGCCATCAGTTGGATACCGGTTACCAGGTGCGGGGCGCGATGGAGGAAGGGGAGAACCTGTTCGGCATCACCGATCCGGCATTCTTGCGCCACACGAGTGCTTATTTCAGCGCGCTTCGCGCTGCCGAGATCTTCTGGCGCAAAGCGGAAGCCCCTTTCGGCTTCGATACGCTGCAGGACCTGCATGGGGAGCTTTTCGGGGATATCGATCCCTTTGCCGGAATGCTGCGTACCTATCCCGAGGGAATCTACTGTGCTCCTGGCCTGATTGAGAGCCAGGGTGAGGAAATCCTGTTCCGGTTGCAGACTGACGGCTATCTCGGCGGGAAGGAGGCGATGCTTCCTGGATATCTGGGAGACTTGCTTGCCCTCCATCCGTTCGCGCGCGGCAACCGCATGGCCGTCCACCTGCTGTTCGAGCAGATGGGCCGGTTCCGCCATTGGCAGGTGGATTGGAGTGTCCTCGACCTGCAGACAATGGCCTCATGCGAGGATGAGGCCGTCATGGGACGTGGACACGGTCTGTCCGCTTATTTGCTTCCGGCAATCTGCCCGAAGACCCAAAGCGGATCGACCCGCTGAAATTTCTCAGGATCGGTTTCCAATGATTTCCCTTTCGCGTCCAACTCGAGGTAGAGGGAGTCGGGAATCTGCACCATTCCCTCAAGCTCCCCGGTCGGCCCCAGCTTGCTGAAGGAAAGTTGCCCGTCACGGTGCTCGGCGAAGAACAACGTGGCTTGCTGGTCGGCCGGTTCCTGACGCAGGCCTAGGTAAAGCTTGCAGAGTTCCAGCGTCCGGTCGTCGAGCAGGTTCTCGAAGGCCAGCACCTTTTCCTTCAGCTCGTTCACGTTCCTGACCAGCCTGAGCTTCAAGCCGGCCAGTTCCTTCGGAGCGTCGACCTTGCTGGTCTCTTCCTTGGCGTCAGGGGCGAGCAACAGGGCGTAGCCCGCATCCTTGTGGACCACGACCAACTCGTGCTCCACCTGGAAGCGGGTGCCGCACTTGGTGCACGTGTGGGTGAAAAGGGAGTCTGTCAGGATGGCATACTGCTGGTTTGGCTCCTTCCCCAGATCCACGCTGGTGGGCATCTTCAGGTGCTGCACCGCGTGGCAGGAGGGGCAGAAGAGGTCTACCTCGACATTACTCGCCATCAGGTTCTTCCTTTCTTGTCTTCAGGACGGCCTTGCGGGTCACCTTTTCCTTGAAGCGGGGAATGGCGCTGCGCACCGCCTTGTGGCGGATGCGGAAGCAGTAGTGGATCCGCGGGTCGCGCTGGAAGTCGTCGCCGATCGTCTGGGGGGTGATGTCCTCGATCTCATAGTCCTCGTCAAGGAACGGGGCCAGATGGAAGCGCCGGAAGTTGCAGGAGAAGATCAGCGTGCCATCGGTGTCCAGGTGCATCATGCAGGCTTTGATCAGGTCTACATGGTCGCGCTGCACGTCGAACGAATTCCTGCCCTTGCTGTTGCTGAAAGTCGGAGGGTCGCAGAAGATCAGGTCAAAGCGGTCGTAGGTGTCGTAGAGGAACTGCAGCACGTCGCTTCGATAGAAGAAATGGTTCATCGACGTGTAGCCGTTCAGCCGCATGTTCTGTTGGGCCCAGTCCAGGTAGGTGCTTGATGCGTCGACACTGACCGTGGACAGGGCACCCCCCTTGGCGGCCTCGACGGTGGCGCTGCCGGTGTAGCAGAAGAGGTTCAAGAAACGTTTGCCTTTGGCCATCTCGCAGATTTCAGCGCGGATGGGGCGGTGGTCCAAAAAGAGACCGGTGTCCAGGTAGTCGCTGAAGTTGACCAGGAACTTGCATCCATTCTCATGGACGATGAAGTACTTGCCGGTATCGTTGAACTTCATGTACTGCTTCTTGCCGCTCTGTCGGGAACGGGTCTTCACGAAGATCCTGTCGCGGTCGATGCCGGTGGCGCGTTCGGTCGCGTCGACCAGGTCCTGAAGCCTGCGCGCGGCGTCCTCCTCGGGGATTTCCGCCGGAGCCTCGTACTCGCTCAGAACGATCCAGTTCTTCTCGTACATGTCGATGGCGGCGTTGAACTCCGGCATGTCGGCATCATAGATGCGGTAGCAGGTGACCCCTTGCCTTTCCATCAGCGGGACAATCGCATCCAGGTTCTTCTTCAGCCGGTTGTAGACCATCTGGGCGGTGTCGTTCAGCGGCTGTGCCAGGCGTTCCGCCTTGCGGGCCTCGGCACGGGCGGTGCGCTCGGCCTTCTCCTCCGCGCTGAAGACATAGTAGTGGGCCAGCTGGCAGGGGATGCCGCCATTGGTGACCGTGTTGGTGCGGTCCGGCTTCATGTCAACGTAGGAAAGCAGCTGCTGGTCGCCGCAGAGGATGGCGATATGCCAGCCAAGGAAGAGGTTGGAGAACTTCTCCCCCATCTGCTGGTAGAGCAGTTGCATCGGCTCGTCGGCTTCCATGCGCACACCGTACGGAGGATCGGTGATGACATAGCCACGGGGCGCAGGCACCTCGTCGGCGGTGATGTCGGTAAAGTCCTGCACGCCAAAGGAAATCAGGTCTGCCACTCCAGCCGCCTGGGCGTTGGCCTTGGCTATGCGGACCGCCTTCGGGCTGATATCCCAGGCATAGATCTTGATATCGTTTTTCCGTCCTTCCTTGCTCTTGGCGATCAAATCGGCCTTGATGGACTCGAACAGTTCCTTGTCATAGCCGGGAAGTTTCTGGAAGGCGAATGTCCGGCCGGGGGTGACGATGCCGGGGGCGGTGTCGCTGGCGATCAAGGCCGCCTCGATGGCGATGGTACCGGCTCCGCAGAATGGATCGAGCAACACAGGTCGCTTGCCTGGCTCGTCGTCCAGAGCTTTTCTCCAGTCGCTTCTCCAGACGATGGCGGCGGCAAGGTATTCGGCAAGGACCGCGTCGGTCACATCGGTACGGTAGCCGCGCTTGTAGAGCGCCTTGCCGGAGAAGTCGACGTACCAGCAGATGTGCCCGTCGTCCAGATGGAGATGGAAGGTCACATCCGGGTTCTCGGTATCGACTTGCGGGCGCTCCCCGTCAAAGACGCTGCGGATACGGTCGACGATCGCGTCCTTCAGCCTGATTGCGGCGAAATGGGAATTGTTCAGCCAGTCGGTGTGCTTGACGGTTTCGGTGACAGAGAAGGAGAGCTGGGGGTTGATCCAGTCTTCCCAAGGGATACGCACGCTGGCGGCGTACAGGTCGTCGGCCGATTCCACCCCGTCTTCCTCATACAGGCCAAGGAGCACGCGGGTCGAGACCCTGCTGGTCAGGCAGAAGGTGTAGGCCGCCTTCAGGTCGGCCTGGAATTCCACTCCGCCCACGAAAGGCTTGATGTCGGTGCAGCCTGCTTGTGCCGCTTCTTCCTTGATGATGTCGCTCTGGTTCTGGGCGGATGTGACGAAATAAATCATTTTTTCTCCTTGTCTGCTGGTTCGTTCAGCAAACGTGCTAGTGCCTCTTTCTCAAATGTGTAGCGGGAACCGCAGTTCCCGCAGGTCAATTCTAACGGAAAAGGTCCTTTCGTGAGAATATCCTTACGGGTATCCTCCGGCAGATGCTGGAGATAGCCGGCGAAGCGCTCCTTGGTGCAGGGACAGGAGAATCCGACCATGCCGCTGTCCAGGTGCTGCGGCCTCAACTCGGCGCAGTGGACGTTGACATAGGCCTGCATGTCCAGGCCGTTCTCCAGCCAGGCGCCGACCGGTTTCAGGTGGCTGCCTACCTGCTCGACTTGCTTGATCGCCTTCTCGTCACAGCCCGGCATCAGCTGGAACAGCAGTCCTCCGGCACCGGAGGGATGGCCTGCTTTGTCGAACTGCATGGCAAGGTCGACCAGCGTGGGAATCTGCTCGCTCTGCTGGTAGTAGAGGGCCAGGTCCTTGGCCAGGCTGCCATGTTCGATCATGATTTGCCCGGAAACCGGCTCGCGGTTGCCCTCGATCAAGCGGGTGACGGTAAGGAATCCCGGACCGTACAGCGGGGAGAGGTTGGTGTCCTTCAGCGGCTTGGCGAGCGGGATGGGATTGTGGACCAGACTGCCGCGTACCGCTCCGCAGGCCCAGGCCTCGGCGGTATAGCCGCCAATGGGACCGCCACACTCGACGGTCAGTTGCAGGCGGTCGTTGCCCTTCATCGAGCTCGCCATCAGCAGGCTGGCGATGTAGGCCTTGCCAAGCACCAGGGTCTCGAGCACCCCGGTATGGAAATTGGCCTGCATCTCGTTGACAAGCCGAGTGGCGCCGATGGCCGTCAGACGGACTTGGCCGTCACACAGCAGATAGGTGTCTTTCGTATCGGCAGGGATATGGTCGAGGTGCTCCAAGACCTTGGAATCTAATGGTTGTTTGATCATGGAGACAATGTACTCGCCGGCTCTGGCTTTGACAAGATTTGCGGGTGGGGTATCTAATAACCGGTATGAGACCTCACACCTATCTGCTGACGGGCGCGACCCGCCCGGGAAGACTGGGTTACCAGATTGCGCTTCGCTTCCTTGAGGAGGGAGACCGCCTTGTCCTTTCCGTCCATCGGCAGGAAAGCGACCTGCCTGACCGGTTTCCCGGCCAGGTGCGGACCTGCCATGCCGATTTTGCCGACCCCTCGTGCATGGAACGGTTGTTGGACGAAGCGGGGCCGACGGATGGAATCGTCAATGCCGCCAGCGAGTTCCTTCCCACCGGGTTCCAGCAGACGATGGCAGACGATCTGCGGCGCAGCCTGGACATCCATGTGGTGGCTCCGTTCCTGCTTGCCCAAGGCTATGCCGCCCGTGGGAAGGGCTCTTCAATCGTCCATATCCTGGATTCCTACGCCTTGGCGGGGAAGGGCGGAAGGGTGGCTTACCGGCTGGCCAAGAGCGCGCTCGCCGAGGAGGTCCGTCTGCTTGCCCCTGTCCTGGCTCCCCGGATCAGGATCAACGCGGTCGCCCCGGGAATGGTCATTCCCTCGCCCGGCGAGGAGGAGTTCGCCAAGAGGGAAGAAGCGTCGTCGCCGCTAGGGAAACTGGCCACGGTGGAGGATGTCTTTCAGGCGGTCCGCTACCTGCTCGGGGCCGTTTCGGTCACCGGCCAGACAATCTTTGTCGATTCCGGCGCCTTCCTTAGGTGATGGATGCCCGTTTTTTCGGTATACTGGGTGGCATGAAGTTCCATCGCATGAGCAAAGACCAGAAGGAAAGGCTCCTGTTCCTTTCCATGCTGGCCGCGGTTTTCATCATTCTGATCGGGCTCGAGCTCTTTCTGACCCACGCTCTGCTGCAGAGCGAGACCCTGAAGATGCAGGGCGAGGCGGAGCGTGCCTTCAATACGGTCTACATGGATCTGCAGGAGGGGGGGCAGGACAAGGCGATGCGGACCATGCAGAACGAGCACGTCGCCGGAATGGCCATCTACAACTCGACTGGCAGGCGCATGGTGGGTCTGGGAGTCACCCCCTTGGTGCTTGACCTTTCCGCCGACCATTCCTCGTATGGACGGAACTTCACTACCGGTGCGGTCAGCTACAACGCCAAGACGGGCAACGTCGAGTATGTCCGCATGGCCCGTCTTTCCATCCTGCTGGACACCGAGAACCTATCCCTGTCGGAGAACGGGTACCTTTCCAACCCGATGGAATTTCCCGACGTGCTCTATCTGGTCATGGATGGGTCCGAGTACCATGCCCGGCTGGTGGGCACCCGATTCCTCGGACTGTTCGCCGCGCTGGTGATAGGGGGCTTGTTCCTGATGGTGTTGCGCTTCTACCTTTCCAACCTTTCCTACCGCCAGACGCTGAGCAAACAGGAGAACCTGGTCAGTCTCGGCCAGGCAGCCCGTACGCTTACCCACGAGATCAAGAACCCGCTGTCGGCCATCAAGCTGCAGCTCGCCATCCTGAAGAAGACGCTGCCGGAGGACCAGCAGGGACGGCTGGAAGTACTGGACAGCGAAGTGGAACGGCTGGTCCAGCTGACCAACAAGGTCAGCGATTTCCTCCGCAATCCGGTAGGCAGTCCCACCGTCATCGATCTTGCCGAGCTTTTCACCCAGCTGGTAGCCGCCTTCGGCAAGGAGATTCCCGTCCGTAGCGTGGGAAAGCCGCGGGTGCTGATGGACGCCGACCGCGCCCGGTCGGTCTTCGAGAACCTGTTGAAAAACGCTTTGGAGAGCACTTCCGATGGCCGCGATCCCCAGGTCGAGGTCTCCATCTTCCGCGACAAGCGGCAGCTGGTGCACGTGCGGGTGATGGACCGGGGGGATGGCATTTCCAAGGAAAACGGGAAGAAGATCTTTGATCCCTTCTTCACGACGAAAATCCACGGCTCAGGCATCGGGCTTGCCATCAGCCGCCAGTTTGTCAAGGCCCGCGGGGGCAAGCTGACCCTTTCCAACCGGGAAGGGGGAGGCGCTGTCGCCGAAGTGGTCATTCCGGCCAACCTGAAGGAGTGAGACCTTATGATGGTGTTGATTGTCGACGACGAGAAAAATATCCTCAGCCTGCTGCAGCAGTACCTGGAGATTGAAGGAATCCAAAGCGTTGGCGCGGAAAACGGGCTTTCGGCCCAGCGGATGCTGAAGGAACGCCCCTACGACGCCATGCTGGTCGATTTGAAAATGCCCGGCATGGACGGCCTGCAGCTGATCGAATGGGCTCGGGGCGAAGGGCTGCACCTGCCGATCATCATGATGAGCGCCCATGGGGAGATTGCCGACGCGGTCACCGCGCTGAAGGAGGGGGCACAGGACTATGTCGTCAAGCCCTTCGATCCCGAGGAGCTGGTCGCCAAACTGAAAAAGCTGGTCGAGGCGCAGCAGGTGCAGGAAATGGTTGCCGGGGTGTCGTCCAGCGAGGGGGACGACGGCGCTTTCATCGGCCAAAGCCCCCAGATCCAGCGGATCAAGGCCCTGATCCGGCGGATCCAGGATTCCAGCTCGACTGTTTTGATTACCGGCGAGAGCGGTACCGGCAAGGAGGTGGTCGCCCGCGCCATCCACGCCGCCAGCCATCAGAAGCATGGACCCTTTGTCGCCATCAATATCGGCGGAGTGCCGGAGAACCTCTTGGAGAGCGAGCTGTTCGGCTACGAGAAGGGGGCTTTCACCGGAGCGGTGGCCCGCAAGAGCGGCAAGTTCGAGCTGGCCGACGGCGGCACGCTCTTTTTGGATGAGATCGGCGACATGCCCCTTGCCCTGCAGGTCAAGATCCTCAGGGTGCTGCAGGAGCGGAAGATCACCAGGTTGGGCGGCACGACGCCGATGCCGATCAATGCCCGGATTGTGGCGGCGACCAACAAGGATTTGGAGAAAATGGTGCAGGAAGGGAAGTTCCGCGAGGACCTCTTCTACCGG
>Ga0256404_1011606_pt1 | contig 11730 bp, 11 predicted proteins | sample RumenRJG_01DNA_FD_185990 | JGI IMG/M metagenome (GOLD analysis project Ga0256404, IMG submission 185990) | Bovine rumen microbial communities from Lethbridge, Alberta, Canada - RJG_01 | ecosystem: Host-associated > Mammals > Digestive system > Stomach > Rumen | place: Canada: Alberta | collected... | reverse complement strand
TTACCGGACTCCTGGACGTGGGCGATACGGAGCTGAAGCTGACGACGAAACCCTCCGTCATCCTGATGGTGGGCGTCAACGGCGTCGGCAAGACCACCACCATCGGCAAACTTGCGCACCAGCTGATCGATTCCGGAAAGAAGGTCATGCTCTGTGCGGGCGATACCTTCCGCGCCGCGGCGGCGGAGCAGCTGGGCATCTGGGCAGAGCGCTCGGGAGCGGATTTCGTCCGTCACGAGGAGGGGAGCGATCCCGCGGCCGTTGTCTATGACGGCATCTGCGCGGCCAAAGCCCGCGGCACCGACGTGATTCTGATCGATACGGCCGGCCGCCTGCATAACAAGGCCAACCTCATGAACGAGCTGAACAAGATTCGCCGGATCATCGACCGGGAGCTGCCGGAGGCCGATGTGGAGACCCTGATGGTGCTCGATGCGACCACGGGACAGAACGGCCTGCTGCAGGCCAAGCAGTTCCTGGAGACCTGCGGCATCACCGGCATCGTCCTGACCAAGCTCGACGGCACTGCAAAGGGCGGCATTGTCTTTGCCATTGCCAATGAATGCCATCTGCCGGTGAAGTATGTCGGCGTCGGAGAAGGCATTGACGATCTGATCCCATTCAACGGGAAGAGCTTTGTCGAAGCACTGTTCAAAAAATAAAGAGGAGACTCTCGTATGACAAGCAAGGAACGCGCAAGGCTGAAAGGCCTTGCCTCAACGGCAGACACCATTGTTCAGATCGGCAAGAGCGGCATCACGGAGAATGTCATTGCCTCTGTGGACGCCGCCCTGACCGCACGGGAACTGGTCAAGGGAAAAGTCCTGGAGAGCAGCATGCTGACCGCCCGTGAAGCCTGCGAACAGCTGGCTGAAGCCCTCAAAGCCGAGGCGGTGCAGGCGATCGGAACCAAGTTCGTGCTCTACCGCAAAAAACCGGAATGACTGACGGCCCAGAGAACAGAGTTACGATGGACATCGCCGTCTACGGCGGAAGCTTCAACCCGCCGCATCTGGGGCACCGCGAAGCGGTAATTACGGCGCTGGAAGCGCTGAAGCCGGATCTGCTGCTGATCATGCCCGATCATGAACCGCCGCATAAGGAAATGGAAGAGGGGAGTCCGACGCCGGAACAGCGTCTGGAACTGTGCCGCCTGACCTTCGGTGACCTGGAACATGTTGAGATCTCTTCGCTGGAGCTGGAACGAAACGGGAAGAGCTACACCTATGACACGGTACGGGAGCTGCAGGAACGTTACCCCGATGTGAGGCTGACGTTGATTGTCGGAACGGATATGATCCTCACGTTCGAGGAATGGTATCACTTCGAGTATCTGCTGGCCCACTGCCGGCTTGCGGCCATGGCACGGGATCCGGAAGACGAAGAAAAGCTCCGGGCTTCGGCGGAACACCTCCGCAGCACCTATGGCGCGGAGATCATCCTCCTCAATCATGCACCGCTGCCGATGAGTTCGACGGAACTGCGCAGGATGCTGCGCAGCCGGCTCGGGGCGGAGGCCATCCATCCGGACGCCTATGCTGCCATTATCCGGAATCGTTTCTATGATGCGGCACCGGAACTGAGCTGGCTGAGAGAACAGGCCTACACCATGCTGGACGAGCGGCGCATCGCCCATGTGGCCGGCTGCGAGAGCGAGGCCATCGAACTGGCGAGACGCTGGGGCGAGGATCCGGAGACCGCGGCGGAGGCAGGAATTCTGCACGATATCACCAAGCGACTTTCTCATGAAGAACAGTTGAACTTGTGTGAAAAATATGCTATTATTTGCGACAGCGCCGAGCGCGTCACGCCGAAGCTGCTGCACGCAAAGACCGGCGCAGCCGTCGCACGGGAGCGTTTCGGGATCCGGGACGAGGTCTATGAGGCGATCCGCTGGCATACCACCGGAAAGCCGGATATGGCGCCGCTGGAGAAGATTATCTATCTCGCGGACTATATTGAACCCACCAGAGACTTTCCGGGTGTTGACAGGCTGCGTGAGCTTGCCTATGAAGACCTCGACCGGGCGCTGCTGCTCGGACTTCGGATGACCATCGAGGAAGTCCGCTCCCATGGAGAAGAACCGTATATCGACACCCTGACCGCCTGCGCCTGGTATGAAGAGCGCATCTCAGAAAGGAGAGACTGACATGTTGACACCGGAAGAAATTACAGCTGTCGCATATCGCGCACTGGAAGACAAGAAAGCAAAAGACGTGAAGATCCTGAAGACGGCGGAACATACGGTGCTTGCGGATTACTTCGTGATCTGCAACGGCAGTTCCTCCACCCACATCAAGGCCCTTGTTGACGAGGTGGATAAGCAGCTCTCCGAGGCTGGAGAGCCGCCGATCCGGAGAGAAGGCCTCCGCTCGGACATCTGGGTCCTGATGGATTTCGGCAGTGTGATTGTCCACATTTTTACGGATGAAGCCAGAAAGTTCTATGATCTGGAACGGCTGTGGAGTGATGCAGAGGCGGTGGCGCCCTCATCCCTTCCGAGCCCCTGATAAGGGGCTTCCAATCCGGAACGCTTCCGGCAGATTCACGCACAGAGATGTATACAGAAAATCAAATTACGATTTTGCTGCTTTTACCGTAAACCGCCCGCCCTTCGGGCGGGAGGTTTATATTCTTTCATTGTCGAGGTGTATGTATAAAAATGAAGTACGATTTTGCTGCTGTTGAAAAGAAATGGCAGGATAAATGGGAAGAAACCAAACCCTATGCCGCGATTACGGGAGATCCCAGACCCAAGTTCTACGGCCTGATCGAGTTCCCGTATCCCAGCGCCGCCGGCCTCCATGTCGGTCATCCGCGCCCCTTTACCGCGATGGACATCATCACACGCAAAAAGCGCATGGATGGCTACAATGTCATTTTCCCCATCGGATACGACGCTTTCGGTCTGCCGACCGAAAACTTCGCCATCAAGAACCACATCCATCCCTCGATTGTTACGAGAGACAACATTGCCAACTTCACCCGCCAGCTCAAGATGCTGGGTTATGGCTTTGACTGGGACCGCGTCGTCAATACCTCCGACCCCAAGTACTACAAGTGGACCCAGTGGATCTTTCTGCAGATGTTCAAGCACGGCCTTGCCTACAAGACCACCATGCCCATCAACTGGTGCACCAGCTGCAAGGTCGGTCTGGCAAATGAAGAGGTTGTCGACGGTGTCTGCGAGCGCTGCGGCGGCGAGGTCGTCCGCAAGGAGAAGAGCCAGTGGATGCTCCGCATTACCGCCTACGCCGACCGCCTGATCGACGATCTGGACGATCTGGACTATATCGAGCGCGTCAAGATCCAGCAGAAGAACTGGATCGGCCGCTCTACCGGCTGCGAGGTCACCTTCAAGACCAATACGCCGGATGACGTGACTGTCTACACCACCCGTGCCGACACCCTCTTCGGCGTGACCTATATGGTCATCTCGCCGGAGCATCCGCTTCTTCCGAAGTGGAAGGATCAGATTGAGAACTGGGATGAGGTCACGGCCTATCAGGCGGCCGCGGCAAAGAAGTCCGACTTCGAGCGCGGCGAACTGAACAAGGAAAAGACCGGCGTCCTGCTGAAGGGCATCGAGGTGACCAACCCGGCTACCGGCAAGGTCGTTCCGATGTTTGTTTCCGACTACGTCCTCATGGGTTACGGTACCGGTATCGTCATGGGCGTGCCGGGCCACGACCAGCGCGACTGGGAGTTTGCGACCAAGTTCGGCCTGCCCATCGTCGAAGTTGTCAGCGGCGGTGACATCACCAAAGAAGCCTTCGTCGCAAAGGACGACACCGCCGTCATGGTCAATTCCGGCTTCCTCAACGGCATGACCGTCAGAGAGGCCATCCCCGCCATGAAGAAGTACGTCGTGGAGCAGGGCTACGGCAAGGAAAAGGTTAACTACAAGCTGCGCGACTGGGTCTTCTCCCGCCAGCGCTACTGGGGTGAGCCGATCCCCCTGGTCAACTGCGAGAAGTGCGGTTGGGTTCCCCTGGATGAGAGCGAGCTGCCTCTGGTTCTGCCCAATGTCGAGAGCTATGAGCCCACCGACGACGGCGAGAGCCCCCTGGCCAAGATGACCGACTGGGTCAACACCACCTGCCCGAAGTGCGGCGGCCCCGCCAAGCGCGAGACCGACACCATGCCCAACTGGGCCGGTTCCTGCTGGTACTATCTGCGCTATATGGACCCGAACAACGACGAGGCGCCCTTCTCGAAGGAAGCCGAGGAATACTGGGGCCCGGTCGACTGGTACAACGGCGGCATGGAGCATACCACGCTGCACCTGCTCTACAGCCGGTTCTGGCACAAGTTCCTCTATGACATCGGCGTGGTTCACACCAAGGAGCCCTATGCCAAGCGCACCTCCCACGGCATGATTCTCGGCCGCAATCCGCATTACGTCGGCTATGCCGAGACCGAGGAAGAGAAGCAGGCCCTGATCGACCATTACGGCAGCGAAGCGTTCCGCACCTCGGTCAAGATGTCCAAGTCCCTCGGCAATGTCGTGAACCCCGACGACGTCATCAGGGAATACGGCACCGACACGATGCGTGTGTACATCATGTTCATCGGCGACTTCGAGAAGACCGCCACCTGGTCGGACGAAGCCGTAAAAGGCTCCAAACGCTTCCTCGACCGCTGCTGGAATCTGCTGGAGCTGGTGAAGGACGACCAGGCCGTGTCGCCGAAGAATGAGGCGCTCATCCACAAGACCATCAAGAAGGTCGGCGACGACATTCTTGATCTCAAGATGAATACCGCCATCGCCGCCCTCATGACCCTGGTCAATGCCTACTACACCAACGGCTGCACCAAGGGCGACCTCAGGCCCCTGATCCTGATGCTGAGTCCCTTTGCACCGCACCTCGCCGAGGAGATGTGGGAGCAGACCGGCTTTGCCGCCGCGGAAGGCAGGATGGCCATGCAGATGTCCTGGCCGGAGTATGACGAGAAGAAGACCGTCGACGCCGAGCACGAGATGGCCGTCCAGGTCAACGGCAAGCTCCGCAGCACGATTGTGGTGTCCAATGACGCCGATGAGGAGACCGTCGTCGCCGCCGCTCTGGCGGATGAAAAGATTCAGCGCCAGATGGCCGGGATGAAACTGGTCAAGACCATCGTGGTGAAAAACAGAATCGTCAATCTGATTCTTAAAAAAGAAAACTGATTGTTGACAAACAACGCCCGAGCCGTTATAATACCCCTGTTGAAGCCAAGTGTTTGGCCCTTGAAACGTCAGGTTCTGACGCGTTGGAGGGAGGGAAATCAGTGTCTGAAATTTACGTGAAGGAGAACGAGTCTCTGGACAATGCGTTGAAGAGATTCAAACGCAGCTGCGCGAAGTCCGGCGTCCTGGCCGATCTGCGCAAGAAGGAATATTACCAGAGCCCGAGCGTAAAGCGCCGCAAGAAATCCGAAGCTGCGCGCAAGAATAAAAATAAGCGTTACTATTAATCCTTCTAATCCTTTCTTAAGAAACCCCGAACGATCCTGTTATTCCGGATCTTCGGGGTTTCTTCATAAAAAAACACCGCCTTCCGGCGGCAGACAGCAGACAGTGGACAGCAGACAGTGGATCATGGGAACCCTGAAAGGTCCAGAGCGGGAAAAAGCAGAACCATAGAAAAAAGCACACAAAAAAGAAGTAAGCCCCGACTGCAACATCAATTCGCACAATCAGGGCTTACTTCTCTGAATTTTTCGTATCTAACATCCTGAGACCTCTCTTTCTTCCGGCAGTCTCCATTGCGTCATTCCTGCAATCACTTCTCAGACATCATCTTCTGCGGCTCGCGCATGTCTCGTAAGTGAGACCCTCTTGTGTTGGAATGTTGCCATCCTGATCCTCAACGGAGCTCACCCAACCCCACTTCGTCGGGTGCTTAAAGAAGTTCTGACTTCTTTGATCTGTTGTCTGTATGATACACGAAAAATGTCTTTGACGCAAGAGGCAGAAATTGACAAAAATCACAATCCGGATTTGTACAGAACGTCGAAATTTGTCAGAGATCATAAAAAATCTTGACCGTATCTGTATGGTTATAGTATGATACAAAACTGCGGGCGATTTGTCACCCGTTTTTAACTTGCTATTCCGACGCTTTTTTGGTAAAATGATTTACATAATCTGTATGATCAGATCATAGTATCTTTCATTTTACTGAATTAGAGACGTTCTTCGTTTACGTAAGAACGTTGGAGGAAAGCAGTTGAACAGATTGATCCGTTGTTTATGTAAGGTGACTGCACTTGGGATCGCAGTGATGTTGATCCTGGTGATGTTCTGCGGCTATGCGGACGAAGCGGCTGCGTTACCTGAGGGAGAAGCTGCGGAAACGGCGGTTACCGAAGAACTCCCGGAAGCAGAAGCTGCTCCGGCTCCCGAAGTCGAGGAACCCGCCGAGGAAGCGGAAACTGTGAGTGATACGGATGAGCCGGGGGAGAGCGCTCCGCTCCCTTCGGAGCCGGTTTCCACGGTGCAGGAGGATGAATTCCAGCCGGCAGAATCGGTACCGGAATCAACTCCGACTCCGACTCCGACTCCGACACCGACCCCGTCGCCCATGCCGATGTTTGACATCATTGACGGCAGAACGATTTATCTCAGCATCACGGAAGAAGAGTTTATCGATATTGCCGGGATCCTGCGTGAGGGGCTGGGTGTGAATGACGCGGCCCTTGCCGGAATCATGGGTAATCTGCAGGGAGAGTCCGGATTCAACCCCCATAAGGTCGGAGACGACGGGGGCGCTTTCGGCATCTGCCAGTGGCGCGGCGCGCGTCTGGATCAGATGGTTCAATACTGTGAAGAGCGTGATCTCAATCCGGTCAGCAGAGACGGACAGCTGAGCTTCCTGATCTACGATCTGGTGAACAACTACGTCTACGCTTATGACCAGATCCGCCTCTGCGAGGATTCCGAGCGGGGCGCACTTCAGGCAACCTATAATTTCTGCGCCTATTACGAAGTGCCGTCGAATCCGGAGGAAGAGAGCGTGGAGCGCGAGGAATGGACGAAGCTGCTGATCTTTCCGAAGCTGAATGAACTCAGTGAATAAAATTGTTCCGGATGATCCGGACGAAATGGCAAGCTGCTGTACCCCCCGCCGCAGGCGGGGGATACAATAGGAGAAAACCCGGATGATCCGGACGAAATGGCAAGCTGCTGTATCCCCCGCCGCAGGCGGGGGATACAATAGGAATGATCCGGATGATCCGGATGAGGGAGGTTTGACAGAATGGCTATGAGAAGCTGCCCGGAATGTCTGAACCAGATCGACGAAAACGAAAGCGTCTGCCCGCATTGCGGCCATGTCCTGCTCGGGGATGAGCCGGAGCAGAAAAGCGTCGAAGTTTACCTTGAAGAACGCAAATGGACCTTCGGAAACACTCTGATCGCCCTGCTGCTGGTTCTCCTGATCGGAGGCCTGGGCTGGCTGCTCTATATCTACGGATTCAAACTGCCCTATGAGGATGCCACGAAGTATTATCAGGAAGAAAAGGCAGCTTATGAACAGCAGGTTCAGGAGTATCAGGAACTTTCCGAACAGATTGCGGCAGCCAATACCGGCCTGGATGCGAAGATTGCGTATGTCCGCTCGATTCTGAACTCCGGTGAGGAGCCGATGGACCCCCGCGCCGCATCCAATGCTTCCGTCAGAATCCAGCAGGCGGAATCCCTGCGTGTGACGCCGCCTGTGATTACGGCCGAAGAGGTTCCGACCCCTGCCAGAGATTCGGCCTTTCATGCCAAAGATGTCCGCGAAACTGCACGGATCGTGGATCAGCAGCGTTTCAGCCTGTATCAGCAGTATTCCGACATCAAGGTTCCGGATTACAGCCAGGTGATTGCGGCGCTTGACGAGACCGCTGATGAACTCAAGGCGAGTATTCAGCTGAAGAAGGACAGCGAGGCTGAGGCCGCCGCCGCCGCGGAGGCCGCCTCCCGCCAGATCAGGGAGCTTCTGGACAATTACCAGTCCTTTATGGATGAGTATATCACCTTCATGGCCATTTATGACCGCGGCGACCCGGATCAGCTTAAACGGGCTGACGAACTGCAGACAACCTTTGTGACTTATTTGAAGCAGATCCGCGCGATCGACACCAAAAAGCTGACGGAAGCCGATCAGAAGTATTTTCAGATGGTGACGGAGTCGATCTCCCGGCAGATGGCGGATAACAACATCGTGGAACCGGAGTATCTTCCCTGAGCTGAGGAAAAGAAACAGATGAAAGAGAATAAAACCCTGCTGAATTGGATGATTGCGCTCAGTGTCTTCGTGATCTGGGGAAATATCATCAGCCTGTTCCTCTCGGGGGATCAGCATGATGCGGTGATCAAGCTGATTGATTTCGTGTCGCTGCTTTTCGCTCTTGTGGTGCTGGTTTCCGCTGTCCGCGGAAAGGAAAAGAATCGCGGAGGAAAAGAGAAGAGCAATCAGAAACAGGAAAGCAATCAGGGACAATAAGACAGAGAGCGGTGAATCGGAAGGAATGATTCACCGCTCTCTTTATTACGTGCGCCGCTTTATCGGTGCATGTAGTATTCCTGATACCAAGCCGCAAAGTTGTGCAGTCCTTCACGGATCCCGATCTGCGGACGGAACCCGTAATCCCGTTCAAGGGGCATGGAATCGGCATAGGTCAGGGGAACATCTCCCGGCTGCATGCCGACCAGCTCCCTGTGGCGCTCAAACTCATAAGTGTCGGGAAGAACGCCCGTCCTGACCAGCTCGTCCTGCAGCGTGGAGACAAAATCCAGGAGGTTCTCCGGCTGCCCGCCTCCGATGTTGTAGACCGCATAGGGCGGGAGGGCGAGCCCGTCGGACCCCGTGGATCTGGCGGGAGCTCCCTTCATGACGCGCAGGATCCCCTCCACAATGTCGTCGATATAGGTAAAATCGCGCTGCATGTTCCCATAATTGAAAATCTGGATGGTGCCGCCTGCCACGAGCTTCTTTGTCGCGGAATAATAGAACATGTCGGGGCGCCCAGCGGGACCGTAGACCGTAAAGAATCGAAGACCGGTGGCCGGAATATCATAGAGCTTGCAGTAGGAGTGCGCCAGCAGTTCATCCGCCTTTTTGGTCGCGGCATACAGAGACACCGGATGATCGACCATGTCGTCGGTGGAGAAGGGCACCTTTTTGTTCCCCCCGTATACGGAGGAGGATGAGGCGTATACAAGATGCTCTACGGGATGATGCCGGCAGCATTCCAGAACGTTATAGAAGCCAATGATGTTGGACTCGATATAGACATCCGGATGATCGATGCTGTAGCGGACGCCGGCCTGGGCCGCCAGATTGACGACGACCGCCGGACGGTACTGCTGAAAGACCTCCTTCAGCAGCGCCTGATCCGCGAGATTGCCCCGGATGAAGACGTGCCGTACAGGGCTTTCCTTCGCGGCCTTCTCGATCTCGGACAGACGCCATTCTTTCAGGCTGACCTCATAATAATCGTTCATGCAGTCAAAGCTGATGACGGTTCCTCCCGTGAGCTCTCTGAGAAGGCGGATCACGAGATAAGAGCCGATGAAGCCGGGAGAACCGGTGACCAGGATCGTTTTGTTGTTCAGATCAATTGTTGTTTTCATTGTTTGAGTCCTCCCCGGTAATGGAAAAACTATGAAAAAAGCCCGACTTCTTACGAAATCAGGCGTTTTCCTGGAGCTGATAGCCAGATTCGAACTGGCGACCTCATCCTTACCAAGGATGCGCTCTACCTACTGAGCTATATCAGCAAATTTTATGCCCCTTGTAAGAAGGGGCATAGTGGCGACCGAGAAGGGACTTGAACCCTCGACCTCCGGCGTGACAGGCCGGCGTTCTAACCAGCTGAACCACTCGGCCACAGCTCCGCTAATATAGCAGATAAAAACGGATTTGTCAACACCTTTTTTCAAAAAATTGAAAAAACCGCTGCCCCGAGAGGCAACGGCGTTGACCTTATGCATTAAAGCTTGCTGATTTCAGCTTCGATTTCTTTGGCGACACTCTCCGGAACAATCTTTTTGGACACGACCAGATCGAAGATTTCCCCACAGGTTTTTTTATTAAAAAGTTTGATGGGGTATTTCATCAGATTCGGTGCTTTGGCCTTGATGATCGCGGCGCACTGAGCGTTGTCAAAGCACTCCTTCACGGTCATGGTTCTGAAGTTCATAAAATACACTCCTTTCACTTTTACACACGCAGAATCCTTCAAGATTCTGTACTAAATGCATTTTAGCACAGAAGACAAAAAGAGTCAACAAGAGGAAAAAGATTCCGCGAAAGAAGCACATTTGAACTTTTTTTTAAATCAGAGACCGGCGTCCAGCACCCTGATGACCGCCTCTGCACAGCGCATCCCGTCGACGGCGGCCGATGTGATCCCGCCGGCGTAGCCGGCGCCCTCTCCGCAGGGGTAAAGCCCCGTAAGCGCAGAGGAGAAGTCTGCTCCGCGCAGGATCCGGACCGGGGAGGAGGAGCGGGTCTCGGGCCCGGTGAGAACGGCGTCGGGGGCATCAAAGCCCGCAAGCTTTTTTCCAAGTTCAGGAATTGCAGCACGGAGGGTATCATCTATCACTTCCGGCAAAAGCGACCGCAGATCGGTCCAGACCACGCCGGGGCGATAGCTCGGCTGTACGGAGCCGGATCCTGTGCTGGCATGCCCTGACAGAAAATCCCCGACCAGCTGAGCGGGGGCCGCGTAGGTCCCGCCGCCGAGACGGAAGGCGAGTTGCTCAATCTGCCGCTGCCAGTACATCCCCGCGAGAACCCCGTCTCCGGGGAAGTCCTCCGGCTTCACACCGACCAGAAGGGCGGAGTTTGCGTTTTCTCCGTCCCGGGCGGAATAGCTCATGCCGTTTGTGACGACCCCGCCGGCTTCCGAGGCGGCGGCGAACACCTGCCCGCCGGGACACATGCAGAAGGTGAAGGCGCTTCTTCCGTTTGGCAGATGAACGTGCAGCCCGTAATCGGCCGCGGGGAGAATTCCGCGCTCCCGCCCATACTGGGCGATGTCAATGGCGTTCTGGCGGTGTTCGATGCGCACGCCCATGGCAAAAGCCTTGCGTTCCATCGGAACGCCCTGATGATGAAGCGCTTCAAAGCTGTCCCTTGCCGAGTGTCCGATGGCCAGAATCGCGTGGCGGCAGGGGAAAAGGTAGGTCTCGTTGTCCGGCCCGGATACGGTGAGTCCGGTCAGGACGCCGCCCTCCGTCTGAAGCGCGGTCATCCTGTGACCGAAGCGGACTTCGCCGCCGAGTGAGATCAGCTCCCGGCGGATCTCCCGCACGACATCGATGAGAATGTCGGTCCCGATGTGCGGCTTGGCGTCGTACCGCACCGACTCCGGCGCTCCGTGGAGCGCGAACTGGTCCAGCACCCAGGAGATCCTCGGATCGTGGGTTCCGGTGTTGAGCTTCCCGTCGGAGAAGGTTCCAGCCCCGCCTTCCCCGAACTGGACGTTGTTCTCCGGGTCCAGCGGTCCGCCGGCCTGAAAGCGGTCAATCGCCTGACGGCGGGAGAGTGCGTCCTGCCCCCGCTCCAGAACGATGGGGCGGAGTCCGGCCTTCGCGAGCACAAGCGCGGCGAACATGCCGGCCGGCCCGAAGCCGATGACCGCCGGGCGCTCTTCGGAGGAGCAGTGCGGGATGACATAGGGGGCCGAAGCATCCGGCGTGACATCCCGGTTTCTGCATCGGCGAAGAAGCTTTTCCTCACTCCCGTCCACCGT
>Ga0256404_1011604_pt1 | contig 11731 bp, 10 predicted proteins | sample RumenRJG_01DNA_FD_185990 | JGI IMG/M metagenome (GOLD analysis project Ga0256404, IMG submission 185990) | Bovine rumen microbial communities from Lethbridge, Alberta, Canada - RJG_01 | ecosystem: Host-associated > Mammals > Digestive system > Stomach > Rumen | place: Canada: Alberta | collected... | reverse complement strand
GAGTCACCGTGTCGTAAGTCGAGAAAGAGGAATGCCAGTGGCATTTCGGGCGGAGCAGTTAGGGGTGGCTAGCCAAGCTTGCTTGAGCTTTGCCGAGATGAAGACACGTCAGCGAAGCTAAGTTTATTTGAACCATGTCGAGATGAACCAAAGGTCATGAGCACCGTTGAAAAGAAGATAATACAGCGAATAAGCAGTTTAGACGTGGTCAAATCTATAAATCTTGTAAATCTTCCGCATGGCTGCGCTCGCGGAGGGCTATGTCACACAGATAGCACGGATATCACAGATTTTTCTGCGCTGCTATGCTTGCAGAGGGGCTGACGCGGGTTAAATCGCCTGCTCGCTGCGCTCGCGGAAGCTGCGGAAGTCGAGTACAGAGTCAAATTTATTTGAACTATGTCAAGATGAAGCAGCGTAGACGTAGTCAAATCTCGTAAATCTTGTAAATTTCTTTTCCTCCGGGATTTTGTCCGGGTTCGGGGGCAGATATGCGTTAAGAGTTTAGAGTTATGAGTTATGAGTGTACAGCTGGCGCGGGTTCTTATTCTCCTTGCCTGCGACAGAAATCTAGTAAATCTTTATAAGGTATCGCTGACTGCGTGCGATGAATAGTTCTTCTGCTACGCTCGCGGTGGCAATGTCACACAGATAGCACGGATAACACAGATTCCGCTCGTGCTTCGCTCGTGTGGGCTGACACGGTCTTGGAGCGCGTGAATGTACTTGAGAATGAAAAACAAATAAAACCATATATTTTATGTCTGACAGGAAACGTATTTACCTTTGCTTGGCTCACCAATAAAGGTTAAAGGTTTAAAGTTTAAGGTTAAAGAATAATTAAAAGAATAAAACAATTAAATATGTCTGAACGTAAAAGAATTTACTTGTGCTTGGCGCACATGTCTGATGAAGGTTTAGAACAGAAGTATATCAAGGAGGCTTTTGATACCAACTGGGTGGTGCCGCTGGGTCCCAACGTCAACGGTTTCGAGAAAGACCTCGAGGACTTCGTTAACGGTTCAGGGTTCACGGTTCAGGGTTCACGGTTAAACAAACGCGTGGTGGCTCTCTCTTCCGGTACCGCTGCGGTGCACCTGGCACTGCTGAATTGCGGAGTGAAGCCCGGCGACGAGGTGATCGTGCAGAGCTTCACGTTCTGCGCCTCATCGCACCCCATCACCTACCTCGGGGCTATCCCGGTGTTCGTGGATTCGGAGAAGGATTCGTGGAATATGGACCCGGAACTGATGGAAGTGGCCATCAAGGACCGTATCGCCAAAACGGGCAAGAAGCCTAAGGCCATCGTGCCGGTGGCATTATATGGTATGCCGTACCAGATTGACCGCATCATGGAGATCGCCAACCGCTACGAGATTCCCGTGGTGGAGGATGCCGCCGAGGGCTTCGGCAGCCGCTGGAACGGGCAGGTGCTGGGGACCTTCGGCAAGTATGGCGTGCTGTCGTTCAACGGTAACAAGATGATTACCACCAGCGGTGGCGGTGCTCTGATTACGGCCAACGAAGACGAGTGGCGTGAGATCATGATGTATGCCACACAGTACCGCGAGAGCTATCCTTACTATCAGCATGAGAAGATAGGCTACAACTACCGTATGAGCAATATCTGCGCGGGTATCGGCCGCGGACAGATGACGGTGGTGAATGACCATATTGCACATCACAAGCATGTGCAGTCCCTGTATGAGGAGCTGCTGAAGGATGTGAAGGGTATCAAGGTGCATTCACAACCGGTTCAAGGTTCAGGGTTAACGGTTAATGGTGTGGAGGTTCCGGTCTATGACAGTAACTATTGGCTGTGCACCATTACGATTGATGAGGATGTGAAGATTAAAGGACAGGAGAATGCATATAAGGCCATTGTGACGGGCGCTGTGGGTGGCGCTGCCGGTGTGATTCATGCGGCGACGAGTGCGCACACTGACTGTGAACCCAACGCCAATGTGGAGGCGCTGCGTGTGCTCATGGATCAGGCTCAGATAGAAGCCCGTCCGCTGTGGAAACCCATGCACAAACAGCCCTGCTACCGGCATGGTTCACGGTTAATGGTTCAGGGTGAAGGGTTCTATTGCGAGACTTTTGAAAATGCTATAGCTTACGTGAACGGTGTGAGCGAGTCCCTCTTCAAAGTGGGCCTGTGCCTGCCCGCGGGTCCGTATGTTTCAGATGAAGACGTCCATTATATTGTTCAATGTATTAAGGACGCTATCATCTGACCTTAACTTTAACGTTGACATTAACTATGGCAGGCGCAAGAGGTTTTAGGAAGTATAGTGTTTGGCAGGAGGCGGTTGACTTTGCGACATTTGTTTATGAGGTTACAGGTAAGATGCCTTGGTTAACTATGTTGACTCTTGTCACGACTCGGGCAAACAAGCAAGCTTGATGCCTCTCGCTGCTCCAAGAGTTTGAAAAGAAGGGACTTTGCGACCAGCTTCAGAGGGCCGCAGTTTCAATCAGCTCAAACATAGCAGAGGGTGCAGCCAGATTTTCTGATGCAGACTTCGCCCACTTTCTGGATTTCGCATTAGGTTCTGCGTTTGAGGTGGAAACTCAGTTGACTATAGCTAAGAACGTGGGGTACTTTGATAACGTTGACCTTAATGCAAACCTTAACGTTAACCTTGACCTTGACAAAAGGGGGGTGACGTACGAGCTTTTGAGGGATAAATTCATAGTATTGAACGACAACTCAATGGCCTGATTAATTCTATTCGTAAAAGTTAAGGTTATGGTTAGGGTTAAGGTTGTGCTCAAGGCAGTTTGGCAGTTTTGTAGTTATGTGTTTGTGCCGCAGAGGAGACCGAAAGATGACAGTGCAGTAGGGTAGACAGACGATGCGACCGCTTTGATGGAAAAAACGGCGATATCCGTTCACTTTTTGTCAGAAACGTTTTAACATTTGATTTTTACTTCATGCAATGGATGAGTTTGCTCCGCACTATTAACTTGATTATAAGATAGACCTATAACAAATTTAACATTTTGCATCCCTGTTTTTCACCGTCAAGGTGAACGGGTTTGCTCCGAAGTTTCCAGTTACAACGATAACGCTAACGTTAACCTTAACGTAAACCGTTGCTCCATAAAGTCGCAGGCCGTGTTTCCTGCGGATCCAGGCAGAACGAACAAACGATAATGGAAACATAAAAGTGAACGAAGTTGAGAGGAAGGAATTCTTGAAATACCAGCGAAACAATGAAACCGTTATTGAAAGGCCTTTGGCAATCTTGCAGTTGTTTGTTTTGGCAGATCTGGGGTGAACAGAAGGCTGAAGGTATAATGTGGAGATAAAAAAAAGAGACAAGAGGGCAAACAATGGCTGCCACCAAGATTAAACCCTCTTGCTCGTCAAATGTTGTTGAATGGTTACTTGTTGCGATGTTTGGTTGGCCCAACTTTCACCTTTTCAACAACGGTCTCCTTGGGATGCTTTTCAGCTTCTTTCATCGGAATGAAACGTCCCGTTTCAGCACTACGTGCTTTTTCAACTGTTTTTGACATGTCGGTTCTTTCCCTGCCTTTTCAGGGGTTCTTTGTGAAGGCTTGCCCAAGGCCTTCGGGTTTGACATCGAATCGGGCTATCCGTTTTAACAATAAATGGCCTTAGTGGCAGTAACTACCAAGGCTGCTGGTGAAGGATTACCAGAGAATGTCAGTTGGGTCGGTTGCGCTGACGAGGGGCCCTGTGACATCGAATTCCATGCCGAATTGGCAATTACACTTGTGGCAAAGAGGAACAATGTACCATTTACGGTTGTTGGAATTGGAAAGTTGAACATGGGCACCGTCCTCGGCTGGTGCGAGGCAACCTAATTTGTGGCAGTAGGTTGCATTCAAGCCAGTGGAGTCTTCCCAGTACCGAATCCAGTTACCGTCTCTACTTCCTTCTCTAAGATTGTGTACTGTATATACCATCTTATTGAGTTTTATGTTAGTAACGCTGCATCCATGAGCAGTACATTGCGACTTTGACTATTGACGAGAATAAAGTCGCTGAAACTTGCTCGCCATCTTGTAATATTGCAACTTCCATGCCAACTGCCAGAGAATGACAAAATGGCAGAATTTATATGTCATATTTGTGAAAATTGAACAAAAATTAAAAATAAAATCGTTTGTTTTGAAAATTTGTTGTATCTTTGCATCGTCGTTCGAAAATGAATAATTATGATAGCGGAATTCAAAATCAGGAATTTCTATTCGTTGCGGGATGAGCAGATATTGAGTTTTGTCCCGACGAATGATAATACCTCGCGTGATATATATACTGAAGAGGTGGCTGACGGCGTGTCGCTTTTGAAAATAGGCTGCATCTATGGCTCTAATGCTTCCGGTAAGACAAACATTCTGAAGGCGCTTGATTTCTTTTCGCAGTTCATGGTTAATGACAGTCTGAATAAAGGAGATGAGATTGGTGTTGTGCCTTTCTTGCTTGATGACGTGTCAAATAAGGAACGGACGCAGTTTGAAATGACTTTCTATTTGAACCGAGAGAGGTATAAACTCAATCTGGTGTTGGATAACAAGGTTGTTTATGAGGAGACCTTGCAAGTTTATTCTTCGGTTCAGCCAACGTTGTTGTACAAGCGCACCTATAATGCGGAAAAAGATGCCACGGATATTGTCTTTGGTGGAAAGGTGGGACTGGTTAAGAAAAGCAGAGAGGCGATAGAAGGCAATACTATCAATAACAGAACAGTTATCGCTGCTTTCGGGAAGTCGAATGTGGAGAAATCAAGGTTGAATCTGGTTTATGAATTCTTTTCTCAAAGGATAGCTCCTATCATGTATCCTCAGAGCAGCCTAATGGGCTTCACTAAACGTCGTATAACAAGTGACGGAGATGGACGATTAAAAAAATTCATCCTGCACTTCTTAAAGGCTTCTGACTTCAACATCTCGGATATTGCTATCCATGAAGAGGAAGTTGGCATTACTCCTGAAATGGAACTGGTGATTAAGAATACCTCGGGGATGACGGAAAAGGCAAAGGAAGAAATCCTGAAAAAAGGCACGTTGCATACGGACGAGATGTTCTTTGTACATCATACCAGTAATGGGGATAAGGAACTTTACGAGGAACTGGAGTCCCGTGGCACCAAGAGATATATGGGGTTGGCTACTATCCTTTATGATTTATTGGTTCACGGTGTCATTCTTCCCATTGACGAGATTGAGACGAGTATTCACTATGAATTGCTTTCTTATTTTATCAAGGTGTTCCTGGTGAACAGCAGGCGAGGCGGGCAACTAATCGTTTCTACACACGACATCAACCTGCTGGATGAGGATTATATTCGCAGGGATGTGATCTGGTTTACAGACAAGAACGATGGCGGAGCGACTCAACTGATAAGGCTGTCAACCCTTGGCTTGCATAAGACGCTTTCGGTTTACAATGCCTATAGGCAGGAAAAACTTGTGAATTTGCCTTTCTTGGACAGTATTTATATGGACATGGATGAAATACTATGAGTATGGGGCAGGGGAATAAGAAAGTACGGAAGAGCATCGCTATTATTGGTGAAGGGCTGACCGAGTATCGCTATGTGGATGACATGCGCACAACTGAACGATACAGGTTCAGTCTGGTGCCCGGCATCCCCAAACATTCGGACATTGATGATATTGTGAGGCTGGCAAAAGTCCGAATGAACGCGGGGTATGATTATGTGTTATGCCTGATAGATATGGATGTGATTGAGGGTGACCACGACAAGATGGAACATTACCATGCGTTGAAGAAAGCCAATCCCAAGATTATCTTTGTGGAGTCTAGTCCTTGTACGGAATACTGGTTTCTGATGCACTATATGCCAGGCCCGTCGAGTAAAGAATATGCAGACTATGATGCCGTGGCGCAGGAACTTAAGAAGCACATTCCCAACTATGACAAGACTGAGGCTTTCTTCAACAAGACGCATATCTATCGTGAGCTGAAGGAAAAGGGAGATATGGAGAGGGCAATAGAGCTGTCACGTGAACTTGATAGGTTACATGAAACGGAGCCAGAAGTGTACAAGTCTTATTCGCAGATGTACAAATTGTTTGACATCATCAAGGAAATTACGAAATAGGTAGGGTGTCTTTGTACGACGCGGAAGCAAAAAGATAGACGGATATTATGTAAAATAGAATTGTGGGAAAAGTATAGAAATCAAATAAACAAAAAATATAATATGTCAGAAAGAAAAACGATTTACCTGTGCCTTGCGCACATGAGTGAGGAAGGTTGGGAACAGAAATATGTGAAAGAGGCATTCGACACGAACTGGGTGGTGCCGATGGGACCTAACGTTAACGCATTCGAACAAAGTCTGGCGGACTTTGTTAACCATAACGATAACGCTAACGATAACTTGGATAGGAAGGTGGTGTGCCTGAGTGCAGGTACGGCGGCAGTGCATCTGGCGCTGATAGCTTGTGGTGTGAAGGCGGGGGACGAGGTGCTGGTGCAGAGTTATACGTTCTGCGCAAGTTCGCATCCTATCACGTATCTGGGAGCGAAGCCCGTATTCATCGGTTCCGAGAAAGATACGTGGAATATGGACCCAGTGCTGCTGGAAAAGGCCATTCTTGACCGCAAGGCAAAGACGGGCAAGTATCCGAAAGCTATTGTGCCGGTGGCACTTTACGGAATGCCTTACCAGATTGACGAGATTATGGCTATCGCTGAGAAATACGGCATTCCTGTTATTGAAGACGCCGCCGAGGGCATGGGGTCGCGTTTCAATGGACAAGTATTGGGCACCTTTGGCAAGTACGGCGTGCTGAGCTTCAACGGCAACAAGATGATTACCACTTCTGGTGGCGGTGCGCTGATTTGCCGCACGCCGGAAGAGGCCAACGAGATTATGTGGTATGCTACTCAGGCTCGCGATGCGTATCCCTACTACCAGCATACGGCCATCGGCTACAACTACCGCATGAGTAACGTGTGTGCAGGTATCGGACGCGGCCAGATGAAAGTGCTGGATGCGCATATTGCGCATCATAAGCACGTGCAGGCGCTGTATGAAGAGCTGCTGAAGGACGTTCCTGGGGTTCATATACATAAGCAGCCTGCTGATCCTCGCTATGATGCGAACTTCTGGCTGTGTGCTGCAACGCTCGACCCGGAGGTGCGCATACAAGGACAGGAGAATGCTTACAAAGAAGTGATCAAGACAGCGGTGGGTGGTGCTGCGGGGGTGATTCATCAGGTGGATTCGGCAACTACGGATTGTCAGCCCAATGAGAACGTGGAGGCTCTGCGTGTGTTTATGCTGGGCAAGAAGATTGAAGCGCGCCCCACGTGGAAACCCATGCATAAGCAGCCGGTGTATGCTGGGGCTCCTGTGTATACCAATGGCATCGAGGAAGAGCTGTTTAAGGTCGGGTTCTGTTTGCCCGCGGGGCCGTATGTGACGGATGAGGATGTGCGGTATATCGTGGAGAGTATCAAGGAGGCGATAGAAAGGTAATGGATTAAGGATTCAAGATTCAGGATTCACAGGGACGGAGGGACAGGCCCCTGTCCCACAGCGAATGGCAGCATGGATGTGAATAGTGATTAGTGAATAGATTTGTTGACTTCTTGCATATTACATTTTACATCTTACTTCGTTAGTGATGAGTGATTGGCGGACAGCAGAAATGCTGTCCGTCTTTTTTTACATGTGAGAGTTGCTTCTTTGATGGATTATATATGCGGTGCGATAAATGGAACTCTTTTATTTAACTAACAACAATAAAAACTAACCCCAAAAAACAAAGAAAATGGAAAAAAACTGAATCTTGAAGAGAGGGTCAAGCTGTTGGAGATTCGGATGGATCGCGTGTGTGCTGCCTGCAGCAGCCCCATCGCCCTGCCGGCGCTGCTCCCGACAGAGAGGCAGCCGCAGCCTGCCTCACAGCATTGCGGCCTCGACAGCTACCAACGGGCCCACTGGGCCGACGTGTACAGCCGCCTGGTGGCGGCAGGATTGCTGCACTCCGACGAGGTGACGAGCGCCAACTTCACCTTCCTCCTCTGCGGCATCGGTACACCGGCCTCAGTCCCCATCCATTGGCACGGGACAACACGCGGCCTGGCCTACATGGTGCGCAACTACCTACAATCCAGGTGGGAGGTGGCGTTATGCGCCTTCAGCGACAAGAACGACAGGCCGTTACCACCAACTCTCAAAAACACCAAGGCGCCCAGCCCCCAAACCGCGCGGACAATAGACCGCTGTTTCCGCCCAAGGGACTAAAAGGACTAACGCAGGGACTAACGTCCAGAGTACCCTGTGACTAAAAAAAGGACTAAAAGGACTAATTAAGCATCGGAGTCGCCTCCGGTGCTTTTTTTTGTCCTATCTTTGCCGTCGAAATCGATTTCGGAATCAACCAAATAAACCTTAACTTTAACTTTAACCTTAAAAAACAAAGTTATCACCGTTGCGCAAAGCGAGCGCAGAGCAAGCCGGCTTGCTATGCCGAGCCGAAGCAACGTGAATGCAGGCTTTGAGCACCGCTGAAATAAGTACAATTAGCGAAAAACGAAGTGAATTAACCCGAGCGGAAGTGAGGAGGATGTTCTCGAGTAAATGGCCAAAGAATCCGACCTTCTTCTCACAAAACCCTCACAACAATGAAAAACGACAAGAAAAAGATCCAAGTGGAACAGATCACAACGCTCAACGGCATGATGACCTTCGGCATCATCGACAACCGGCAGCACATCCTCGACTTCGTCAACACCGGCTACGCCGAGATGGACCCCTTCATCGCCGACTGCAAGGTGCAGGCTATGCGCGACGGCAACGTCTACATCACCGAGAAGGCCAAGCGCGTGCGCGGCAAGGCACTCTTCCGCGAGGACAACGCCTCCCTGACCCTCGGCCGCGACCACCGCTACTACTTCGTCTTCACGCTCCCCCAAGAGCACCTCCCAGAGCTCCCCGAGCGCCTCGTCTTCCAGTCCCTCGCCATCGCCCAGAAGGTAGGGCAGATGATCGCCGGCCCGATAGGGAAGAAAGCCTCGAAGAAGTAGCCTACCCACCCAAGCAACGGTCTCAAGTCTCAGTCTCAGTTGAAAAAAAAGTCATTTCTAACTCCCTTTACCCTTTCTTTTCTATTATAATTATTTAATAATAAGATAGATAGATAGAAGAAGGGCGGGATGTGCATATGCCTTTTAAAACAACTGAGACTCTGAGACTGAGACTGACAACCGGAAAAAACAACATCAAAAAATCATTTGATTTTCAAGAAAATAATGAGTTACAATATCTTCAACCGTGTGGCACCTCCGATGCCCAAGCCCTCAAAAGGCACAGAATTCTGCAAATTTCTCCTCTCAAAGGCATCAAAAGAGATGCGGGAACCCCTTGTTCCGATGGTCATACCCGCTCTGGCGGCGCATCTGAGTGGAGTCTCATTCCTCTATTCCGACAACAAATTCTACGAACTGTGTGGCCAAATGGGCCATCTCATCGGCCCTTCGGGCATAGGAAAGGCCCAGTTGACGCACCTGATTGAGACTGTCATGCGCTCTTTCCGCGCCCACGATGAGACCGAATACCAGCGCCTGGCCGACTGGCAGCGCCAGGTGAAGACCCGCAGCTCGAACAAGGAGAAGCCTGAACGTCCCGATGTGGCCTTCTGGTTCCCGCCGGCCGACCTCACCAACGCCGCCTTCCTCCAGAATGCTATGGCGCTCGAGAAACAGGGCGGCCGCACTCAATACCTCAACCTCCCGGAGGTGGAGATGGCCGACCGCATGTGCGGCAGTCACCGCCAGGTGAGCCAGACCGTCCGCAATATCTACGACATGCAGCGCGGCGCCGGCGCCCTGCGCGCCACCGAGCAGGGCGTTACCGGCGACCCGGTCCTCCGTGTCAACCTCACCTTCAGCTCCACCCCCGACGCCGCCCGCGCCTTCTACAAGAAAGACCTCACTAACGGCTTCTTCGGCCGCATCCCCTTCGCCTACAAGGCTCGCGGCGAACGCGACGGACGCATCCCGCGTCAAGGGACCTACGACAAGAGCTTCCTCGCCCAGCTCGACGAGTACCTCCTGAGACTCGACAACTGCAAGGGACACTTCGAGGTGAAGCAGCTCAACAAGGTCGCCGACCAGCTGGCGGAGGAGATGGCCCGTCTCGCCGACCTCGCCGACGACGACACCCTCTTCGAGCTCTCCCATCGCAGCATCTTCGCCGCCTGGAAGAAAGGCGCCACCCTCTGGATCCTCAACGACCAAGACTGGACGCGCTCCATCGGTGAGTTCGTGGTGTGGTTCTGCTACTATGACCTATGGTCGAAGGTGCAGGTCTTCGGCGACCTGTTCAAAGGGACAGACCTCCTTGCCGACGAGGTGCAGCGCAGCGGCCCGAAGAATATGCTCGACAGCCTCCCCGACACCTTCAGCCAGGCCCAGCTCGAAGCCCTCCGCACCACCCTCGGCAAGAGCCGCGAGGGCACCCACCACCAACTCAACGTATGGAAAAATCGCGGCTTCATCACCTACAACGACCAAACCGCCCTCTACACCAAAACCGACTCCTACCTGAAAGGAGGGAAGATGTAAGATGTAACTAGTGACTAGTGGATAGTGACTAGTGGATAGTGGAAAGGAAGCTGTGAGCTGTGAGTTTTAAGTGAGCCGGCGGCGTTGCCTGGCGTGGGATAGGGGTCGGCCGGAGGCCTCAAAATTTCAAGAAAATTAACTCAAAAATCTTTAGAAAATCTACTCACTAGCCACTGACCACTGGCCACTAGCCACTAACTCTTAACTCTTACCGTTGCGCAAAGCGAGCAGGAGAATAAAAAACACCCTGCGCCAGCAAAAAAAACTCCATCGCAAGCGAAGCAAGCGATACCTTATAAAAATCTACGAGATTTAATCGAACCCGCACCCGGACAAATCCCCGAAGGGAAAAAAATCTACGAGATTTACCAGATTTCGTGAGCGAAGCGAGCAGGAGAATAAAAAACACCCTGCGCCAGCAAAAAACTATTATCTATTATCTATAAACTAAAACCATCATGACACAAGAACAAATATCCCTCCTCCGCGCCATCCCCATCGAAGACCTCGCCTCTCGCCTCGGCCTCGACGTGCGCCACCACAAAGCCCTCTGCCCCTTCCACAACGACCACCACGCCAGTTTGTCGTTCAACGTAAGGAAGAACACCTACCGCTGCTTCGTCTGCGACGCCCACGGCGACACCATCGACCTCGTCCGCCACCTCCTCAACAAAGACTTCCAACAAGCCTGCCTCTACCTCTCCGACGGCTCCATAGAGCCCATCCCCGCCCATTCAACCCATTCACCCCATTCACCCCACGAAACCCGCCACACCTTCGACGCCTCCCGCTACGCCCACTTCTTCGACCGCCCCTACCTCTCCCCCGAAGCACGCCGTTTCCTCTTCGACCAGCGCCGCCTCGACCCACGCGTCATCCGCTGGTGCCGCCTCACCTCCTGGCGCGACCGCCAAGGCATCCACTGGCTCCAAATACCCTACTACGACCCCGACGGCAACCTCATCGGCCTCCAGAACCGCAACCTCACCCCAGGCGCCGAACCGCGCTTCCGCTTCCCGAAAGGAGCCCATTGCTCCATCTACAACCTCCCCATCCTCAACCTCCTCAAGGAAAACGAACCCCTCTACATCGCCGAAGGCGCCTCCGACTGCTGGGCACTCCTCTCCGCCGGCCACAAAGCCATCGCCATCC
>Ga0256404_1011603_pt1 | contig 11732 bp, 14 predicted proteins | sample RumenRJG_01DNA_FD_185990 | JGI IMG/M metagenome (GOLD analysis project Ga0256404, IMG submission 185990) | Bovine rumen microbial communities from Lethbridge, Alberta, Canada - RJG_01 | ecosystem: Host-associated > Mammals > Digestive system > Stomach > Rumen | place: Canada: Alberta | collected... | reverse complement strand
GGCACTAATCATTAGTGATTAGTAATTGCAGGGGTCAAAAATGCCGTTTTTCCCTTATTTCATGCGGGTTTCAGCGTTTTTTTGTAGGACACTTCCCCCTCTTTTCAGGACACTTCCCCCCGTTTTTGCGGACACTTCCCCCTCTTTTTCAGGACACTTCCCCCTCTTTTTCAGACGGTTCATTTGCGGGGTTTATACTGTCCGTTGCGTCCCTTGTGTTTGAATGTCCAGTCCATGTCAAGTGTGGTCATGGTCGGAATCACGGTGTCAAACGTCAGTCCGCAGAAATATTGTTCAGCATCCGTCCGTGTGTGAATCAGTTTGTATGCCTTTTCAAACGCCCTGCGCAGTGCCTTGTTTTTGTCACTGTCGCTTGCGTATGACTGGACACGTCCACGCAGCAACGGGCAGTCATTCAGGATGTTTCGGAATCGGTCATGATAACTGACCGTATCAGGTGCTACGTTTCGGATGTTCTTTTTATTCCAGGCTTTCACGTCAGGGACAAAACCACGCTGCAACATTCGGTTTGTCAGCACTGTGACAATTTCAACGGCAGGTTTGTTCCGTTCGGACACAATCACGCTGTGAATCAGCATATTATGAAACGGTTTGTCATAGGACAGCAATTCACCTGCCTTTGTCGTGCGTTCCACCTTGTTTTTCAGTCCCAGTGATTCAAACAGGTGCATGATGTACGGCACAGCGAATGTCAACGTCTGATTGTTTGCATCAATCTTTATCAGGGAAAAAACCTTTGCTGCGGTTCCTTCCTTTTCCATAATCCCCCACAGGTCACGGAATGAATTGATTTTTTTCATTATGTCAGGCGCATTGCCCTTGCCTGCTTCAATTCCCATTTCACGGAAAAATGCGGGAATGTAGACTGTGACTGTGTTTGCGTCAGACGTTTGCGCTGCGTTGAATGCTGCCGTGTAAAACTGGACTAACAACGGAAAATCAATGTCCGCAATGTCAGTGTACTTGCCTTTGACGTTCTGTTTCAGCACGCCTGCAAACTGTTTGTCGTATGTGATAATGCCGTTCGGGTCAATTTGCAGTTTGTCGAATGCGCCAGGTTTCACAATAGCAACATACGCAGTTTTGTTCCGTTCTGCGGTCAGTGCGTGCATATAGTCTTTGTCTGAAATGTGGCGTTGATAGAATCCCGCAGACACAATCTGACCTGCCTTTTTTGCCCTGGCAACGGTGTTCTGCTTTTTGCCTTTGCGGTTCACAGGTTCCGTGCTGTGGTATTCATCAATGACCTGTTCAAACGCATCACACGCATGATTGCCGTACAGTGTCGGTTCCATGTCCTGTGATTCTATCGTATAAACTGCCGTGTTCCGTGTCCGAATGAACAGTTTCTGCATATCCTTTTCAGGAATCCCCGCAGTCAATGTGACGTAACCTGTCGCAATGGTTCCGTCCGCCTGCGGCGTGTCCTGTTCGGGGTAGCATTCAATCAGAAATTGTCTGATTGTGTCTGCCGTGAATCGGTCACGGACTTTGCGTTTCAAACTGTCTGGCAGTTCATCATACGGAATGCGGGGCAATGAATCCCAGTATGTCCCCGCCGCATCTGCATTATACTTCCCGTCTGGCAGTGCCTTTGTCCTTTCATATTCATCATGTACGGCGTTCAATGCCGCCTTTATGTCTTTTATTTTCATGGTTTCACCTGCTTTCGCAGCGTCTATGTTCAGGTATTGTCAGACTTTAACATAGAATACAGACTGCGTGTGTAATATGTTCCGTGTGTATGGTATGCGTCAAATATTCCATATATACGGAATATAAAACACATTCTGAATATGTCATTTATTCGGACTGTCTGCCGTGTTCAGTATGTCCACGGTCTGCGTCCATTCGGGGTGTCGTTCCATATCTTCCAGAACGATTCTGGACAAATAGGCGTTCATGTCAGTGCGGTTCCGCCATGCCATTTCCTGCAAATACGCCTTGCATTCAATCGGCAGTTTCGCATTGAATCTGTACGTTTCGCCAGGCTTTTTCCGTGCCGTGCGTCCGTCCACCTTTTCCGCAGGCGGGGCATCCTGTGACGCAGACTGAATCAGTCCGCCAGAATAGGGATTGTTTGCAACGCTGCCTGTGAAATTCTTCTTTGTGTTTGCCATAGTGTTTGACCTTCCTTTCAAATTAGTTCCATTTCACGGAACAATGATTCATAATCTTTCGCAGGGTTGCTGTTCGGGGCAAATTCAAACAACGACTGCTGCAATGACTGTGCCTGTTCAACTGCCACACCTTCACGAATGAATGTGTCAAACAGGCGTGTTCCCATTTCCGCCGCCAGGCTTGCGACTGTTTCCCGCATATCCTTTGCCAGGGTCTGCCGTGCCTTGTAACGGGTCAGGACTATTCCTGCGACTGTCAATGACGGATTGCAATATTTCTGCACCTGTCCGATTGTTTCACGCATCTGATACAATCCCATGACGGAAAAACTGTTCGCCTGCATCGGTAGCAACACTGTGTCACTGGCGGTCAGTGCGTTTATCAATAGACTGTTCAGGTCAGGTTGCGTGTCAATCACAATCAGGTCATAACTGTTCGCCAGGGGTTCCAGTGCCTTTTTCATGATAAAGTCCCGTCCTGGCTTGCCTGCAATCGCCGTTTCTGCCGTTGCCAGGTTCAGACCTGCTGCAATCAACGGCACCTGTTCTGTGTCCTGGATAACGTCTGCGGCATCCATTCCGCCAGTCAGAACGTCATACAGTCCACGTCCTGCGGCATTTCCCTTCAATGCAAACGTGAAATTTGCCTGCGGGTCACTGTCGATTGCCAGAACAGACCGTCCGTGCATCCTGGCATAATTGACCATTGCCGCCGCTGTGGACGTTTTCGCCGTTCCGCCTTTTCCGAATGCAACTGTCACAATCATATATGTTCACCTTCCTTTCCGTCTGTCAGTGATTCAGGATAAATCCGCCACACGCCAGACAATTTTTTTCCCTTCAACGTGCCGTCATTCAGTCTGGCACGCACGGTGTTGATGTGAACGCCTAACAGTTCCGCAGCCTGTCCGACTGTGAAATAGTTCTGTTCTGGCACGGCATCCGCCGTCATAGACTTTCGGGGTCTGCCGCCTGGATGTTTCTTTGTCATTCATGCACCTTCCTTTCATACTGTGGCAGTCTGCATTGACGCTGCCTGCAATACGGGCATCAATGCCATAATCTGCGCTGTGGTCATGCTGCGTAACAGATTCTGCGCCTGTTCCGCTGCGGACTGTTCTTTGTGCATCAGAATGTCACACACGGTCTGTTCCGAATGGAAATTCTGATTTTCCATGTCGTGCAAATAGTTCTGTTCCGTAGTGCTGAAATTCTTATGACGCAACAACGCCTGCACCTGGCGGGGTGGCATTCCGTGTCTGGCAGCAATCGTGCCGCAGGTATGCCGTGCGGAATGCGGGGTCAGTCTGTGACTGTCGAATCCTGCATCTTTTATCCGCTGTTTCAGGAATCTTGAAATTGACGGTTCAGACAATGCCTGTTCATTGTTCCGATTGCCAGTGCCTGCGAACAACGCTGCATCACCTGTCCTGTGTGTGCGGGTGTCCAGGTATTCCATGATAGCGCAGAACACTTCCTGCGGCACTTCAACGGATTCTTTTTCATCCCTGCCCTTTCCCAGAATCCACAGTTTGTGAATGCTGTTTCGGGTTTCCAGGTCAGCAATGGTCGCACGCTGCATTTCAATTATTCGCAGACCTGCCGTGAACGTCAGGAACAACATTGCATAGTCACGTTTTCCCGCAGGTGTCGTGCGGTCAATGCTGTTCAGGATTGTTTCTGCTTCACTTTCGGTGAATGCGTCACGTTTCTTCCCTGTTCCGACTTTGGCACCTTTGATGTTGTCAGCGATATTCGGATATAATTTTTCATCCGCAGTCCAACGGAAAAACATTTTGACGCTGCGCAGGTATCTTGCCTGTGTTCCTGCTGAAAACTGGATTGTCTGACCTTTGCTGCCGTCACGCATCCTGCGGGGATGTGGCGTTGCTAAATAGGACTTATAATTCAGAATGTCCGTGCGCTGCGGGTTCACAACGCCTGTTTCGTGCATCCAGTCAATAAAATGAATCAGACACGTTTTGTATGATTTCATCGTGATTTCGTCCACGTCCACAAACGCAATGAAACGGTGCATCATGTCATTGACGTTCGCATTCTGGACGGTCAGTTCCTGTGACTGTTCCAGTGTGATAATTTCGTTCATGGTCTGTCCTTCCTTTCCTTTACTTCTGGCACTGTCTGCCGTATAATAAAGGCGCAGACAATGTTCTGTGTGTGTCAGGCAGTGCGGTTCATTTGACGGTGGACGTGCTGCCTGTTTCCGTTCCAGAATAGCAATGTACTATTCCTATTTTCAATTATACAGTTTTTGTTGTCGTATGTCAAGGGGTTTGAAACACATTCTGCAAATTTCGTGCGTTTCATGCGTTCAATAACAAAGTAGGCATAGACTTTAACATAGAATGCCAGGAACAGACCGTCTGTGTCGGACACACGGAACACGGACTGCACCTGCCGTGAAAATGACCGCACAGAATCGTTTCTGCGGCGTTTTTCTGGGTCAGGTAATATAAATTATCGTCTGGACAGTAAAAACGATTTTAGGGGCATTCTGGCGTGTTGTAGGGGCATCCGCAAAATAAAAGCGGAATGCCAGTGTCAGCATCCCGCCTTTTTCGGTTCCGAATCGGTATGAATCAGAAATTTTCAACGATTTCTGCGGTCAGTTCATCCCAGTGCGGAATCATTGCCAGGTTGTTCGTTGTACGTTTCAGGCAGTCCGCCAGAACGTCAAATTTCTGCATTGTGTCTGCGCCAGAAATGGAATGTGCCGCCAGTTCAACATGACGCAGGGTCTGGAATTTCGGGTCTTGCCTGTCCAGTTTTTCCGCAGCACGTCCCGCAGCATCAGCAACGACACGGCACATGGTTTTATTGCCTGCCGCTGCGAATTTGTCATACATGGTCACATAGTCCGCAGGTTTCATCATGGTTTCACGTTCCAGGACTTTCATTGCGTTGTTGTCCAGTTCGTCAGGATTGACAGCAAACACACGGTCACAGTCTGCCGCCAGTGCCTGCCGCAGTTCCTGGACACGCTGCATGGTTTGTCCTGGCAGTTCACGTTTGATTTTATTGAATGCGTCCTGCTGCCGCATCAATTCCGCCTGTGCCGTCATGCGGTCAGGTTCATTCTTTGCACGCTGCACGTCCTGTTCCGCTGCTTTCACCTTCTTTTCAGCAACGGACACAGCCTGCATGAAGTCCCGTGCCAGATTGTCCATGTCTTTTCCGTAATGGTTTAATTCACTCATTTTCAAATACCTTCCTTTCCGTCAACTGCTGCACTGAATCCGTCCATGTCTGCCACGCCTAACAGGTCAGAAAAACACTGTTCCTTTGTTTCAAACAACTTGCGTTTCGCAAGGGGACGTTCATTGCCAGTCAGTCCATAATTGATTTCATGGTGACGCTGCGCAACACGGGCAGCACGGGCAGTGTCAAACTGCATGAAGTCTTTCAAACTTTCCTTTGCGCCCTGCAAATGACCGTTCACAACGGACACAGGCAGTCCGTCACTGGCAGCATACTTCATGTAATTGTGACCGATAAAACCGAATTTGCGTGCCGTTTCCTGCACAATCGCAAGGCACTGTTCCGAATGCAGGGACTTTGCTATGCGGTCAAGTTCGGGTTCCGTGATGTTTTCACGCATCTTCATTGCAGAAATGATGTTCAGTTCGTCTGTGGTAGGCGCAGGAATCCCCCGTCTGTTGTTCACTTCATCCATTGCCGCCAGTGCATCAAACATTTCTTTTCCGTATTCCTGGCGCAAGGAATCCAGTTTGAATTTCTGCGCATCCGCAGCTTTTTTCGATTCTTCATCGTAAAATTCACTGCCTTTGTGCTTTTCCAGTTCCTGCATCTTGCGTTCATACGCAGTCACGGTCGCTGCACGGTCATTCTGGAAATTCAATGCCGCCTTGTAAAATCGTTCTGTGTTCGTCATATTAAAGTCCCGTCCTTTCTTTGAATTGAATCAATGCGTTTCCGCCCAGTTCTGCCAGGTCATTGACAGTCAACCTGCCGTGACCGTCTGCATATAGGTTGTTCAGGTTCACAACGTCCTGTCTGCTGCGTCCTGCAACAACGGTTCCATATCCGCCGCCGCCTGGAATAGGTTCACAGCGCAGAAAATAGCGGTCTGCATTCTGTGTGTTGGTTACAACGTAGTAATTCATCAATCAACCGTCCTTTCATGGTCTGCGTTCTTGAATACTGCCGTCATGATTTCTGACAGCATCCGTTCAGGCGCAGAATCTTTCGGCATAGTTTCCCGCACTGCTGCTATTCCCTGCAACGCCTGGCAGATTTCGTCTGTGGTACAGTCTGCGACTGCATCCGCCAGTGTGTCCGCCGTTCTATCACGGTTCCTGGCGTTCAAATACAGACCGTCTGCCACAAAGTCAATGCAGAACAACGGCGCATGGTTCATGTGGTCTTTGAACAATTCCCGTTCCGTGTCCAACATTTCCCCGAATGCAGGCAGAATCTGTCTGTTCCAGGTCTGACCGTCAATTTTCGCCAGACAGTGCGGGCATTTTCTGGCATTGTCACTGTGAATGTCCCTGTGGTAAACGTCCCACGTTCCGCCGCAGGAATCACAATAGATTTTCAAAAATCCCATGTCATGCACCTTCCTTTTCATCAATTCTGCGGATTGCCTGGACAGCATCTGCAATCTGTTCACGGGTCAGAATATCCCCCCGAATGTAACGCAGGACGTTTGTTGCCGTTTCCAGTGTGTCAAACCTTGCCAGTTCTTCAAACACATTGTCTTTGCGTCCTGTGTCGTAACATATCGCATACACTGTGTGTTTGCCGTGTGCGCCTATATTATGACGTTGAATCATCATGTCCGTTCACTTCCTTTCTGTTCAGATTTTCAAGTTCCTTTTCGGCATCTTCCCGTGTGTCACAGGTCGTGACGTGTTCCCGACTGTAACCGTTGCCGTAGTCCTTCAAATAATAGATTTCATACGTTCCGAATCCTGTTTTTCGCATCCGATATTTCAATACAAAGTCACTTCCTTTCTATGGTAAAGTCTGCGGGGACTTTGATATTACGCAGAATATTTCGCAGAATTTATCATCCTGTCGCAGGCGTAGCGGCAGCAATCGACTAAATGATTGTTTACGTCTGGCACGTCCGCCAGAAATTCCCCGTCCTTTGTGGTCATGTATTCGTATTCCGAAAATTCACGCCAGGCATTCGGCGTTCTGGCAGGGTCAATCACAATGTGTCGTGACTGTAACCAACGAATGCCATAAATCACGCTGCCAGGATATTTCTTGCACGGAATCACCTTCAATCCCTGCTTGCACAGGTCTGAAATGCTTTTCGGTTCCGCAGAATCCGCAACAATGGTCTGTTTTTCTGCGTAAACGTCCGAAAACATACTTGCGGAATATCTGCCCGTCAGGTGATAGCCTTTTTCCTTTATCATGTCCGCAATCTGCGTGTTGCTGCATCCCCGTTTATACATTTCATCAATGAAATATATTGTTTCCGTCTTGTGGTCATACGCCAGGCGCAGGAATGCGAACGGGTCAACGCTGAATCCCCAGTCCAGACCACAGAACACATAATCCATGCCGTTGATTTCATCGTCTGTGATTGTCCGTGCTTCAATGTTCGGGAATACTTCCCCGCCTGTGCCTGTCGGTTCGCCCAGGTATTCATGACGGTATGCCTGCGGATTGATTTTTTCCAGGCGTTCCGCTTCTTCAATGAAGTTTTCGCCTAACCATTCAGGCGGAATGTCTTTGTATGTCGTGCGGAACACAACTGCCCGTTCGTCTGGAATCAGAATGTATTTGTTCGCCCACGAATTGACCGACAACGGCGGATTGAATGAATTAAAAATCCGAAAATCAGTGCCGCCACGGACAACGGATTGCATCACACTTCTGACCATGTTTGCGCCTGTCAGTTCGGAAAATTCTTCAAACCACACGAATTTGAATATCCCGTGACGTGGTTTTATGGACTTCAATTTGCCTGCATCATCCAGTCCACGGAACACAATTTGTTGCCCTGTCGGAATGAATGTGTATGCCAGGGGTGACACGCTGCCACGCCACAGGTGCGACACGTTCAATTCATCAATCGCCCAGGCAATTTGACTGAATACGGATTCACGCATTGTGTTTGCCGTCCTGCGGAACACGATTGCATTTGCGTTCGGGTCATTCATCATGCCGTCCACGATTTCCAGTGAAACAAAACTGCTTTTGCCGCTGCCACGTCCGCCAGGTAAATGAAATATTGTGTGCGTGCCAGTCACAACGTCACTGTGTATGTCGTGATAGCACGGTGCCACACAGTCCAGGACAGACACACGGGGCAGGTCTGCTGCCTGTCGTGCCTTTGAATAGTCCCGCACACGTTGTTTCAGTCTGTCATAATACATGGTCAATCATCCCCGTTCAGCATCCGCAGAATGTCGTTAAATTCAGTCAGGCGCAGTCCGTATTCCAACAATGACCGTGCCGCAGAAATTCTGCTGCCTGTGCTTTCGTTTTCGTCCTTCACAATGGAATCCAGGACGGAAATTGCAGGTGACAACGATTTCTGCACCTGGCGTGTTGCGTCAGTCACTAACTGTCCGAATGCCTTTGCATATTCGCTTTGAAATTCGGGGTCTGACAGATAATTGCGCAGCGTGCGTGTGGTAATGCCTGCCGCCTTTGCTGCCGCATCCCGTGTCGGTTCAGTCAACAACGCCTGCAATGCCTTGTGTTGTGTCTGTGACAGCATCATTCATCCCCCTTTCCGTTTTCTTCCGATATTTTCCCGTCAGAATCGGTCTGTGCTGCCTTATGTTCCCAGTAACGGCGCACATATTCTTTGTGTTTTTCTTTGTTTTCGGCATACCATTTGCGGCGGTATGCGTTCCGTGCGTCTTTCGCAGACGGTGACAGTTCCTGTCCTGTTTTCGTCATTTATCACACTTCCTTTCATGTCCGCACAATCGCAGTGTTCGCCAGGGTCAAGAAATGCGCCACACTGCGGACACACTTTGTAATATGGTCTGTTCGCCATTCCTTCACCTTCCTTTGTGTTTCGTGTGTCTGGAATATACAGAATACTATTCGTATTCCTAACACTAATTATATCACTAATGCGTTGAAAATTCAAGATATATCGTGTGTATGGTATATTTTCAATGTTGCCGTGTGTGCGGTCTGCGTTTTCTTTTCCGCAGGGTCTTTGTTGAAGTCCGAACAGACTTTAACATAGAATAGGCATGAAAAAAGCGGGTTCCCGTTCAGGGTTCCCGCCTGTTCATGGTCACAGTCTGACCGTCACAGTCTTGCTATTTCGTTTTCTTCTTCATCATCATCAAACGGTGTCCGTTCGTCAGACGGATTATAATATGCACGTACAGTCTTTTTCGGCTTGTCAACGGGAATGAACACGTTGTCTGCGGCATTGAAGTTCAACCACAGTGTGCCGCCAGGTTCCGCAGTCCTGTGTTTCAAAACCTGGACTAACATTTCACGTTCGCCGTTCGCATTTCCCTTTTGCAAATATGCCATGTGGTCAGGATTGTTCGCATTCGCCTTTTCATTCGTGTGCTGCATCCCGTTTTCATCAATGAATGTCAGTTCCTTTTTCATGTGCAACGCACGGTAATTCAGGGAAATTTGATAGTCTGCCGTGTATTCAATAGCGGACGAATCACGTCCAGAATCCATTGAAATTCTGCCGCTGCTGTTCGCATTCCTGTTGTTGGCACTGATAGCAAAAATGAATGTGTCATACTTTATCGCATAGTCTTTCAGCGCAGCAACAACGCCTTTGATTAGTTCTGTCGCATCCTGTCCAGGCTTGCCAGTCACTAAATGCAGATAGTCCAGAACGCACACAGGCGCACGCCTGCCGTCCTTCTTTGCCTGTTCCGCAGCATTGTTCAGGTAATTGATAATTGCGTCAATGTCTGTCGTGCATCCTGGCGGATTATAACGCAGGTGCGGTTCAATCCGTCTGCGGTATTCGTCCGCAGCATCCTTCACAAACTGTTTCTGCGGTTCCGTCCAGGCATAACCTTTCATGATTTCCGCTGCCGTCATTTTGTGACCTTGCCTGTGGCAGATTCTGGACAGACTGCGTGCAAATAACTGTTCCCGTGACATTTCCAGATTCAGGAACACAACGTCTGTTCCGTTCATCGCTGCTGTTTCAAATATCTGTGACGCAAGGGATGTTTTACCTGTTCCAGGTGCCGCAGACAGAATCACAAGTGATTGCCTTGTAATGCCGCCGCCTAACAGTCTATCAAACGCAGGCATTCCCGTTTCAATCGGTTTGAATGCGTCCGTCTGTATCTTTTCCATGAACGCATCAAACGCCTTTTCTGGCGGTTCCTGCGGCGTTTCTGGCTGTGGTATAGGTATTTCATCACCTGTGCCATTTCCGCCCGTCACAGGCTGTTTCTGGACGTTCTGGCGGGGTTCATATACGTTTGAACACTGACTGATTGCCTTTTGAATCGTAATTTGTCCGTATGTCGTGCCAGATTGCCGCCTGTCCCATTTTTCACGCATCAATCCAGACTGGCGGAACAGTGCGTCCATGCGGTCAGCATCCTTTTGTGTCCAGAATGCCAGGGAATTACACAACGCTGCATCCGCTTCACTTTGTGACGGATAACCTGCCGTGTCCCCGTTCCACAGCGCAGAAAACCTGCTGCCGTTCGCTGCGTTCATTGCCTTGTCTATCAATTCACGGTCAGTCAACGTCAACGGTGCTGCGGGAATCTGCGGCGCAGACTGTGACTGTTCAGGACGCTTCATGTATTTTTCAATCACAGTGCGCAGACGGTCTGACCGTTCCACAATGTCCCGTGTCTGGCATCCAGGCAGAACGTCCCCTGTGACCGTCAGGAATCGTTTTGTCATGCCTGCAACGTAAATTTCAATGCCGCTGTTGCTGTTTTTGATGTAATATTTCGCCGTGTCATAGGTCATGCCTGGCGCATCAAACAGAATCCGCAGTCCAGTTCCAGACGGTGAAATTTCGGTGTATGCGTCCATGATTGCCACAATGTCCGCAGCATCGGCAGACAACTTCCCGTCCGTGATACAATGGTCAATGTCAATCCCCGTCAGGGTTCCGAACACGCCTATTCCCAGACCGTCATAATTCTGCATGACTGCTGCTGCATCCGCCAGGGTTCCGAATGTGTCAGGATTGTTTGACATAGCATTTCCGCCAGTGTGCGGATTTTTCGGCAGTTTCGTTCTGCGTCCGTCTGGCGTTGTTTCATACTGCCACACGCAAAATCTGGCAGTCCGCTTCAACTTTTCAGGTAAATTTTCAATCTTTGTCATGCTTTCATCCTTTCAGTTCGTGTGATATACTGAAAAGGCAGACGGCGCAATGCCGTTCAGGGTGTCGCAGGAATCTTGTTTTGACGGACAGTTCCTGCGGCATTTTCCTTTTCATGGTCTTATTATAGGACACACGGCGGCGGGTCACAATCCCGCCGTCCTGTGGCACTAATCATTAGTGATTAGTAATTGCAGGGGTCAAAAATGCCGTTTTTCCCTTATTTCATGCGGGTTTCAGCGTTTTTTTGTAGGACACTTCCCCCTCTTTTCAGGACACTTCCCCCCGTTTTT
>Ga0256404_1011602_pt1 | contig 11733 bp, 12 predicted proteins | sample RumenRJG_01DNA_FD_185990 | JGI IMG/M metagenome (GOLD analysis project Ga0256404, IMG submission 185990) | Bovine rumen microbial communities from Lethbridge, Alberta, Canada - RJG_01 | ecosystem: Host-associated > Mammals > Digestive system > Stomach > Rumen | place: Canada: Alberta | collected... | reverse complement strand
ATGGCTGTGCGGCCTTTCTTCTGAAGCTCGCGGATCACCGCCTCCTTGCCGTCAGGCAGAACGCCGGCCACGACCTGATCGACGCCGGCCTGGGCGCCGATGGCCTTTGCGGTGCGTTCATTATCGCCGGTCAGCATTACCACGCGGATGCCCATGTTCTGCAGTTCTTTCACAGCCTGCGGGCTGTCTTCCTTTATAGTGTCGGCCACAGCGATAATGCCGATAAACTTTCCGCCGCGCACAAACAGCAGCGGCGTTTTGCCCTGCTGTGCCAGTTCGTCGGCCTTCTGCTTCATCGCATCGGACACTGACGTCTGGCTGCTGATGAACTTCAGGCTGCCGCCCAGAAGGACATCGCCGTTCAGCACGGCGCTCAGCCCGTTGCCCGGCAGGGCTTTGAAATCACTCACTTCCGCCGGATCTATCTTTTCATCCGCACTGCGGGCCATGACGGCACGGGCCAGCGGATGCTCGCTTTTGTTTTCGAGGGCGCATGCTGAAGTCAGAAGTTCGCGTTCAGAGATGTCTCCGGCGGGAACAATGTCTGTCACCTTCGGCTCGCCGCTGGTGATAGTGCCCGTCTTGTCAAGCGCCACAATCTGTGTACGCCCCGTGGCCTCAAGGGAGGCGGCTGTTTTGAACAGAATGCCGTTTTTCGCGCCCATTCCGTTGCCCACCATGATGGCAACCGGCGTCGCCAGGCCAAGCGCGCAGGGGCAGCTGATGACCAGCACCGAAATGCCGCGCGCCAGAGCGAAACCAAAATCACGGCCCAGAATCATCCACACAGCAATGGTCACTGCTGCTATGCCGATCACTGTGGGAACGAAAATGCCCGAAACCTTGTCGGCCACCTTGGCAATCGGTGCCTTTGTGGCCGCCGCATCGCTGACCATTTTGATGATCTGCGACAGCGTCGTGTCCTCGCCGACGCGGGAGGCCCGGCATTTCAGGTAGCCAGACTGGTTCACTGTCGCTGCGCTGACCTTGTCGCCCGCTGTCTTGTCAACAGGGATGCTCTCGCCTGTCAGCGCCGATTCATTCAGTGCCGAACTGCCTTCGACGATGACGCCGTCGACAGGAACATTCTCTCCCGGACGCACGGCAAAAAGGTCGCCCACACGAACCTGGTCAATGGGGACTGTCGTTTCTTTTCCGTCACGGATCAGCGTCGCCGTTTTCGGCGCCAGTTTCATCAGGCTCTTCAGCGCGTCGGTGGTTCTTCCCTTGGATTTTGCCTCGAGCATCTTGCCGACAGTGATCAGCGTCAGGATCATGGACGCCGACTCAAAGTAGAACTCCTTCATGTATGCCGCGGCGCCGGCCATGTCGCCGCGGGCCTGCGCTCCCGTCATCAGGAACAGCGCCGAAAGGCTGTAGACAAACGAAGCCGCCGAACCGAGGGCCACCAGCGTGTCCATGTTAGGCGTGCCGTGCACAATGCCCTTGAACCCGTTTACAAAGAACTTCTTGTTGATGAGCATGACAATAAACGCCAGAACCATCTGTACCATGCCGATGCCGACGGGATTGCCGTCGAAAAAGGCCGGCAGCGGCCAGCCGAACATGGAATGGCCCATGGAGAAGTACATCAGCACCGCCAGGAAGCCCAGCGACCAGATCAGGCGGCGTTTCAGAACCGGCGTTTCGTGGTCTTTCAGCGCTTCCTCGTCCTCGGCAAGTCTCGCCGAAGCTGACTGCTTCTGCTCAGCTCCTTTCAGAGACGCGCCATAGCCTGCCTCTTCAACAGCCTTGATTACGGCCTCAGCCGGCGCTGTTCCCTCGACGCCCATAGAGTTGGTCAGCAGGGAGACTGAAACCGACTTCACGCCCGGGACCTTCGCCACTGCCTTTTCAACACGGCTGCTGCACGCGGCGCAGCTCATGCCTGTCACATTATACTGTTCCACAAAAATCACCTGCCGTTATTTTGCTTTTACCGAAACCACTTCATATCCCGCCCGCGCCACCGCTGAACGAAGCTCTCCGTCATCCACGGGACGGCTCATTTTCACAAGAGCCGTCCTGTCTGCCAGGTGCACCTCAGCGCTGACGCCGTCGATGGAATTCAGAGCGTTCTGTACCCGTGCGGCACAGTTTTCACAGTGCATTCCGCCGATGGACACAACCCTTTCGGCTGTCACCGGGGCTGAAAGTTTTTTTGCTTCAGCCTTTACTGTTCTTTCCGCACCGCCGCCGCAGCAGCCGCCCCGGCCGCTGAAATGCCGCGCAGCTGCGCGGAACGCAAGCAGAACCGCCACAGCCAGAACTGCGTAAATCACATAATCTGCCACAGGAAAAGACCTCTTTCTGCACTCTTTTCACTTCATCAGCTTCTGAAGCGTAAACACCAGCTCGTCGATTACATCGTCCTTCCCCTCGCGGATTCCTTCAGCGACGCAGGTGCGGATATGGCTTGCCAGAAGCTCGCGGTTGAACGCGTTCATCGCCGCCGTGACCGCTGAACACTGCACCAGAATTTCAGGACAGTAGGCATTCTTCTCGACCATGCTTCTGATGCCGCGGATCTGCCCCTCAATGCGGCTCAGCCGGTTGGAAAGCTTTCGGACTTCTTCCGGCGTCCGGTGCTTCGTTTTGTGAATCTCAAAGCTGCAGCTGCAGCTTTGTTTCTTTTTTTCTTCATCTGCTGCCATAAAGATTTCCCCCTCTTTTGGTGCGACGCCATCATATACCCACATAGGGTATTTGTCAACCCTGCCGGCCGCGCCGGCATCGCGCGTGAAGCATGGCCATTCATCCATTGCGCCGCAATGGATTACGTCATTTTATACGGCGACATGACGTAAAAAAAATTAAAAATCATCAGGAAGTTTTTATGCCCGGGATCGCGCAGAAAAAGCCCGATTTTATGAATTAAGGCGCCGGATTTACGGGTTTCATGACGATGTTTCAGGCCGGCTGCACAAAAAAATACCCCCGCTTAATACTGTCTCAACAATAACTTCTCTGCCGCTTTTGTGCCTTCTCTCCTGAAACTGATGCGGCTGCGATTTCTCCGCCGCATTCCGGAACCGCTGGCGGAAAAAGGCGCGCAGAGGCGCTTTCGCCGGAGAAACGCCGCTTCAGGCTCCTGATATTTCCTTCCGCAGGTGCCCGGCAGCGCCTGAAATACAGCGGAACGCGCTGAGAAAAGCGTAGCGCCTGACCTTGCTGCGCCGGCCTGTCGGTGCACTGTCGGGCTGCGCTAGCAGGCCGTTCGCTGAGCAGGGGCGCAGCCGGCAGAGTTTTCTCACTTTACTGAGGGAGTTCCTTTTATTCTGCCGCCGCTGCTGCTTTTGGCATTCAGAACAGCGCGGAAGTTTTCAGTGAACAAAGAAAGCGCCGGGAGTTTTCTCCCGGCGCTTTCTCATTTATCCGTAAAATTTTTGTGTCCGCAGTCAGAACATCACGCGTCGATAATTTCAATATCAAGCGAAAACGGCGCGGCGAAAAGGTCGGTGCCCTCATAGAGGCTGTATTCCAGGGCTATGCTGATTTTCCCCGGCTGCACATCAATGCTGTAGCGGCGGGTGTGCACAACAAACGCGGTTTTCATGCCGCCGTTTTCGTACTCGGCACGGGTATCCGCCTCAGGGTCAAACAGCATGTCGCTGTTTACGGCGCCGGTACGGTGCAGAAAAAGCTTGTCCTTCGCGGCGTGGAGTCCGCTGCGGGTGATGGCATTTCCGCCGTATTCGGTGAAGGCAACGTAGTGAATTTCACCGTCGCGGGCATATTCGCCGCGGGCTTCGGTGACGAACTGTTCGCCGTCTGTCCGGGTCGTAATGCGCACAATCACGTCTTTTTCCTTTTTCAAAATCCCCATGGGACGCCTCCTTCCGTTTATGCCGCAATTACAGCACAGACGTCTTCTTTAAATGCCTGAGATGAAGATTTCTGCGCCGATGGCGATCAGGATGATGCCGCCGAGCACTGAAGCGCGCCCGGAAAGCCGGGCGCCGATCCGTCTGCCGATCACAATGCCGGCAGCACAGATGACATAGGTCAGGGCAGCAATGATCAGCGAACAGGCCAGTGCCTGCGGCCACTGGTATTCGGCAATGGTGAAGCCGACGGAAAGGGCGTCAATGGACGTGGCGATGCCCTGAATGAACAGGCCCCGCGGCGTGACAGCGGCACATTTTTCATCGCAGCTGCCGTCCCGCAGACCTTCCCGCAGCATGGAGCCGCCTATATACAGCAGCAGGATCAGGGCGATCCACGGAATGTACGGGCGGAAAGCGGCAAAACGCTGCGCCGCCGTTCTGACGCACCACCACCCTGTCATGGGCATCAAGGCCTGAAAAAAGGCAAAAGTCCCTGCCACGGCAGCGGATTTGCGGCGGCTCATATCCGGCTCGCTGAGGCCGTTGACCATGGAAACTGAGAAGGCATCCATCGCCAGCCCGACGCCCAGCGCCGCGCTGTTGAAAAAGAAAAGAAGGCTCCACTGCACTGCGATCTCCCCCGGAAAATAAAAAATCGGGCATGGCATCGGCCATACCCGGAATTTTTTACTTTCGTCCCATGTATGAGCCGCTTGCCGCGCTCTCTCTACATGGGTCTCGCTTGTTTAAAGCACGCCAGACCTTCCGGTCAGTATGTTGACGTGCTGCGCTCAGCGCCTGCTACTCCCCCACGGTTTGTCGAACGTCATTGTGCCACAGACGCCGCGGGTTAGTCAAGGTTTACTGTCATACAGGACAGCACCGTAAAAAGCGTCAGAAGTCCGGGACATTCCCGCTCTGGCTGCAAGGCTGCCGACAACAAGCCCCGCGGCCTCAAGAGAGACGAAAAGATCGCCGGGAAAACGGCAGGGCTGCGGGTAAGCGCACTTTCCGCAGCGGACACATCCGCCCGCTGAAAGGACCAGGGAACGGGAAGTCAGAGCGGCCGCCGCGGTGCGGACGGCACGGCACACCTTCAGAAAGCCTCGCCGCGCCTCTGCTGCCCCTGCCTCATCGTACATTCCCGTGAAACGGGCCGAAAACAGCGCGGCATGTTCATAGGAAATGCATTTCTGCCGCCACTGCTCCACGCTGCCGACAGCAGGCGGGCATGACCAGCAGCGGCCGTAACAGCCGCAGATATTCCGGAGACACCATTCGCGCGTTTCTTCATGAAAATCATCAGGCGTGATTTTCAGCGCGGCAGCCTGAAAGATGCCGGGGGCAGCGCGGACTGCCTGTATTACGGCATCCGCTGCGCTCATTCGGCAAAATGCGAAGAGACCAGCAGCAGACCGATCTTCAGGCCGGGCTGCAGGCTGCTGATTTCAAGGCTTTCCTCCCGGGTATGGGCTTTTTCGCCGATGTACAGGCCGAATGTCGCCGCAGGCACGCCGAGCGACAGCGGGATGTTCGCGTCAGTGGACGAGGCATGCCGTTTGGGACTGACACCCGTGACCTCTTCAATGGCTTTTTCACAGCGGCTCAGCACACGTTCTTCAGCGGCAGGGTCAACATCGGCGCCGCAGGGACGTTCGCCGACCACCTCAAGGGTAAAGCGGGCTTTGTCACCGCTGCACTCTTCAACTGCCTTTTTCATCTGATCACGCATCTGCGCAAGGTGCGCCTTCTCATCAGAGCGGTACTCATACAGCATCTCTGCGCTCTGGGCAATTGTGTTGACTGATGTGCCTCCCGAAATGACGCCGAAATTATACGTTGTTTTGCGGCCTTCTGCCTGGGGAACCGGCTGGGCGTCCAGTTTCGTGATGAGCTTTGCCATCCAGGCAATGGCATTGGGATTGCCGAATGCAGCATAGGAATGGCCGCCGCAGGTTTCGGCCCTGATGCGCCAGCGCTCCGAGCCGACAGCGCGGTTGACAATGCCGGTGTAGGTTCCGTCAAAGGAGACAAATTCCTTCACCAGTCCCGGACGGTCGTCAAAAAGGCGGCGCACGCCCTTGAGGTTGCCCAGCCCTTCTTCGCAGCTGTTGAAAACGAACAGGACAGGATCAACAGGTCTGAAGCCTCCGCCGAGCAGGTATTTTGCGATGAGCATCAGCCCGACCACGTTGGCTGTATCGTCGCCGACGCCGGGCGCGCAGAGACGTCCGTTTTCTTCCTTTACGGGCAGCGGTGCTGTATCGGGGAAAACCACGTCGGTGTGAGCTGTATAGACATATGCCGGTTTTGTGCAGTCGCCGAAAGGCAGGCGCACGTTGAGCGCCTCGTCGATGGTCACATTCCGGGCGCCGTTTTTCTCAAGCCACTCTTTGATAAAGCGGGCGCGCTTTTCTTCGTGATGAGACGGCGACGGAATGGCCGCGAGCTCCTTCAGCAGGGAAAGCTGTTCATCGGCATGGTCCTCGCACCATTTGAAAAGTTTTTCGCTGTTCATGGAAAAATAACCTCCTGACCTGTCTGAATTTTACGTCTGGCTGCATTGTACCGCTTTTTCCCGCCTTTGTGTGAAAATTCTGCTGGTTATTTTCCGTTTCCCGTATGCGTCTTTCTGCAGGGGGCTGCATCGTGATACAATATGAAAAATGCCGCGGCTTTCGGCCGCCGGCAGAATCCGGACGTGAGGTGAAAACCCATGCGCTTTGTATGCTCTGAATGCGGCCATATTGAGGAAACCACAACGCTCAGGCCCGGCTGCAGCTGCGGCGGGCTGTGGGATCTTGATTTTGAGCCTCCGGCCTTTGACCCTGCAAAAATAGACAGGAATGAGTGGTCAATCTTCCGCTACCGGGCCTTTATGGCGCTCGAGGATGAAAGCTGGCGCAGCGTCACTCTCGGCGAGGGCATGACGCCTGTGGTGCGGCTGAACAGCGATGTGCTTCTGAAAATGGATTACTTCATGCCCACGCTTTCATACAAAGACCGCGGCGCAGCTGTTCTGATCTCGCACTGCAAAGCCATCGGCGTGAAATCGGTTGTTCAGGACAGCAGCGGCAACGCAGGCAATGCGGTGGCAGCATACTGCGCCCGTGCGGGCATCAGATGCGAGATTTTCGTCCCTGAAAGCACATCGCCGAAGAAAATCGACATGATCCGCGCTCACGGCGCCGTCTGTACGGTCGTGCCGGGCACGCGCGACCACTGCGCTGACGTCTGCCGCGCAAAAGTGCGGAATGAAGGTGCATATTACGCCAATCACGTGTTCAATCCCTTCTTCTACGAAGGCACAAAGACATACATTTACGAAGTGTACGAGCAGCTCGGCCACATTCCCGCCAATCTGGTGATTCCCGTAGGCAACGGCACGCTGTATCTGGGAGCAGTGCATGCCCTTGAAGAACTCCTGCGCGCAGGCGTCATCAGCCGCATGCCGCAGATCATCGCCGTGCAGAGCGAACGGTGCGACCCGCTGCTGCGCGCGGCCGGACAGGGACTAGACCGCCCCGCGGAGATAACGCCGCGCCCGACAGCGGCCGAGGGCATCGCCATTGGAAAGCCGCTGCGCGGCCGGGAAATTCTGGCATATGCGCGGAAATACGGCGTGCGTTTTGTCCACGCGCCGGAGGAGGATATTCTGCCGTGCCGCGCCGAACTGGCACGGGCCGGCATTTACGTGGAACACACCACTGCCGCGAACTACGCGGCATACAGGCACTACTGCAGGCTCTACGGCCCGACGCCGGACACACTGATCACCATGTGCGGCGCGGGGCTGAAATCAGACCACTGAAAACCCAACCGCAAAAAGATTCCCTCTCCAGAACAGCTCGCACCTGCGCAGCCTGTTCAGGAGAGGGAATTTTTTATTCAGAACCGCCGGCAGAACTCCGGTTTCAGCCTTTTTTCTCCTCCTCAAGAGCCAGGCCGATGGCCTGCGCCAGCTGATCGGCACAGGAAGTGCCTTTCATTCCGCATTGGTTTCCCCTGAGGATTTCCGAAATTTTTCTGGCGTCAGCGCCCTCCACAAGTTTTCCGATGGCCTTGAGGTTGCCGTTGCAGCCTCCGATAAAGCTGACGCTGTGAAGCTTTCCGCCGTCAATCTCAAAGTCGATCTCGCGGCTGCACACGCCGCGGGGTGTAAATCTGTAAACGCCCATGCACACTTTCCTTTCTGTTCCGCAATGTTCAGCTGCGGCCGCCGGAGCGCGCCGCTGCGGGCCGGCAGTCAGCCGACAGCGCGTCAGCCAGCCGCCTGTACTCTGATTCAGTCTCATCAAAGGGCCTGAAAACACAGTCAGGCAGCACGGCAAGTTTTTTCCACCGGTCAGAAGATTCTTCAGGCATCTGACAGTGAAATTCCCAGCTCATCATGTCGTCGTCAATGTCCTTCACCGCCGACCGTTCCTCTTCACTCAGAGGCGGCTCAAAATAGAGGGACAGAATGACGCGCAGCAGTCCTTTTTCAGCTTCGGCATACTGCGGCATCTGCGCCTTGAGCGGCCTCGGAATGTCCAGAAGATAAGCCTCGGCGGCGTCGTGAAGCAGACAGGCCAGGCGCACCCGCACAGAAAGTCCGCGCGCCTCGGCCTCCTTTTCACAGGCAATGCAGTGCTGCGCCACAGAATAAAAGCCGCGCACGTGCCCGCCGCCCCGGCAGATCCGTGACAGCGCATGTGCGATGTCGTCAAGGCGGATCAGCTGAACATCAGGGTGCAGCGGATCAAGATGCAGCCCCGTGGAAGTTGTGATCCAGCTCATGCCGCTCCTGCCTCCGTTTTCAAAATCTGTCAGTTTCAACGGGAAAAAGTATACCATCTTCAGGAGCCGGGTTCAACACGGCCGCAAATACGCAGCGGTTCATAAACATAATTGCGGGCGGCCGAACCTCTGCAGACCTGTCCAGGAAACGGCGGACTGTGCGCTTTTGTCCGTAATTGTCTGCATTTCAACGGCTGAAAACAATCAAACCGTGAGGCATCAGCGCTGCACCGAAAGTTTTCCCAAAAATTTTTTTGAGCATATGTAATATTAGAGACATTGCCGGCAGTCCTGAAATGACGTAAATCATTTTTTATGTTCCGTCTTTTTTCTGTATAAATTCTTTTCGGGCTTTGATATGATTTATACAGATCTGTTCAGCTGCACATCAGATTTTTCATATAAAACTCACAATTACTCAAAAAAGATGTAAACCCACTTTTTCGCTCAGAAAATTCTCCGGCGGGAAGAGTAAATAATTTAATAAATAATTGTTATAATTATTATGAACTATTAATAAACAAATGCTGAAAAAAGCACGCAGTTTCCGGGCAGACTGTTGAAAGGTGTGATGCCAATGGCATATAAGCTGGGGATTTTATTCGGCGATCTGAATAATCCCTTCTGGCAGGAACAGGAACTGTGGTACAGAAAATATCTCCCTGATTTTCCCTTTGAAGCGGAAATCTATCATCTTCACAGAACCCTTGACGCGGCAGAGCAGGCCGACCTGTGCAGCCTGCTGATGCGCCGCAGTCTTGATGCGCTGATTGTCAATGCTCTTGACGAGGACACGCTGGGGCGTTCCGCCGCAAACGTCAGAAGCCGCACCCTGATTGTGGACGCCGGGCCGAAAATCAGTCCGGCCGTCGCCGGATCCATTGACCACTACCTTCCGGTGAAGGTCTGCGACTATCAGGAACAGGGGCGTCTGTGCGTGCAGGAACTTCTGAAACAGAAACTGTCGCTGCACCGTTTCTGCTGCATCGGCGGCTCTCAGAGAGCCCGTCAGAGCAGCGCCCGCGTCACGGGAGCCCTGGCAGCGCTGGCGGGCCTGCCCCGTGTGGAAAAGCGGGTTCTGTGGAGCGATTTCAGCCGTGAAGGCGGGCAGCAGGCCATGGAACAGACGCTTGAATGGCAGCCTGATGCCGTGTTTTGCGCCAATGATCTGATGGCGCTCGGCGCGCTGGATGTCCTGCAGGCTGCGGGAAGAAAAATCCCCGTAGGCGGCGTTGACATGATTCCTTCGGCAGTGTTTTCCGTGAAAAACGGCGGGCTCACGGTCACTGTGGGCGTTGACGGCGGCGAGGTCGTTTCCGGCCTGCTGCACGCTGTGGACAGCTACCTTTCGTCAGGAACCGTCATTTCTAACTGTCTCGCGCGCAACCAGGTGGTGACGCAGTTAAGCCTGCTGCAGCGCCGGCGTCAGAAACGGCGTTTCCTGTGATTTCGTGAAAACAGCGGCCTCCGCCGGAACGCATTCTGTTCCGGCAGTCGGAAGGCCTGATGCCAGGTTTGGTTTTACAGGTACACCTTCTGCAAAAAATTTTCACCCTAAAACAACGGAGCGGCTGCCCCGGATGACGTCCGGGGACAGCCGCTCTGCTTCATCTGCGGTCTGTCATAGAAACGCCAGTGCGCGCACAGGCGCACCGTCGGCATTCTCCACCTTCAGCGGCAGCGCGCAGAACTGAAAGACTGTATCAGGCAGGTCTGCAAGGCCGCAGAGATTTTCAAGAATCACAAGCCCGCCGCCCAGAAGAATGCGGTGCAGCGGCAGATCTGCGCTGCCTACGGGGTCAGGGCTCATCACGTCAAAGCCGATGCCTTTCTTCCGCGCTGAGACAAGCCGGCGCGCAGCGCTTTCGTCCAGAACCGGGTAACCCGAAAAATACTCCGGACTTCCCCAGTATCTCTCCCAGCCGGTGCTGATCAGCAGGAAGTCCGCTTTTTCGGCTCCGGCGCATTCTGCCAGCATACGCGCGGTGATGTTCCGCGTTCCTTCTGGCACGCGGAAAACTGCGGCCGTGCCGCAGAAACATTCTGCCGGCATCATGTCGATGGTTCTGCCGCCCGGTATGACGTGGGCCGGAGCGTCGGCATGACTGCCCGTGTGCGTCAGAAAGTTCAGTTCCATCTCGCGGTATCCGTCGGGAACATAATCAGCCGTGCGCCTGAATTTCGGCAGAGCGTCGCCCGGAAAAACGGGCATGTCCGGCGTCATGAGGCGTGTCAGATCGGCAATTTTCATTCTGTCTCCCGTTTCTGCTGCGCATTCTTTGCAGCAGTTCTGTATTCTCTGATGATCCCCTGGATCTCTCCTGAACATCAGGTTTTCCTGGGGCTGAATTTTTCGCACTGATGAAGCGTGCAGGCTCCCGTCATGCGGCGGATGTCCGCAAGAGACACTGCACCGGCATCAAGAGCCTCTATTATCCTGGCGCGGGTCACATGGCTGCAGAAACAGACTATTTCATCGTCCATGATTCAGTCCTCATAAGCATGAATCAGCGCCTGAGTGCCCAGATTCCCCATGCCGCGGGCGGTAAGCCTGTCCAGCGCCTTCAGAGTGCCTTCCGCTGAATTCAGTTCCAGTCCGGCACGGTGCGCCTCACTGACGGCGATGCGCAGATCCTTGGCCAGATAGCGGACATAAAAACTGGGCGTGTCGTCTTTTTCAATGATCTTCGGCCCCAGTTTCTCAAGCTGCCGGCTGCTGCCTGAACCGGCGCACAGCAGGGGCAGAAGTTCATGCAGATCCAGTCCGGCGCGCCGCGCATAAGCCAGCGATTCGCAGATGCCGGTCAGGGCGCCGGCCACAAGAATCTGATTTGCCATTTTCGCGCTCTGCCCGCTGCCTGCTGGCCCCATGAGCACAGCCTGTTTCCCGCAGGCCGCAAAAACGGAACGGCATTCCTCAAAGTCCTCAGGATCGCCGCCGGCAAAAATTGCCAGCGTCCCCTCCTCGGCGCCGCGCTTTCCTCCGGTCACGGGAGCGTCAAGCACGCGGAGTCCCCGCTGTTTTCCCTCTCTGTGAAGGCGCTTTGCCAGTTCGGGACTGGAAGTGGTCATGTCAATAAGGAACGTTCCGGCGGCAGCGCACGCCAGTATCCCTTCCGGATCAAAA
>Ga0256404_1011601_pt1 | contig 11734 bp, 7 predicted proteins | sample RumenRJG_01DNA_FD_185990 | JGI IMG/M metagenome (GOLD analysis project Ga0256404, IMG submission 185990) | Bovine rumen microbial communities from Lethbridge, Alberta, Canada - RJG_01 | ecosystem: Host-associated > Mammals > Digestive system > Stomach > Rumen | place: Canada: Alberta | collected... | reverse complement strand
GATGAGAGTGCCGGCCATAACCTTAAGGAGGTAAACATTGGCATCCGGAATCAACTCTATTCCCTCCAGAGTCTTTCCGATCTCCACGACAATGGCATCCACGCCCTCGTCGCTTACCAGAAGATTTGTTCCGTTACCCATAATCTTGTAAGGAAGTTTTTCCTCATAGAGAAACTCTATAAGCTTCCGGAGCTCATAATCGTCCTCCGGAATAACATATACCTTTGCAGGACCTCCTACACGAAAACTTGTGTGCTTCTTCAGAGGCTCATTTTTCAAAACTTTCATTCAATATTTTCCTTATTCATTGTTTTTCATGTTTGCGGTTACACGCTCGTAAAGCACCTGTGCCGCATTGTAACCCATCTTCTTTGCACGATTGTTAACGGCTGCACACTCTACTATGATGGCAACATTACGTCCGGGACGAACCGGGATATCATAGCATATAACCTTGTTGCCCAGAAATTCTGTGTAATTGTCCTTAAGACCCAGTCTGTCGTAGTCCTTGTCCTTTGACCACTCTGCAAGCTTTATGACCATGTCAATGTTCTGGGTATCCATAACAGACTGAACACCAAACATTTGCATAACGTCTATGATGCCAATGCCTCGAAGCTCGATGAAATGTCTTGTGATATCGGGAGCAGAACCTACCAGTGTTTCGTCGCTTACTTTTCTTAACTCTACAACGTCATCAGATACAAGTCTGTGTCCTCTTTTGATGAGCTCAAGGGCTGCTTCGGATTTACCGATTCCTGAGTCACCCATAATGAGAACACCTTCGCCGTAAACATCAACCAGAACTCCGTGAACAGAAATCATCGGAGCCATCTTTACCTTGAGAAAACTGATGATCTCGGCTTCAAGCTCAGTCGTAGGCTTTGAAGACTGCAAAAGAGGTATCCTTGCGGTGCGGCAGGCATCTACCATGCAGCTGTCAGGAACGATATCTCTTGCGTAAATGATACAAGGTATCGGGAATTTTGTAATGGCGTCATACTTCGCTCTTCTCTGAGGTGCCTCGAAAGTCATGAGGTAAGCATTCTCAACATTACCGATAAGCTGAACGCGCTCTGAATCGAACTGATCAAAGAATCCCGCAAGCTGTAAAGCCGGGCGGTTAACATTGGGTATGGTAATGTATACATTATCTGTGTTGATCTCGGGAGTGAGATTCACAAGCTTCACTCTGTTTATTAGTTCGGTTACACTGACTTTGTATTCACTTGTCATAGGAGACCTCCAAATTAAATAAATATGATATGATTATAAATAGCCGATACCGGACTGCTCAGAGATCACTCTTCCGCAGTCCCACTCATTTAAGTATATTTTGACGACAGGGAAAAATCAACTTGAAGCGGCGGGGAAATGGTTCTATCATTTAATATACTGATTGTAAAGTGAAAGCCGGTGGGCATCTGTTAATGAACGGAGTGCCCCGGTTTAAGAATCCGGAATTGAATACAAACTTATCTACCGGGGACAGTTCTCGCCGGCGATAACCGACCCCGGTGGATAAAGGCTGGTAATTCTCGGCGGATAGCCGGCATAACTGTTTGTATCTGAGTTCATCAACTGAATTGATGATATTAAATATAGATTTATGGAGTAAGTATGATTTCTAGACGATCTCCCATCGGAGTTTTTGACTCAGGGGTGGGTGGCATCTCCGTGCTTCGAATCCTTAGGCACGATATGCCAAATGAAGATTATATATTTTACGGGGACAGTATCAATGCCCCCTACGGCGATAAAAGTGAAGAACGGATAAGAGAAATGTGCGACGACAGCATTCGCTTTTTGTTTTCACATGGAGCAAAAGCCATAGTCATCGCCTGCAACACTGCAACCTCAGCCGCTGCAACATATCTGAGAGAAAAATATAAAGACGCCATCATCGTCGCCATGGAACCCGCGGTTAAACCCGCAGTGGATAAAGCGGTTAATGCTTATCCCCACGTTCTGGTGCTTGCAACCAACTCCACGATCCACGGAGAGCGACTCCACCATCTTATAGGAAGATTCAGCGAGAATGCCGACATCTATCCCGTTGCAGCTCCGGGAATCGTTCCTTTGGTGGAAGCAGGCAAAGAAAACTCACCGGAGATAGACGACTACCTGAAAGATCTGCTTCAGCCCTTCCGCAAAAAAGAAGACGGAGGCGGAGGTCAAATTGTAGACAGCGTCGTCCTCGGCTGCACCCACTTCCCCTTCGTGACCGACAGAATCCGTGAAGCCCTTGGCTACGACGTGATCTTCCATGACGGAGCCTACGGCACCTCCAGGGAAACCCGCCGCCGCCTTAGTGAAGCCGATCTCCTCACCGACAGCACCACCCCCGGCAAAGTTGAACTCTACTCCACCGCCGTTACTCCAGACCCTACAGCTTTGCCGCAACGCCTCCTCGAATTACCTTTCGACTACCGGCCTTAACCGTTACTCCAGTACTTAGCATATTTTATTACCGCCTTATAATACGTGATTGAAAATTCGAGGGGATGTGCGGCTAGGCTTGCGGGTTGAAAGAACAGACGGTGTAGGCGTGTTCGAACCAGATGCACGACAGTGCAGTTGGGGCGAACACGAATGCACCGGCTGTACTTTCAATCCCGTGAGCCGTCGCGCATCCCCTCGAATTTTCAAGACCCACTTGAAATGATTCAATTAATATGCTATAGTACTACGGTATTTTAAAAACTAATTGCGAATAAGGTGGTGAAGATTTATGAAAATCGCACTTGTAATCATATTTTGTATCATTGGCGTAGCACTTTCAGCTATCATTCTTATGCAGGAAGGCAAGAGTGCAGGACTTGGAGCTATCTCAGGAATGGCTGAGTCATACTGGTCAAAGAATAAAGGACGTTCCATCGAAGGCGGACTTGAGAAGTTCACAAAAATCGCTGCAGCTTTATTTTTTGTTATCGCATTGATACTTGATATCATCTGGTGATCGTTTTTATAAGATCTCAAAAAGATTGAACTATAAGTTTACTGACAGTTATCTCACACCTGCATACAATTAGGTATGCAGGTTTTTTTCTGCATAAGTTCGGTATCAATACAGCAATGTGTTGGTCTGCTACAGGCTTTCGAATTCAACTCGGCATGTAGCGTCAGCCCTCGCGTTAAAGGACTGTCGTTTCAAGGACTTATGCTTCAATTTCGACGGATCACAGAATCCGGACAAGGAGTTTATATGCAGGATTATCAAAAGGACAAGCTTGCAAAGCTGATAGTCGATTTAGTCAAGGACAAAATCTATCAGCCCATGAAAGCTAAAGAAATGGCCATGCTTCTCGGGATACCGAAACCTGAAAGAAGGGATTTCCAGGAAGTTCTGGACAGACTGGTATCTACCGGAAAGATCGGTATATCACAAAAAGGAAGATACGGACGTACGGAGAATTTTACTCATGTAGGTACGTTTATAGCAAACCAGAGAGGTTTTGGCTTTGTAAGTCTCGAAGGACATGAGGATGAGGATGACATTTTCATTCCCGCTGATTTCACCGGGGATGCCCTGGATGGAGACAGAGTCAGGATCATCATCACGAGAAATTCGGACAGCAGTCATCGTTCCGAGGGACATGTAACTCAGATTCTTGAACATGCAAACAAAGAAATCATAGGCATTTACCGTAAACAGAAAAGCTTCGGCTTCGTTGAGCCTGACAACCAGCGGATACTTAAGGACATTTTCATCCCTCAGGGTAAGGATATGCGTGCCGTGAACGGTCACAAGGTAGTCGTCAAGGTCGTAAACTACGGAGATGCAAAGCATAAGCCTGAGGGTGTCATCACCGAAATTCTCGGTCATGTTAATGATCCCGGCGTGGACATCCTCTCTATAGTCAGGGCTTACGGACTGCCTGAAGAATTCCCTAAGGAAATCATGAAGGCGGCAGAAAGCGTTCCCGATACTGTTCCGGAGGAGGCTATCGCTCAGAGAAAAGATCACGATTTCCGAAATCTTACTACTGTTACCATCGATGGTGAGGATGCCAAGGATCTGGATGATGCCATCTCTCTTACTTACGATGAAGCTTCAAAGATATATACGCTTTATGTTCACATCGCGGATGTTTCCCATTATGTGACAGAACACAGTCTCATCGATCAGGAGGCTCTGAACCGCGGAACTTCCGTATATCTTACAGACCGAGTCATCCCCATGCTTCCGAGAGTGCTCTGTAACGGCATCTGCTCTCTCAACGAGGATGAGGACCGCCTGACTCTCAGCTGCATCATGAAGATCGATGAAACAGGTAAGATCATCGACCATGAGATTTGTGAATCCGTGATCCACAGCAATAAGAGAATGACCTACAACGGGGTTCATTCCGTTCTTACAGGGGCGGAGCTTACAAACGGCGAAGACCCAGAAACTTATCTCCCTTATAGAGATATGCTTTTCAGAATGTATGAGCTTTCAAAGCTTCTGAGAACCCGTCGCCATGAACGGGGAGGCATCGATTTTGATTTCCCTGAGACAAAGATAATTCTTGATGAAAAGGGCAAGGTTACGGAGATTCTTCCATACATCAGAAATGAAGCACATATGCTTATCGAGGATTTCATGCTGGCCGCCAATGAAACTGTGGCCGAGGACTTTTTCTGGCAGCAGATGCCTTTCGTATATCGTGTTCATGAAAGACCTGATCCGGAAAAGTTTGAGGCACTGGGACGTGCAATTGAGAATTTCGGACATTTTATAAGAATACGTGACGAAGAAAGCATTAGACCCAAGGAAGTACAGAAGCTTCTTGAGTCCATAGAGGGAAAACCCGAGGAACCGATTGTCAAGACCATGACCCTCAGGTCAATGAAACAGGCGCGCTACTCTACCGAGTGCAGCGGACATTTCGGCCTGGCAGCAAAGTATTACTGTCACTTCACCTCTCCCATCAGAAGATATCCGGATCTTCAGATACATCGTATAATCAAGGAGGACCTCCGGGGAGAGCTTAAGGGTAAAAGGCTTTCACATTATCACAATCTCCTTCCGGGTGTTGCCGAGAGGTCTTCCACTCTGGAGAGAAGGGCTGACGAGGCGGAAAGAGAAACAGATAAGCTGAAGGAATGTGAATGGATGCAGCACCATCTTGATGAGGAGTTTGACGGTATCGTTTTCGGTCTCACGAATTACGGCATCTATGTGGAGCTGCCCAATACTGTAGAGGGTATGGTATCCCTGAGACTTATGGACTATGATTATTTCGTGTTCTATGAGGATAAGTATGAGCTTGTGGGCGAAAGAACCGGCAGGGTTTACAGACTCGGGGACAAGGTACGTGTCAGGGCAATAAGGGCCGACAAGCTCACAAGGACTATAGATTTTCAGTTGATAAGGGATGAGGAGGACTGCTATGGCGAATTATGGTAAAGAGGAAGGCACAAAGCTCATAGCCAACAATAAAAAAGCATATCACGATTATTTTGTGGACGAGACTTACGAGTGCGGCATCGAGCTTGCGGGCACCGAGGTTAAGTCACTGAGACTGGGTCAATGTTCCATCAAGGAGGCTTACTGCGGTATCAGAAACGGCGAGGTCTTCATTCAGGGCATGCATATCAATCCTTATGAGAAGGGTAATATCTTCAACAAGGACGCTCTCAGAGACCGTAAGCTTCTCATGCATAAGTACGAGATCAACAAGATCCTTGGCAAGCTGAAGGAACAGGGTTACGCTCTCATACCTCTCAGGGTTTACTTCCGTAAATCTCTTGTAAAGGTAGAGGTTGGTCTTTGCCGTGGTAAGAAGCTTTATGACAAGCGCGCGGATCTTGCCAAGAAGCAACAAAAGCGTGAGCTTGAAAGGGACTTCAAGGGCGCCAACTTGAGAGTCTGAAGAACACGGAAATTCTGCGGTTTTTGGCTTTAGGATGTGTGCTGCCAAGGCACTATCCAGAGAATCAAACCTGAATATAAGATGCGGCATATGGAATGGCAGCTATGAAAAAGCCTTCCGATGCCGCATCTTTTTTATTTCATTAATATTATTAACCGGTCTTCTGATGTCGATATAGAATGTGTATGAGTATGTTTTCGGCTGCTTAGCCGGGCATAGGCATGACTGCAATTTGAATTCATTTTTTGAAATGAGGATATATGTATCAGAAGACTGTAGTTGTTAAAGGCATAAATGATTTAAATGATCTTGTTAATAACAAGAAATTAAGAACCCTCTACGCCGGCAATTTCCATACCTATGCTCAGATTTATACCACCAGGATCCATCGGGAGGATATCAGTGAAATTCTGAATATCCTGAAGTCCTCTTTCCCGGGTATAAAAATCGCCGGTATGTCTATGTTTGGCATGGGGGATTTTAACAATCAGTATACCGCCATGCTGAGTTTTATGTTTTTCAAAAGATCCGAAACTCAGACTTTTCTTTATGACTTCACAAAGATTTCTGAATCGGAAGGCGCTGAAGAACTCAACAGGAAGCTGAAAGGTATTCGTCATCTCAAGGGTGTTCATCTTTTTCCCGTGGGAAATAATATCGGAATATCGAAAATCATTGATACTGTCAGTGAAGGGCTTGATGGCGTTCCTTTTTTCGGAGCTCTTGCAAGCAATCATTTAGATGATTATTTTCAGGGTGCCCGGGCATATGCATTTACGGACAATGCTGTTGAATACGGCCTTGCTGCCGTTGCTTACTGCGGAAAAGATCTGAAGATCAGAAATGATGCGTGCCTCGGATGGAAGCCGCTCGGCCGCACCTTTACTGCTCATGTTAACAATACCGCTGACCTTAAGATCGGTGAAACCTGCCTGGAAAAGCTGGATGATACACCTGTGGCTGAGGTTTATAAATATTATCTTGATGCCGACATTAATGCCTACAATATGGCTAATATCAACGAATTTCCAATCATCATTAACCGGGACGGTACTCCGTTTGTACGTATTCCTTTCTATTGCGGTGAACATGGAGAACTATACTACTTCGGTGATATAAAGGAAGGTGAACAGCTTCAGATAGGTTACGGAAATCCCAAGGAAATCATTGATGAATCCGAGAAGCTGAGTCTTCGAATGCAGGATTTTTATCCTGAAGCCATGACTAATTTTTTCTGCGTAAGCAGATACATGCTTCTTAACACCAGATATAAAAAAGAACTGGAATTTTTCACGAGAATGCTACCCCAGGCCACCCATGCTTTCGGTGCGGGGGAAATATTCAGACAGCACGGTGTCGGAGGTCTTCTGGCAGGTTCCATAGTCTCCATATGCTTCAGAGAGGGACCTGTTTCGGATTCCACACCGAAGACATATTTCAAACAGAGCACCAATATAAGACCCGGAGGTCTCGTGCCTCTTTCCGAGAGGCTTGTTTCCTATCTTGAAAAGACCTCCTATGACCTTAATGAAATGGTTCAGAAAACCGGTCAGGCCAATAAAGCCAAGAGCGAGTTTCTGTCAAAAATGTCCCATGAAATTAGAACTCCCATCAATGCCATCATAGGCATGAATGAGATGATACTCAGGGAATCCACTGACTTCCAGATCCTTCAATATGCATCAGGAATCGCAAATTCAGGGGATCATTTGCTGAGCCTTGTCAATGATATACTGGATTTTTCAAAGATAGAAGCCGGAAAGATGGATCTGGTCCCGGTGGATTTCGATCTGTTGAAGCTGCTTACTGATCTGATTCAGATCGGACAACAATACTGCGAAAAGAAAAAACTGAAATTCAATGTTGAGATCAATGAGGATATGCCTTTCCTGATCCGTTTTGATGAGATAAGACTAAAGCAGATTCTTACCAATATCTTATCCAATGCGGCAAAATATACTGAAAAGGGTTCCATCACCTTTACTCTTGATTTTGAAAAGATAGACGAAAACTATGAATATCTCACCATCCATGTTAAAGATACCGGTATAGGTGTCAAAACTGAAGATCAGAAAAAACTGTTCGAGGAATTTGAAAGATTTGACGAAATAAAAAATCGCAGTATACAGGGAACAGGTTTAGGATTGTCCATTGTACAGAGACTGCTTGCCAAGGCAGACAGTAAGCTTCAGTTTGTCTCTGAATATGGTGTAGGCTCCGACTTCTACTTCACCATTAAGGTTTCGGTTGTACACTGGGGTACTGTCCGCTCTCATAAATCTGTATATAACAGACTTTTACAGGAAAAACCTCTTTACCATGAATCCTTCCTTGCCCCAAGTGCCAGAATACTGCTTGTGGATGATATAGATGTAAATCGATTTGTATTTAAATCTCTACTGAAAAAAACCGAGGTTGATATCATCGAAGCATCAGGCGGTGTTGAGGCTTTGTCTTTGTGTAATGAATATGAATTCGATATCATATTCATGGATCATCTCATGCCGGATCTTGATGGCATCGAGACTCTCCATGCCATCAGAAAGCTTAATAAGCCCTGGGTAAAAACAGTCCCTGTAATTGCACTGACAGCTAATGCAATTTCCGGAGCAAGAAACCTGTATCTGGAAGAAGGCTTTATAGATTATCTTTCTAAGCCCATCTTACCGAATCATCTGGAGAAAAAGATCATTCAGTATCTGCCGAAGGATAAGGTTAAGCTTGTGGAGAAGGACGAAAAGAAGAAGACAACTGATTCTAATCTTCTTATTGCGGGTTCGTCACAGGATACAGGTTCCTACATCACAGACCTGACGGATATCAATCTCATATCAGGCTTGAATTTTTGCGGAGATTTCAAAACATTAACACAGGCGCTGATAAATTTTGTTGAAGGAATCCCCGGTAATCTTGAGAAACTAAAATCAGCAAGGGACAGAAAATCACGAAATGATTTTATCATGATAGTGCATTCCTTAAAGAGCACCTCCCGTGCCATAGGTGCATCACAGTTAAGCAGATTTGCTGAGATACTTGAAAAAGGAGGTAAATCCGGCAATGTTGAAAGCATCATTGAGAATGCTCCTGTCTTTGCGGCAAACCTGAGTGTTATTTATGAAAAACTGAATCCTCTTATCGACTACTTGAAGAATAGTTCATTTGAAAAGGAAGTTTCGGATAAGGATCATACCGAAATAGAACCTCCGAAAAACAACATTACTTCTGCTCCGGAGATAAATCCTTTCCGTCCCCGGGAAGATGAAATCAATCCGATTGAAAAAATTGGAAAAGTTGAGAAATTGTCTTATAATGAAATGACAGAGTCAATGATAGTACTCTTACATAAGGCTGAAGAGTTTGATCTGGATGCCTGTGAAAAGCTGGTGGATTTTCTCATGGCTCAGTCAGGCACTTCCGATATGAAGAAAACTCTCGTGAGGATCAAGGCTGCGCTGGATGACATAGACTGGGATCTGGTACAGCAGCTTATAACCGATTATAACATTAAACACAGTTTATTATAGAAGGATTAGCTATGGGTACAGATGAACAAAAATTAATTCTGCTGGTAGATGATGATATCATGTATCTCAAGATGCTCCACGGTGCATTGATGAAATATTACAAAATCGCGGTTGCAAAAAACGGAGATCAGGCTCTGGCCTATCTCAGTAAAATCAAGCCGGATCTGGTGCTTCTCGACTATTTCATGCCTGTGAAATCCGGAAGGGAAGTCTTTGAAATCATGCAAAGTGATCCGGCAACCATGGATATCCCGGTTATCTTCCTGACCGGTGCCAATGATTCCGAAAGCGTTATGGAGGTGCTTAAACTTAAGCCTGCAGGCTATGTGCTTAAGTCAACTTCTCTTAAAGATATTTTTGATAACATATTTAATTTTTTCAAGAAGCAGAATTTATATGATGAGGATGATGACTGGTTTGAATAATGGAAAAAGCCACCGGGGATTTGTTCCCCGGTGGATAAGTAGTTCAGTGGTAAAAAAAAACGTGGTTAGTGCTCGTTGACGAGTACCGACCACGTTTTTTTGTTTTGCTTATATCAGCTTCTGAGTGAAATTCCAAGTCTCTCGAGACCGTTGAGGATCTTCTTTACTACTGAATTGATCTCATCGTCTGTAAGGGTGTGATCCTGGGCACGGAGGGTTACCTTATAGGCCATGGACTTGTAGCCTGCAAGTACCTGTGCTCCTACATAGATATCGAAAAGTTCGACTGACTCGCAAAGCTTTCCTGATCTCTGGGTGAGAACGTCTTCTATCTCACCTGCTGTAACCTTGAGAGGTACCAGCATCGAGAAGTCACGGCTTACTGAAGGGAACTTGGCGAGCGGAGTGAACTTGGTGTCATCATTAACAAGAGGATAAACCTCAGGCATATCAAGAACTGCGATGTATGCTCTGTCACCGATTGAATAGTTCTCAAGTACTGTAGGATGAACCTCTCCGAGGAATCCGATAACCTTGCCGTCATAAATGATGTTTGCGCGACGTCCCGGATGAAGGAATGGCTTCTCACATCCCTGTGCGTCATAGTGGAAACGACCTCTGATCCCAAGCTGGCTAAGGATGTTCTCAACATCACCCTTCATGTCGAAGAAGTCGCCCTCTCCGATGGAGCCAAGTGTAAGAGTCATGCGCTCGTCAGGAAGCTCTGTGAGTGGTAATGCCTTCGGGATGTAAACATTGGCAATCTCATAAAGCTTTGCAACCTTGTTTCTTCTGTTGAAGTTGGTTGAAAGTGAGGTGAGCATTCCGTTCATACTGGAGGTTCTCATAACAGAGAAGTCCTCACCGAGAGGATTGGAGATCTTGATCTGCTGTCTCTCAGCTGCATCCTCTGCGAAAAGAAGCTTGTCGTAAACCTTCGGAGACTCGAAGCTGTACATGAAAGCCTGTGAGTATCCAAGTGCCTGAGCGTAATGTCTGACTCTCTCATTGATTGCAAGATCCGGAGCGAGACGGCCGGTTACCTCGGAGCCACCTGGAAGTGAGGTGGGAACATTGGCATAGCCGTAGAATCTTGTGATCTCCTCTGCTACATCGCACATAAGGTGGATGTCCTGACGGAAGGTAGGTGCTGTAACTGTGAGGCTGTCTCCGTCAGCACCGATTTCGGTCTTGAGTTCAATGCGCTCAAGGTATTCCTTCATCTCCTGTGCTGTAAGGTTGAAGCCGATGAGATGATTGATCTCGGAAGCTTTGCACTTTACCACTGAAGCCTCGCGCTTTACAGGATATACGTCGATCATACCGCCGATAACCTCACCTGCATGAAGCTCCTCGATAAGAGCGCAGGCACGGTTGATGGCTGACTCTGCAAGGTTTGGATCGAGACCCTTCTCGAAGTAAGCGGAAGCGTCTGTTCTGTCGCCAACCTTACGGGCACTGAGTCTGATGTTTGTGCCGTCGAAGGTAGCTGCCTCAAATACCATTGTCTTTACGTCATCAGTGATCTTTGAGTTCTGACCGCCCATGATTCCGGCGATACCGATAGCACCCTCTGCGTCACAGATTGTAAGTACAGTGTGGTCAAGCTTTCTCTCCTGCTGATCCAGAGTCTCAAATACCTCTCCGTCCTGAGCACGCTTAACGATGATCTTGTGACCTCTGATCATATCGTAATCGTAGCTGTGCATCGGCTGACCGTACTCGAGCATTACATAGTTTGTGATATCTACGATGTTGTTGATAGGTCTGATGCCGGCGCTGGCAAGACGGATTTGCATCCACTTTGGAGATGGCTCGATTTTGATGTTCTTAACCATTCTGGCTGTGTATCTCGGGCAGAGATCTGTGTCAATAACTTCAACGCTTAAGTAGTCATTGATATTCTCGCTGTTGCCTGACTTTTCTT
>Ga0256404_1011600_pt1 | contig 11737 bp, 4 predicted proteins | sample RumenRJG_01DNA_FD_185990 | JGI IMG/M metagenome (GOLD analysis project Ga0256404, IMG submission 185990) | Bovine rumen microbial communities from Lethbridge, Alberta, Canada - RJG_01 | ecosystem: Host-associated > Mammals > Digestive system > Stomach > Rumen | place: Canada: Alberta | collected... | reverse complement strand
GAGGAAATATTGAGAAAAATGCAATAAAAATGTGATTTTTCGTCAGTTTTTTCGCTTTCTTTCGCATTTTCTGTAATTTTTTTACTATATTTGCCACATAATTTACTAATAACTATCAAGATGGATAAAGATATAAACCGGATAAAAGTTGTTCTGGCAGATAAAAAGCGGACTAACAAATGGTTGGCTGAACAGTTAGGGAAAGATCCCGCAACTGTATCGAAATGGTGTACTAATAGTTGTCAGCCAACACTTGAAACTCTCATGAAGATAGCAAAGCTATTAGATGTTGAGATTGCAGAATTAGTACGGGTCTATTGATAATTACTAACTTAATAGAGAATTATATGCTTCCACTCCAACAGGCATACGAAACAAGAGAAGCCATCATAGAATACCTTAAGGCAACCTTTAATTTCAAAGAAAAGGAAATAAGTGATGCCTTTTACAAGTTCATACAAAATGAGAAGTATGGTATTTCACACGAGCCATATATCTCATTGAAAACCCCTTTCACCTCCGCTGAAAGTGACGGTAGGGATTTGTTAGATGTTGTTCCCGGTTACATGCTGTATAAGCATCAATATCTTTCTTTCTCTCGTCTTTCTACGAAGAAAGAGCACAACCCACAGCCAACGCTTTTGACCACAGGTACTGGTTCAGGTAAGACGGAATGTTTCTTATACCCACTACTCGATTACTGTTATCATTGGCGCAAGAACCACCCGAACAAGGAAGGAATAAAGGCCATCATCCTATACCCAATGAATGCTCTTGCAAGCGATCAAGCTAAGCGATTAGCCGAAGCTATTTATGCAGATGAAAGATTAAGAGGGAATGTAACAGCCGGTTTGTTTATTGGTGAAGGTAAAGATCGAGAAAAGAAGTATCCCATAATGATGGGAGAACATAACATAATCGAAGACAGAGAGCAAATCCTTGCAACTCCACCCGATATAATCCTAACGAATTTTAAGATGTTGGATTATGCCCTCATGAAAAATAACTATGCTTGCATTTGGGAGCACAATTTTGCAGATTCTTCCATGCTACAGTTCCTAGTATTGGATGAGTTGCATACCTACGATGGTGCCCAAGGAACAGATGTTGCGAATCTAATTCGCCGCTTAAAGCTAAAGCTGAAGCTACAAGAGGGCATGTTATGCCCGATTGGTACATCTGCGACCATTGGAAGCGGACCTAATGCATCCAAACTCTTAAGAAATTATGCATCAGATGTGTTTGGAGAGTACTTTGATGAAGAGTCTGTGATAGTTGAGGATAGAATTAAAGTAGAAGGTTTTACACATGATGCAGATAATAACTTTATACCATCAATTGACACTTTGAATGATACAAAGTTTCGATTAGATGATAATTATGACATATACATAGAACGTCAAACTAAATTATGGGGACTTCAAAATGATGGTTTGGCTGTTGGGTTGTCTAAGTTGACAATAATCCGAGATATTACAAACATTACTTACGATTCATATATTACAGTCTCTGACCTGATAGTTAAGCTTGCAGACATCAATGAACAGTTCCGCTCCATTCAAGAGACACGATACAAGAATGTTGAATTCCCAAGATTGGCAGTGCTAAATTCTTTATTTGCCCTCATTGCTGCTGCAAAAAAAGGAACAAAGCCACAATTCCCATTCCTATATCTCCAGGTTCAGCTGTGGTTGCGCGAATTGTCCGGGTTCTTGCGTGTTGTTTCGAATGAAATAAAGTTTACTTGGAAGAAGGACATTGATAAAACAGAAAAAGACCAACGAGCTCTTCCTGCTTATTTCTGTAGAGAATGTGGGGCTAGTGGTTGGATTGGATATAAAACCAAAAACTCCCAATGTCTTGAAACAGATCCGGGCAAGACTTCTATGAAGTTTATTGATAATGATGAAAATTGTTATCTTATAAGCCTTTATAGCTCGGATCACTTTCCTATCGATGAATACAAAGGTGAAGTATATGATTGGTGGATTGACCCATCCGATTTGCATATATATCAAAATCAAGGGGAAGAATCAGATAACAGAGTTCACGTTTTGGCAATTCGGAAAGTCGAAGCTGGCAAAAAAAACAAGAACCCCAAGTTTAAAGAAATATGTCCTTCATGTTGTTCCGAAAACAGTTTAGCAATAATCGGTACAAAAGTAGCGACCCTCGCTTCAGTCGCCATCAGCCAGGTAATGTCATCTGATCTGGATAATGAAAATGAAAGCAGTCGCAAGATACTTGCATTTACAAATAGTGTTCAGGATGCGGCACATCAAGCAGGTTTCTTCGAAGCAAGAAATTACCGTTTCTCATTCCGAAACGCCCTTCAAAACTGTATTCGTAAACTTGCAGACGATGGACGCTTACCAATTAGTTTGGAGGATTTAGAGAAAGAGTTCGTTGTCTTTTGGAAAGAAAAATGTCACTTCTCAGAGAATCAGGAAGATTATGTATATCGATTCTTTCCACCAGACAGATTGGGTGATATTGACTTAGACAATAACTATAGGCAAGGTAAAAACGGCTACCAGAAAAAGTTCATCGAGCAACTTGATTTGCGCCTTGGATGGGAAATCACTTCTGAATTTGGTTTAAACGCAAGGATTGGACGTACTCTTGAAAAGTCAGGAGCATCTGCAACCTTCTTTGATGAAAATAAATTACGCGAAGTTTTCGAGTTAATGAAGCCGTGGTTAGCAAGTGTGAAACTTGATAGAATTACACGTAATCATTTTATTCAATTCTTGAATGGACTTCTTCATCGTATGCGTATAAGAGGAGCTGTTGATCATCCATTCCTAACCAAATTCAGAGAGGAAGAATCTAACACATTTAATCTTAGTAACATAAAGGGATCTCCATATTTCTTATGCTATAGATTTGGTAAGAAATCACGCTATCCAAAGGTAATTACCACACAGCGTTTGAGCAGTTCTCGTGATATTCTTGACAGTACATTTGTGAATCCACGTACAACAAATTGGTATAAGCATTATTTCCTGAAATGCTTCACCAAGGATTTGTCCATCAACGAAATGCTAATGGACGATATACCAGATTCACTTTATAACGATTTCTTCTCCAAATTATTTGAGACACTGTCACAAGTTGGAATATTGAAACAAAGCGAACGGGAAAAGGAGCAAAACTACTGTATTTCACCGTCTGCGATATTTATATCCGAAAAAGTAAAGCATATAGGATGCTATAAATGCACATCTGTTATGTGTGTTGCAGAACAAGATGAAATCTCAGAAAATACTCCTTGTATTGATTTCAAATGCCCTGGCCAATATAATGACATAAAACGCGAAGAAATACAACGCTATTATTACAATGTATATAATCGCGCCTTGTCCCCAAGAATCTATGCTCATGAGCATACAGGAATACTTGATCGCAAGAAGAGAGAGAGTATAGAATACCAGTTCAAGAGCAACGAGAGTAAGAACAATATCAATGCTATGGTAGCCACCTCTACGCTTGAAATGGGTATAGATATAGGTGATTTGAACGTAGCTGTCAACACCTCTATTCCGCCCATGCCATCTAACTTCATCCAGAGAGTTGGACGCGCTGGCCGAAAGAGCGGAGCTTCTCTAATAGTCGATTTCGCCCGTAACGAATATCATGATTTATTCTATTATGCAGAACCTAAAGAGATGATGCAGGGGAAAATCAACACACCAGGATGTTATCTGTCTGCAGTTGATATTCTCCGTCGCCACTATTTTGCCTTCTGCCTTGATACCTGGACAGGATTAGATCCAGAAAACAATATTATCCCATCAAGGGTGTTTATGTTGCCAATAGCCACATACGAGACAAATGATTGTTCTTTCTACAATCGTATTATCTCTTATATAATAGAGAACGGCAAAGAACTGGAAGTCCTATTCCGATCCCAATACAAAATAGAGCAAGAAGAAGCTCTTGATAGTTTGTCATCCATGTTACGTGATGGAATGTTCGTCAATCTTATAAAGAAAGAATTTAAAAAGCTGTACAACACCTTTATGGGAATGACGGAACGTATCAATGATATTAGTCAGACTATTAAAAGTTCTGGTTGGGCAGAAACAGATGAAGAGAGAATTGAATTAGAACTCCAGAAAAGCATTCTCTTTAAGACAAGACGAACCCTTGTCAATCAACAGGTTCTTGAATTTATGACCAATTCAGGATTGTTGCCCAACTATGCTTTCCCAGAACAGGGAGTAACACTTGACGCTACAATTATTCATCGTCCTCCTGTCAATGATAAGCAATCAAAATATATCATTCAGGAAATTGAAGTTCAACGTTCTGCATCGTCCGCTTTATCGGAATTAGCTCCTGGTAATCATTTCTATGCACAGAAATATAAGATGAATGTTTCTGGTTTATCTACTCTTAATTGGAGTTCCGGCGATAGAGAGACACTGGTACCAATGCGTTTCTGCTCTAAATGTGATCATATAGAAATAGAGTCTGCTGACCATGAACAGACTTGTCCAATATGTGGAGATCAAGATTTTGGAACTCCCGTTAATGTCCATAACTTTGTAAGAATGGATGTTGTCCGTTCTAGCGACAAGAAGGAAGATGCCGTAACAGGTGATAATAGTGATGACAGAGAAAGTAATTATTATTTGATATCAAAGCATTTCATTTTTGATGGAAGTATTAATGCCAGTGGACTTCGAACAATTCCCTTTGGTATTGAATACTGCAAAAGTGTTGATGTCATCGATGTCAATCTTGGTGATTCCGAACAACGCGATGCCCGCGATCTGCAAATCAACGAACGTGAACATGTTCCCGTAAAAGGATTTGTTACTTGTCGTTACTGTGGCAAGTCTACAAGCAAATCACATGATTTGAACGTGACAGACCCCAAAGAACTACACTACTCTTTCTGTAAGCATAAAGATCAGGCTTATAAAGATAAATCGGATGAATATTTTGAGGAGGTATATTTGTATCATAAGTTCCATACAGAGGCAATAAAGGTACTTCTCCCTGTTCAAGAAGTAGATACTGAAGCTACCACAGATATGTTTGCTGCCGGTATAGGTCTTGGTCTACGTGATTACTTTGAAGGGAATCCCGATCACATAAAAATCGAGAAATATAAAACCTATAATGATAAGACTCATAGGTTTGACCGCTATATTATCCTTTACGATACGATACCAGGCGGAACAGGTTATCTTGCACAGATATGTAATCCGACAGAATTTGAAAAGATTCTTCAAAATGCTTGGGAGCGAATTCATACCTGTAAGTGTAAGGAAGAAGGGAAAGATGGATGTTATCATTGTATTTTTACTTATTCCAATCAACGAATACAAGATAAACTAAGCAGGAAACGCGCTGACGAATTATTCCGTAAGATTCTTGATAACTGCTATGATGAGAAAAACGGAACAAGTAACTGGGAACAAATAGGTAAATTAGGTATCCTCTCCCAAGATGGTGGCATGGAAGAAAGTGAGTTGGAGAAGCGCTTTATTTATGCCATCCAGAATTATGTACAACAGGACAACCAAGCAGATGGTACCCACTCGTGGTCATTTGAGAAAGATGACTTGTCTTATCGACAGCAGTATAAGTTATCATATGATGATGGTTCAAATCTTATCTCATATGTGATAATACCCCAATATGTTCTCAACAAATCCAAAGGAGTTGAGTTTTATACAGAGCCGGATTTTCTCATTCGCCCGGTAATGATGAAACATAATGATGGTCACCAATGGAATGAAGTAGCTTTTGACCATCTGCGGAGCATTGCCATCTATATGGATGGTTACAGTTACCATGCATCATCTCAACACAACGTTTTTAATAAGGATTTTCGTAAACGTCAAAGCATAGAAGCATCAGACAGATATATGTCCTACACTCTTTCTTGGAACGATATGAATCTATTTGAAGACAAAGAGAATAATAAGGACAGTGTTTTCGAGCGACATCAAAATTCAATTCTTCAAAAGCTCCCACCTAACCCGTGGACTTCTCAACACAATTCTATGTTACGCCTGTTCTATCTTTTAGCCAATCTTTGGCAAACAAAAAAGATAAAGGATGAGCTATTAATGTATGTTGTAGGTTTGCAGCCTGCACTAAACTCCTCTTTCGAATTGTTCCCATCCCAACCATGGGCTTCATTAAAGGTTACGATTGATATGGCCAACAAACAATTAAAAACCCAGTTCAATGTACCTGAGAATTTTCAAACAGATGAAGGACTCCCTGAGAAACAATGGCAGGATTTCTGGCGAGTATACGACCTAATCTCCATGTATCAGGGCATAGAAGTGTTAAATACAAATGCCGCAGATATTGACGAAGATGCAGAATTCGAAAGGATTGCAAGCGCATTTGATGATGAGCTCCATGACATTGTCATTCAACTACTTAAGCAAGGAATAGAATTCAATCATACTGCTGGAGTAGGCATTTTTGATGAAAGTGGTCGCAAAGTATGCGAAGCAGACCTTGTCTCTGAGCAATACAAATTCGTTTTCTTCTCTGACGATGATGAAGCAGCTACCGCTGCCGGTTATTCAGTATACGATCCAGAAACTTTCAATATTGAAGCAATTAAAAAATAAAGACATATGAGACTATTTCTTGAAGAATCATGTTGGGATAGCATTATGAGCCTCCCGCGCGATGTACAAAACAAATTTAAGGAGTTCAGACGTAAGTTTAAGGAGAACCCCAAGTCAGCAGCCATCAATTTGGAGTCGATAGCGTCGTTTAAAGACGAGAACCTAAGAACTGCACGTTTGGGGCTTGAGTATAGAATGATTATCGGTGTCGTTAATGGCGAGGATTATTGTTTGCTGCATATCGACCATCATGACGAAGCTATGCAGTGGGCTGAGAACAAGAAATTCATTTGGAATGAGCAAATCAATTCATTTCAAATCATTTCTGTTGAACACGTACAAGAACGTCAGGCTATAGCTAATAGTACTGAAGCTACTGCTTTTTCCCCATACTCAGATGAACAGCTATTGCGTATTGGTGTTCCTTCGGAATTATTACCTCTTGTTAAGTCTATAAAGGATCTTGATGAACTTGACAAATATGAGAATGAGATACCACAAGATGCATGGGAGAATCTATATTACCTTCTCGATTCTGGAGACATTAATCGTATTATCTACGATGTGGAAGAAGGTAAACGCAAGGAAGAGGAGCACGAGAAACAACTTCAAAGTGAGAATAATCGCCGTCGCTTTATCGATATCACTGATGACGAAGATTTGGAACGTATATTAAAAGCAGACTTAAAGCAGTGGATGATATTCTTGCATCCCTCTCAGCGTCGTATTGTTGAAGGGAATTACTCTGGCTCTCTTAAGGTAAGTGGAGGTGGAGGAACAGGAAAGACGGTTGCTGCCATACATCGGCTGAAGCGTCTGTGTACAGAGACTTATGAAGGACAAGGAAAGGTCCTTTATACAGCATATAATCGTTCATTGGTTGATAATCTGATAGGTTCAATCCAACAAATGGAGGTCCCGTCTCAGAGATATGTTCTTGATACTGTTGATAAGATTTCTCTGGATATTGCCAAGGCCAAAAACATTATCGGGAAAGGGACTAATGTCCTTCTTGATGAACGACGAATCCATGCTTTGTGGGAGGAGGTCGTTATGGATAATATGTCAGAGTTCTCAGCAGATTTCCTTCAGTCCGAATATCAGGATATCATCCTCTACCATGATGTCAAATCATTGGAACAGTATCTTAAAACACCACGAACAGGGCAAGGCAGTGCTCTTTCCCGTAAGCAAAGAAAGAATGTCTGGGAGATGGTGGAAAAATATACAGAGAAAAAAAGGATGCAAAACCTTATTGAGCGCGACGAGCTCTTCAATATGGTCACAGGTTGGCTGAACGATAATAATGAGCGACCTTTTACCCATGTTATTGCAGACGAGATACAAGACTTGTCCAACCCACAACTCAGATTCTTACGCGCCTTAACTCCTGTTGGCCCAAATGATTTGTTCCTTGTTGGAGATCCATATCAGCGCATCTATTCAAGAAAACTGAATTTCAAAAGTGCTGGGATCAATATAGCAGGTCGTAGCCGACGTCTACGTGTGAATTATCGCACTACAGAAGAAATAAAGAAACATGCCGTTAGCATCGTTTCTGGCATGGAAGTTGACGATTTTGACGGCAATGCAGAAAACCTCAGAGGATATGTATCTCTCCTCCATGGAGAAGCTCCTATCTATCAGATGTATTCAAATAAGAATCAGGAATTGGATGCTATAGCTACATACATCAGGCAATGTCTTGATGCAGGCATCCGTCCTGACGACATATGTGTAGCTGCGTATCGAAATGACATGGTGGATAGTACAGCAAACTACCTTTCCCGCCAAGCCTCGATACCTTGCCGCCGATGGAATGGAGGTGATATCGATGGTGTTCGGGCATATACATTCCATCGTATGAAAGGTCTTGAATTCCGCGTAGTAATCTTAACGGATGTAAGTCGTAACACTATACCTTACCACCCATCCAATTATCAAGAATTAGATGATGAGCAAAAACGGCAGATTGATCAACAGCAGCGTTCTTTGATGTATGTTGCATTGACTCGTGCCGTGAACCGTGTCCTTATTACTGGATGTGGCGAACCTTCTTCTTTCTTAAAGTCCCTTAAATAACAAATATTAATATTGTTTGGAATGATTACATATTCACAAGGTCAGCGTATTACAGTTAGAGGGGAAGATTTCCTTATAACTGATAAAAATGATGGTGGTGAAGGCAATATCCTGCTTGATGTAATTGGTATTTCACCATTGGTAGCAGGAAAAACATTTTGTTTTGACACCAACCTGGAAGAGATAGAGCCTGTACGACCAGAGAACACACATTTTGTGCCTGACGCACAGAGTGGGTATCGCCTGACGAAACTTTATATTGAAGCAGCATTACGCTCCAGCGCCCAACATTCTCCAGCTATTACTATTGCTCAAAAGGGAGCATATGACGTCCATAATTATCAACTTGTTCCCACAGTAAAGGCATTGTCTATGCCACGCCCAAGAATGTTAATCGCTGATGCTGTCGGATTAGGAAAAACCATTGAAGTTGGCATTTTCCTCTCTGAGATGATTCGGAGAGGTAGAGGCAAACGTATCTTGGTTATAGCCCTCAAAAGCATTTTGAAGCAGTTTCAAGAAGAATTATGGAACCGCTTCGATATACCCCTTGTACGCCTCGATTCTGACGGAGTCAATAAAATCAAAACTATCATTCCGCTGAATAAGAACCCCTTCGATTATTATGACAAGACAATAATGTCTGTTGATACATTGAAGAACAGTACAATGTTTCGGAACTATATTGAGCATACCCGTTGGAATATTATTGTTATTGATGAATGCCATAAGGTGACTAATTCATCAAGCCAGCGTGGTTCATTGGCCCAGATTCTGGCAGAACATTGTGACAGTCTAATCTTTACTTCGGCAACACCACATAACGGACGAGCAGAGAATTTTGCGTCACTTGTTCGGATGTTAGAGCCAACGGCCATTCCCCTTAGTGGTGACTTTACGAGTGAGGATATTAAGCCTTATTATGTTCGACGTTTTAAGAACGATTTGAAAAATGACCCTGAGATAGCAGGAAACTTCCCTGACAGGCAGCTGGTTTCAGATCATGTAACGTTGAATCCATTAGAAGAGCAGTTCTTGTGTTGTCAGCATGAGCAATTCAAACTATACAAACAGAGCAAATCACGTTTAGGAGAAATGTTCATGCCATTATTATTGTTCAAGAGTTATATGTCTTCACCGCAAGCTGCAAAAAAATCTATTGAGAACAGATTAGAGAAGGAGGATAGTGAAGAACTCCGTGAGCAATTAGATTTGATTAACAAGATCCTTGCAACAGATCAGGATTCTAAATACACTAAATTTAAGGAAATACTTAAATCATTAAATTGGAGCGGTAAGGAACAAGATGATCGAATTGTTGTATTTACTGAACGTATTGAGACTATCAATTATCTCAAGACTCGCCTAGAACAAGATTTCAAAATCAAGCCCACCCCTATTAAGACTGGTGATGCCGCTTACCCACGTATTGCAATATTCCAAGGAGGAATGCTCGATACAGAGCAAGATGCAATGATTGAGAATTTTGGCATGAAAGATTCTCCTATTCGTATGCTTATTTGCAGTGATGCAGGAGCACAAGGTGTTAATCTTCATTACTATTGCAATCGGATGTTCAACTACGATATTCCATGGAGTCTTATTACTTTGGAACAGCGAAATGGTCGTATTGACCGCTACAAACAGCCAAAAGTACCATACATACATTATCTTGTACTTCGTAGTGATAATACGAATATTAGTACTGATTTCCGTATCTTAGACAGACTAAAGGAAAAAGAGGATGAGGTTAGTAAGACACTGGGCGATGCCGCTGAAGTCATGCATCTTTACGATGTCCATAAAGAAGAAAAAGTTATTGAACATGCAATTATCAATGATGATGATGATGTTTGGGCAAAACTTGCAGCATTAGGATTAGAAGGTGGAACTGATTCCTCTGAGGAAGGAGGACAATCGCCAACTCCGACGCCTGTTCTAAAGTCAGACGATTCTGAAGTAGATGTAAAAGTAGAAACTCCACTATCTATCTTCAAAAAAGATATGGATTTCTATTCTGAGTTGTTCCGACAACTTGAAAGTGATCATCAAATAATGGCAGGCAATGTCGTTGTTGAGAATAATTTCATTAGTATTACAAACACTGATGAATTGGATAAAGTATTATATGACATGCCTGCCGAAGCAAAGCCAAGGATCGGTATGCGCTATCGTCTATCAGCCAATAAAGAGGATGTGATGAGGGCGATAGAAGATGCTCGCGTGGCAGATAAGGCCATAAACAATACTGATGGTATTCGTTGGGCAGATATTCAATTACTTTATGACCTACATCCTGTTATCCGTTTTATGATTACAAAGCTTACTGCTTCAATCCCCAAAAATGATGCTCCAGTTGCAAGAATATCGGTTCTCCCCAAAGACATGGCCTATTTTGTTATGAGTGGACAGATTAGTAATCGCCTTGGAGACAGTATTATTAGTGATTTTGTCGTATGCCCGGTTAATAAAGATGGTAATGGGCTTTTCAAGCCAATGCCATTATCTGCTTTTATTGACCAATTCGAGTTAAAGGAACGTTTATATACTGACACTATTCCAGAAGAGCATCTCGCAATTCTACAAGAGCTCTTGCCTGAAGCCATCGAAAATTTGCAAAACTATATAAATGGTGAGCAAGCAACAAAGACAGCTGCAATGAATAGCGTTGTCAAAGACTATCGTGATCGATTGGACCGATGGATGAATGGAGAGCAAAAGCAGTTAAAGCTTTTTGAAGAGGAGGGAATTCCATCCGGATTCGCTGCTGTGCGTATAAATCGCAGGACGAAGAAGGTCTCTGCGCTATATGAGGATCGTGGTCAATATCTTAAAGATCTTGAATCATTACAAGGTGAGCCTTATATTAAGGTAATTGCTGCTTTCTACAATTTTTAAAAGGATAGATTATGAACGCATCATACAGTTTCATAGAGAACGTCAACGACTTTTTTTCCACAGGATATTTCACTGAGGATTTTCACAAGAAAGTATTTGATAAGGCAGGCTATAGTGCCGATGGTATTAGTCAGCTAAATGCACGTTTTAGT
>Ga0256404_1011599_pt1 | contig 11738 bp, 10 predicted proteins | sample RumenRJG_01DNA_FD_185990 | JGI IMG/M metagenome (GOLD analysis project Ga0256404, IMG submission 185990) | Bovine rumen microbial communities from Lethbridge, Alberta, Canada - RJG_01 | ecosystem: Host-associated > Mammals > Digestive system > Stomach > Rumen | place: Canada: Alberta | collected... | reverse complement strand
CTTCCGTCGCCGTTTGGGTGGGTATGGATGCAGCGAACGCCGCAAAGCCTGTCCTCGTTGCGAACAAGGCGCATATTGGGAAGACTGACCTTGGAGCTGTCGCCTACCGAAACGTCCACTATGCTTCCGCTTCTTGATACGTATACGGATATCTCCTTGCCGATCTCGCCTGTTAGCGAGCTGAGCGCCTCTATGAGCTCGGCGGATGCAAACTCGCTCTGATCCATCTCGATATCGTATATGGCGGCGATCCGTTCAATGATGGTGTTCTTAATTCCAGTAAGGTTTCCGTTGACCTTTTTCGTCATATATCCTCCGCTTCGCTTCACGGGTATTATGCCCGATGCAAGCGAATAAAATCAATTGTGATACGCACAATTATAAACCAAAGCGGAACTGTTTTCAACCGAATTGTGTCATTTAAAGCACAAATCGGCAAAACAATTGAAAAGCGTTGGGCTCATGTTTTATAATTGTTTGGTGTATACACGGAACGATCGAATGCGATCGCTCTATAGATATCGATATTCGGAGGAATTATGATAAAAAAGCTGCTTTGTATTATTCTTGCCCTATGCTTTGTTTTCGGCATCGTTTCATGCAAAAACAACGATCAAATCGAAACGCCTAAGCCGACCGCTTCTCCGACTGCGAAGGCCGAAAGCACCGATGCGCCCTCCTCGCCGCCAGAAACCGCCGCTCACGTCATGAAGAGCGAGGCGGATAAAGCGTTTGAAGAGCTCTCCAACGAGATATTCGTTTCCATAGCCACTTCGGACGGCTTCACCTACCATCAGTTCATCAAGGATCCTTCGGTATTCGGCATCGATGAAAGCAGCGTTAAGCTCGGTTGGGGCAGCCTCTCTCTTGATGTGCATGAGGCTGACCATCGTGATAATGATGAGCTTCTTGCAAAGCTTTCAAGCATCGACAGAAACAGCTTAACGCCAATTAATGCCAATGCATACGACACCATCGTTGAAACTCTTGAGCTTGCAAACGCCACAAGGGACTATTACTACTACAGCGAGCCGCTCGAAACCCTGAACGGCAGCCACACGATGCTTCCGCTTATGATGACGATGTATGAGATAAGCACCAAGAAGGATCTTGACGGCTACATGTATCTTCTTCAGGATATGCCGAGATACATCGGGGAGATAGCGAATTTTGAGGTCGAGAAGGCGAAAAGAGGCCTTTTCATGACCGAAAACGCGCTCGATACCGTGCTTGAGTCCATAGGCAAATTCATCGATGCAGGTGAGGATTGCTTCCTTATAGGCTTCCTGGATGACACGCTTGAAAAGGGAGTTGACGGACTCAGCGCCGAGGAGAAGACCGAGTATTCCGCGAGGAACCGCGATTACGTGCTCAACGGCATTATGAACGCGTATTCCGATCTCAGAAAAACGCTTTCTTCGCTTCGCGATAAATGCGGTCCATTCGCAGGTGCATCCGAACGCGGCGAGGATGCGAAGAAATATTTCGTTTCTTCGATCAAAAACAGCGCGGCAGTCGATATGGAGCCCGATGAAATGGCAGATCTTCTTGATGAGACCGCAACAACGCTAATCACCAAGCTGATGCAGGTGATCTATTCGGATATGGATGCGATCAACGATATAGGAAAGACCATAACCAGCGGTGAGCCCGAGGATGATATCACATACCTTCTTGAACTCATAAAGCCCATCTATCCGATGATCCCCGAGCAGAAAATCGACTATATCTCGGTTCCCGAAGCGGTTGCGGACGATTTCAGCCCCGCCGCATACCTTATATCGGCGTTCGATGATTCGAGCCGAAACGTGGTCATAACAAATCCGACCGCCGACACGAGGATGCTTCTTCTGACCATGGCGCACGAGTGCTTCCCCGGGCATCTCTATCAGACCCAGTACGTCCGAAACGGAAGTTTCCCGCTGGCACAGCAGATTGCATCGCCGAGCGGCTATTCCGAGGGCTGGGCCGTATTCTCCGAGCTTATGATCGCTTCTCGCGCCGAACGCTACGGAGTGAACGCATGCCTGCTCGAGCAGTACAACAGCATCGCGTGCAATATCATCATTCCCGCGTATATCAGCCTTAAGGTGAATTACAACGGGTGGGATAAGAGTGAGATCGAAAGCTATCTCACGCCGTATGGTCTCAATGATTCGGGCTATATCGACATTATCTACGGGTACGCCGTGAACATGCCCGACTATTTCTTTAACTACGCAATGGGCTTTGCAAACACCTACAGGATCTACCATAAGGTGAACCCCAAGACCGATTCCGAGCTGAAAGCATTCTTTAGCGAGTATCTTAGCCTCGGTCCCTGCTGCTTCGACGTGCTTCTCAAGCATTTCAACGTTACAAACTGACGGAACGGCGGAACAAATAATTTGCTCCAATTCATGCGCCCTTGTTGATTGACGGGGCGCATTTATGATATAATCGGAAGCAAATGGAGGCATGGTTATGATACGCAATAAACAAAACACAGGCAAACCAAAAGTAAAACCGAAGGGAAGCTCCGCATACGACGAAGCACTCTATTTCCTGACCCCAAAGGCGCGCACCGTTCGTGAAGTTGAGAACCATCTTGATGGGTGCGATCATTCCGAGATGGAGATCTTTGAGGCGGTGGAGCGGCTGAAAAACGCAGGACTTCTTGATGATGAAAAATACGCTGCTAATTTTATAGAATCCCGCCTTAACACTAAGCCCGTCAGCAAAATGAAGCTTCGTGAGCAGCTCATGGGACATTTTATCGATGCCGAGCTGATCGATGCCGCGCTTTCCTCGGTTTCCTATGAAGCGGAGCTTGAAAACGCTCGCTCTGTTGCCGAAAAATATTATCGTCAATTTGAAGGCTTGGAGCCCTCGGAGAGACTGCGGCGTGTTGGGCTTAGGCTAACGAGCCGCGGCTACAGCTACGATGATGTGAAAGCTGTGCTTTCAGAGCTTGCAAATGATGAGTGAAGCGATCCTGTTTGAGCATATCGGAGAGATCGACTCCACCAACGCCGAGCTCTCAAGAAGGATCACGGCTCAAAGACTTACCTACGCGCCAATATGCCTCAGCGCCGATATCCAAACATCCGGCAGGGGCAGGCGAGGCAGAAACTGGTTTAATACCGACGGCTCAATAATGATGAGCCTTGCCTGCGACACCTCGGGTATAGCGAGTGAAAGTCTGCCCCTTATCAGCCTTGCCGCCGCCCTCGGCGTTCACAACGCCATATCCAAGCTTCTTGCGCACACCGCCGTAAAATGGCCGAACGACATAGTCTGCACCGATCAAGGCTTTCATGAAAAGCTCTGCGGCATACTCTGCGAGCTCGTTTTTGCGCCGAGCGGCTCAAGCTTTGCCGTCATTGGCATAGGCATCAATGCAAACTGCAACACGCTGCCCAAGGAGCTTATGATGCCGGCGACCTCCCTTCGCATCAAGCTTGAGAAAAGCGTTGATATCGAGCTCTTAAAGCGGCAAATCGCATCCGCTGTGTTGGATCGGGTACGCTTACTGAAATACGATCCCCAAGAACTCGTTCGCGAGTTTTCACGCCGCTGTGCAACGCTCGGCAATTCTGTTGCGGCAACCGACCTAACGGGAAAAACCGTTTGCGAGGGAACGGCACGGCGCATTCTTTCGGACGGCAGGCTTGTTATCGAAACCGAAAACGGCGAAGCTATAGTCGATGCTGCGGACGTTTCGATCAGAACAAAGCTTTGCTCCGAATAGTACCGAGTTCCTTTTATACTAGCAGAGGAATGACCTATGATAAACGTTTGCACAACCGAACTCATGCGCGAGACCGATCGCCACATGATCGAGGATATCGGCATACCGTCCGCCGTTCTTATGGAGAACGCCGCTCATGCAGTTGCCGAAGCCGTGCTTAACTGCGGAAAAAGCGGACTTTGTGCCATACTTATCGGCCCGGGGAATAACGGCGGCGACGGTCTTGCCGTGCTTCGTATTCTTGCTCAGGAAGGCAGGGAAGCCGTTGGGATACTGCTTTGCGATCCTCAAAAGTTCAAGGGTGATGCGCTTTTAAACTATACCATAGTACGCAGCCTCGATTTGCCCTTGACAGATTCGCTCGATCCTATCGAAAGGGCAGCGGTGATAGTTGATGCGCTCGTCGGCACAGGCCTTGATCGTGAGATAACTGATGAAAAACAGATCGAAGCCATATCCCGCTCAAACGGAGCAAAGGCGTACCGCATCGCCGTGGACATACCTTCGGGCATCAACGGCAACAGCGGAAAGCTTATGGGAAAGGCGTTTCACGCTGATGAAACGGTTACCTTCGTTGCGCTGAAACGCGGGCATCTGTTGAGCCGAGAGCTCGAATGCATCGGAAAGATTCTCACTGCAAGCATCGGCATGACGGATGAAACGCATAAAAATATGCTTGAGCGCGAGCAGCTTATTGACGGCGAAGCCGTTCGCGCACTGCTCCCAAAAAGAAAAAGAGTTTCCAATAAAGGCAGCTTCGGCAAGGCGCTGATCCTATGCGGCAGCGAAGGAATGCCCGGTGCCGCCGTAATGGCCGCCAACGCCTGCATACGCGCAGGTGCCGGCCTGACAAGAGCCTTCGTGCCTCGCGGTATCACTTCGGCGTTTGCCATGCTGCCGGAGGTCATGGTGCTCGCCGATGACGAGGATATTGTTGACAGGCAGCTCGATTGGGCGGATGCCGTTTGTATCGGCTGCGGCAGCGGAAACGATGCAAGCAAGCAGTATAAGCTTGAAAGAATGCTTAAAAGCGGAAAAAAGGCCGTGATCGATGCCGATGCGCTCAATCTCATGGCTGTGGAAAGAGAGCTGCTTTCGCTCCTTGATGAAAACCATATTATAACCCCGCATCCGGGCGAGATGGCAAGGCTGATCGGCTCGGATATCTACGCAGTGCTCGGCGATGCGGTTGAGATCGCGCTTTCCTTTTCAAAGGAGCACGGCTGCACTGTGCTTTTAAAGAATGCTGTCAGCATTATTGCATCGCCCGACGGACGGATAAGATACAATTCTTCCGGCAATCCTGGTCTTGCCAAAGGCGGCAGCGGTGACTGCTTGAGCGGAATAATAACAGCCTTGCTCGCTCAGGGGCTTTCGCCTTTCGATGCGGCTTCTGCGGGTGCTTACCTTCTCGGATCTGCGGCTGATAAAGCTTTTTCGCTGCTTGAAGAGAGGCTGCTTGCCGCTTCCGATACCGCTTATGCGCTTGAAAGCTTGTTCGAGCTCAAATGATGGAATAATAATTATCCTAAGGAGGATATCAAAATGCTTATACTCAAAAACGGCTCCGTAAACCCCGTGACCTCCGAACGCTTCGTCGGCGATATTGCCGTTGACGAAGGCAAGATCATCGCCGTTGGCTCTGATCTTGAAAAGAAATACCCCGATGCCCGAGTCATTGATCTGACGGGCTGCACCGTCATTCCAGGCATCATCGATGCGCATTGCCATATTGGCCTTTTTGAGGACGGCACAGGCCCCGTTGGCATCGACGGCAACGACTATTATTCTCCCGTTACCCCTGAGCTTCGCTCGATCGACGGCATAAATCCGCATGATCGCTGCTTCGCCGAAGCGCGCGAATGCGGCATCACCACGGTCGTCACCGGCCCCGGCAGTGCAAACGTTATCGGCGGCCAGTTTGCCGCGCTCAAAACAAATGACGGCGAGATAGAGGACAAGCTTCTCAAGTTCCCGATCGCCATGAAGGCGGCGCTTGGCGAAAATCCAAAGCGCGTTTTCTCGGGTCAGAAGACCTTCTACACGCGCATGGCCGTTGCGGCGCATTTAAGAAAAGCTCTCACCGATGCCATGGACTACGATAAAAAGATCAAAGAAGCGGGGGATGATGAATCCAAGCTGCCTAAGCGCGACCATTCGCTCGAAGCGCTCCTGCCCGTGGTTCGCCGTGAGCTGCCGCTCAAGATCCATGCTCACCGTATAGACGATATCCGAACAGCAGTCCGTATCGCGAGGGAGTTCAATATCCGCTTCACCTTGGATCACTTCACCGAAGGTTATCTTTATGCTTCTTCGCTCAAAAAGGATATCGACGAGCTTGGCGCAGGTGTCATCGTTGGCCCATATATGAGCGATAGGAGCAAGATAGAACTCAAAAACGGCAGCATGAAAGCGCCTTATGAGCTTTATAAAAACGGCGTAAAGTTCGCGATAATGACAGATCATCCCGTGATACCAATTCAGTACCTTCCCGTTTGCGCAGCCGTGGCCGTTCGTGAGGGGCTTCCCGAGGATGAGGCTCTCAAGGCTCTGACGATAAATCCTGCCGAGATAGTTGGGCTTTCGGATCGTATAGGCTCCATTGAAGCGGGTAAGGATGCGGATATTGCCGTTTTCCGCGGCGATCCCTTCGATTCGCGCGTTCGCTGCGTGCTTACGCTCATAAACGGCGAGATTGTACACAGCGAGCTTTGATTGCTTTTGATCGATAAGCGTTATGGACACAATTAAAATGCATGAACAGATCGCCGAGAAAAAAGCCGCTCTGCGAAGGGAGCTTCGTTCTAAAAGGCGCGCCCTTGAATCCGCAGAGGCAGTATCGGCTTCGAGAGCCGTTTGCGAAAGGCTCGTCGAGCTCAAAGCTTTCAGCGATGCGGAGCTCATCCTCGCATACATGGCTTCAAAGAATGAGCTTGACGTTTCCTATGCTGTTGATAGGGCGATCGAGCTCGGCAAGCGCATTGCCTTTCCTCTCTGCTTGGATAACGGCGGCTTGAGGCTGCTCGTTCCAAACGATAAAAACGCATTCACCGTTGGAAGCTACGGGATCTTGGAGCCCGATCCCACAAGGTCTGTGGAGGTGCAGCCCGAAGAGCTTGAGCTCATCATAGCTCCCGCCGTTGCTTTCGACCGTGAATGCAGGCGGCTTGGTCAGGGCGGCGGCTATTACGACAGGCTTTTCGAAAAGGCACGGTGCTTCACCGTTGGCGTTGGATACGATTTTCAGCTTGTTGATGAGCTTCCGTTTGAAAAGCACGATATTGCGCTCGATGCGGTGCTTCTGCCGTCGATAACTCTTGAAAACCGCCGTTGACTTCGAAGTTTTGGATAAAAACAAAATATATGCCCGTTTTGGTATTGAAAGATTTATCAAGCGGTGGTAATATTATATAAAACTGTTCGGAGGTCTGAATCTTGCGGATAATTGCCGGAAGCGCTCGCGGAAGAAGCATAGAGGTGCCTAAAGGGCGCGACACAAGGCCGACACTCGATCGGGTGCGTGAAGCGATCTTCGGCATGATCCAGTTCGATATTGAGGATTCGATAGTGCTTGATTTGTTCGGCGGCAGCGGAGCTCTCGGGCTTGAAGCACTCTCTCGCGGCGCGAACCGTGCCGTGTTTTGCGACAGCGAGCGTTCTGCTTGTGCCGTAATAGAACGAAATCTGCGCTCGCTTGGCTTTTACGAAAGCGCCGAGGTGCATTGTTCCGATTGCTTTGCGCTTATCAAGCGGCTCGCTTCTCTCGGCGAAAAGTTTTCGCTCATTCTGATCGACCCTCCGTATAGAGCCGGCCTTTATGAAGGTGTGCTTGAAGAGCTCATTTCCGGCGGCATAATTGCGGACGGCTGCATCCTGATCCTCGAGCATCCCAAGAAAATGGCTCTTGGATCGATCGATCCGCGATTCAGCATCGGCAAGCCGCACAGCTACGGCGACGTGGCTGTTACCAAGCTCGTTTACCGCGAGCCCGAGGCCTCGCAGCTTTAAATAACGAACACCTCGTTTGGAGGACGATATGCGCATAGGCGTTTTTGCGGGAACCTTCGACCCGTTCACAGTGGGGCATCTCGACGTAGTCAAAAGAGCCGCTCCGCATTTTGACAAGCTTATAGTCACAGTCTGCGTCAATCCCGGAAAGGGCGATGCAATGTTTTCGCTCGATGAACGCACCGAATTGATTTGCGATGCGGTTAGCGGTATGGAAAACGTTGAGGTAACTCATTTCGGCGGAGTGTTGATAGATTATTGCAGATCTATTGGCGCATCATGCCTCGTTAGAAGCATCCGAAGCGGAAACGACGTTGACTATGAGCGAATGCTCGAGAGTGTCAATCTAAGGCTCGATCCCAGCATCGAAACCTTTTTCCTGCTTTCAAAGCCCGAGCTTGCGCATATAAGCTCTTCACTGGTTCGTCAGCTCATCGGACTCGGGATCGACATAGCAGATCTTGTGCCGAATGCGGAGAACGCAATTTTAAAGAATAAAATCGCTATAATTTCAAAAGGGGTTTAATAATATGGAACAGGCAGAACTCATCATTGTTGATGCACTTGAGCAGCTAATGGATTTTGTGGACAACAGCCGCATTCCCGTGCTGCGCTCGGGCGATCGCATGCGCATCGTGGATTCCGATGCGGTTGCCGATATGATCGCCGATATCAAAACTCAGCTTCCCGAGGATATCCGCAGGGCAAACTCCATTCTCCTGCAGGCCGAGGGCAAGATAAGCGAGGCCACGGAGTACGCCGAAAGGATCACCGCCGAGGCAAACAACAATATCGAGATCCTCAAAAACAAGTCCGAGCAAGAGGCAAATTCCGTAAGGTCAGAAGCCGATGCCTATTATAAGGACAAGGTCGCTTCGGGCGATGACTATCTTGCAAAGAAAAAGCAGGAGGCCGATGCGTATTACCGCGAATGCGTGGAAAAAGCTAAGCAGGAAGCGGAAAGGATCATCGATGAAGCAAACGCTCAGCACGAGCAGCTCGTCAGCGAGGATGCCATCGTTATTGATGCGCAGCAGCGCGCCGAAGAGCTTCGCAACAAGACCATTCTGCGTTCCAACCAGGTCTATAACAACGCTAAGCGCAGTGCGGATGACGTTTTCTCAGCTCTGCTTCACTGCCTTGAGGACTATTATTCCGCCATCGAGCAGGATCGCAAGGCGCTCGACCTGAAGCCCCAGGAGACCGAGATCAGACCTCAGCAGAATGCGCAGAACCATCAGCCCGCAGCAAGAAGGGATATTCAGCAGGTGGAGGATCTTGATGACGAGGACTTCGAGCAGGATGATGAGGGTGCCGATGCCCCCTCGTTCTTCGATTTCTTCAAGCGCAAAAAGAAGAAGGATAACTACGACGAGGATGACTATGTCTGAGTTCTGAATCCGCTGTAATTTCAAAGCATATAAACAAGTCCTGCACGGTTTGACATGCAGGACTTGTTTTAAGCAAATTTTATTGATCGCTGTTTTCCGATGATATCGCTTCCGCCGCTTCAAGTGCGCTGTCGATATCGGCGAATATGTTTTCGGTGCCAAGCTTATCTATGAACCCCGCTTTTTTGAGCACCTTCATTGGGAAGGGGTTTATGTGGGAGAGCATAAGCCTTATCCCGTTTTGGGAGCATTGAGCGAGCATAAGATCAAGATTCTTCATAGCGGATGCATCGACCGTTTGAACGCCGCCCATGCGGAGTATCAGCGCCTTGGTATCCTCTTCGATCGAGAAATCAAGCAGCTTTTCTGCGCCGGCAAAGAACATAGGACCGTTGAACTCATACACGAGAGTGTTCTTGGGAATGGCTTTATACTTTTCGGCTTTGCTTTCGTCGTCATCCCATCTGCGAATGCCCGTTTCGTCGGACATGCGCTTCATAAAGAGTATTGCGGAAAGCACGAGGCCAACGGAGATAGCCACCACAAGATCGAAAGCGACCGTTAAAACGAAAGTCAGCACGAGCACGAGAATATCAGCCAGAGGCGCGGTTTTGATGATATGCACGAAATGTCTCCACTCGCTCATGTTATACGCAACCATGAACAGGATCGCAGCGATGATGGGCATGGGTATAAGCTTGGCAAGAGGCATCAAAACCAGTAGGAAAAGCAGGAGCACAAGCGCATGAATTATGCCGCTTACGGGAGTGCGCCCGCCGTTTTTAACGTTTGCGGCGGTTCTTGCGATCGCGCCTGTAGCTGGGATTCCGCCGAATACTGCGGAACCGATGTTGCCGATTCCAAGCGCGATCAGCTCGGTGTTTGAGTTATGTTTATCGCCTATCATGCCGTCGGAGACCACGCAGGAAAGCAGGGATTCGATAGCCGCAAGCACGGCAATGGTGAAGGCGCTCGGGATAACAGCCTTAACGGTTTCAAAATCAAATGCGGGTATGGAAGGCGTGGGGAAGCCAGCCTTAAGGGTCGGGTAGAGCGTTCCGATCGTATTGACCTTGAGCGGAGTAAAGCTCACAAGCAATATTCCCACTATGACAGCGATTATAGACGGCGGTATCTTAAGAAGGAATTTTGAAACCTTGCTTTTGCCGTTTTTAAAGGCAAGAGGCCAAAGGATGAGTATTGCAAGACCGATGCAGCCAACTATGACCGCATGAAAATTGATAGAGCTTATCGAAGCGAAAATGGCCTTGAGCTTGTCGAGCGTTTCGATCGCATTGGTTCCCGGGGCAAAGGTAAGGCCGAAAAAGTCCTTTATCTGACCAATGATTATGGTAACGGCAATGCCGGCGGTGAAGCCGACGGTCAGAGTCATCGGTATGTACTTTATCAGCGAGCCGAATCGGAAAACGCCCATCAGTATCAAAATGATACCCGCTATTACGGCTGCGAGCGTAAGTCCTGCTATGCCGTGCGTGGCCACGATACCGGCGACTATTGCCGCGAATGCCGCAGTCGGACCCGAGATATTCACGCGGCTGCCGCCGAGGAATGCGATGATAAAGCCGGCAACTACGGCAGTATAAAGACCTTGCTCGGGTGAAACGCCGGAAGCGATTGCGAGCGCTATGGAGAGCGGCAGAGCTATGATCGCAACGATGATACCTGCGATAAGATCGTTTACAAATTTAGCGCCGGAATAGTCGCGCAGAGCGTCGAACAGCTTTGGTCTGAAAGATCTCACTTTTTTCTCCTTTCCGCATAAAACGAAAGATATCGCTTTGCGGCAATTAAGTTCGTACTTTTTTGATAATAGCACAATCGTAAGACCAATACAAGAGCAATTGAGTTTATATTCTGTAAAACGATGAAACAAAAGCACTAATATATATTTTTGCGTACCCAAACACGAGGCTCAAACCTTCTTGACAATTGCGTTTCTCTTTAGTATAATTACATGATTTTATGCGAAAGGACGGCAGCGATGACAGTGCTTGGAAATAGAACGGAGTTTTTGCTCGATAGTTCGTTAATAAGCTTTCTTACCAATGCTTTTCCCGATCTTTCTTCCAACCGATTCGATAATTGCATAGTTCTTCCCGGTTTTGTTGATGTTCACGTTCATCTTCGAGAGCCGGGCTTTTCTTATAAAGAAACCGTCAAAACGGGATCTTTAGCTGCTGCCCGCGGCGGCTTCACCGCAGTTTGTCCGATGCCGAATTTAAACCCCGTGCCGGACAGCCTTGAAAGCCTGAAACAGCAGCTCGATATAATCAAGCGCGATGCCTGCGTTCGCGTTCTTCCGTATGGCGCTATCACCGTAAACGAAGCGGGGAGTGAGCTTTCCGAAATGGAAGCCATGGCTCCGCACGTCATCGGGTTTTCGGATGACGGCAGGGGAGTGCAGAGTGAAGAAATGATGCTTCGCGCCATGACCGAAGCCAAGCGCCTCGGCAGGATAATCGCCGCACACTGCGAGGATAATTCGCTTCTGTTCGGGGGCTACATCCACGACGGCGAGTATGCAAGATCTCATGGCCATCGCGGAATCTGCTCCGAAAGCGAGTGGAAGCAGATAGAGCGTGATATCG
>Ga0256404_1011598_pt1 | contig 11738 bp, 14 predicted proteins | sample RumenRJG_01DNA_FD_185990 | JGI IMG/M metagenome (GOLD analysis project Ga0256404, IMG submission 185990) | Bovine rumen microbial communities from Lethbridge, Alberta, Canada - RJG_01 | ecosystem: Host-associated > Mammals > Digestive system > Stomach > Rumen | place: Canada: Alberta | collected... | reverse complement strand
TAGGTGTCACCCTTCTTCTCGGCCGTGAAGAACTTGCCGGGAACAAAGATCGCCAGGGACTCGTAGGCCGTCGTGGCGGGCTTCAGGCAGTAGGTGAGGCCCAGCTGGTAGTAGACGTCATTGTCCGCATCGTACTTCCAGGCAGACGTGTCGAGCGCCAGGCTCTTGAACTCGCCCAGATTCACGTTGTCGGCAGGCTGCGTCGTGGTATCCGTGGACTGGTCGGAGCTGTTGTCGGCCTGCTGCCGCGCGGGAGCGCTGCAGGCGGCAAGGCCCATGCTTGCGGCACCGGCCGATGCAAGCTCGAGGAATTCCCTTCGTGTCCAGCTCATCGCAGACCCCCTGAAATGGTAACGGGCCGCGGTGCGGCCCGGAAAACGTTAGCGAGAGGCACGGCGCCTACTTGGCCGCCTTGCCCTTGTTCTTGGCGTCGTTGTACTTGTCGTCGCGGCGATCCGGCCCCCAGAAGCAGCAGGAGTACATGCCGGGACCCACGTGGCAGCCGATGGTGGGGCCAATGCTCGAGCGGTAGACCTTGAGCTCGTGCTCGGTGGGCTTGAGCATGCGGGCAAGCGAGTCGCCGTCGGCCACGCAGTCAGCATCGCCAATTGCCACCACGTGGCCCTCGTAGGCAGAGTCGTGGAAGTCCTCGTAGAACTCGGCCATCTTGCGCATGGCCTTCCTGCGGCCGCGCGCCATGCCCATGATTGCCAGCGAGCCGTCGAGGTTGAAGGTGAGGAGCGGTTTCACGTCGAGAAGACCACCGACCACGGCGACGGACTTGGGGATGCGGCCGCCGCGGTGGAGCGCATCGAGGTTGTCCACCATGAAGATGGTGTGGACGTGGAAGCGGGCGTCCTCTGCCCAGGCAACCAGCTCCTCGGCCGTGAAGCCCTGGTCGCGCTTCTCGATGGCAGCGTGGATGAAGAGGTTCTGTGTGGTGGACCCCACAAGGCAGTCGACCACATAGATGGGCGTGGGGAGCGTGCCGCCGTGCTTCTCGCGCACGCGGTCAAGCGCCGTCACGGCACCGTTGTACGCACCGGAGATGCCGCTCGAGAGGGCAAAGTGAACCGTGGGGACGCCAGAGGCAATGGCCTTCTCGAACGCCTCCTCGTAGACCATCTGGGAGGGCTGCGAGGTCATGGGGCAGGCGCCGTTCTCGATGGCAGAGTAGAAGTCGTGGGCCGAGCGGGACTGGAAGAGGTCGTCGACACCGGAGAGGCCACCGTTGGGCTTGCTTGCCTCGGTATAGGTGAACGAGAGGCACGTGATGCCAGCCTGCTCGACCTCCTCGGGGGAAAAGTCGCAGCACGAGTCCGTCATGATGTTGCACTTTGTCGCCATGTGGTCTCCTCGGTCGCCCTTGTTGTCCGGGTAGTATTGTAAGCGTACCCGCGCGTGGGGTCGTTTGCACAGGCAACAACCACGATAAACGGAGAGCTTGCGGGCGGATGCGCGGGGCCGGTGGTCCGGCGCTTGAGGGAGGCATCATGTTCGCGAGAAGGAACAGGGGCGAGCGAGCGGCTGGCGGTGGCGTGGCCGGCGGCGCGGCGGCGGAAGCGCAGGCTTCAGTGGCGTCCGGCGAAGTGCGTCGCATTCACGTGCGCTTCGTGGGGCAGGTCCAGGGCGTGGGCTTTAGGTGGACCAGCCAACGCGTGGCCTTTGACCTAGGACTCACCGGCTGGGTGAGAAACGAGCCCGACGGCTCGGTGAGCATGGAGCTCCAGGGGCCAGACGAGGCCGTTGCCACGTTCTTCACGCGCCTGCTCGAGAGCTACCGGCGCTTCCCCATCAGCTACACCATCGACGCCAAGGAGGACATCCCGTCCGTGCCGGACGAGACCGAGTTCTCCGTACGCTTCTAGGCGCTGCCATGGCAAGTATCGAGACTACGCTTTTCTCGCTTGACGCCATTGCCGCGTCCGGCCAGGTCTTCACGTGGCGACAGGCCGACGACGGCTGGCTTGTGGCGAGCGGCCGACGGAGGTGCCTGCTCTCGCAGGAAGGTGACGCCGAGTGTGGTGTGGTCTGCGTGAGGCGCGCCAACGGGGACGAGGTCGATGGCGAGGAGCTGGCCTTTTGGCGCCACTACCTGGCTTTGGACATGAACTACGAGAAGATCCTGGCTGAGCTTGCCATGCCGGACGAGGTCCTTGAGGTAGGCGCCGGGATTAGGGTGCTCGCGCAGGACTGGTGGGACACGGCCGTGAGCTTCGTGATCTCGCAAAACTCCAACATCGTACGCATCCAGCGGACGATGGACGCCCTGCTTGAGGCCGGAGGCGGTTGCGTACCCAAGCCAGGCGAGCTGGCAGGCCTTCTCGCCGACGAGGCGTTTGCCGCAAGGCTCAAGCTGGGATATCGCCGTCCGTACCTCGAGGCGCTTGCCACACGGGCGCTGGCCTGGCATCCGGCGCGGCTTGACCGCGAGGACGTCTCGCTCGAAGAGTCCATGACCGAGCTTGAGGAGTGCCCAGGGGTTGGTCCCAAGGTGGCGAGCTGCATCTGCCTCTTTGGGCTGGGGTATCTCGAGGCGGTGCCGCGCGACACCTGGATCAAGCGGGCGGAGCGCGAGCACCACGTTGTGTGGGACGCGCGTTGGGGCGGAATCCAGCAGCAATTTGTCTTCGCGTGGATGCGCGAGAAGGGACGTGGGTAATGAAGGTCGTCAACATCCTCGAGATTGCCGACGTGAACGAGGCCCTGCTCAATGCCGGGGTGCCAGCACGCGTGCGCCTGCGCGACGCGTGCGGTGGGCAGTCGCTGTGGGTGGAGGTGAGCCGCGAAGCGGTGGCCGAGAAGGACGATGACGCCGTGCTGGCGGCGGCACGCGAGGTCGTGAGCTCGTACTTTGCCGGGAGGTCGAAGCCCGTGGCGTTCGACGAGGACGGCAAGTCCTTCCGCCTGGCGTAGGGGTTGGCGGGGGTTCCGAAACGTTGAACTACATACGGCCCATGGCGGTGGAAGTGGGAGCAGAGCATAACCCCCTCATCACGCTGGCGGTAGAGTGCGCAAACCGTGGTGAATGGGCCCATCGTTGCCCGCCCATGGTTGGCCTTGCACATTAACTACTCCTCTTCTGGTCTCCCGTGCCAGTCGGGAGCGTGGCGGGGCGATAACGTTGCATCGAACTCGTCCTCGTTACATGAATTTGGGCCGTTCTGCATCGAACTGCCCTTCGTTACATGAGGTTTCGGACACACGTCAAGTAGTGGCTGTTTGCAGTCATTACAAAAGCCCAGGTAGATTTGTAAATCAAAAACATAACTACCTGGGAAATCGAATCCAATCCCTAAAAAGGCATGTAACGAAGGGCAGTTCGATGCAACCACGAGAAATTTTGTGCAACCAAAGGCGGTTCGATGCAGTCCTAGGGCAGGACAGATTCCCAAGGCAAACCAATTCCTCGTTTCCCGCTCGATGATTTTCTCGGCATTGCAAAGATTGTCATTGACCTTTTCTCGGGGTTTGGTATAGTAAACGAGCTTGCAAGAGCAAGCCTTTGGCTGGGTAGCTCAGTTGGTAGAGCAGGGGACTGAAAATCCCCGTGTCAGGGGTTCGACTCCCTTCCCCGCCACCAGTAAACGCGCAGGTCAGGGCACTAGTTGCTCTGGCCTGCTTTCGTATGTCTGCAATGCCATCTGCAATCCGTCTGCAATGCTGTTGCCTTGGTTTGCAAAAGACCAGTTGGCGGAGAGCCGCGCGAGGCCCTGCGGAACCACTGCGGCAACGGTGTTTGGTCCGGGTCGTGCCAAGGGGCGGGCACGATGCGCCTACCCACGCCCTGGGGCACGCACAATCTGCGTACCCCCTCGGCGCTGCAATGGGGGTAACGATTCACCACCCAACCGACAAGCCCAATGGCCTCCGCCAGTCGGAGACCCCCGGCCTAGGGCGTGGTGTCCACTGGACACTCCCCGCCAGGGGTACCCACGATTCGGGTGCCCATGCCCTAACAGCTGCTTAGCCCATGGCGGGGCACGCCCGATAGCATCACCTGAACTGACGGAAACCCACCCCACCCCCGGCTGGGATACAATCGGGGTTGCAGGGGCGAGGACGCCAGATACACCAACCCGCGCCCCCAAGGGCTACAACCCCCTTAGATGCTTTGGTTTGTAGGGCCGTGCATTTTTGGGGGCTTTTTTCGTGCGCTCTCCCCGTAGCCGGGTGCTACGATGTGAGACAGGCGGACGGATTCGACCCCGTCCCCGAACCCCTAGTTAGAATCTGCTAGGGACTTTCCAAAACCCCTGTGCTACTTGCGCGGGGGCTTTGTCTTTCTCCAGGGCGAATGCCGCCGAATTGGCCGCGCCAGTGCGCGAACCAGGCACGCCAGAGACGGCAACCCGCCCGGCCCGCGCGGCGCAGGCAACCGAGGCGCGATCGAGGGCGCGAGGGCGTGAAACCGCAGGTGAGACGGGGCGCGTGCCCCCGCAGTGGGGAGGGGGTCAAATCGTGACCACTATCGCCACCCCTACCCAGCATGGGGCCTGATTTTTTCGCGCGACCGAAATTGGGAGTTCCGGGCGTAACAGGCGCGGTGTAACGGCGGCGGGGGCTTTCGGCCATCAGGCCCGCTGCGCCCGCTTCTTGGCCGCCTGGTACTCCCTTTCTGCCCGCCTCTGCGCCGCCTCCTCCTCGCGCAGGCGGGTTAGCCTCTCCGTCCAGCAGGTGGGGCACATGCCGTGACGCGCTGCCATTGTGTGCGGGCGCACCTCCCTCATGCCGCATATGGGGCAGATATCGCCCGGCCTCACCCTGAGCGACACGTGCGCCTTGGAGGCCATGCGCCTGACGGCCTTTGGTGAGCGCCCGAGAATCGCCGCTATCGCGTCCGCGCCCTCGTTGCGCATGGTTGAGAGGGTCTTAAGCTCGCCCGTTGTCCAGGGCCTCCGCTCGTTCGGGTACGCCGTCCCACCTGCGGAGGGGCCACGCCTGGCCCCGGAGTTGCTGGCATTTCCCATGGCATTTCCTCCCCAATGAAAAAGCGCCCAGGCCGCAGCCACGGCCCAAGCGCTAGGCGATGCCGGACGGGACGGCCAGTAATCCCAAGTGCCGCCCCGTCCGGTGTGTCACATTGTATGTCTAGCCCTCAAGCTCGCGGCAGAACCGCCCGTAGTCGCTTTCGGTGAGCGTCTGCCGTGGCATCGTGGACACCTCGCCTTCCCCAAGCAGGCCGATTGCCCCGCTCTCGGTCAGGCCGAGGCCCCGCGCCACGTCCTCAAGGTTGAACCGCACCTCTCCCGTGCGCCTGTTCACGTAGACGCGCAAGACGCCGAACTCCGCCTTCTCGAACGCCCGCTCCTCCCATTCGTCGGCGAACGGGGAAGACGCGCTCTCCCTCTGCAAAATCTCACGGGCGATTCTGACGCCCTCGGCAATCAGGCTTTCGTCCTCCGGTGACTCCATCCCCCCGTACCCCTCGGCCTTCGTTCCGTTTCCATTCGTCGTTCCGCTCATTTCATTGGCTCCCCTCGCTACATCCCAGGGCGCATGTTCTCGCCCGTCAGGTCAATAACGTTCCTTGTGATGTCCGCACTTGCGTCCCAGCCTCTGAGGGCGTAGGCGATTCGCCCCGCCAGGCTCTTTGCCTCGTGCGCGTCGGCAATTCCTCGGTACATTGCGAACCACCTACCGCCCGAGTATGGGCACGTCGTTATTGTCGGCAACATTGCCTCGGCCCTCGCTCTGTACACCTGCGAGAGCGTGTCCCAGGACGTTGCCGCATGCCTCTCTAGGCCCAAATCATCGAGCACCAGCAGCCCCGCCCTTTCCCACTTCTGCCTTGCCTCGTACTTGGTGGGGCGTCCGGTCTGGTCTCTGTATTTGCCGCAACAGTCCACAATCTCGGTTAGCTCCCGCGCTGAGACGAAAACGATATCTCCGGGCTTCAACGCCTCCCCCTCGCCCGCGTGTCTCGCCGCCTCGTATGCCGCGACCGCAGCCGCGCACGTCTTCCCTGCCCCGGTGCCCCCGGTGAGCCACAGCCAGGGCGTGCCCTCGCCGTGGAAACCCCGCCCCCATTCCAAGATCCTCTCTGGTACTGGCCTGCTCAGGTTCGGCAGCACGTTCAGCACCTCGGCGGGGAACCCGGCCTCACTCGCGACCTCAACAATTCCCCTCGGTGCTGGGGCCGGGTCAAGGAACCTTCTGCGGTACTCGGGCGGTGCGCCCTCCGGGTCATGGTCGAACATGAACGCGGTTTCCTCGGGCTTGGCAGCGCCCATCAGGTTTGATTTTGCGTAAAGCTCCGGCCTCGCCTCGTAGCCCTCGGGTTGCTTTGTCATTCCCAGAACGTAGTTCACGCGCTCTTGTAGCGTTCCCCTGATTTCCATTCCGCCCTCCCCCCCTTCTACGGCCTGTCCGTGCTTCGTTCGGTCGCGCGGAAGAACTCCTCGGCCGCGTCACTTTCTGCTTCGTAAGAAGGCTTCAAATCAGGTGGGGGTGGGGGTGGGTTTTCTTCTTATAAGTTCTTATATATTTATATGGGAGTCGCTGTAGAGTCTTCATTCCTACACTGTGGATACTACATTCTGACTCTGTGGAGTCTTCATTCGTAATCGCTGTGGAGTCTTCATTCGTAATCGCTGTGGAGTCTTCATTCGTAGTCGCTGTGGAGTCTTCATTTCGGCTTGCCTTGGCCCCGGTCTTTGGCTGCGTCCTCGCCTGCGTCGTGATTGGGGCGTGGCCCTTCTCTATCCGATATGGGTTGTCGGCATAGACTGCGGCGCTTCCTGGACGTGCCGTCCTCAACCTGGCAAGGACTGGAACAGCCTTGCCGTCTTGTACGAACTCCCGCGTCGTGAGTCTCCCCAAGCCCCTATGCACTTGCTCTGGCTTGCAGCCCAGAATCTTTGCGGCATTCTCCGAATGCACCCAGCAGGTGCCCGGCCCCTCTTCGTCGTGGTGGAACCGGGTGAGAATCGCGTACGCCTCAACCTCGCCCGCCCCCGCCCCAGACTGCGAGAGGCAACGCAACTGGAAGTCGGTAAGCTTGGAGAACCCGCCGTTGCTGGCACACATCCCCAGCCAGCTACTCAGTCAAGCCGAACTGCCTCAGCAGCGCGGCAGTGTCTATGCGCCAGCGACGGCCAAACTTGACCGCCTTGATATCGCCACGGGCGCATGCGTCGCTCAGGAAGTGCGTAGAGTACCCCGTAAGCTCTGCCGCCTGGGGAACGCTGCACAGCGCAGGCAGCTTGGTTACCTCGTCGGGCGTCATGCTTGGGTTAATCGTCCTCATTCGTCGGCTCCTTCCCCCGCGCATGCGGGTCTAGATGGTTGGAGCCGTGGCCACGGCATCAGGGCGCGTTTCGTTGCGCTCCCTTGCCAGTAGTTTCTCTCGCATGTTTATGCGGAAGCAAAGTTATTTTGGATGGGCGGTAATTCAGCAGGTAGAAATAAGTAGCGATTCTGGTTTACGCAGGTGGAAAGCGTGCCGTCAATTCTTCGCTGACGGTAACATTGGATTTTTTGCATATTCATGTTAAATAGCTTTATTGTTGCGCATAATATCTATTCTTAACCTATTTTTCTATGACTTCATGGCCGCTTCGAGCGCATCCCTCTTGGCGCTCAGCCTCTTGGCGTCCTCCATTAGCCGCGTCGATAGCCGGTCTAGTGCGTGGGTTCCCTCGCTGGGCGAGTTCACGAGTGCGCCGAGAATGTCCGATGCCGCCCGCAGGGTCTCCGCTGCCTCGTCCATTCCATCCATCGCCGACACGACCGCCTTGCCGTCAATCTCCATGTTGACCTCCTCACGCCGCCCCGCCACCGCTGGGGCAGGTGCCGTTAGGACTCCGTGAGCGCGTTGAGCCTGTCCGCAACCCGTCGCGCGTCGGCGTCGCTACTCGCGTAGGTGTTGAGAGTCATCGAGACGTCGGCGTGGCCCATGATTGCCGACACGCTCTTGATATCGGCCCTGCTCTGCACGGTTCCCAGCCACCAGTAAACGAGCAGGTCAGGGCAATAGCTGCTCTGGCTTGCTTTGTTATGTGCGCAGTGCCGACTGCAATATGTCTGTAGTGCCACCGGAATACCGGCGGCATAGTTTGCGCAAATGAGACGAAGAAACCGCCGTCTACAATAGAAACCGCAGACGCCGAAATGCCCTAGCGGAAGTGTCCGATCAGCGGGATGGAGGAGATTGTTGTTTTCCAGCAACGACAGGAATGTCCTCGAGGAAACCAAGCCCCGGCCATCTTCCGCGAACGATGCGAGACAGCACCATCACGGTTATGATATGGACACTTCCATTGACGAAGACGACCGTCTCACGTTCGACAATCTCGTTGCTGAGGTTGCGAGCGACTTGGCTGATAAGACGGAACCCTTCTACCAACAAAGCGTTACTGGACGGGATGCGAAGAGCAGCATGAAGGTTGACACCACATTTAATGCTGGAAGCCCTGGCCCAAGAGCCGTGGCCATCAATTCGAGCGGCTGAAAGGCTAACGTTTCATTGATTTCTTGTTCTATAAGATGACAAAGGGTAATAAGGGTGCCAAGGGAAGGACAATTCAATGGGATTTAGGGAAAGCGCCTCCTCTCTCTTCAATCAGAGTATGGACAAGGCAAGCAAGACCGGGAGAATGGCTCAGGTATCTATTGAGCAGACTCGCCTGAAGCAGCAGCGCTCTCAACTTGTCGAGACGCTCGGCGACGCTGTCTACCCAACGCTCAAGGCTCATCCTGACTTGATTCCAGACGTGCGGGACACCGTACAGCAAATCGCTGACATCGATCAGCACCTGGCTGAGGCGGGAAGCGAAATCGAATCGTTGAAGAGCGAGATTTCGACACCAATGTCCACTTCAGCTGCCCCGTCCTCCACGCAAACGGCAGCTAATTCCGCATCAACTTCCCAATCCAAAACGTGCCCGAATTGTGGCGCACCCCTCCTGCCGGGAGACAAGTTTTGCATTGTCTGTGGCACGAAGATTCCCGACTCCGTCTTCGACCAGCAAGCCCCCGCATCGGATGCCCCTGCATCCCAATCGTCTAAGCCACAAAACGGAGCTTCTGCCCCCGCGGCTTCCGCGCAAGTCGCGGGCGATACCCCGGATTCTGAATCCGAACTCCAGCAGTCAGAGCACATTGACGAGAAGAGCGCCGAGACAAGCGAAAGGGCAAGCGATAAGGAAAGCGCCGCGACCGATGGCACGCCTCAGGAAACGCAGGTCGAGACGAATCCGGAAGCGCCGAACGATAGCGCCGAGACACCTGAAACGGAATCCCAAGAGCACGCAGCGCCTTCCCAGAATGGACAGGGCACGCGTCTCTGCCCCAATTGTGGACACGAAATCAGCTCGGCCGCAAAATTCTGCATGTGGTGTGGCGCTCAGCTCTAGGAATCTCATGTTGCGCAAAATCCCTTCGTTGAAGTGCAAATAGCATATGGAGTGAGCGAATCGGGCGCCGCTGAAATGCGGCGCCCTTTTGAAGGGAGATACCATGTTCTGTCCAAAGTGCGGTACGGAGAATCCCTCTGGTGCTACGTATTGCCGAAACTGCGGGGCGAAGCTTCGTAAACCGGAGCGCGAAGAAAATGGCCCAAGCGCCTCGAAGACAAGCGCCTCCGCTTTCGCTACGTCAAACACAAAGGGAAATCCTGCCTCTTCGCAAGGGCGCTCGAACAATCATCGCGATCCCAAGAAAATTGTCGGCATCGCCGTCGTCGCTATCGTGGTCATCATCCTCTTGGGGATCGGAGCAAACATCGGCCATAGCGGGACCGAATCCAACAACGCCGAATCTGCTGAGACCAACGAGTCGGTGGCCTCGAGCCAAGGTGAGAACGACGAGCAGGCGCAACAAAGGGAGCAGGTGCTCGATGAGCTCAAGAGGCTCACTGTAGACTTCCAGGAGAAGCAGTACTCCGGTGCCAACAAGGGCGTGAACAAGTTCGACGGAGTATGGACCTTGAACTCAAACGGACAGAGCCTACGTTTGGTCATCGTAAATGGGGTGATAGACGATGGCAGCCAGCGATTCCTTATCAGTGATGATGACGACCTCGAGACGGCGAATGGCAAATCGACCAACCAGCTGCTCACCGTCAAGGGCGATAAGCTCATGATTACCAAGCAAAATTACGACACCACTGAGCTGGACCGTGACACCAACACGTCGAGCGACTATGACGGTTCCTGGGTCGGCAACCCAGACGGAATCGAGTGCGACCTCACAATCGACCAGGGGGCAGGCATCCTGACTTCTCAGTCTGGCGGAAACGCCAACGCCACAGTCCTCTTCGCCGTTCGTCCGAATGGCGTCATCGAGTTCTCCGATGGCAGCACTGGCAAAATCGAATCTGATGGCGGTTCCGGGTTGAAGGTGACAAACGATTCTGGCTCGAACGAATTGGCACAAATCACTTCACAGCAATCCTTCACCCTGCAGTCTGCTGGCTCTAGCAACTAGGCATTCCTTCAACGCACGAGCAATGCTGGATGTGCCTCATGCTCCCCAACGAGACGGTAGGAATTGTTTCTAAGTTTGAGCAAAGTTCGCCATGTTGGGACAGATAGCATGAAATCAGCAAGCAGAAGAAGTCAGCTGCACAGACGTTACGGTAACCGGAAAGGAAACACCATGTTCTGCCCTAAGTGCGGTGCGGAGAACCCATCAGGAGCTACGTTCTGCAGGAACTGCGGTGCGAACCTGGGCGACAGGGGCAACGCCCCTGCCAACGCCTCGGTTGAACGCTCCGCCACCAATCAGACAAACGCCTCTTCGTCGAACGTGTGTCCAAAATGCGGTGCACCGCTGAGGCCTGGAGCGACGTTCTGCGCCAAGTGCGGAGCCAAAATCAACCCGAAAACTCGAATCCGCATCCCAGAAAGCCGTGCCAAAAGCGTTCCTGTCTCAGGGAAGCGCAAGCTCATCATCGGTGCCGCCGTCGCGGCGATAGCCCTCGTTCTAATTGGCGTTGGCGTCAGCCATGCCAACAGCAACGGGGCGTCAGACGCCGACACCACATCGGCGACATCCTCCGACTCATCTACCGGGATTACGCAGTCGGAGATGGAGTCCCTCCTGAATAACGACACGTCTCGGTTCTCCGGGGACTGGAAGTCCGACGATGGGCACTATGAGCTCTCAATCACTAAGGGCGGTGGCTTTGTGAAGGACCTTAAGGATCCCAACGCCACGGCAGCGGCAATGACCTTTTTGGTAAATGCGGATGGCACACTTGATAGCAAGCAGCATCCCGGATACAAGCTGACTCTTACTGACGACACGCATCTCACTTTGGTGAACACAAACGACAACACGCAGATATCGTTCACGTTCCAGCCCGAAAGAGAAGACCCGAGACAGAACAAGGACTTTACTGGTAATTGGGTCTACAAGGCAGGCGATACCACGGTTGCCGAGGTCGAGATCACCGAAGACTCGTACACGATTACGGCTAACGGCGAGACCGAAACACACACGGTAACGATTACCGACGAGAGTGGAACTGGGCTGGAATGGTGCGATGACCAGGGCAACTTAGGGGACATACAATACGCCGACAACGGAACAGACATTAAGGTGACCGCGTTCAACATCATCGACCCGACATCTACGTTGAACTCTTTCCTTATTGGAGAGGCACAGAATCTCTCGTCTTCGCAAGGATCCCAATCCCAATGGCCAGCCATTACCTTGTCACCCGCTGAGTAAGCATCCCAGACCTACGTAGCCGTTAGGAGATCGTTGGGCCACCCTCGCTCACTGCCGGCAAC
>Ga0256404_1011596_pt1 | contig 11739 bp, 6 predicted proteins | sample RumenRJG_01DNA_FD_185990 | JGI IMG/M metagenome (GOLD analysis project Ga0256404, IMG submission 185990) | Bovine rumen microbial communities from Lethbridge, Alberta, Canada - RJG_01 | ecosystem: Host-associated > Mammals > Digestive system > Stomach > Rumen | place: Canada: Alberta | collected... | reverse complement strand
ACTTAAAGAAATTCAGCATGTAGCAGCCACTGCGGTCGGACTCACCGCCGATATAGGGGTGGCCTCCGATGCCCTCGAAGGCGTGGCTCGTCCAGATATAGCGGCCGCTGTACTCATTGGGCTCGGCCTTCTTGCTTGCAACAAACCACTCATGCTCTTCCGAGGTGTGGCCGGGAACCAGATCGAAGAGGACATGGATTCCCTTCTTGTGCGCTTCTTCAAAGAGGCGGACCGCGTCGTCATTGGTTCCGTAGCGGGGTGCAATCAGCTTGTAATTTCGCACATCGTATCCTGCGTCCTTGAAGGGAGAGTCGAAGCAAGGGTTGATCCAGAGGGCGTTTGCGCCCAGGTCCTTGATGTAGTCCAGCTTCTCGATGATTCCCTGCAGATCCCCGATGCCGTCACCGTTGGAATCATAGAAGGACTGGGGGTAGATTTCGTAGAATACCGCGTCATTGAGCCAGGAAGGCATAGCTATTCTCCTCTCTTAAAGAGCGGCCGCCCGGCTTCGCCGGGCAGCCGCAGAGTTTTTGATTCAGTCATTTTACCGTACCGCGCTCGTGTCCTGCAGGAAGCTGTTGTAAAGGGCCGGATTGATATTGGCGACAGAGTCCTTGTCCCGGTACTGCTGCATAGCGAGCCTCGGGCGAGCGATGGCAGTCGAGTCGCGGACGACGAGCTTGGGCCGCAGAAGGTTCTTGGAAAGAGCGATATGCTCGGTCATGACCTTCAATATATAGTAGCCCGACTTGCCCAGTTCCGGCAGGTCCTGGTGGATGGTCGTGAGGGGCGGAGTCAGCTTGGAAGCGGGCGGCAGGTCATCAAAGCCGATGACGGAGACGTCCTCCGGCACTGAAAAACCGGCGTTCTTCACGGATTCATAGACCCCTTCCGCGATGTCGTCGTTGCCACAGATGATGGCCGTGGCCCCGAGACTTAAGAAGGTAGGTACATGGTAGGAAGCCGCCTCCTTGACGAAGTAGCCGTAGACCGCCAGGTCCGGATTGATGGGCAGGTGGTGGCTGTACATGGCCCGGAGATAGGCAAGCATGCGGATATCGGACACATAGGAGCCCTTGGAGCCGTCCAGAAAGGCAATCTTCTCATGTCCCTGGGCAACGAGGTGGCTGACCGCCATGTCGATGCCCTCCTCGCTGTCGGTCCCGATCGAGCCCACGTAGGGATTGGCCGGGATGTAATTGTCGAGAAGGACCGTGGGGAAACGTGTGGTTTCCAGGGTCTTCATCCAGGGGTCCTCGAGGGAGAAGCCCAGGATATAGGCCCCCGCGTAGCCGTGCTCCATCAGGAAGGTGTCGTATTCGTGGGCCTTCTGGAAGTCTTCGGAAACGGCGATGATGTCGACGCCGTTGTCATCGGCGTAAGCGGCCTTCTCGAAGCCCAGCACGATGGGGTGGCCGAAAGACGAGGCACTCTCGTAGTCCATATTTTCTATGAAAAGAACGAAGCGGGAATGGGGCCCCTCCGTCCCTTTCTTGTGGTAGCCGAGCTCGACGGCCGTATCCAGGACCTTGCGCCTGAGTTCGTCACTGATGTCGTGGCCGCCGTTCAGGCCCTTCGAAACCGTGCTGACGGAAATCCCCAGGCGGTCGGCTATATCTTTGATCGTTGCCATAACGAATCCTTTCAAAAATCCTCGCCTTCATTATAGATAAAAACTTTCGCAAAACAAGCATTTGCGAAAGTTCTCGAAAATCTTTGTGCAACCTCTCCAAAATCGGATTTCGAAAATTATCGAAAGTGCCGAAAAAGAATCCCGTTGTTGACAGAAATACGGGCATGGTGTTAAAACATACTCAGCGAAACGAAAAGCGGCGGAAACCAAACGAGCTGGAATCGTTTTCAAAGAAACGGAAATTTTCGAATACTTTCGAATCGAGCCTTTCTTCGAAAATCTCACTCGAACGGTTTTGAAACAGCTTTTCGCAAAACAACCAAGGTCCTGACAGCGGCGCAGCCGTTGATTCGGGAAGCGCCGGAGAGGGAGTTTCCCCGGCAGCAAATTTCCCTATAGAAAAGGAGAGGGTAGACACATGAAAAAGAAGATTCTTTCAATCCTGCTCGCAGGAGCAATGGGAGCTACACTTCTTGCCGGATGCGGCAGCAGCTCTTCATCGGATGACACAGCAGCTTCCACGGATACTTCCGCAAGCTCCGACACCACTGCTTCCAGCGATACCACATCTTCCACACCGGAGGACGTAAGCCTTACGGTTATGACTCCTGCAGAGGATCAGGATGATGCGAACGGCAACTGGGCAAAGACCGAGTGCGAGAAGTTCGCTGAGGCAAACAAGGACAAGTGGAACATCACTTTCGAGTATGTTCAGGCTTCCGAGGCCGATGCAAAGGATACCGTCCTTCAGGATCCTTCCGCTGCAGCTGATGTATACATGTTCGCAAACGACCAGATCACAGACCTTGTAAAGGCCGGCGCTCTGGCAAAGCTCGGCGGCGACGCTGCTGACGCAGTCAAGAACAACAACTCCGAGTCCGTAGCCGCTACCGTTACCTATCAGGGCGACATCTACGGCGTTCCTTACACATCGAATACATGGTTCATGTATTACGACAAGAGAGTCTTCTCCGACGACGATGTAAAGAGCCTCGACACCATGCTTTCTAAGGGCAAGGTTTCCTTCCCACTGGACAACGGCTGGTATCTCGAAGCCTTCTATACAGCAAACGGCTGCACCTTCTACGGCGACGGCTCCGATGAGAGCGCCGGAATCGACTTCGCTTCCGACAAGGCTACTCCCGTTACGAAGTATCTCGTAAGCCTGATGAGCAACCCCAACTTCGTAGCTGATTCCAATGATGGTTCCCTTGGTCTTGCAGGTCTTGCCGATGGTTCCGTAAACGCTTACTTCAACGGCAACTGGAACTATGACAACGTTGTTGAGGCCCTCGGCGGCGAAGAGAATGTCGGCTGCGCTCAGCTTCCTACATTCACTCTTGACGGCAAGGAAGTTCAGATGAAGTCCTTCCTTGGTTCCAAGGCTCTCGGCGTCAACCCCAACTGCAAGAACCAGGCAGCAGCTGTTGCCCTTGCTTCCTTCCTTGGTTCCGAGGACGCTCAGCTCGACCACTTCACAATGCGGTCTCAGGCTCCTGTAGCTACATCTCTTGCTTCCAATGCTGACGTCACTGCAAACAAGGCCTGCGCAGCACTTGCAGCAGTTGCAGCCAACACCTCTACTGCACAGCCTATCTTCGGTATGCAGGGTTACTGGGACGCAGCTACTCCTTTCGGCGACGCAATCATCAACGGCGATGTAACCGCTGACAACGCTGAAGAGAAGACCCAGGAATTCGCTGACCAGATCAACGGCTCCCTCGTTCAGTAAGCCAAAACCTATAGAGGTTAGATAAGAATTTTAGCCGCCGCCGGTTGTCACAGATCGGCGGCGGATTTCAGGTAAAAAAGTCTTTTCATTAGTATAGTTTTCGCCTATATTGAAATCATCCGGGAACCCGGTGCTTTACATTAGTCATAAGGAAGAAAAGGAGAGGGACAGATGGCTGACGTGACAGTGCAGACAGACGCTGCACCCAAAAAGCAGAAAAAGAGAAGCATGTTCTATACTCCCTACACGGTCCTGAATGCGATTACGAAGGGCGACATTTTCACGAAGCTCTCCATCGTCGTCATGGGCCTGGGATGTATGGTCCGCGGGCAGGTCATGAAGGGAATCTGCTGGCTGCTCGTGGAGATTGCCTATATTTTTTACATGGTCCAGTATGGTGCGCTGGCCCTGTCCAGACTGCCCGGGCTCGGCGATTCCGCCCAGAAGGAAGTCTGGGATGAGGCCCAGGGGGTTTATATCTATGAGGCCGGCGACAATTCCGTTCTCTACCTCCTCTACGGCGTCATCACCATCGTGCTCACGGTCGTCTTCATCTGCTTCTGGGCGGACAGCCTTAGGAGCTCATACAAGTCGGAGTGCCTGAAGAAGTCCGGCCAGCGCCTCTACACCTTCCGGGACGACCTCAAGTCCCTCGTGAATGAGAACATCTGGCGGCTTCTCATGTTCCTGCCCTTCGCGGGAATCCTGGTCTTCACGATCATGCCCCTCTGCTACATGATCCCGATGGCCTTCACGAACTACTCGACCATCGACGACCACCTGACCCTCTTCGACTGGGTCGGCCTCGAAAACTTCAAGACGGTCCTGGGTCTCGGCGGCAAACTGGGCAAGACCTTCTGGCCCGTCCTCGGATGGACCCTGATCTGGGCCTTCTTCGCCACCTTCCTGAACTTCTTCTTCGGTATGATCCTGGCCCTGGTCATTCAGCGCAAGGACACGAAGGGCAAGGCCGTATGGCGCTTCCTCTTCATGATTTCCATTGCGGTTCCCCAGTTTGTATCATTGCTTCTGATGCGGCAGATGCTGGCCCGCCAGGGCGTTATAAATAATCTCCTCCTCGAGTGGGGCTGGATCAAGCAGCCGCTCCCTTTCTGGACGGACGCCACCTGGGCTCGTGTCACCGTCATCCTCATCAACTGCTGGATCGGTATTCCCTACTCCATGCTGCAGGTCACCGGTATTCTGCAGAACATCCCCGCGGAACTGACCGAGGCGGCGAAGATTGACGGAGCGAACTCCGTACAGGTCTTCTTCAAGATTACCCTGCCCTACATCATGTTCATCATGGGGCCCTACATCATCACTCAGTTTACGGGCAATATCAACAACTTCAACGTCATCTACCTGCTGTCGGGCGGCGCACCTACCCCTGTCGGAAGAACCGCCGGCAAGACCGATCTGCTGGTTACCTGGCTCTACAAGCTGACTGTCGACTATCAGTACTACAACCTCGGTGCCGTCATCGGTATCCTGACCTTCATAGTCCTGTCGATTGTCGCCCTCGTTACTTACAGAAATACAGCTTCGTACAAGGATGAGGAGGGATTCCAGTAATGGCTCAGGTAAACGGTGTATACGCGGGCTCCATCAAGGATGACCCCAATTTCAAAAAGAACCATATGGCCCCCGGACGGCTGGTCAAAAATATCATCGTCCATATCATTCTGGGCGTTCTGGCAGTGATCTGGCTCTTCCCGATTTTCTGGGTAGTGCTGACCTCCCTCCGGAAGGAGAAGGGTGCCTATACGTCCTACTTCTGGCCCAAGGCATTGACCTTTGACAATTATAAGAAGCTCTTCACGCAGACGACCCAGCTGAACTTCCCGAGGATGTTCCTGAACACCCTGCTGATCGCGATCTTCGCCTGCCTGATTTCGACCTTCTTCATCCTCTGCACCGGCTACTGCATGAGCCGCCTTCGTTTCCGCCTGCGGAAGCCTTTCATGAATCTGGCCATGATCCTGGGCCTCTTCCCCGGCTTCATGTCCATGGTGGCGATTTACTTCATCCTGAAGGCGGTCGGCCTGACCGAAGGAAACCTTCTCCTGGTGGCCCTGACCCTATGCTATTCGGCGGGCTCCGGCACGGGCTTCTACATCGTCAAAGGCTTCTTTGATACGGTGCCCAAGTCCCTTTCGGAAGCGGCCATCCTCGACGGCTGCAACCAGTGGCAGGTCTTCACGAAAGTCGTTCTGCCCCTTTCGAAGCCCATCGTCGTCTACACGGTGCTGACTTCCTTCCTGGCCCCCTGGCTCGACTTCGTCTTCGTCCGCGTCATCGTCGGCCCGAAGCAGAAGTACTGGACCGTGGCCCTCGGCCTCTACTACATGCTCGAGAAGGAGTACATCCAGCAGTGGTATACCTCCTGGGCAGCAGCGGCCGTCATCGTATCCATCCCGATTGCCGCCCTCTTCCTGGCAATGCAGAAGAACTATGTCGACGGCATGACCGGCGCCGTAAAAGGCTGATTGCAAACAACTCTTTTTCATTTACCTCCTTTGTTCAAGGTATTGTGTCCGCCCGGAGCGTGTCTTCAGGCGGGCACAGTGCTTTTTATGACTAATGTAAACCCCGTCGTCACCGGCGCCCTGTCATGCAGGTGCTATGACTAATGTAAATCCCCTCGCTCTCTGCACCTTCTCATGTGGGCGGGAAAGGACAGGTTGAAAGAAATGTTAAAGAAGACTAACTTATCGCGCACCCTGGCCGCCTTCCTGGCCGGGGCTCTGGCCCTGGGCCTCACGGCTTGCGGCTCCGTGAAAACTTCCTATACGGAAAACACGGATACCGCGGCGGCGAAGCAGACGGCCCAGCTGAATTCCGCCATCATCAAGACCATGACGACGGAGCAGGGCGGGACCCGGACCACACCCGATTATGTGACGACCTACGAGATTTTCCCCTACTCCTTCGCGGATTCGGACGGGGACGGAATCGGGGACCTGCAGGGCATCATCAGTAAGCTTGACTATATCAGCGACGGGATTCCCTCCACGACCGACGACCTCAACTGCAATGCCATCTGGCTCACCCCGGTCTGCCCTTCCACGACCTATCATAAGTACGACATCACGGATTATGAAAATATCGATCCGGAATTCGGGACTCTCGATGACTACAGGGAATTCGTGGCCGAGTGCCACAGGCGGGGCATTTCCGTCATCTTCGACATGGTGATGAACCATACCTCCAGCCAGCACCCCTGGTTTACGGAAGCCAAGTCCTATCTCATCAAGCATCCGGACATCGACTTTGAAAACCCGGACCAGGTGGCGGCGGCCGTCGCCGAGTGCCCCTACGTCGGCTACTATAATTACAGCAGCAAGGCTGCTGACGGCTACAATGTCCTGATGGGGACGAAATATTATTATGAATGCCGTTTCTGGAGCGAGATGCCGGACCTCAATCTGGATTCGGACGCCGTAAAGAGCGAGTTTTCGGACATCATCAAGTTCTGGACGGACATCGGCGTCGACGGCTTCCGCATGGACGCGGCGACCAGCTACTACACCGGAAACACGAATCAGAACATCGAGACCCTGAAGTGGTTCAAGGCGGAAGCCCAGAAATATAACCCCAAGGCCTACGTCGTGGCCGAGGTCTGGACGGGCCAGTCGACCTATGCCAAGTACTACCAGTCCGGCATCGATTCCTGCTTCGACTTCGCTTTCTCCCAGCAGGACGGGGCCATTGCCAATATCACGAGAGGAACCGAAGAAGCCGGCCTTTTCACCCGGGCCATGGCGGCGGAAGAGAAGCTCTATAAGGAACAGAATGAGGCTTCGGGCACCGATTATTCTTCGGAGACCGGCCGGCCCGATGTCCTCAACGCCCCCTTCTATACCAATCACGACACGAACCGGTCTGCCGGCTACTATACCGGGGACAATGCAGCAGCTCAGGTCAAGTTCGCCGGGGGCCTGAACCTCCTTATGTCGGGCAATGCCTATATCTACTACGGCGAAGAGCTGGGCATGAAGGGGTCCGGCAAGGATGAGAACAAGCGGTCCCCCATGCTCTGGGCCGCGGACGCGGAGACAGACCCGGCCCTCTGCAAGGGGCCTTCCGACATGGATTCCTTCGAGCAGACCTGCAATACCGAAGACATCCAGAAAAAAGACGCGGCATCGAATCTTGCCTATTTCCGTCAGGCTTCTTTTCTGCGGACGGCCTTCCCGGTCCTTTCCCGAGGGGAAACTGCGGATCTTCCGGCAGTCTCCGAAGCCAATGCAGCTACAGCTGCCTTCACCCGGACGGATACGGAAGGCGGTCTGCCGCCCGTCACCGTCGTCATCAATAGCGGAGCGGAGAGCGCGGAAGTTTCCATGAAAGACCTCGGGGATGAGAGCCTGACGCTTAGTGCGGTTCTTCTGACCGGAGAGGACGCAGTTTCCGTCAAGGGCGGAACCATTACCATGCCGGCCTATTCGGTGGCCGTCTTCACGACGGGGGAATAAGCCTAGGAATAGTAAGAATCGACATACAGGAGTTAAATGGCCCGAACGCGGAAGGGACGGCCCTGCAGAAAAACGATCAAGAAGAGGAGTGCAGGAAAATGGCAGAAATGACGGATGTCCGTCTGAGGAATGCAACTGTATATTCGGTGTTCGTGAGAAACTATAGTGAGGAAGGGACATTCGCTGCGGTGGCAAAGGACGTGAACCGGATCGAGGCCCTGGGCACCGACATCGTCTGGCTCATGCCCATCCACCCGATCGGAGAAAAAGCAAGAAAGGGAACCTGCGGGTCCCCCTATGCCATCAAAGACTATCGGGCTGTGAATCCCGACTACGGGACTCTTGATGATTTCAAAGCCCTGGTGGACGCTATCCACGGGGCCGGGATGAAGTGTATCATCGACGTGGTCTACAATCACACCTCGCCCGACTCCGTCCTTTCCCAGGAGCATCCGGCCTGGTTCTACCACCGGGAAGACGGCTCCTTCGGGAACAAGGTCGGCGACTGGTCGGACATCATCGACCTCGACTACCGGAACCAGGGCCTCTGGGACTATCAGATTGAAACTCTGAAGTACTGGGCGGGCATTGTCGACGGCTTCCGCTGCGACGTGGCTTCCCTGGTTCCTGTGGACTTCTGGATCAAGGCAAGAGCGGAAGTTGAAAAGGTGCATCCGGGCTGCCTCTGGCTGGCCGAGTCCGTGGAGCCCGACTTCGTGACGTATAACCGCTCCCGGGGCGTCGATGCCTGGTCGGACGGGGAGGTCTTCCGGGCCTTCGACATGGAATATGAATATGATGTCTTCACCTACTACCGGGACTACATCAATCAGACGTCGACCCTCCACGAATATGCCGATGCCCTGAACAGGCAGGAAGCTTCCTATCCGGAGAACTACGTCAAACTCCGCTTCCTTGAAAATCATGATAATAAGCGCTCCTCCCTCATGCTGGGCACCGGGAAGGTATGGCGGAACTGGACGGCCTTCATCTACTTCAACAAGGGCTGCACCCTGATCTATAACGGTCAGGAGACCGGAACGGCCCACCGGCCCGAGCTCTTCGAGAAGGACCCCATTGACTGGACCTCGCCGATGATGGAGCCGATTTCGGAATACCTCGCGAAGCTTGCCTCCATCAAGAAGAATATTCTTCCTGCCCGGGCCGGCTACAAGGTGACGGCCCTTGAGGAGACGACCCTTGCGGCGGTCTACTCGGATGTGGAGCGGCCGGGCCGTGTGGTTCTCGGCGTCTTCCGCGTCGGCGGCCGTAAGCACATTGCCGACCTCTGGCACGCGACGACCGCCGACGGGGAGTCGGTCAATGACTTCTTCCCCGACGGCACCTACACCAACCTCATCGACGGGCAGCCCTTTGACATCTGCCAGGGGTCCCTGCAGGCGGGCGTGGAGCCGGTGATCGTCGAAGGGTTCAAGCAGTAAGCAGGCAGGCGCGATGGCGGACTAGGCCCAAGGCTGGGACATTGGCTTTTGGAAAACCAGAGAAAAGGAGAAGAATCCAGGAAATTGGGGAATTCTTCTCCTTTTTCGCGGCCTGTTGTGTGGCTGGCTTGGGCTGGAGAGAGAAAAAGCCGGAAGAATGAAGAAATCTTCTCTCATTTCCGGAGCCGGAAGTCTTCCGTCTCGGGCTGGAGAGAGAAAAAGCCGGAAGAATGAAGAAATCTTCTCCATTTTCCGGAGCAGGAACGCTTTTGGCTCGAGCTCCAGAGAGAAAAAGCGGGAAGAGAGAAGAAATCTTCTCCATTTTTCGGAGCGAAAACGTTTCTGGCTCGAGCCCCAAAGAGAAAAAAAGAGGAAAAGAAGAAATCTTTCTCCTTTTCCTCTGAAGGAAGTGAATGATTAGAGTTCCGCAATCGTGACTCCGGCATCGCCCTCTCCGAATTCAGCCGTGTGGTAGGACCGGACTCTGCCGTCACGGCGGAGGTAGTCCTGAACGGCGTTTCGCAGGATGCCGGCCCCCTTGCCGTGGACGATACGGCAGGAGGAAAGGCCCGCCAGGACGGCGTCATCAAGATATTTATCCAGCGTCAGCAGGGCCTCGTCCGTGTTCATGCCGATGAGCTTGACTTCCGGAGAGATCGTGGCGGCCTTGGAGAAGGCGGAAAGCTCCGAGTCGCTGTCATCGCCCTCGAAGGAAAGGGTGTAGCTTTCTTTTATATGTTTCTTCCCGGCAACATCATTTCCTTCGAAGGATACGCCCGAATCTTCCGCGGCCTCGAGGTCGGAGATATTGACTTTTGTCGTGAGGATGCCGGCCTTGACTTCGAGGTTTCCCTTTCGGTCGGGCAGGGAGTGGACGGTGCCGATGACCCCGCCCATGGAGAGGACTTTCACGAAGTCCCCGATTTCAATGCTTTCCGGGGTAAGCTTCTTTCCGGCAGCAGGCGCGGGCTTTTCCGCGGCCTTGGACCGCTTGCCTTTCGTCTTCTCGCCCAGTTCCCGGCGCTTGTTTTCCATGGCTTTGCGGTCGGGGGTTCCGGCCTTTTCCGCCCTGTTCAGATCCCGGATGGCCGAGTCGTACTGGCTCTTGGCGTCAGCGAGGATGTTCGCGGCCTTTTCATTGGCCTTCTTCAGGATGTCTTCCCGCTGCTTTTCAAACTTCTTTTCCTTCTCCTGCAGCTTTTCGAGGCGGCTCTGAAGAATCTCATTCTGGTGACGGACCGTATCCGCCTCGCTCTGGGCCCGGCGGCGCTCCCGCTCCAGGTTTCCGAGCAGGTCTTCGAGGGAGAGCTTCTCGGCACCCATATTATTCTTTGCCTCGGAAATGATGGAGGCCGGAATCCCCAGGCGTTTTGCGATGGCCAGGGCGTTGGACTTGCCCGGCAGGCCGATGATCAGGCGGTAGGTGGGCGAGAGGGTCTCCTCATCAAACTCCATCGAGGCGTTCTGGACGCCCTCCGTCGTCAGGGCGTAAGACTTGAGCTCGGCGTAGTGGGTCGAGAGCATGGCGGAGACGCGGCGGGTCCGCATGTAGTCGAGGATGGCGGTCGCCAGGGCGGCGCCCTCGGCCGGGTCCGTGCCGGCGCAGAGCTCGTCGAAGAGGACCAGGTCATGCTCCCCGGCGTGACGGAGGATGTAGATGATATTCTTCATGTGGCCGGAGAAGGTGGACAGGGATTCTTCAATCGACTGGGGATCGCCGATGTCGGCAAAGACTTCTCCGAATACGGGCAGGCATGCAGCGCGTGCAGGCACAAAGAGGCCGGTCTGGGCCATGACAGCCAGCAGACCCAGGGTCTTCAAAGACACGGTCTTGCCGCCGGTGTTGGGACCGGTGATGATCAGGATCCGGTAGTCGCCGCCGATTTCAATGTCAATGGGGACGGCCTTTTCCGGGTCCAGGAGGGGATGGCGGGCAGCTTCAATCTTCAGCGTCCTTCCGGACCTGCCACTGGTGCTTTCAGATGTGGCGCCGGAGGAAGCCTGCGCTGCAGGCGCATTTTCAGAAGCTGCAGAATTCAAGTCTGCGACATATTCCTGCTGGGAAAGAATTTCCGGCTGCACCGCCCGCATCTCTTCAGCCAGGCCGGCCCGGGCGAAGATGAAGTCGAGGGCTGTGACGGCGCGGTTGTCCCCGTCGATGATCTCCTTCGAAACCGCGCAGGAGGCGGAAAGAGAGGCCAGAATCCGGCGGATTTCGTCGGCTTCTTTTTCCTCTTCTTCGCGGATGGCATTATTCGCTTCGACGGCCTGCATGGGCTCGATGTAGAGGGTCTGGCCCGTGGCGGAAGCCCCATGGACGATGCCGGGCACCCGGGACTTGAACTCGGCCCGGACCGGAAGGACGAAGCGGTCGTCCCGGGTCGTGATCAGGGCGTCGGAGAGAAGTTCCGCATTGTTCGAAAGCATCCGCTGCAGGGAGTCTTTGACCTTATT
>Ga0256404_1011595_pt1 | contig 11739 bp, 11 predicted proteins | sample RumenRJG_01DNA_FD_185990 | JGI IMG/M metagenome (GOLD analysis project Ga0256404, IMG submission 185990) | Bovine rumen microbial communities from Lethbridge, Alberta, Canada - RJG_01 | ecosystem: Host-associated > Mammals > Digestive system > Stomach > Rumen | place: Canada: Alberta | collected... | reverse complement strand
TTATACCGAATTCAGGATAACTCGGATCGCGGGTACCAATATACATCTAAAGAATTCCGCCAGAAGATCATAGACGCCGGAATGACGCAGAGCATGTCGAGGGTAGCCCACTGTATCGACAATGGACCCATGGAAGGCTTCTGGGGCATTATGAAGAGGGAAATGTATTACGGCAGAAAATTCCGAACCAGAGAAGAACTTGTTAAGGCTATCAACGAATACATGGATTACTACACCAACATACGAGTTCAGCGGAATTTAGGAGTCCTGACCCCGAAAGAGTTCCATGAAAAGATGTTACTGCAGGCAGCATAGGCAACTGCCCGGCTGGGCAACCGGGCAGGAAAGGATTTTATCTTTTTCAGTTGTCTACTTGACGGGGAGCACACCAAAATAAGGCATTTTACTTGCCGATGCTTTTTAATGTCGGGAACAGAAGAACATCGCGGATTGCCTCACTGTTCGTGAGCAGCATGACAAGACGGTCGATGCCGTAGCCGATGCCGCCTGTCGGAGGCATGCCGATTTCCATCGCGTGAAGGAAATCCTCATCCGTGTGGTTTGCTTCCTCATCGCCTGCTGCCGCAAGTGCGTCCTGAGCGGCAAAACGTTCCCGCTGGTCGATCGGGTCATTCAGCTCGGAATACGCGTTGCACATCTCCCAGCCGTTGATATAAAGCTCGAAACGCTCGACCTTGGACGGATCATCCGGCTTCTTCTTCGTGAGAGGGCTGATCTCAATCGGATGATCCATGATGAACGTCGGCTGAATCATCTTGTCCTCGCAATATTCGTCGAAGAACAGATTGACGATATCGCCCTTCTTGTGGCGCTCCTCGAACTCGATGTTATGCTCCTTTGCGAGCTGCTTTGCTTCCTCATCGGTTTTGACGGCGTCAAAATCAATGCCCGTCTCTTCCCTGATGGCTTCGACCATCGTGAGACGGCGGAACGGCTTGCCGAGGTCGATCTCATGCCCGGTGCCGTCCTCCTTATTTCCATAAAAGATCGTCGTGGTGCCGCAGACCTTCTGCGCCAAGTCGCGGAACATCGACTCGGTGAGCTCCATCATCCCGTTGTAATCGGTATAAGCCTGATAAAGCTCCATCAGCGTAAATTCCGGATTGTGCCGCTGGTCGAGGCCTTCATTGCGGAAAACACGGCCGATTTCAAAAACCCGCTCCATGCCGCCGATGATGAGGCGCTTGAGATAAAGCTCCAGCGAGATGCGGAGCTTCTTGTCCTCATCGAGCGCATTGTAATGCGTGATGAACGGACGCGCAGCGGCGCCGCCCGCATTGTCGACGAGCATCGGAGTTTCCACTTCGATGAAATCCCGCGCCGCAAGGAAATTGCGGATCTCGCGGATGATCGCGGAGCGCTTGTAGAACACCTCGCGGCTGCCCTGATTCATGATGAGGTCCAGATACCTCTGACGATAGCGCGTATCCGTATTCTGCAGACCGTGATACTTCTCCGGCAGCGGATAGAGCGACTTAGAAAGAAGTGTCATCTTCTGCGCGTGAACCGTGATCTCGCCGGTCTTCGTTTTGAAGGGGAAGCCCTCGACACCGATAATATCGCCGATATCGAGGCGCTTGAAGTCGGCATAACTCTCATCTCCGAGATCATTGCGGGAGACATAGACCTGGATATTGCCGTACCGGTCGAGAACATTGCAGAAGGACGCCTTGCCCATAACGCGCTTGTTCATCATGCGGCCGGCAATACGGACCGTCACGGGTTCCTCCGTGTAATTCCCGTCCGCATCCATCTCGCCGCCGAGCTCGTCAAAATGCTCTTTGATCTCGGTGCTGTGATGGGTCTGGTCGAACGTTGTAATCTTAAACGGATCCCTGCCCGCCGCCTGCAGTGCCGCGAGCTTCTCCCGGCGCACCTTCACAAGCTGGCTCTCATCAATCGGTTCATTCGTCGTATTCTTTTCCTCTGCCACGACTTTTTCCCCTTTCCCGGGTTCCTGCATACACGCCCTGCAGGAGGCCCTGCTTAACCTTTTTCAGCGATCTGACACGTCCTTAATCTTACCACATTTACGCAAAAACAAGTGCGCCGCGTCCTATATATAATGGCGAGCGCACTCTACAATCCGCTGCAATCTGCTGTAATTTACTGCTCTCTATACTGTCCGGTCATTCTCCCGGCAATTCTCATTCTGCTGTCCGCTCAATAGAAAGCACTTTATAACTCGATACACCGGCCGCTGTTTCAACCGAGACAACATCGCCGACCTTGTGTCCGATCAGCGCCTTGCCGACCGGCGACTCATTTGAGATCTTGTTCTGCAGAATATTGGCCTCGTTGGAACCGACAATCGAATAACTGATGTCTTCGTCAAACTCTTCATCGTGAAGCTTGACCGTGCATCCGATGTTGATCTTGCTTGCATCCACATCGTCATCGACGACAACTTCGACATTCTTGAGCATCGTCTCGAGTTCTACGATCCGGGCCTCAATGTCGCGCTGTTCATCTTTTGCCGCGTCGTACTCACCGTTCTCGGAAAGGTCTCCCTGAGCTCTTGCCTCTTTCAGCTTTTCGGCAACCTCCTGGCGGCGGTTTACCTTGAGATCCTGAAGCTCCTGCTCATACTTGCGAAGGCCCTGATATGTGAGAATGGTCTTCTTATCTTCCTGCATTGTTTCTTCGTTTGCCATGTTCACGTAACTCCCATTTCATAAATACTTGATATTGCTTTCCTTTTCAGAAGAGCCGTCAAAACCCGATCCGGATTCCAAGGCATTCTGCCCGGCGTTTGTCCTGACAGCTTTGCCGGACATTCTGTCCCATTCCCTTCTGAACAGATTGCACAGTATTATAAAATATACGAAATTAGGCGTCAACGACCAACTGAATCTTCCAGGCGTAAAGATAACCAAAAAATGCCGGATGAGCCTTGCAAACTCACTCTTTCCGGCCGGAACTGCCCGCTATTACATAAATCTGTCCAGTAATTTCTCCAGTTCTTCCCTCGTCTCGACCTGACAGACCTCGCTCCGTATCTTCGCAGCTCCCGGAAATCCTGCGATATACCATGCGACATGTTTGCGCATCTCCCGCATCGCAATTGCCGCCGGTTTATACTGCAGCATCAGATCCGCGTGGCGCAGGATCATGCCTCGGAGCTCTGCAGCCGTGCGCTTCGGCACCGGTGCAAAGTCAGTTTCCACTGTGTCAGTTCCCGCTGTGTCAGTATCCCCTGTGCCTGTGCTGGCTAACTCCACGCCCTCCAGTTCCTTCCGGATATCGCCGAAAATCCACGGATTTCCCCTCGCTGCCCGGCCGATCAGCACCGCATCGCATCCGGTTTCCCGGAACATCCGCAGCGCAGAGGCTCCATCATGTACATCACCGTTGCCGAAAACAGGAATCTTCACTGCTCTCTTCACCGCTGCGATCCCTGCAAGGTCTGCTTCTCCCGAATACATCTGCGTTCTCGTCCGCCCGTGCACGGCGACAGCCGAAGCCCCTCCGGCCTCCGCTGCCAGTGCGCATTCCACCGCGTTCCTGTGCTCCTCGTCATATCCGAGCCGGATCTTCACGGTGACCGGCTGCGGCGTATGCTGAACCGCTGCCCTCACAAGCTGCTCGATCAGGCGTGGATTCTTCATGAGCGCTGATCCCTCGCCGTTCCCCGTAATTTTCGGAACGGGACATCCCATGTTGATATCAAGTACGTCAAAATCAAAATGACGGGTCCGGTTCCCGTCATTGTCTTCTTGCTGCGATATTCGTCCGTCCCCGATCCGGTCCAGTGCCTCTGCCAGCACATCCGGCTCATGGCCGAAAAGCTGCATGGACACCGGGTGCTCATCCGGATGTGTCTCCAGGAGATTCGCCGTGCCGCGGTTTCTATAGGTGATTGCCTTCGCACTGACCATCTCACCGGCAACAAGGCCTGCCCCCTGTTCATGGCAGAGAAGCCGGAGCGGAAGATCCGTCACGCCTGCCATCGGCGCAAGAAAAACACGGTTCGGAATCCTCACAGTGGACTTGTCTCCAGAAAGGATCAGCGGATCAGTTATCTTCATCCGGTTCCTCGCTCTCTGCTTTCCCGCTCTCCGTGTTTTCGCTATCTGTTTCTTCGCTCTCTGCGTCCGCGCTTTCCGGGTCTTCGCTCTCCGTGTCGTCCTCGTCCTCACCGAGCGCAGTGTACCCGTCGGAATTCATGGTCCAGTCATCAGAAAGATCCACGCCTTCCCCTTCCGAGATCAGCTCATTCGGATCCATGTGCAGGAACTTTACCTTGAAATACGTGGAAAGTGACTCGAACAGCTCCTGCCGCTTGCGGCGGATTTCCTTCACCAGAAGACCGCAGCTCACATCGTCGTACAGAAGATCATCTTCCTCCTTCTGCGTTTCCATCTCGACATTGCCTTCGGGTGTAAATACGATCGTAAAAACTCCTCCGACCTCTTCGGTAAATTCAACACAGATGATGTGAAGTTCCTCCTGAATGCTTTCCGGAATTCCAGCAAACGCTCTATTGAAAAAATATTTCTGTGTATAAGCACTCGCACCGCAAAGAACAACCCGGATATTCTCGTGCTCCTGGCCTTCCTCACCGGTGCTCTGCTTCTTTCCTGAACTCATTGCCATTGATATTGATCCTGTCTCTGTTTCTTATATACAATTACTAATTTGATTGGAATAACTTTTCCCGGCTGCTTCAGCCGTGCCGGTGATATCTGCAGCCCCGGCTGCTCCGGCCACGCCGGCTATATCTGCAGCATCCGGCTGCTCCGGCCACGCCGGCTATATCTGCAGCATCCGGCTGCTCCGGCCGTTCCGGTGATGCCTGCAAATAAGCCTAAAATACTTAACTTCGCCTGCGGGAAAATGCTGCCCGGATCCGGGTTTCTCAGACATACCCCTCGACACCGCGCACCGAAACTTCGCCGGCCGTAACCTCACGCACACTGCGGTCTGCTTTCTTCGTGCCGTCTTTCTTTATGGTTTCCGGGAATTCTCCCTCGTCCGGAATGACCAGAAGACCTCCGCGGTCACTTATTCCGACTGCGACTCCTGTAAAAGGCTGCTGCGGGTCGAGTACACGGACAGGCCGCTCCCGGTTCACAAGAAGCTTCTCATATGCTTCCTTAAGCGGAGCAAGTGACCCCGCCTTTACGAAGAGCTCATAATCCCGCTCGAAGTTCTTCCAGCACTGCGCGACCACGTCGGCGCGGTTGATGCTGCGCCCGGTTTCCAGTTTCACGCTCGTTGCGGTCGCCGCTATTTCCTCCGGAAATTCGCAGATATTGATATTAAGTCCATCTCCGATCGTGACGTCCTTGATTTCCCGCTCCTCAAGCCGCATTTCCGTAAGGATTCCGGTCATCTTCTTCCAGGCCGGGTCATGCGTGCTCTGCGCCACGATGTCATTCGGCCACTTTATTCCAAACCGGACTTCATTAATATCTGTGACAGTCTCTGACCCAGTTTCTGCGCCGGTTTTTGCTCCAATTTCTGTGCCAGTTCCCGTGTGCGCTGCTGCGTTTCCATCCGCCTGCAGACCGAAACTTATTTCTGATCCGCTCCTGCTTCCATCAGGCGCAGCGCCGTACGGCGCGGCATTTTCTTTCTTTCCGCCAAAATCCGGGTCTGTCCCGCAGATTTCGTTGCATGCCTCGCAGATGGCAAGCGCCATGACAATCGTCACCATCGGCGCAATGTCCGTCGGCATCTTCGGCCGCAGCAGAAGGCTCATATAAACATTGCCTTCGTTCGGCGACACCCACGTGCGGCCGCGCCGTCCCTTTCCCTTCGTCTGCCGCACCGAAACCACGAGCGTGCCTTCCTTCGCACCCTGGTCTGCCATAGCCATGATGTCATCGTTTGTCGAGCCAACCTCTTCGCGGTAAAAAACCGGATGACCGGCCCATCGCGTTGCCTTTTCAAGCCGCTGCTCGAGCTCCGCCTGGTTCAATAAATCGTCTTCCCTTGCCTTATCCTCATTGAGACAATACCCGCGGTTCTGCACCGCTTCGATTGGATATCCTTCCTCCCGAAGCCGGCTCACAGCCTTCCAGACCGCGGTGCGGGAGACCCCGAGCACATCCGACAATTCCTGTCCGCTCACGAATCCCCCGTCCTTCTTCAACTGTTTCAGAATTTCATCTTTTACTGACATGAATCCAGAATCTCACGAAACCGATCTAATAAGATCTGACTAATCTGTAATTGTTTTAACCGCAAAATTGCTTTGATAATTTTTCAGTAACTTTGTATTTATATTCTCTAATATTCTCAGACGTCCAGGCCACTTACTATTCCAGCGTCGCCGCCATGACTGCCTTGATCGTATGCATACGATTCTCGGCCTCGTCAAATACAACGCTGTCATGGGACTCGAAAACCTCATCCGTGACTTCCATTTCATCAATGCCGTACTGTTCGTGAATCTTGCGTCCGATTCCCGTCCCAAGATCATGGAACGACGGCAGGCAGTGCATAAATACTGCACCGTGCGGCGCTGTCTTATGGCAGTCCAGGTCCTGCAGCGTACTGCTCGTAATCCGCCCGTTCGCGGCGGTTTCATCAGCGACGGCCATGACTTCCCGTGTCACACGGTACGGCGACAGATCCTCCAGCCTCTTCTTCCACACCTCGTCCGGCTCACCCATGGACACCCAGACATCTGTATAGATGACATCGGCGCCCTCCGCTCCTTTTAGCGGGTCTGTCTCAAAACGGATCGATCCGCCGTTCTCGGCAGCGATCGCCCGGCACTGCGCTGTGAGCTCTTCATCCGGGAAATACCCCTCGTTTGAGCACAGAACAAGATGCATACCGAGTTTTGACGCACAGACCATCCAGGAGTTTGCCATGTTGTATCTGCAGTCACCGTAAAAACTCACGTGGATTCCTTTTTCTGTCCCGAAGTGTTCGCGGATGGTGAGGACGTCGGCGAGCATCTGGGTCGGATGGAATTCGTTCGTGAGGCCGTTCCAGACCGGAACCTTCGAATATTTTGCGAGCTCCTCCACGATATTCTGGCCAAAGCCGCGGTATTCAATTCCGTCGTACATGCCTGCGAGGACGCGCGCCGTGTCGGCAATCGATTCCTTCTTGCCGATCTGGCTTCCGGTCGGGTCGAGGTACGTCGTCCCCATTCCGAGGTCATGGGCCGCAACTTCAAAAGAGCAGCGCGTGCGCGTACTGGTTTTTTCAAAAATCAGCGCCACATTCCGTCCCTTGAAGTATTCATGCAGCTCTCCTCTCTTCTTCATCTGCTTCAGTTCTGCCGATAAATCCAGCAGATACCGGATTTCCTCCGGCGTATAGTCGAGAAGCTTGAGAAAATCTCTGCCCTTCAAGGGGGAATTCTTGATATCCATCATGCCAGACCTCCTGTCGTGGTTTTCGAAGAATGCTGCATCCTCTGCGTGATTGTGCGATTGCCTGAACTGCACGAACGCCCCATTCCCGAAGACATTTCTTACCATCGAAAGCAATTGTCAACTGAAATTGCCAAGCAATAAACGATTTTATTCTAACACGGAGCCCAGCATTTTGACATAAAGGATGTACCACGATATACCGCTGGCCGGCGCTTTGGGTTGTAAAGCTTGATGCGGTGGGACACAGGCCCACCGCTTTATACCATATAGCCCAAGTCTAAAAGGGCCGCCTGCAAATTCGCAGGCGGCCCATATAAATCAATATAAAGTTTTCCTCATCACTTCATTACCAGAATGGCATCCCCGGAAATCTCCTCACCAGAATGCATGATTTCCAATCACATATCCGCTGTGATATTCCTTCCGCATGAAGTGCAGCGCATCGCCGACCGGGTTGCTTCCCGAAAGGGCTGCATCAACCGCTGCGTAGCAGGATGCCGGAGCGCTCTCCGCCTTTGCCATGCTGCCGCAGTACCGCGCTGGCTGGAACTGGCTTCTCTGGTAGATGACTCCCTCCACCGTGCCCGGGTACGAAGAAGATGCAATGCGGTTCAGTACGACATTGACGACTGCGACCTTGCCGACATCCGATTCGGTATTTGCCTCGTAAAAAACAAGCGCTGCAAGCAGATCATACTCATACTTGGTCAATCCTGCCTTCTCCCAGACCGTCGCTGTTTCCTGTTCGGCTGCCTCTGCGGCTGCTTCTTCCGTGGAAGCTGCTTCTTCCTCCGTCACTTCCGGAACAGCATTCTCCGACGCAGCCGCGATCGCTGCCGCCTTCTCTTTCTCTTCTTTCTGCTGAGCAGTTTCCATCGCACTCTGAAGCGCTGCCTTTGCATCATCGAGTTCCTTGAGTTTTTGCTGATACTCGAGCGCTGCCTCGTTGCGTGCGTCAGCTGCTTCCGCCGAAGCATTCAATGCATTCGTAAGTACATCTTCGGTGATTCTTCCAAGCTGCTGGTCGGCAGGAAGATCATCGTAATCGGCGATTCCGTTTCCGTCCGCGTCCGCATTCTGCTTATCGTATGCTTCCTGTGCGGCCTTTGCCGCCGCAGCTGCTTTCTCAGCCTTCGCGCTGAGGTCGTTCACCTTCTCATGTGCAGCTTCCGCGGCTGCTTCAGCCTGCTGCACTGCAAGCGATTCATCCGCATAAGTACTGCCGTCCGCTGTATCCCCGTCTGTTACGGTGATGTCCGCCGAAACAACCTGTCCGACGGCAGCGTCCGCTGCACTGGCGCTCGTGTAAACACTCGTATCTGCCGGCGCAGGCGAAATGGCTGCGGCATAAGAAGAAGCCGCGCTGCTGTCAGTCGCTGCGATGACGTTTGCGGATGCCGGATCCACCCCTGTGCTCTGCGCTCCGGCTGCTTCCGTATAAGCCGCGATCTGCGCGGCAAGTTCCGTCGAAACGGCTGATGAAGCGTAAACCTTCATCGTCCCAAGACTGTCCACCCTTGCTATCGGTACGATCACGCCGACCGCCAGAGCCGCCGCTGCAAGCCTTAATGCACCATTTCGTCGCTCCTTCTTCGTCTTGCAGCCGATCATTCTTTTTGATGAAACCATGTACAACCTCTCGGATACTCTGCGCTCATCAACGCACCGATTCCTTTGAAGTATCTGCCGGAGTAACTGGCACTCGTCTGAACTCGACTAGTGAATTACGTTAAAACGTTAAAACTCCTGAAGTCTCCCCGACTCACTGATGTTTTTCTCATCCGGCAAATATTTCAAATTGATGCATTAATTATTACGCATTTGTTACGTCGAGTTCGCAAAGATTGTACATATTTGTAATAATTTTGTCAAGTTTGCCATAAATGACGCGTCCGCGCCACTCAACGCCGGCCTGACGATCAATGCCCCGGATCTCCTGCATCTGCATGCAGAAATCCGGGGCATTGACAAATAATTACAATTGTTACGAATGTTTTACAGCTCTTTGGTTACGAATGTTTTACAGCTCTTTGGAACGCTGCACCGCCTTTTCTACCGCTTTCATGACGCTGCCGCGAAAGCCGTCTTCCTCCAGGGACTGCACACCGGCAATCGTTGTGCCGGCAGGGGATGTGACCATATCCTTGAGCTCCGCAGGAGTTTTTCCGGTGTCGAGCATCATCCTGGCTGATCCGTAGACTGTCTGCGCCGCAAAACGGTATGCCTGCTGCCGCGGCATCCCGCCTTTGACTGCTGCGTCTGCCAGTGCATCGATGAACATGAATACAAATGCCGGAGAAGAGCCGGACACGCCGGTAACACAATCAATGAGAGTCTCCGGCACAACCTCAGCGATGCCGCAGCTCGTCATGATTTTCAGGGCTGTCTTAAGATCGTCGTCGGTTACGTTTTCATTGCGGCACACCGCCGTGCAGCCAGCACCGACCAATGCCGGCGTATTCGGCATGCAGCGCACAATCTTTACCGGGCGCTCGAGATAATCCGAAATCCACTTTGTCGTCTTCCCGGCGGCAACACTGATCAGAAGCTTCTTCTCGTCGACACTCTCCCGGATCTCCTCGAGGACAACCGAAAGGTACTGCGGCTTCACCGCGAGAATCACGACATCACTTTGTTTTACGACCTGCGAATTCGAAAGGTCTGTATGGATCCCGAACTGCTTTGCCACCGCCTTCCGCGTCTCATCCGTCGCCGCAGAACCGTAGATATCTTCCGCCTCCGCAATGCCGCCGCTCAGAATCCCCCCGAGCAGCGCTTTCGCCATGTTCCCAAGTCCGATAAATCCTAATTTCATATCAGCCTCCCACAGCTGTCCATTTGCATACCAGCTGAAACCTGTACCTTCCGTATATTCATCCGCACTCCGGCATCTTCAGCCATCTTTACGTCTCTGCCGGCGCCGTCTTCTTTTTCGCCGATGCCGCCTTCACTTCTCTGCCGGCGCCTTCTTCTTTCTCCGCTGCCGCGCGGCTTCGTACATCAGAATTCCCGCCGCCATCGCAGCATTGAGCGATTCGATCTTTCCGCACATCGGAATCCGGATCTTCGTATCCGCAAGCGCCGCGGTCTCCTCCGTGAGTCCGTTTCCCTCGTTCCCGATCAGGAACCCGCTCCCGCCGCGGTAATCCGGCTCGTCGTAACAGGCAGTTCCTCCGAGGTGCGCCGCATAAAGCCGTATCCCATCCGCCTTCATCTTGTTGAGTTTTTCCTTAAAATCCTCCTCGTTCTCCGCATAGCAGAAGGGCTCCCGGAAAATTGCACTCATCGTGGAGCGGACCGTTTTCGGATTTGTGATGTCCACCGTCCCGCGGTTCATGAAAATTCCCGTTACGCCGGCCGCCTCCGCCGTCCGGAACATCGTTCCGAGATTTCCCGGGTCCTGAATGTTCTCAAGTACCAGAATCAGCGGCGCGCCTGCCCCGCGGCGTGGAGATTCCTGAGGCGCCTCCGCCCTGCAGTGCGGAGTTTTGACGCTTCCGAACAGGTCCCTGAACTCACAGCGCGGCGTACGCACGATAGCCAAAACTCCCTGCGGCGTTTTTGTATCCGACAGGTTTTTGAACAACGAAGGCTCCAGCCGATGCACAGGGACACTGCGCCGATCGAGCGCTGCGGCTTTCTCCCGCAGTGCCTCACTTTCTTTTGCTGCGCTGTCCGTCAGAAAAACTTCCTCGATAAACGATTCCGGCGTATCAAGAAAGAGGCGGAGACCCTCCACAGCGAAGGCCCCCTCCTCTCTTCTCATCTTCGGCTTTGACAGCAGTGCCGCAGCCCTCTTCACATGTACATTTGCAGACGATGTGATTCTATCCGACATTTGCTTCTTCCCGCGCAGATTTATACCTATATAAATACGTTTCCATCACCGGCTCAGCGACTGGCTCACTTCCCAGGTGTACTCCGGGATTTGCTTCGTCATCGAAAGTGCCTCCTCGATGTCAAAATCCTGGAATCGTCCGTCGCGGAATCCGACGACCCGGTTCGTCTTTCCGGCCGCAATGATATCTGCCGCATAGGCGCCCATGATCGATGCATAGACACGGTCTTTGCAGGTCGGCGAGCCGCCGCGCTGCATGTAGCCCAGGATCGTCGCGCGGGTCTCAATCCCCGTCGCGGCCTCAATCCTGCGCGCCATGGACGTCGAATGCCCGATGCCTTCCGCATTAATGATGATATGGTGCCTCTTGCCGTGCCGGCGGTTGTTGATGATGTTGTCGATCAGACGCTGCTCATCATAATCATATTTTTCCGGAATCAAAATATCCTCCGCACCGTTGGCAATGCCGCACCAGAGCGCGATATAACCCGCGTTGCGGCCCATGACCTCAATGATCGAGCACCGCTCATGGGACGAGGACGT
>Ga0256404_1011593_pt1 | contig 11740 bp, 11 predicted proteins | sample RumenRJG_01DNA_FD_185990 | JGI IMG/M metagenome (GOLD analysis project Ga0256404, IMG submission 185990) | Bovine rumen microbial communities from Lethbridge, Alberta, Canada - RJG_01 | ecosystem: Host-associated > Mammals > Digestive system > Stomach > Rumen | place: Canada: Alberta | collected... | reverse complement strand
GGCGCAGTTCTGGGGAACACCGGACCAGTATCGCAACGTCTACTTGCAAAACATCGTCTTTGCCAATGCCTGGGACATCGTCCGCGTCTGTCAGTCCAAGCCGCAGAATTTCACCGGCCAGCCCACCGACATCTTCGGCCCCAGAGGATGGTCCAGCAGCGCTTTCGGGAATCCGGAAAAGAACTACTATATGGCCAACTATTTCCTGAGCCAGGATGAGTGGAGCGCATACGGCATGACCTACGCCGATATGCACGGGACCTACAACCAGGGCACCTGGGGCGGCAAGGGCAAGCTCAATCAGGACTATAACTACCTATACAATGACAACTGGAAGCATCCCAAGCACAGTATCAACTTGACGGCCCCTTCCTCGTTGGTGACGCTCTCGCAGCAGACCTGGGATACCAATGCTTATCTGCCGCAGAATGCCGGGAAACTGTGCGATGAGTATGATGGTTCCCTGGGACCATTCAGCGTGAACCGCGCCTTCTACACCCTCCCTACGAAGTTCAACGCATGGTTCACCGAGCCCACCTACGGCGATGAATCCCAGAACAACGAACTTCGGCTGGTACTGGCCGTGAAGATCAACGGCACGTTGTACTTCTATTCCAAGATGATTACCGGCCTGAATCCGAACATGTGCTATAAGATTAACAACATCACCCTTGCCGGTGAGCCGTCAGAGTATCCTAACACTTGGATACGGGGTGGCCAGGTCACGAAAGCAACTTCGGATGAAGAACGATGGACCGTCCACGGCAACGTGGCCGAAATAGACAACCTGGTGCTATGAGAAGGAGAATAATGATGGGAATACTGGGGCTGGTGGCCCTGGTTTCCTGCTCGATAAAGGAAGACCGCAGCGATGCCGCTTGCTGGATTACGGTGACGGCCGACAATTCCACGTCTCTGAGCGCCTGGTTCGGTAGTCAAAGAATCCTTGACAACCATCAGGGCGGTCTTGAGGACCATATGGTTCCGAGGGGAATCGTGGACCTGGTGGCTAGCAATGGCGTTTTCATCGTGCCGGAGGGAGAACAGATGGGAGAACTCTTCGCCCAGCTTCAGCACCTGAACACGAACGCCGAAACCGCCCTTACAGGAATCGAACTGCAAAAACAGTTCGCAACGGTATATCTGGACTTCAAGGATGAGGACGACGGCCGCACAGGCTATGACATCCAGATTTATGGCAATTATGTCGGGGCCGATGCCCGCACGCTTGTGCCCGTAGAAGGCAGTTTCAAGTGCATGCCGGAAGATGCTCCGGAAAGGGGCTATATGTTCCGTGTACCGCGCCAGAAAGACGATTCTCTGAGCGCCGTGCTCTCCTATAACGGGAATGCTGTAGAGACAATCCCCGTCGGCGAGCTTATCCGTAAGGCCGGATTTGACTGGACCAGCCAGAGCCTTGGCGATGTGAGCATCCTGGCAGACCTGCCCGCACACACCTTTACCATCACCATCATGGAATGGGAAGGCCCTGTGATATTTGACATTACGATATAACCAACCTAAACCTCTAAAGATTTTTTCATAAGTATTAAACATTAAACAAGGGAGCGGATGCCTGTGAAGGTCTCCGCTTTTCTTCATTAATGGGGAAACAGATAAAACCCGGGCCCGGGAGCTGATTCAGCTTTTATTATCTGTCTTCAGAACTGTCCTCCATCTCTCTTTCCAAAAACCTCCTCTGGAGATCATATTCCTCGGAAATGTCGATGCCCGCTTTATCCAGAAGTGTGCGGGTGGCGTCCCAAGTATCTTCGTCGGAGCAGAGGGAAGCGATATCAATGATGAGGTCTTCCAGTGCCTCCTCTTCTCTTTTCTGCTCTTTCCGTTGCTCCAATGTCGGGAACACAGTTCCGTCAAGGAGCATCAATGCGTGGTTGAGTGTTCTGATGATTGTCACACCGCGGCTATGGATGTGGTTCAAAATTGACGTTTGATTGCTCATATTCTTTTGAAATTGTTGGTTATTCTTGAGTTAGCAAATAGAATAACCGCCGGCGGTTCTGACAAGCGCGGTTCCTATAGGAGGACGCGTCTCTGTAGGTCCGCGTTTCCGCTACAGACTGTTCCAGCATGCAGCGGAGATTGTTTTTAACCAGAGAGTAAATGTCCCATAGGCACATGATTTTAGTGTTATACTTACTGTGGGTTCAAGTCACGAAGAGCTGGCTTACATCACTGCAAACCAGCTCTTACTGACTCTGTGGTTGCATTGTGATGTTCTTTTGCTAACTCTTCATCAATTTGAACCAAACGCAAAGTTAAAGCGTAGAAGTGACAGGTTTTGTCATGTGCCAAAAAAACGAGCAAATTGGTGGTATTAAAGAAATTTGTTAACTTTGCATTTACTAAAGCAAGAGACACATAAGTGTAACATACACAGCGTTTACCGTCTAGGACCATAACCAGGAAATCTAGCACATTTTCAAAACGAGCGGTCCGGTCGTTAGACGTCTGCATCCCTAGGAGGATGCAGGCGAAACGGACTTTCAAGCTCGTGGGTGTGCTAGCCCTCCTGGTGAGAAAGAAAGGAGTACCCTGTTTTTCCTCCTTTTTTATGTGCCACCGGGATACGCAGACGAAGGCAGATTGCCGAAATCCGCGGCTATGGATGTGGCAACTGCTCACTGGCAGGCCGTCCGGAAGACCTGCCTTTTTTCTTTAGATGATAGCCATTAAGCCGGCGACGAGGCCAGCAGGAATTCCGAGGAGCATTCCAATAAGGGCACCCTTGATATGGAACCAGTAGTCGTGGTATTCCTTTACCATATCCTCCGTCCCGGGAATCACAAAGTGTTTGTCGTGGCAGAACCAGATGCAGTCCAGTACAAACGCGTCGAACCAGTTCACGACTACCCAAAGGGCATATGCTGTCAACGCTCCGCACCAGAAGGTTGTGCATCCATTGACGTAACGCACTAGCAGACCAAGTAACACTCCAAAGACGGCCATTGCCGTTAGCTTCTTCACGTAGAAGCCAACGCCGCCAGGCTTGTTACTCGCATCCACCAATCCAAGCTTATCGCAGCGCTCAATGATTGCCGGAGGATAGTTGAAGATGGTCTTGATAGGGTCCCTGGACATCAGGAACACGAAAAGCGTGAAGATTGCGCAGGCAATCACAGATTCTATAAGGAATGTCATAATGTGTTGTTAATAGCTTTATCCAGGTCCTCCTTGTTGAAGGTGAAGATGTGACCAAAGATACCGACTGATACCTGATTATAGTTGCCGTCAAGATCCTGGAATTCGCCGGTAGACCAAAGGAAGTGATTCTTCACAACCAACCGGTTGTCAACAATCCGGCTCGCGATACCAGAGCCAAGAGACCCGAACAGCGCCGAGAGCCCCTGGTACTCTTGATCATCCGTATGGAGTTCTTCGTTAATCTTTTGATTAACAACATCCATTATGGCATCTTTGTGGGCCTGCTTATCTGGGCATGTCACTATAGCAGCAGCGCCAATGCCTAGTATTACAAGAAGTGTAATAATCGCTTTCTTCATATATTAGTCAAGTTTCTTGTTGTCGGCATTAGAGTTCGCTAAGCCCTTGGAAATATGGACAGTTATTTCAGGAAGTGTCAACCGATAAACACCACCTCGCATTGTTTCATATAAAAAATTCTCTCTGCAAAGACATTTATCAGAACCCGGTTCAGGAGGATGAATCTCAATGCTATATCCACCACTCTCGCTAACTACGGTAATAATACACTTTTCGACATGAAACATTTTTACAGAGAAATCATCTTCAATGTGTTTACAGATACGACCTCCATATTGGGAAACGAAAGAAAATGTTTCTTCAAATTGATTACACCACTCAATTTGATAAGCGTACAGCTTATCTTTTTCTTCCACACGGGTCTTTTCGTCTTGAATATCTCGCTGATAAATAGCACGAAAAGCATCCTCCAACATCTGCTGTGGGTTAGTATTCTTTAGTTCTTCTAAAGAACTCGTATTTAGTAAGTCACTCACTTTTATCAGTAATTATGGGTTTATTCTTTATCGTTTTCGTCTTCGGGGAGTGGCCCTCCTGTTTCCGGGTCGAAGTCTGGACCGAGTTCTCCGCCAGTAGGGTCAATGCCAGTAGAGAGGTATTCATCGTATAAAGGGTCATTCCAATCCATCACTTTTGGATTTAAAAACGGGAATCTTCTTGGCATTATGAAAGACGACCGGCGTGAAGTCCTTGAATCCTGGGGAAGCAACAGAGACCGTATATTCAAGAGAATTGCTTTTGGGTGTCTTTGAGCGTTTTGCTTCTTTACAGATTAGGAATCCCAGCCGTTTTTTATATATGATGACCGGGAAATCTGTCTCATCTATGTTCTGGGCAACAGATTCCCAGCCATAGTACAATGAGATGCACTTTTTGACTGAGGATAATGAATCAGGATTGATGTAAATGGGAGCATCGGTTAGATTATCCTCATATAGCTGAATAGCCGCCTTGAGTGCCTCAGGGCTACCTTTGTATATGTCAAGCAGATTTAGTACAAGAATAGTGGATAGGCTTGAAGTTCCATACTCCCATGTAAAGTGGCTCATTAAGGTCAAAGAATGCACGAAAAGATTCTGCTTCATCTCACGCATCTTGTTTGCCAAGTAGCCGTCTCCATCTACCGTCATATCCCGGTAAATAAGAAGAAATCTCCCGAGTAGAGTGAGTAACCTTTTATACAAATGCGTTTCCTCGACCTTATCTTGTGTGGATTCATTATCCTTCGTGAGTTGATAAAGCAGGACAATAGCGATAAGACAAGAAGAGTATGCTTTTGATTGCGCTGTTCTCTGGATATCAGTTTTTTCATCTAAGAAGAACGGCTGTTCTGCAGAATCGAATCGTTTACAAAGAAGATCGTAGTGCCGAACAAGACGGTTCAGGTAGTCATCTAATTCGGAAAGCTTTTGCTTACAACTGGTCTTGACTTTTGTCTTTTTCGCATTCGAATCCTCGTCTCCCTCCGCGTTACCCTTGTCGATATCGGCCAAAGAATATACTTCTTCAATTTCTTCAGATTCATCTTCTTCAGAAGAGATAAACCTAAAAAAGTATTCCAGTACTCGATTGTTGCGTCTTGCCGCATCGCTCTCCAACGGACTTGCGGCAAAGTCATCTCTGTCAATAATAGTGTCGTCTGGAACCTGGGATGATGAGCGTTTTCTGACGATATGATACTTACCTGATTTCTGTAATACTTCTTCCTCGAATGTCACGAATGATAATATCTGAGTGATATTTGAATCCCAATCTTGTCCTTTTGATACATCCATCAACCTTGAGAGTTGTTTCATCGCCTTATCTGGACAAAAATTGCGAATCACATTGTCTACCAAGACAAACACTCGATTAGAGATTGGCACGCCATCTCTTGACAGGACGATTGACGCCGCTCCAGGAAGGTCGTCATACTTGATCCTTTCGACTTTTTCAATGTTCACAAAGTGAATCGGATCACCATCGTCGCCCGAAAGTGTCTTCCAAAGCAAATCGACGTGGGATAATGCTTTGCTTGTTGAAATTATATACTCACCACTCCAGAGTTCACATGATAAGATTGAAACCTCTTTATTCTCCGGCTTCACATCTCGTGATTTGGATCCCGGATTTGGACTCAGATTGAGGGCGTCCCCAGCCACGATGCCCATCTCTGCGATATAATCTTTATACCCCTGACGATGGATTAAAACGGTCGCTTCATCATTCTTAATCGCTCCTATTCCCAATCCAGCCTTTGTCACATTCGCACTTCCAGAAAGAAGGAATGTAGACTCCTCCGTGTGTATCTGGATGATTTTAGCATGTGTCCTTGCCTCCATATCTTCTCCGCTAATACTTCGAAAATCAAACAACTTTAAGTGGTCATCTGATAAAGCAAATGGAAGAGTTCCGGCCACATCATCGCCAAGACATAAGACTGACGTAGGATTGAGTCGATCGGTAAGGAAGGTTAATGCCGCGCCGTCGCTATCAAAGTATGGAGAAACAACAGCAATGTGCTTTACAGTTTCATTTCCAATATGCGTTAGTAACTGTTCACCAATGCCCCTTTCTGGCGTATTAACAAGGAAAAAGAAGCCCGAAGATGTTGTGTCTGACAAGGCAGCTATGGCTTTAAGACAATCTGAATAAACAGTCATCCAGTTTAGCTGCTCACTGATGGTATTCTGAGCACTAGCGACGATAGAAGAAAGATACCTCCAGATTGATGCAATTATTGGAGCCTCTTCCGCTTCTGCATTATTAGCTGAAAAAGCATTCCAGATCTCATTATTATAGGTCATTCCCCCATATGTGAGGTTCCCTGAACCAACCAGAGCAGTACATTGTTTTGGACCGACGAGAAGAGCGATTTTCGGGTGAAATACTCCATGGAATGTCGGCGTAATTCTAACTGGAGAAAAGTTTAATTGAATACTTCTTCCAGTTGACTCTCTATACTTTATAAACTCTTCACAAGCCTCATCATATTGACCTGCATCAATGAGTACTATTATGTTCGTAACATTGATTGAGTTTAGCTTTGGAAGATAATACTGTATGAAATAGAGTGGGTCAAAAGAGAAACAAGTCAGGATGGCAGATTCGTAAACCGAACCGGCCCTCCCGATTATCTCGTCGAATATGTTTCTCCTTGCTATTTCCATTAGTTAATCTGCGTGAGAGTCTGCCTGCCTAAATCAGTTAGGCTATCCTCTTTAATAAGGCCCAAATCTGAAAGAAAACCTTTCAAGGTATTTAATCTTGGAGATGTGTGCGTGGCTGCTGCGACCGCATCAGTAAGATAACGGATATAACCATCTTCCAACATAAATTTATGAGATGCTATCCCTGTCTGGTAAAACTTTCTAAGGGATACGTTATAATGTCGGTAAATGATTCTTGATTCCAGAAGGTACTTAACAAAGTCTGTGAACCCCATTGCCTTATGGGATTCGATAAACGAAGATATCGAGCGAAAATCATCATTTGAATGATATCCAAAAAGCTTTTTAAGACGCTCTCCTTCTGGCCATTCGTTAGCATTGACTACGTGATAGCGCATGATTTGGGATAGTGCGCCGCATATCTTTTCAATATTGCTCTTTCCTTTGATGAGTTCAAAATTCTCAAGAACATCTATGAGTCTCTTTGAAGAAGCATTAAACATGGAGGCAACTTCTGTTGCTATCTCCGTTGTAAACTCATCAAGCTTAACCCATTTCCCCATTTTATCCTTGCTCAGGATATCCAATAATCTCTCTAAGATAACAGAGGCGTTGTATTGCCACACATCGTCGAGGTAATAGCAGTACCAACCGATGATACATTCATCATCTCGTTCACCGTTTAAATACCTATCATATAAATACTTGGGGAATCCGAGCTCATCTTTATAGTTATGACCGGAATCTTCACGATAGTATTCCAGGAATAGACGTATTGTTTGTCTTCGATAATACCTTTCGCTTCTGCCGGGCAAATCTTCTTGAAGAAGCATGTCTATGAGATAACTACGCTCATGAGCGTTGCCAATGGCATTTTTCATCAAGAAGGGCTTCAAAAGCTTCTCCCTTTCAGCTTTGGATACTTTGCCATTTTTGACACACTCTAGAAAAAGGGAGGAAGCTTCTTCTCCGATACTTTCTTCGAAGATATCAGACATATCCTTCCCGGTAATGTGTGCACCCTCCTTTGAGATATCGCTAATACCTGGAAGTTTCAAGCTAGGAACAGTGATCCCAATATCGTGCAGCGAGTTTCCATAGTACTGACGGAGAACTCCTCCTGCATTCGCCCAATACGACCCCCTGGTATTTCCATTGGCTTTATACGCACCGGCAGCTAAATCTACTACATCAGGCTCATCCTTCATTACATTCAGTGCGTAATCAATGCCAGGAATACCACCAGCATCATCTAAGCCAGTATGAAGAATTGCTAGAAGGTATTCAGAATACCGAATAAACCGGTTGTAGTCTGGTGGAGTGGGCGCTTCATTCTTGGTGAAGAACTGCTCAAGCAACCAACAATAGAAGCTGTAATAACGGATTCTGGCTGTGACATTATTGAGCCCTGGCAGAAGTGTTATGAACAGATCCTCGGGCGCATTGCGATAGCCAAGATGATTCAGCCCGACCTTAAGATTGACCGGTTGGGCTAGAAACGGTGCAATATGCTCATTAGGCTTCAAAACGACTACTCGTCAGATGAGTCATTTGTCACCTCAAGCCTCTTCCGGATGTCATCCAGAATCTCACCTTTAAAGGAAAAGAATTTCGGCCCCTGATATGCACCAGAAGTGTTTCTTTTATCCTCTGGCATAAATGTGCCAACGAAAGGTGACAGCTTGTATATGCGGCCGTCATATTCAATCTGATCGTCGCTGGCAACTTTAACCTTAACTCCAGTAGGCACAAAGGTCAGCGTGGAGCCAATGGGGATATTGACCATGCTGAATTTGAAACGCGGACGATGAGGAACCGGCGGGATGGGCTCTATCGGCTTGTTTGGATCAACAGGTTTGATCGGCTTGTTATCTTTATAGAGCGTAACATCTGCATCGTCAAGCACCATTGCTTCGTCACGAAGAATCTCCAAAGCAAGCTCTGGTTTGATGTTGAAGAACTCGCGGTTCTGGCGAATACGCAGATCGGTAAGCCGATCTATGGCTTTATGAATCTTTTTCTCAACAATGTCATATTTGACAGTCTTGAGAGTTGCGAAGATTTCAAACGGCAGCGGAACGGCAGTATTGTCAAGTTCTTTTGAACGAATGTCCACAGGACGAGAGCTTTTGCCAATTTTAACCCAATCTTCGCGGAAACTGGGGTTTGTCAGGATATAGACGTATCCGGGTTCTTTAGTTGGCATAGTGTCAAAGGTTTCAATCAATTTGTAAATATAACAATTTTCGCTGGATAATCAGAGAATTGCGTCTGTGATACGTCCCATTATCCGAAGGAAGGACTCTGGGAGTTACCAGAAGGATGGGAATGGGCGACTATTGGCGATATCTTTCTTCATAATACGGGCAAGGCTTTAAACGCCTCTGACATGGAGGGGAAAAAACTAACTTACATCACCACATCAAATCTATACTGGGATCGATTTGAGTTGTCAACTCTAAAAGAGATGCTATTTACAAAAAGTGAGATTGAGAAATGCACTGCACGTAAAGGAGATCTTCTTGTTTGTGAGGGTGGAGATATTGGCCGGGCTGCAATATGGCAGTATGATTATGACATTAGAATACAAAACCATATTCATAGGCTCCGTGGCCTAGGAGAAGTGAATCATAGATTATTCCTGTTTTGGTTTATGTATTTAAAAACCATGGGATTAATTGGAGGAAAAGGCATTGGCCTAATGGGCTTATCATCTGGAGAATTAGATAAGCTTGAAATACCTGTTCCGCCATTGAGAGAACAGAAGAGTATTGTAAGTAAGATAGATAATCTGTTCATCGCCATTCAGAAGCTAGACGATGATTGTTCATTGTTAATGACGAATATAGAGCAATCTAAATCTAAGATTTTGGACCTGGCCATACGCGGAAAGCTGGTGCCCCATGACCCTGCTGATGAACCGGCCATAGAGTTACTCAAGCACATTAATCCCGCCTTCCAACCTTCTCATAACCTCCATTATGGAGAAACCATTCCAACTGGTTGGACTTGTGCTACTTATTGGATGCTGAATCAGCACAAGAATAAATCTATCAACCCGATGGATTCGCCACAAAACAGTTTTGAATTATACAGCGTGCCTATTTACGACACGGGCAAACCGGAATACTTGACAGGAAAGGAAATTGGATCGACCAAACAATCCGTTGAAAAAGGGGATGTATTGTTGTGTAAGATCAATCCTCATTTGAACCGCGCATGGGTTGTTGAACATTATAAGCCGGAGCTCAAATGTATTGCATCCTCCGAGTGGCTTATTTTCAAATCTGATGGTCTATATCCAGAGTACGCGAGGCTATTCTTTATGTCTCCCTCTTTTAGGTCATTGATGCTCAGCAATGTCTCTGGAGTTGGCGGGTCATTAATGAGAGCGCGGGCTTCAGCCGTTGATAGCTATACTATATGGATTCCTCCCTATAATGAGCAGATACGAATTGTAACGGCGGTAAAGGCCTACTACAAAGTGCTTGATGAAATAGTAGCAGGCCTGAATTAAAACATTACCACGTTACAATTCTGTCCACAAGTTGTTGCTGCTCAGTGGCAGTTCTACGTAGATAGATTCTTGTGGTCTCGATGCTTTCATGCCCCATCAAGTCTGCGAGGAAGGCTATATCATTGTACTTTTCAAGAAAGTTCTTCGCAAATCGATGTCTAAAAGAATGCGGGTAGACTACTTTAGGGTCCAGCCCGTATTGAGTTGCAAAATGCTTTAGTTGTTGTGCAATACCTCGCGCTGAGATAACTCCGCCATATCGATTCTTGAATATATAGCCTGTTGTAATAGACTCCTCCGCAAGCCACTTCGCTGCGTCATCTCTTAACTTCTTTGGGATGTACAACCGCCGGATTTTCCCGCCTTTAGAATAGAGGTCGAGATATCCGACTTCTACGTGTTCGGCTTTGATTCTTAATAGCTCGCTGATTCTCGCACCAGTGGCCCCCATAAACCAGACAACAAAATACCATTCTTTGTGTCCTTCAGATATCAGTTTCCGCTTTAGAAACTTATAATCGGCGTCGCTGATTACATTCTCCAGGAAGTTCTTCTGTTGAACCTTAACAAATTTCAATTTGAGTTTTTCTTTCCGGATGAACTCCAGATACTTGTTGATTCCCTGAAGCCGCAAATTAACCGTTTGCGGCTTGAAGTGTTCCATTAAGAATCCCTTGAATGCCAGGAGATTCTCCTTGTTGATTTCTCCATAGTTGGAGATGAAATGATTGACCGTCCAGACATAAGACTCGACGGTGTTTTTGGCTAAGTCTGACTTCTCCAAAAACGATTGAAATTTTTGTACCATAAGCATTTATGTGAATGTTTATAGTACGAAGTTACCGTCAATACGTCCCATTATGGGAAGGAAGGACCTTTCGAGTTGCCTGGAGGATGGTCGTGGACATCATTAGGTGCAATTGCTGTTGATATGGCGGATGGCCCATTTGGCAGTAACCTCAAAAGAGAGCATTATACGGCGGACAAGGAGGCGCGCATCATTCAGCTAAGCAATATCGGCGAGGCTGGTTGGAGAGAAGATAATACAAAATATACAACTTTCGTACATGCAGAAACCATTTCTCGAAGCATTGTATCTCCGGGTAATCTTGTAATAGCTAAGATGATGCCTGCAGGACGTGCAATTATATGTCCGGCCGTAGAAAAGATGTATGTTTTGTCTTCAGATGCAGTAAAATATGTTCCTTCCAAAGAGATCTTCAATAAGTATCTGTTGTATGCCATCAATTCTCCAGTTGTTTTAAATCAGATTCATGCGGAAGTTCAGGGAGTGACCAGAGCAAGAACAAGTATAGAAAAGCTCCGCGGATATCTTGTTCCTATTCCTCCTAAAGAAGAACAACGCCGCATTGTTAATAGTATTGATTACTGGCTTGAGATTATCGGCACGATTGAACACAATCAGTCTTTTGTTTCTGCTTCAATTGAAAAGATTAAGGCTAAGATTCTTGAATATGCAATTGAAGGGAAACTGGTCCCTCAAGATTCGAGCGACGAGCCTGCGATAGAGCTACTGAAACGCATAAAT
>Ga0256404_1011589_pt1 | contig 11746 bp, 6 predicted proteins | sample RumenRJG_01DNA_FD_185990 | JGI IMG/M metagenome (GOLD analysis project Ga0256404, IMG submission 185990) | Bovine rumen microbial communities from Lethbridge, Alberta, Canada - RJG_01 | ecosystem: Host-associated > Mammals > Digestive system > Stomach > Rumen | place: Canada: Alberta | collected... | reverse complement strand
TTCTGTGTCCGGAATGCGGTACTCCGCTCGTATTTGAAGGCGGCTGCAATATCTGCAAAAACTGCGGATGGAGCAAATGCTTCTGATAGAATCTGTGCTTTTGATAAAGTCTGTGCTTTCGATGACAGAACAGACAAACCCGTTTGAAGGTCTTTCTTTCCGTTTCTGTATCTCGAAAAAAATCGCCCTCCGGGGCGATTTTTTTCTGAATCTGCTTTTATGCCGCTCTGCCTTTCCGGCGGATCTGCTGCTTTTATGCCGCTCTGCTTTTATGCCGCTCTACTTTTCCTGCAAATCTGCTTCGTTTGTTCCGATATGCTCCGGGAGTTTTCCGGGCTCGTACCCGTCTTCGATCCTGCCGTTTTCTGCAGTTTTTCCTTCTGCCGCTTTATCTTCATTTTCTGCCGGGACTTCATCGGCTTTTTTCATGTTCTCTTTCAGTTTATCCAGCAAATTCTCCGTACTGCTCTGAAAGTCATTCATCCACACGAGGCCCCGGCTTTTCGCCAGGTCCAGCCAGATCCGGGCAAACGCATCCCGGGATTCCTTTGGCATCTCCCGCATCACTGCAAGCACTTTCAGCATCGTCTGCGTCTTGCTCTTCGTCACCTCGGAAAACGTGGTGGCGCCGGTCTTGTCCAGGAGTCCGAACAGCGTATCAATGAAAAACTTCCGGTTCTGGATACTCTCTCCGGCCACCCAGGTTCGTATGGTCTGATCAAAGAAGATACTCCCCTTCTCCCGCTGATCTGCCTCCAGGAAGCTTTTTCCGAGCACCTGCCAGGTAAATCCGTCATGCTGCATGACTTTGTCCCCGGTGCTCTGAATCACCTTCGGCTTTACCTCGCCCGACATCAGAATGCCGATGATGGAGTAAGCCGGGGTAAATTTTTTAATCCGGGGAATGATCTTTCCAAACTCGGGGGAATCTTTCAGGGATTCGATAAATCCCGGACCGTCATTGGAGTAGACGGTTAAAATTCTCTCATTGACTGCCGGATTGCAGAATGCAGCAGCATAAACCGCAAAATTTCCTCCCTTGGAATGCCCGCCGACACGAATGTCTGCGATCACGCCCGTCAGCGTACTGTCCATGTAAGACACCGCGTCCCTCTGGCCGGCGGTCTGATGCATATAGCTGAAATCAAAGTCCTCCTTCCAGCCGATCAGCGAATCGTCGGTTCCCCGGAAGGCAACATAGTACGAGCCGTCGTCCAGGATATAGGTGATGGCCGCCAGCTGCTCATCCTTCGATGAGTCCACAATATTCATATAATTTGTGTAGCGCATATTGCCAAAGCGCACGGAAGCGGCCACCTTCAAGAGCAGCAGCGGAAGCTGGCGGAAACGCTCGGGCACGTCCTTCGCGTTGAGCTGATCCGTCAGCGTTCTGCTTCGGCGGTTCGCCTTCTCAATGATCTCAAATCCCCTGGCATAGTCTTGCCGGCCCGGTTCCGGCACCAGCCCTGAAAAATCAAAGTATGCCAGCTGGGAAAGGATCAGATTGTCCACCTCATTAAAAGGATCCACGGACAAGGGAAGGTCGCCTCTCCAGTCTATATAATCAATAATATTTCCCATTCCAAATCTCCTGTACTGTTTTTCCATCGGACAAAGCCACCCGCATGCAGGCATGCGTGGTGGTGGACTTTTGACACTGTAAATAATGCCACGAATTGCTTCGTTTCTTCGAAACTCCCGCAATTCTCCGAACATTCATGATTACGCGTGGCTTCGCTGCTTCGCAGTTCTCGCCACGCTGCCACATTCGGCACTCTCGTGTCGCTTACGCGCCACTTCGTGCCTCATGTGGGGCGTGTCAATAAGTCCACCGCCACCCGCATGCAAGCATGCGTGGTGGTGGACTTTTGACACTGTAATCATTTTATCATTTATTTTTTGTTTTCCAAAGGTAATCGTGCACTTGTGCATCCTGTCTTAACTTTCCATAAATTTCACCCGGATTATTGAAAAGTATTACGTTCAATGGTATATTTGTTTTGTTTATAGATGAATATAAACACAAATTTTCTAATACTGGGAGGGTTCTTTCTATGAAAAAAGCTAGAAGTATTATGACCATGACGCTTGCAGCTTCCATGATTTTCTCCATGGCTGCTTTCGCTGAAGGCACTACCGAGAGTGCCGGGGAAAAGGCTCCTGAGGATTATACCGGTAGTCTGGTTGTTTATTCACCCCATGACGCGGATCCCCTGGCGGCCGGGATTGCCCTGTTCGAAGAGAAATATCCGAACATTGAAGTTGAAACCGTAGCTGCCGGCACCGGTGAGCTGTGCCAGAGAATTGTTGCCGAGGCCGAGAACCCGCAGGGCGATGTTCTGTGGGGCGGCGGAGCCGATACACTGGCCGCCTACAAGGATTATTTTGAACCGTATGTATGCGCAAACGATGACGTCATCGACGCTTCCATGAAGGATCCGGACGGATACTGGATCGGAGAATCTCCGCTGCCGATGGTTATCATCTACAACAAGACGCTGATCGATGAAGCGGACGTTCCTACCACCTGGGAAGGCCTGACGGATGAAGCTCTGAAAGGAAAGATTGCCTATGCTTCTCCGGCAAAATCCGGTTCCGCCTATACACAGCTTTGCACCATGCTGTTCAGTCAGGAAAGCATCGATAAAGGCTGGGATCTGGTCGGCAAATTCATCGACAACCTGGATGGAAAAATTCAGGATTCTTCAGGCAACTGCCATAAACTGGTAGCCACCGGCGAGTATTCCATCGGTGTGACCATTGAAAAGAGTGCTGTTCTTTACGCAGACAACCCGGATATCGGATTTGTATATCTTGAAAAAGATTCCGCAGTTCCGGATGGTGTTGCTCTCATCAAGGATTGCCCTGATGAAGAAAACGCAAAGCTGTTCATCGACTTCGTAACCAGCAAGGAATGCCAGGAAGAGCAGAATAAGGAATTCGCACGCCGCCCGGTACGAACGGATGTTACCCCGGAAGGTCTTTGCCCCATGAGCGATATCGACCTTGGCAATTATGATTTCGACTATGCAGCCGCCAACCGTGAAGAAATCACGGATAAATGGAATGATCTGACAGTCGGCTGATGTGACAGACTATCTCGCAAAAAATACGGCGGGAGGAGACGGATGCCTCCTCCCGCTTGTTTGCTATCAGGAGGAAAACATTTTGAGCAATTCGGTGACAATCAGGGATGCCGTTAAAAAGTACGGCGATTTTACAGCACTGAAGGGAGTTTCTCTGGACATTAAGGAGGGAGAGTTCTTTACCCTGCTCGGTCCCAGCGGCTGCGGCAAGACAACACTCCTGCGCATGATCGCAGGCTTTAATTCGATTGAGGGCGGTGAATTCTGCATCGGGGATCAGCGGATTAACGACATTCCCGCGCACAAAAGAGATATCGGTATGGTCTTCCAGAATTACGCCATCTTCCCGCATCTTTCCGTGGAGGAAAATGTAGCCTACGGTCTGAAGGCCAGAAAAGTGCCGAAAAGTGAAATTCCGGGACGTGTCGAAAAAGCACTGAAACAGGTGCAGATTGAACACCTGGCGAAGCGTATGCCGAATGAGCTTTCCGGCGGCCAGCAGCAGCGGGTTGCGCTGGCGCGCGCCTTTGTCATAGAGCCGAATATCCTTCTGATGGATGAGCCTCTCTCCAATCTGGATGCAAAGCTTCGGGTTCAGATGCGCGGCGTGATTAAAAAACTGCAGCGTCAGCTGGGGATCACCACCATCTATGTTACCCACGACCAACAGGAGGCGCTCGCCATCTCCGACCGCATTGCCATTATGCGCGAAGGAGTCATCATGCAGGTGGGAACTCCCCGCGAAATATACGCCAAACCGCAGAACCCGTTCGTTGCCGGTTTCATTGGCGTTTCCAATTTTCTTGACTGTACCGTGCGCACAGCTGCGGACGATGCCATTGTCTCTATTTATGATGAACCCGGGCTTCCTATGAAGCTGCGCAAGGCTTACAGCGGAAGCGCTCTTCTGTCCGCCCGCCCGGAACAGCTGTTTTTCGCTGAACACGGCATGCCCGGAACGGTCCGCTTTTACACGTTCCTCGGGGATTTCATTCAGTATGAGATAGAACTGAAGGACGGGCAGATGCTGCAGATCAACGAGTACACCAAGGATATGCCTATGCAGCATGAAATCGGAGAAAAGGTACGGATCAGCTTCAATCCGGCGGCTGTCTCCCTTTACAGCAAGGAAACCGGGGAGGTGCTTTCACTATGATGAAAACAACGACGGACCGGCGTCCGCATACCCCGGAAAGCATTTCCTGTACGGATGCGCGGAGGTGAACACATGAAAGTCAAAATGAAAAAAGCGCAGAAATGGCATCCCACCTTCTGGTTCTGGGTGCAGCTTTTAACCCTGATCGCCCTGTTTATTTTCGTCATCTATCCGTTTTACAAAATCATCACCAACAGTATTTTTTCGGATAAGGCCGCCGGTGTCACCGGCTATAACTTTATCCGCTTCTTTACGAAGCCCTACTACTATACGTCACTGCTCCATTCGCTGGTGGTGTGCCTGTTCACGGTCATTTTCGCCACTCTGGTGGGTGTGCCGGTTGCGTACGTCATGACGCGCTACAACATTGCCGGGAAAAAGCTGCTGCATATTTTCATCATCATGTCCCTCATGAGCCCGCCCTTCATCGGGGCTTATTCCTGGATCATCCTCATGGGACGCGCGGGCCTGGTAACCCGGGCACTGACCGCCATCGGATTCCCGGCGCCCACCATTTACGGCCGCAACGGTATTATCTTTGTGTTCACGCTGCATCTGTTCCCGTACATTTACCTGTACACGAGCAGTGCCATGAATTCCATCGACTCCTCGCTGGAGGAAGCGGCAGAGAACCTCGGCATGAGCAAGGCACGCCGGATCCGGACCGTCACCATCCCGGTTGTCATGCCTTCCATCGCCGCCGGCATGATCATGGTTTTCATGACCTGCCTGGCTGATTTCGGCACCCCCATGCTGCTGGGCGAAGGCTACACCGTGCTTCCGGTCATGATCTACAATGAGTATATGTCCGAGAGTGCTACCAACCCGTACATGGCCTCCGCAATGTCGGTGATCATTGTGGCTTTTTCGCTCGGCGTACTGCTGTTCCAGAAGAAGGTTGTGGATAAGAAGAATTACATGATGAGTTCACTGCGGCCGCCCAGGGAAGAAAAACTCCACGGCGCAAAACGCTTTTTTGCCGGTCTGTGGATTTACATTATTGTATTTATCGCATTCCTGCCGCAGATCGTTGTCATCTGCCAGTCGTTTATCGAGCGCTCCTTCTCCGGCGTGGTCAAGGGCATCAACTTCAACAACTACCGCTCCATCGCCGGCAAGCTGTCGCGAAACATCCGGAACACCTATGTATTCTCACTGGCGGCCATTGTGTTCATCATCATCATCGGTATTCTGGCCAGCTACGTGATCGTACGCCGCAAGAGCAAAACTTCCGCCCTCATCGATCTTCTGATCATGTTCCCGTACGTACTTCCGGGCTCTGTACTTGGTATCGGTCTTATTGTGGCCTTCAACCATAAGCCGATCATTCTGGTCGGAACATCCGCCATTATGATCATCTCGTACATTATCCGTAAAATCCCGTACACGGTTCGGTCCGGAAGCGCTTTCCTTTACCAGATGGATCCGTTTATCGAGGAAGCCTCCATCAACCTGGGTGTCAGCCCGATGAAAACATTCTTCACCGTAACCGCGAGGATGATGCTGCCCGGCATTATGTCCGGCGCCGTCCTGTCCTGGATTACCTGCATCAACGAGCTGTCCAGCTCCATCATGCTCTACTCCGGCAAGACCAGCACCATCTCCGTAGCCATCTATCAGGAGGTTACCCGAATGAGCGATGGAACCGCCGGCGCTCTGGCCACCATCCTGACACTGACCACCATGATTTCATTGCTGATCGTATTCAGACTCACCAAAGGCAAGGTGAAAATTGTCTGAGATGAAAGGAATAGGAAAGGAAGGTACCGATCGTGATTAAAAACATTGTTTTCGATATGGGCGGCGTCATTATCCGTTTCGACCGCCATCTGTTTATTTCCCGTTTTGATGTGAGCCCTGAAGATGAAAAACTCCTGGAGACGGAGCTTTTTACTTCGATTGAATGGGCTCAGATGGACCGCGGCAGCATTACGGAAAAGGAGGCGGAGCAGAGCATCTGCGCCCGCCTTCCCGGGCGGCTGCACGATGTCGCGCATAAGCTCATCACCATGTGGGACCGGCCGATCCTCCCGGTGGACGGAATGGAGGATCTCATCCGGGAGCTTCACGAAAACGGCTACAAAATATATCTTCTTTCCAACGCCAGCGTCCGCCAGCCCGAATACTGGGCGCGCGTGCCGGCTGCCCGCTACTTCGACGATACTCTTGTCAGTGCTGCGATCCGGCTGGTAAAGCCGCAGCCTGAAATTTACGTCTGCGCCTATAACCGTTTCAATATCCGGCCGGAGGAGAGCGTCTTTATCGACGATAATCCATGGAACTGCGAAGCTTCCCAGTGCACCGGCATGCGTGCGTTCGTATTTCATAACGATGCCGGTGCTGTGCGCCGTTTTCTGCGCTCGCTGGGTGTGCGTGTAAACGCCTGAAACACCGCCCTCCGGGCGGCCGTGTTCTTCGTACATTAAAACAGACGCATCTGTTCTCCTGTCACCCGGACATTGGATACCATCATGCTTTCATCTGCGCTTCCCCTCTCATGTTCAGCCTTCAGGTACCGCATTCCGCTTCGAAGGCTGGAAGAATACAGGTTTAAAACATAAATGTTGTCAAAGCGGTTATAGATCGACTCGCCGCCCAGACCTGTCAGGCAGATCAGCTGCGTACCGCTCTTTCTGGCTACATCCATCAGAGGAATGAGCAGATGGGAAGCGTTGGTCTGGGCAAACGGATTGTCCATGATCAGCACTTTGGTCTCCTTTTTCTCGGCGAACACATCACTGTCGTTCCGGCGCAGATAATACAGAAGGCTGGTCAGAATGACAAACGCGGAAAGGAAACCTTCGCCGCCTGAATTTCTTGCAACCTCCGACCAGGTAATCGGATACTCCCGGTCCGCCTCTATTTTATAGAGGCGGACCGTTACATTTCCTATGCCGATGACCGCGTCATAAAGCGCTTTGGTCGTGATTCTGGCTCCAAGATACTCTTCGATGTTCCGGTTTTCTTCCAGCAGGCCGACACAGTGATCGGTAACATCATCCATGTAATCCTTCAGACGGATCTGATACATGGACGCGTTCTCTTCCCAGTCCGGCGTTCCGATCTTCAGCATTTTAACCGGGTGTTCCCGGATCATGATCGTCGAGTTATCATCGATCTTCCCAAGGTCCGTGCTGACATGATGAAGATAATCCTCCATCATCCCGGCAATCCGCGCTTTCTCCTTATCTACCAGTGAAATATCAATCAATAGTTTTTCAATCAGCTGGTCAAAAGAGCCAAGGATAATATCCAGCTGATTTTGCAGCTGTTCGGCAGAATCCGTGAGCGACTGAAGGGTTTCCAGCGGCTTTTGAAAGAAATCCTCCTGAAGTTTTTCATCCCGCATAATTCCTCCGATGGTACGGGCGGTTTCCTCACGGTTCTTCCGGAGTGTATCCTGAAGATGCACATAGCCGCGTTTCAGCTCTCCCTGACGCTTTTTAATCAGGGCCCCACTCATACCTTCCATCGTATCATCCAGAGGCGTTTCCTCACGGCGCTTAAGATTATCAAATTCCGCCAGGGCTGTAAGGTTCTCATCGTACATTCGCCGCCTGTCTTCTGCCTCCTTCACTTCTTCCGCCTTCGTCTTCGCATCGTGCCGGCAGGTAGCAATGGCTTCGTCAAAATTGATGGCCGGGATATCCTCCTCGGGAAGCGAATCACTCCGGCCGGCATCTTCCAGCATATTGGCGAGGATGGTCTTTTTCCTCTCCTCAAGAGCACCTGCCTTTTTCTCGCAGACCATAATTTCCGCCTGCGTCTGCTGCATTTGCTCCAGATAAGCGGCCGCTTCCTTCTGTAGCCGCAGCTCTTCTGCCTGATCGTAGCTGACATTCTGCCACATCTGTGCGGAAAATCCGTACTCTGCGGCATTGCCATCCAGTTCCTTTTGTTTTTTCTGCTTTCTGGCGCTCTGACGTTTAATCTTTTTCTCCAGTTCCTTCTGCTCTCCGCTAACCCTGGAAGTGATAGCTTCATAGCGCGCTTTAAGGGAAACGGCTTCTTCCTCCGTCAGGCTGCCGGGTGCCGCCGCATAGGAAGCAAACTCCAGAGCTGTCTGCCTGAAGTGATCGATCTTCTGCAAAAGTGAATTCTTCTGCATATCCGCGCTGCGGATGGCGTTTTCAAGTTCCCCCTGCCGTATGCGAAGATCCGCAATCTTCTTTTCAAGGTTTTTGTCCTGTTCCTGCGCCTTATGTCTGCGTCTCAGAACTTCCAGTGTCTCTTTGTATTCTTTGCAGAGCGTTTCAAAATCCTCCAGAAGGATCTCGTACTTCCGGATCTGCTCCGCCTTTTCGCGGACGATCTTCTCGTATTCCTTAAGGCCGGCGGAAAGCTCATCCAGGTGGCGCTGCATCTGTTCCGCCTGCCGGGAGGACGCTGCGGCAGATTCACGCAGAGCTTCCATCTGTGCTTTCAGTTTTTCGTATTCTTCGCCGGTTACCTTCTGATTCGCCAGAATCCCCCTCTGCTCATAGTACATGCGGTATTCATCCGCTTTTCTCTTCTCATCCTCCTTCACGCGGCGTATTTCCTGCGCCTTTGCTTCAACCATTTCACGAAGTTTTTTTCTGTTCAGCAGCGCATCATTAAAGCACAGATAAAAGCTGACATGATCAAAATCAATGACTTGTTCTGCTTTTGCCAGGTTCAGCCCGCCCGGCCTGTTCCCATTGCCGGTTTCCGCTTCCGCACTTCCTGCTCCCTGTGCCATGTCCTCCCGGATCAGGATCGGGATCGGCGCGGATGTATTCGTCCGGACGGTAAGATGGCGAAGCCGGTCCGCCTCCGAAGCACTCATCAGCAGCGAATAAGGAAGAAACGGATATTGCTGAACCAGTTTCCGGTTCTGACTTTCCGTGTTCTGGTTCCGGGCAAGCCACTCCATCCCATACAGACAGCTGATACCCGCCTCCTCGAGCATACGCCGAAAATCCTCCGATAATTCAATAACCTCTCCTCCGCTCAGCTGGCGGTACTCACGCTCCAGGCCATGCAGTGTCACAGCCATGTTCTTTCGCACTTCCTCATTCTTCTGAAGCCGGCTGTCCGCCGCCTCCAGGATGGAAGCTGTGTTAAAAAGCTCTTCCTCCGGTATTTCAAAATAGCGCAGAATCCCCCTGCGCTCGGAAAGCTCCCGATCGTACTCGTCCTTTCTTTCCTTTGCCTGCCGGATATTTTCCTCCAGAATCGTTCTCCTTCGGCGCACATCCTCCAGGCGGCGCCGCACGGCCTCCATCTCCTGCTCTGTATTGGCCTGACCGGCGAAAGCTTCCTTCTGATCCTGCTCCAGTTTCTTCTTCTGATCCTGCCAGGAAAGTTTTGCTTCGGTCAGCGCACCTTCCTCATATTCGCCAAGCACATTTCTGGAAAGCGACGCATGATAGCGCCGGTTAAAGCGCTCCTCCGCCTCATCGTAACTGCGGATTCTCTCCTTCATCGCGCCAAGTTCGCCGGCAAGCTGCTGCCGCGCCTTTTCTGCTTCCTCCCGGGCGGTGCGGGCGGATGTTCTGTCCGCCTCCATCTGACGAAGTTCCTTTTCTTTCTCCTTCTGCTCCGCTTCGCTGTCTTTGAGCTTCTCTGTGTAGTAGCCCGCCAGCCTCGATCCCACCTTCTCACGCTCGGGAGCCAGATCGCGGTCTTTGTCCCGAAGGATGCGAAGCTGTTCCTCCGTCTCGGCAAGATCCTGGGATGCCTCGTTCAATTCCTCCTGCTGTTTCGCACACGCCAGCAGATGCTGCCTTCTCTCGGTATTTTTTCTTTTCCCGGCAAGTCTTTCCCTTATGTCATTTAATCGTTCCCGGACAGACTGGTTTTCTGCCTGTTCATGGGTATTCTTTACGATTTCGGCGGAATATTTCTGATAACGCAGAAGCGTCATTTCATCGGCAATCGCCTGCTCCTGCTGCCTGAGGTTTTCCTCTTTCCCGGCCTGTATCCTTAAAAGCTCCGATAAGGTATCCCGGAAGATGGCGATTGCATTCTCCTGCTCCTCCATTTCCTGCTCTGTTTTACGGCATACTTCCGCTCCGGAGCGCACCTTCTGTGCCTGCTGGCGGAAAATTTCAATTGTATCTCTTCTCTGGATTTTGGAGCGGTTATCCTTATACTGGACCGCATACTTCCCCATGATGGAGCGAAACTCCTTCATCGAATCCGTGCCGCGGTTCAGCTTCTTTTCAACCGTATCCAAAAGCCACTTCTCCACAAGCCCCGACTCATTCTTACAGTCGGCAAAAAGGTTCGACAGCCCGGATTCTTCCAGATTGACCTTGTGAATGATGGCCTCCCACTCTCTGTAATAAATATCGTAATCGGCCAGCTTTTCAAAATACTGCCGGGCCTGGGCCGGCTGGTTCATGTCATAGCAGAAGAACGGCGTTCCCGGTTCCTTTTTCCAGGTGTCGAAAAGCTGTCTGCACTGTACATAGCCTTTCAGAATTTCGCCTCTGGGAGATTTTTCCGTGACCGGGATATGCTCCAGGTCCATGGCATTGCCGCCCGGATACTCGAAAATAAAATTCGTTATCTCCAGTTCTTCCGGCGACTCCGTATCCTGGCTGCGGCGCACCATCATGCCGGTCAGAACGTATCCGCCGCCGCCGTCCAGTTTCCACTCCACCAGGATAAAGGCCGGCTTGGAGCTGGTAAAATAAGAAGCGAACGGGCGGTCGGCCAGATCGCGGTAGCGCCTGTGTACAAAGGGTGCCATCATCATCTGTACCAGCACCGTTTTGCCGCCGCCGTTCCGGAGCGTCATAAGCGTATTTTGCCCGTTAAAATCAAATTGTTCGTCGCCGATCTGAATAGAATCGTGATTGTACCGAAGATTAATAATCCTAAGGCGGTTGATCCGGCTCATGTTTTCGTCTCCTTCTTTTCGCTCCTGCTCTGGCGGCGTTTTCCGCCGCGCTTTGCAGGTTCCTCAAGTGTTCCGATCACACGCAGAACCCGCTGATAGTTGTTCTGGTTGAGTAAATTCCAGTCCATAAATTGATCCAGCTTTTTTGTCGTCTTAATCATGTCGTCTTTTTCAATGTAGTCGATCAGCCTCTGCTGTTCCAGAAAACGGAGAATATGGTACAAAAATCCTTCTTTCGTTGAACGGGCCCTGGAACCGCGTTCATCCGATCGCAGCTGTTCGTATGCTTCCCGGATGTTTGTAAATATAATTCCGCGCTCTTCCTGTTCTTCTTCCGTGAAGCGGCTCACGCCTTCCTGAAGGCGTTCTGACACGGTATTCTGAAGTTCGCCGGCGCGCACAAAATCCCGTGTGTGCGCCGTCGCGCCCTGCCCGTCGTAAAACATGGTAAGAAGCGTCAGAATGACAAACTGGCTCAGATAATAGTCCTTATCCGTCGCGCCGGACCGGCACAGCTCCTGCTTGATCTGCGCCTTGGAATATCCAAGGAAATCGTTATCCTCCCGCGGGATAAGATAAATCGTATCCCCGTACTGCTCTACGTCCGCGTTCAGCGCATCTCCCTGCAGTTTCGTC
>Ga0256404_1011588_pt1 | contig 11748 bp, 11 predicted proteins | sample RumenRJG_01DNA_FD_185990 | JGI IMG/M metagenome (GOLD analysis project Ga0256404, IMG submission 185990) | Bovine rumen microbial communities from Lethbridge, Alberta, Canada - RJG_01 | ecosystem: Host-associated > Mammals > Digestive system > Stomach > Rumen | place: Canada: Alberta | collected... | reverse complement strand
TATTCAATAATTCAAGAATATGTCAAGGGATATAAGCCCACCCCTGTAAAATCTCCTGTCGATCCGAGAATGACAGACTTATCTTACGACCTTAATTCTACGGTAAAAACTATCACTCAGCAACAGAAAACTCTCTCTGAGACAGAAATTAAAATAATCATCCTCAAATACCAGCAGGGCAAATCCACTTACGAATTAGCCAAAGAATTTGGATGCCATAGAGCTACCATTAGCAAAGCACTCAAAGACAACGGAATCGAAGTCACTAACCAATGCGCCAAGAAAAAAGTCCTTGCTGAGATGATCATGCAGCTGTACTCGGAATGGTATAAGCCCCAGGAAATTGGAGAAGCACTTGGAGTGAGCGCGGATACTGTCAGACGTATCCTCCATAACAACAATGTATATATTAGAAAGAGTTGGGAATATCCGAAGAAATAGAGATGCTTAAGCTTCTCATCTGAGATAATAATCTATGAGGAAAATACCAAAGTCGAGCAAATCCGATTCAGACTGCCAGGCATACTTGCCGTCAAAAGAGTTCTCTGTCTGCTTTGATTGTCTCAATATCGATAATTCTTACGAGGGCATCTTGGCGCGCCGTTCCGGCCTAACAAAGGATCAAGTAGTTGCAACATTAGATGTGATGGAATTTATTGCATGGCAGGCAGGCTATGAACCATCCGAATATGCTCCTTATATCCCGGAAGTAGAAGAAGAGACTTATATAGTAATAGAAGACACGGAAGATTCCTATAATATAGCCACTTTGCCAAGTATATTCATAGACGAAAAAAGACAAAGAAATTTTGCGGCATAGAAATAGGGCCACGGTTTGTGGCCCCTTTTTGGTTGGTTAATTAAGCGTATAGCCATTGACCGAATCTCCGCCAGGGATTACTCCTGCGAACGGATCGGTTGAGGCATCTTCATTCAGGTGCTCGCACGCATACGCGTAAGCGACAATAAGTTCGAAAGGCACTTTAATATCACCGCTGCCGAAGTTGTATTCTTCGCCAGAATGACCGCAGCGCACGTCATATGAAAGGATATCTTCACTGTCCTTGCTGGCGTATGTCGTGACATAAAAGTCATCATAGAAACTATTCATTGCCTCGAAATTGATATCGACAATGGGGCTTCCGCTGTTCAGATAATGTGTCGTATCTACTCTACCGTACGCTTCAACCGGAGAATAACCCAAGACTTCAGACATCGCCTTGATGTCCCAACTTCCACCATGGATATAGTCTCTGACGTTGATTTTTGTGGTAAGAGTTTGTCCGCCGACCTGCCAACTATAAGTGCCGTCGGCATTTCCGTTGGCGCCATTGCTGGAGTCGTCGTCAGACTGTATGATGCCGCCGGGATTATTGGTCCCATCCATAATGCTGGAGTCGCCTGTGTCGAAGTTCTCGCCGGGATGACTGTCGTTCGTGGTTGCATCCTGCTTGTCGGTCTTCTGCCCGCAACCCGTGAGGGCAAGGCAGAGTACCATCGCCATAATTAACACAACAAATACTGTTATTCTTTTCTTCATGGTATTCACCCTCCTTTATTCTGATTTTCTTCAAACGAGAAAAGAATGACCTTGGAATGTGCCGCACTGAAACACACTCAGAACATATACCTGTGTATTTCTGTACTTGGCAAACATTATACCATCAAACGCATAAAAAAGAAATCATAAGCATGTTGAATAAGCACTTTTCAGATTAGAGAATATATTATATAATATATAAACATGAATTTCTGGGACCAATTTGAGAAAGGCTTTACTATACTTGCGCCTATGGAGGGCGTGACTGATATTGCTTTTCGCCAAGTTATTGCAAAAGCTGCTCGTCCAGAAATCTTCTATACAGAGTTTACTAATGTGAATAGCTATACGAGCGAAAAAGGGCGTCATAATGCATTAGAGCGCTTTCGCTATGAGCCCGAAGAGCAGCCGATTGTGGCGCAGATTTGGGGCACAAAGCCAGAGATGATTGCGGAGACTGCCAAAGCGTTAAAAGAACTCGGATATCAGGCAATCGATTTAAATATGGGCTGCCCAGATCGGCACGTAGTTGCCACGGGTGGTGGCTCTGGCTTAATCCGTACACCAGAATTAGCAAAAGAGGGAATTAGAGCGGCGAAAACTGCTGGTCTTCCAGTATCCGTTAAAACTCGCCTAGGCTACTCTCGCGTAGACGAATGGCGCGGTTGGCTAACAAATATTCTCGAAGAAAAACCTGCAGCGCTAACGATTCATTTGCGTACCAAAAAAGAAATGTCAAAGGTCGAAGCTCATAGCGAGCTGGTTCCGGAAATCCTAGCGCTAAAGAATGAACTTTCCCCAGAAACAAAACTGATTATTAATGGCGATATCAAAAACCGTCAGGATGGCCAAAAATACATCGAGCAGGGCGCAGACGGTATCATGATTGGTCGTGGTGTTTTTGCAAATCCGTATTGTTTCGAAAAAGAACCAAGAGAACATACCCGTGAAGAGCTGTTTGATTTGATGGAATACCATTTGGATTTGTACGAAAAATATGAGTTATCCCCATACGATCCACTCAAACATTTTTATAAGATTTATATTAATAATTTTCCAGGTGCGTCCGAAATCCGCGCACGTTTCATGGAAACAAAAACAATTCCAGAGGCTAGAGCATTGCTAGAGGAAATTAGGAATGCCTAAGAAACAAAAACCAACTATCATTTTTATTCATGGATTCCGCGGTTCGCACTACGGACTGCTTAGTGTGGCGTCGTATTTCGAAGACGATTATAATATTTTGGCGCCAGATATTCCTGGCTCCGGCACGGCAAAAGAATTAGATAATAAAACTCTCGATGGTTATGTAGAATGGCTGCATAATTATATCCTTGATCATGGCCTAAAGAAGCCGTATGTCGTTGGTCATTCTATGGGCTCAATGATTGTTTCGCATTTTGTTAAAAAATATCCAGACGATGTGGCGCAAAAAGTAGTTTTAATGTCACCAGTATTTCGTTCAAAATTTAACGAAAAGAAGATGGCTGCTTTTTACAAAGCAGCGCGTGGTGGTCTGGCAATTCTTAATAAAAAACAGCAATACAAATTATTATCCAGTCGCCAGCTTACCTATATTATTTCTCATTTGTTTACTTACGATAAAAAGCAACAAAAACGCATTGATGAGTTGCACTATCAATATTCTGGGCATTTTTCTTCAGCAGATTCTTTTATTGCGGATATGAGATTATCTATGCGCAATCAAACGATTATTCCGGAAGGCAAAGAAACGCTGTTATGTTTCGGTAAACATGATCAGCTGACCCCATATAAATATACCGAAAAAGTTGCAGAAAAATACGGCGCTACTGCAAAACGCATCGACAATGCTGGGCATTTACTTAATTACGAAACGCCAGAAGTTGCCGCAAAAATTATCAGAAACTTTATCGAATCTTAGTCTTCTGCTTCTTCTTTGCGTGCATCGAGGACTTTATTATAAATCTCTTCCATGCGCGTTAATGTATATGCAATGTCGTGCTTCTTGACCATCTTGAGACTTTCTTTCGACATGCGTTCGCGGCGCTCTTCTTTTGAAAGAATGTTTACAATACATTTTGCAATAATCTCAGGATCGTCCGGATCGCAAAGGTAACCATTTTTTGACGTCTTTACTAATTCCGGAACCGCACCAGCGCGCACGGCAATACATGGAAGACCAGTTGCCATCGCTTCAAGTAGTACGATACTTTGCGTCTCGGTTTTTGAGGTTATCGCAAAGACAGTACCAGTGCGGTAAATTTGTGGCAAATCGTCGCCAATTACACGACCAAGAAAATGCGTAAAATCGGAAGTGCCAGATTTTTTAGCAATTTTTTCCAGCTCGCCCCTAGCGGTGCCATCGCCAACTATTACAAGGTGGGCATTCGGAATCTTTTCGTGTACTTCCGTGAAGGCATTCATTAAAACATCTAGACTTTTTTCTGGGTCAACACGCCCAACGTACAGCACAATCGGCACGCCTTTTGGAATATCGTAACGTTCATAAATATCACTATTAGCGCGACCCTTCGCAAAACGTGATAAGTCAATACCATTACTGATAGCCTCTACTGGCACCTTGAAATGCTTGCGATTCTTTGGAATCAAATCCGACACTGCCTGTTCTGTTGGCATGGTTGCATATTCGCTACGACGTAAGAAACTAATAAAATACGCATTCATTGTTTTATTAATTGGCGTCTTCATTAGATCTGGTAATTTAACTTGTTGTGTCAAATTATCTGGATATGCGTGGTCGGTAGAAACTAATGGAATATTGCGCCTTTTTGCATAATGAAAAACCGCAAGTGCAACCGGGCCAGGCGTCTGATCGTGAATAATATCTGGCTGAAATTCGTCCAATACTTTTTTGATTTCCAAATATGGCGTATAGCTAACGTTTAGGCCGTTCCTGTATAGAAGTTGTGGAACTTTTACGCCCATAATACGTTTTTTGGCGGGAACCTTGTTGATTTGGTCCGGGTATAAATGCATTTTTGTCGAGCTTAGGCGCACGACCGTGAAACCGTATTCCTCATCTTTTTCGACGCCAAATTCGCCTGTTGTACTTGGCGCCAAAACCATAACCTGATGGCCGCGTTTTTTCAAACCACCCGCGAGATTTCGTGAAAAAACTGCCACGCCGTTAATCATCGGATAATACACATCCGTAGAAATGACAATTTTCATACGGCTATATTATAACATTTAATAAGGTATAATCTAAGCATGGCAATCCCAAAGAAGATTCACTATGTATGGGTTGGAACTGCGCCAATTCCCGAAAAAGATCAAAAATTCATTAAAGGTTGGAAAAAACTAAATCCAGATTTTGAAATTAAGCGCTGGACGGAAAAAGATATTGATTTAGAGAAGTATCCCCTCGTTGCAAAGGCAATAAGAGAGAAGCGTTGGGCGCTTGCTGCGGACATTATTCGCATGTATGCAGTGTATACGGAAGGTGGCTTTTATTTCGATACAGACGTTGAGTTGCTGAAGCCATTGGATGACTTGCTGAAATATGACGGCGTTGCGAGCTGGGAAGCGAAATATTGGTTTACTACTTCTGGCTTTGCTGCGAAGAAACACTCTCCATGGATTGCAAAAGTGCTCAAACGTTACGAACATAATTTACCAAAGAAAATTACCAACGATACTTTTATGCGCACCGTACATAGTCCATCAATTTATGCGGAAGATATATATGGCTTAAAGTTGGATGGCAAAACTCATGTATATGATGGAAAATTTGCCGTTTTTGCGCCGGAATATTTTAACCCAAAACATTATAGTACTGGTGAAATGCATATGACGGAGAATACTCGCGCGATTCATCATTACGCATCTACATGGCACAGTAAGTTTGAAAAAACCATGCAGAGCATTGGTGTCTTTTGGATTAAATTTATGGGGCCAAAAGTATTTAGCATATTTGAATTCTGCTATCATAAATGGCTAACTTTTAAGATTCGCCGAGAGTTGAAATAAGTGATAAAATAATAATTATGAAAAAAGTCAAAAAACCAGCCGCCGTCGTAAATCGACGCGCCCACTATGACTATAATTTATCTGACAAAATCGAAGTCGGCATGGTTTTGACGGGTGCCCAAGTGCGTCTAATTCGCGATCGTCATGCGCAATTAAAAGGCACTTATGTTACGATTCGTAATCACGAATTATGGCTTCTTGGTTTAACCCTAGGCTCCGATACGGCAGAAAACATCAAATTGCTTGCGACTAAAAAACAAATTTCCTCGCTCGAGCGCGCAAAAGTAGATGGATCAACAATTGTCCCGGTAGAACTTCATCCAGGCAAGAGGCATATCAAGCTAACCATTGCCGTCGGTGAGGGTAAAAAGAAATACGACAAACGCCAGACGATTAAGGCTCGCGATTTAGATCGCGAACGTACGCGTTATTAATTCGCTATTAATCTGTAATTATGGTATAATTAAGAAAAGTATGGCTCGCTATGCGCGAGTCATTATTAATCATAAAAATAATGGAGCAACCTATATGAGAGCATTAGCGAAAGATCTCACTGTCAAATCTGGTAAAGTCGAGCTTGCTGGTTGGGTAAATTCCCGTCGTGATCACGGTGGATTAATTTTCATCGATTTGCGCGATCACACCGGCCTGATTCAGCTCGTAGTGGATCCAAATACCGCCGATGCTTTCAAGCTTGCAGAATCCCTTCGTGACGAATTCGTAATTCGCGCAACCGGTACTGTCCGCAAGCGTGGTGAAGGTCTCGAGAACCCAAGTATTCCAACTGGCGATATTGAAGTCGTCGTAGAAGACCTAAAGCTGTTAAACCGTTGCGATCCCCTTCCTGTCAATACTCATGATGAGGGTCAAGAGAGTAGCGAAGAGCTTCGCCTTAAGTATCGCTATCTCGACCTCCGTCGCCCAAGCATGCAGCATCGTCTTGCTCGTCGCGCTAAGTTTTACAAGTTTATGCGCGACTATATGGAAGAGCATGAATTTATTGAAGTTACGACTCCAATTCTCGCCAACTCTTCTCCAGAAGGCGCACGCGACTTTCTAGTTCCATCTCGCCTACATCCAGGCCAATTTTATGCATTACCTCAGGCCCCACAGCAATTCAAGCAGCTATTAATGGTTGGTGGTTTGCCACGCTACTATCAAATTGCGCCATGCTTCCGCGATGAAGACCCACGCGCCGACCGTCTTTATGGCGATTTTTATCAGCTCGACCTTGAGATGTCATTCGTAGAAAGCGGTGAAGAGGTTCGCCAAACAATGGAACCGCTTCTCGTGAAGCTCGCTACAGAATTTGCTGGCAAGAAAGTTGTTACGCCAGAGATTCGCCGCATCCCGTATGTAGAAGCGATGGAAAAATACGGCGTCGATAAGCCTGATCTTCGCTATGGCATGGAGCTCATTGACCTTACTGAAGATTTAAAGAATACCGAATTCAGCGTCTTCGCCAAGGCTGAGTGTGTTAAGGCTATTTGTGTTGAAGGTGGCGCTGATCTTACCCGCTCGCAAATTGATAACTTCACCGAAAAAGCACGCAAACTTGGTGCTGGTGGCCTCGCATACCTTACCTATACTAAGGATGGTATTAAGTCTCCAATCGCTAAATTCCTCAGCGAAAAAGAACTCGACGCCATTACGGAAAAGACTGGCGCAAAAGCTGGCGATGCGGTCTTCTTTGGTGCAGATAAACGCGAAAAGGTAAATAAAGTCCTTGGCCAATTGCGTATTGCTTTTGCTGATCATTTCAATCTCAAGAACCCAGATGAAGTTGCATTATGTTGGATTGTAGATTTCCCATTCTATGAATGGGATGACGGCGCGAACAAGCTTGACTTCGGTCATAACCCATTCTCGATGCCAAAAGGTGGCCTCGAGGCTCTAGAAGCAGCAAAAACTACCGAAGAAAAACTCGCCATTGTTGCCGATCAGTACGATATGGTCATGAACGGTTACGAAATTTGCTCCGGCGCAGTACGCAACTACAACCCAGAAATCATGTACAAGGTCTTCGGCATTCTTGGCTATGATGAAAAATATGTCGAAGCTCGCTTCGGTGGTATGCTCAACGCCTTCAAGTTTGGTGCTCCGCCGCACGCTGGCTGTGCCTTCGGTATTGAACGTATCTTCATGGTACTCGAAAATACCGAGAATATCCGCGATATCGTAGCATTCCCGAAGAACGGTTCTGGTGTAGATTTGATGATGAACTCCCCATCTCCGGTGGACGAATACCAAATTAGCGATTGTCATCTCGCAATTGTCGAGCCGAAAGAATAACGAATATCACAAGCGGTCACGGACAAAGTGGCCGCTTTTTGTGCTAATATAATAGATATGCAGAAGAGAATTAGAATCGCAGCTTTTATCCTTGCCGCTATTCTTATTTTTTCGCCATCTGGCACTTCTTTTGCGGCCGAACATCGCGATCTTTCAGATGAAGAAATCGGCGCAATTTCTCAAAACTGTTCCAGCATCAAAATTCGCCTCCAACGCGTTCAGAAAGATGACGCAAAAAACCGTGTATACCTAGGTTCTCAATATGAGACAATCGCTAGTAAACTGATGCTTAATTTGAATCTTCGCTTGGTCAAGAATGGCATGGCGAATGCACTTCTTGCTGAGCAACAAACTACTTTTATGAGCGAGCGTGATCGTTTCAAAAATGACTTCATCGGCTATTCGCAGGAATTTGAAACTTTACTAAATATGAACTGCAAAGATGAACCGCAAAAGTTTTACAAACAACTAGAAATCGTCCGCGAAAAACGCGCAGATATTAATTCTAGCATGAAGCGCATGAAAGACATTGTTTCGTTGCACTACCAGACCATAGTCGAATTGGAGGAAGAGCTATGATGGAAGATGATCAGCCAAAGCAAGAAATAGAGCAGGAAGAAAAACAGAAAGTTATTCATGGCGGTAGAAATCTCGTCTTGCTCGGTATTGGCTCTATCGTCATAGCGCTTATTACGACTTCTATCAGTATTTTTATCTATCGTTATACGGGTGATATTTATCTTGATCGTTCACGCCCGGGCTATATTGCTGAGGGCGAAAAGCGCGACGATGAGGATGATAGTAAGGAAGACTTTTCAAATGAGGGTGAGGTAGATAAAAAAGCTCTCGAAGAATATCTGAAAGAGCTCGAATCGATTCAGGGGCGTATTAATGCGCACGAAAATAATTTCGACGCCGAACCGCTCACCGATGATGCGCTCGGTATTTATGGCTATACCGAAGAACAAGAAGAGTTCTCTGAAGATTAATTTTTAAATATATTTCTAAACCAAGTATCGGCTGGCCCAGCAGTAATGAGGACTACCAGCCATTTTTTCTCGATTAATTCGCGAACGGTTGCAGCAAGTGTATCGTTTGCTTCGGCCTCTACGGCTATAGTTGGATTGTCGATATAGCCGAAGAATTCTCGTGGTGATATAATCGGCAAATTTGGATCTTCGCGTGTTAAATATGTTGGCAACCAGAATAGCTTATCGACGCCAATAAAAGCGTCCTTATATAATTCCTTTACTTTATGCTGGCGCGTATTTTGGTGTGGCTGATAAATCACAGCTAATCCCTCGTAGTTTTCGCGCTCCTTTAGCTCCAGAGCCATCTTTACAGTAGCTTTAATTTCTTCCGGGTGGTGACCATAGTCAGAATACGCACCATCCGCAATCTTCTCAAAGCGCCTACCTACGCCAGGGAAGCGATTAATTTCGTGAATAATTATATCGTCGCCAAGTCCTGTAATCTGTTTGAGGACTTCCAGGGCTACGCTAGCATCTTGGCGACGCAATTCGCCAACCAATGTAATCCTATCATCAATTGTTGTATTTTTAACAACATTTTTACTCTGATTCTCAAATTTCTCAAACGCCGCATTATAATCCTCTCGAGTAGGGTAAATATCTGGGTGGTCATAGTCTACAGTAGTAATTGCTGAAATGTATGGGTGGTAGGCGAGGAAATTTTTATCATATTCGTCAGCTTCATAGACAAAATATTCAGATTTTTCGTCAAAAATACCACTTTTTGCCCATCCTAAAGTAGATCCAACTAGATAACTGACAGGGATATTTAATTGCAGCATTGTCCAAATCAAAATAGAAGTAGTAGTGGTCTTACCATGCGTGCCAGCGACAGCTAACATCTTCAAGTTCTTTTGGCGGATAATCTCAGCGATAAATTCATCGCGTTTGGTGCACTTGATGCCCAAATTTTGCGCAAGCGTAAGCTCGGCATGATCTTTTGGCAAGGCAGAGGTATAAACAAACCAATCAATGCCACCCTCATTGAGTTTTTTCTGGAAGAAAGATCCATCCTGTGGCCCATAAGAAACCTCAATATTTCTCGATTCCAACTCTGGACTAATCGCGCCACGCTGTAAATCTGAGCCAAATACTTCAAAACCTGCATCTTGTGCAAATTCTGCCAATGGACCAATACCGGTTCCAGATATTCCAGAAAAATATACTTTCATACTTATAATTATACTTTAAAAAGAGAATAAGTGTTTTTGTAAATACTATTCACATTTTAAGGTTAAGCGTGATATAATCGACTTAGTGTAGAGTTGTGTATCTTATATTAACGGAATCAATTCCAAAATTTTTTGCATCATTAATTAACGGAGTTGAGTGTTTGTATGAGTGCTGGGAGGCGCAATTCACTTTTTCGCTTAAGGCGAATAATACCAATATTTATAATATTTACCGCGGCAATACTTGTCGGCGGACTTGTTGGTCTATTAAATAACAATAATTATTCTCAAATTTCCTGGGAAACCGAATCTCAGGGCAATAACATCTCTATTTTGGCGGACGATGCAGCCTTCCTATCCGACGTCAAAATGACCAGCACAAAAATCGACGACAAAGACATTCTTAACCTCGCCAAGCGCACGGCAGGCCAAAACTCCGATGATATTTTAGCTTTCGATATCACTTTTACAGACAAAGATGGCAACGAAAAACAGCCAAACTCCTATGTAAAAGTTTCTATCAATCCAAAAGATTATAATCTCGATGCCGAGCGTTACGCACTCGTTCATATCGATGGCGAGAAAAATGCCAAATATTTAGGCAATATTGCGGTCTCTAATGGCTTGCTAACTTTCTATGCAAATAGCTTTTCTATCTATGCGATTATTCCAACTACTCAGACAGATCAGCAACGCTACGCTAGAAATACTTACGAATTTTATGTAAACGATGAGCTTGTTGCTAGTCAAATTGTCCGCAACGGTGATATTCTTAATGCTCCTGCCGCACCATCGCTAGAACGCCTCATTTTCATGGGTTGGTATACCGAAAACGACAGAGTGTTTAATGGTCTAAACCTAGCAGTTAATATTCCTGATGGCACCACGGCAGATAAAACCATCAAACTTCATGCGAAATTTGCCGATAAAATCTATTCAGTATTATTCTTTAATCCGCAGGGAAATGTTCTCGCTACCAAGACCGGTACAAACGGCGACAATATTAATACGGACGATATTCGTCACGAAGTCAGCGCTGGTCACTTCGTAGACGCATGGACTACCGATGCATCAATTCTTGATCGCTACGCCGGTTGCGGTAATGAATGTGAGATCCCGGACGACGAAGTGATACCTAACCAAATCACTGGCGATATCACAATTAACAACGACAACATTAGATTATACCCAATCATCCACGCAGTAAAATGGGCCCACTTCCATCAGAATGACGACGATAATGATAGCCATACCGAAGCAAGCTATACGGCATCAACCTATGCTTTCTACGGCCATACTATTAATAGACCAACGGATCCAACTCGCAATGGCTACGATTTTGTTGGCTGGGCCACTGATGAGCAGGGGACAAATATGTTCAATTTCAATACGCCACTAACCAGCGATATTGAACTTTATGCAATTTGGCGTCCTCATACAAATACACAGTACCGCATTATTTTCTGGAAGGAAGCTCTCGATAACGGTCATTACGTTGCTGGAAATTATGAATATGCCTCATATGTCGACGCAACTGGTACCAGTGGCGCAATGACAACCGCTACGCAGACTCAGATTAATAGCGTATTGAGCCAGAGCGATATGACATATTACGAGCTTGATCATATTGGTGAATCTGAGGCAATTCGCGGTGATGGCTCCACGATTTTGGATGTTTACCTAAAACTTAAGATATATACAGTCAACTTTACGGTAGAGACTAGAAGTGGCAATAGATATT
>Ga0256404_1011587_pt1 | contig 11749 bp, 15 predicted proteins | sample RumenRJG_01DNA_FD_185990 | JGI IMG/M metagenome (GOLD analysis project Ga0256404, IMG submission 185990) | Bovine rumen microbial communities from Lethbridge, Alberta, Canada - RJG_01 | ecosystem: Host-associated > Mammals > Digestive system > Stomach > Rumen | place: Canada: Alberta | collected... | reverse complement strand
GACCTGCGGTCGCTTGCGAGAATATCCAACGGATATTCTCGGGGGGATAACGGAGTAACCGTTACCACGGTTACTCCCAAGAGAACGGCAAAGCCGTTCTCGACCTTCGTCCAAAAGGGTTTCCCCCAACATTAAAAAAACAACTTATTCCCCGCCCTGTTCAAAGATCCTCTCGTCACCGAGCCTGATGACTTTATCGGGGTCGATGATGCGGCATTCTCTTCCCTGCTCGTCGGTAAACTCACCGATAAGAAAGCGCGCGCACGCCTGCTCGTTGAGCGCAACTGCGGGCTGTATCTGCTCGGGCATGACCTCTGAAAAGCCGTAGATCTCATTGACCAGCAGTGCCACCTGCTTTTCAAGGTTGTTAGTCACGATGAAGCAGTCTCTTTCACGCACGCCGCCAAGGTCATACTGAAATCGCCGTGTCAGGTCAATCACGGGGATATACCTGTTTTCGTACCTGACCGTACCGAGTACATAGTCGGGAAAATCGGGTATCCTCTCGGGTGCTGACGCAGGCACTATCTGCTTGACGAAAGTAAAGTTCACGGAAAAAATGTGTCCGTCAACAGAAAACACAAGATACTTCTCTGCCTCCATATCACTTTTCCTCCTTATTGATAAGTTTCAGATCGAGCATTATCTCGCCCGCTATGTTTTCAAGGCTCATCTGCCGCCTTACGCTGCCGTTTTCAAAAGCAGCACGCGGCATTCCGTAGACAACGCTGCTCGCCTCGTCTTGACCGATAGTGTAGCAGCCCATTTTTTTCATGTTCAGCATACCTGCCGCACCGTCAGAGCCCATGCCTGTGAGTATCACGCCGACTGCCTTTGACTTGGCGCAGTATGCCACCGAGTCAAACAGCACGTTGACCGACGGGCAGTGCCCCGAAACTCTCACGCCTGCTTCGGATGTGACAAAGTAGCCGTCTTTATCGTGGAAAACGCGCAGATGCTCGCCGCCCTTTGCGATAACGACCATATTGTTTTTAAGGTACAGCCCGCTTTTCGCCTCCACCACATTGAAGCGTGTGGACTTGTCAAGCTGCTCGGCATAGATTTTAGTGTAAGTCTCGGGCATATGCAAAACCGCAACTATCGGAGGGGTGTCGCCGCTGCCGAGCTTTTCAAGCACCACAGGCAAAGCCTGCGTGCTGCCCGTTGAGCCTCCGATAGCGATAATATTCCCCTGCCGCCCGGGCAGTATCTTCATATGCGTCTGCCTGTCCTCCTGCTCCTTGGCGAACAGCCTGTTGAGGCTCTGACAGAGCCTTTTGCCGAACAGCTCGCTGTCGCCTGCCTGCTTGCTGACAACGTCCATAGCGCCCGCGCTCATAAAGCCGTAATTTGAGTTGTGATGGCAGGTGCATACGAGCAGCGGTCTTGAATACCTTGGCATAAGCTTTCTGATGTACTGTGCCGTTATATCCTTGTCCCACCTGTCACCGTCAACGATAATAACATTCGGCAGACAGGTGCCTATCATCTTCGCGCCAAGCTCGAACGAACAGCTCTCCAGCACGACCTTTACGCCCTGCTGTGTCTGACTTTCGACCGTCTTTTTCAGCAGTGCAAGGAAAGCTCTGTCATCGGTGATAACAAGTATCTTTCCGCTTTGTCTTATCATCCCCGATCACCGTCCTTTTTATAAACAGCTGTCGCTATCTTTCGGTAAGGCATATCCTGCGGAGCACTCTCTGCGTGCCCTATGTACAGATAGCCGCCAAGCTCGGTAGCGTTGTAGAACTTTCTGCAAAGCTTTGACTTTGTTTCCTCGTTGAAATATATCATAACGTTTCGGCAGAAGATAAGGTGGAATTTGCGCTTGAATGAAATGTCCTCCATAAGATTGTGATACTTGAAGACCACATTGTTTCTTATATCGTCCACTACCCTGTAATCACCAAGATCTGCGCGGCAGAAGTATTTCTCGCGCCACTTGTCAGGGATATTTTCAAGCGCCGACGCGGGATAGATACCGTTTGACGCGCTTTTGAGCGCATTGAACGAGATATCTGTGGCAAGTATCTTCAGATCCCACTGATGTCTGCGCATACCGAAATACTCGTCAAGGCACATCGCGATATTGTACGGCTCGTTGCCGAACGAACAGCCTGCACTCCATATGCACAGCGTTTTATCCTTGATGTTTTTCTCCGCCATCGGCAGAAAGACCTCCATCATATGCTGGAAATGCGCAGTTTCACGCATAAAGTAGGTATGATTGGTGGTGAGGCGGTTTACCATATTTGCGACCTCGCGCTGTGTCGAATCATTGTAGACAAGGTTGAGGTAATCAGCGAAATTGTCAAAGCCGTAGTCAAGAACATGGTTGGAAAGCCTGCTCTCAACAAGCACCTTGCGCTGTTCAAGATTTATGCCGTAGCGCTCTTTGATAAAATCAACAAGCTTTATAAAATCTTCGTTCTCTATCGTTAACATTTTATCACCCTTTTCCGATGTGATATGTGTTCCCCCGATCAGCTACCCCTTTGCATCATACCAGCTGTGTCCGCTGTGAACATCAGCCGTAAACGGAACGGCAAGCCTAACTGCGCCCTCCATTTCCTCTTTCAGAAGCTTTTCAGCCCTATCTCTGTCCTTTTCGGCGACCTCAAGGATAAGCTCGTCGTGTACCTGCAATATCAGGCGCGCATCAATATCCTCCCGAGCGATGCGTGCATATACCTTTACCATCGCCAGCTTGATTATATCAGCCGCCGCACCCTGAATAGGCGCGTTCATAGCCGCCCTCCTGCCGAAAGCCTGAACATTCTTGTTTGATGCGTTAAGCTCGGGAATGTATCTGCGCCTGCCGAAGATGGTCGTAACATAGCCGTTTCTTATGCCGTCCTCAACTGTTTTGTCCATAAACTGTGAGACCTTCGGATAGTTGGCGAGGTAATTGCTGATATACTGCTTTGCCTCGGCGACCGATACCCCGATATCCTTTGACAGCGAGAAGGGACCTATGCCGTAGATAATGCCGAAGTTGACAGCCTTTGCCGCACGGCGCATCTCGTCGCTGACGAAATCTTCGGGCAGGTCGAACACCTGCGCCGCAGTCGAACGGTGAATGTCCTTGCCGCTTAAAAACGCCTCCTGCATATTCTCGTCACCGCATACGCACGAAAGCACGCGCAGCTCTATCTGCGAATAGTCCGCATCAACAAGCACATACCCCTGCTTTGCCACAAAGAACTTGCGCATATTGCGCCCTATCTCCTTGCGCACGGGGATATTCTGCATATTCGGCTCGGTCGAGGATATGCGTCCCGTTCTCGTTTCCGTCTGCTTGAACACCGAGTGAACGCGCCCGTCCTGCCCTATCTGTTTGAGCAGACCCTCAACGTAGGTCGAATCCAGCTTTGTCAGCGTGCGGTATTCAAGTATAAGCGGTATTATCGGGTGCTTGTTTTCAAGCTCCTCCAGCACCTCCGCGCCTGTCGAATAACCCGTTTTTGTCTTGGTCTTTTTGCCGACGGGAAGCCCCAGCTTTTCAAATAGTATCACACCGAGCTGTTTGGTCGAGGCGATGTTGAACTCCTCGCCTGCGTATGCGAATATCTGCTCTTTAAGCTCGGCTATCTTCCCTTTAAGACTTTCACCGAACGCCCTGATGCCGTCAGCGTCTGCCTTTACGCCTGTGTATTCCATTGACGCAAGCACCTCGCAAAGCGGAAGCTCTATGTCGCGGTAAAGCTGCGTCATTTCCGTATCTGCGAGCTGTTTTTCAAGGTTTTCGCACAGCGGAAGAAGACTTGCGATATCGGCATTTTCTCCGCAGTCGCTGCGGTACGCGACCTTGTACGCAAGGCACAGATTTTCGACCGTGTAGTCGCTTGACTGCGAGTTGAGCAGATACCCTGCAAGGTCACAGCAGAACGCAAGGTTTTTAACCCTTTCACCGCCGCCGAACGCAAACAGATGCAGGCTCTTGCCCTCCAGCGCATACTTTGTGCAGTCCGAGCGCAGAAATTCCAGCACAAGCGCCTTGTCATCAGCCGTGTAAACAACATCACCGCAGATGACTTTAAGCTTGCCGCCTTTAAGCTCGCACCCGACTTTGCCAGCCTGCTCAAAAGCCTTTATATCCGCACTTTCAAGCGCCTTTTCGGTGATCTTCGGCAGATCTGCGAGCGTGACCTTTTTTTCAGCCTCCACCTCGCCGCTGTCCGCAGCAGCGCCCTGCACATCAAGCCTTTCCATCAGCTTGAACATTTCAAGTCCTGCGAGCAGTTCGCGCGTTTTTTCCCTGTCGCCGCCCGTCAGCCTGTAGCTTTCGATATCGGTATCTATCGGCACTTCAAGGAATATCTCCGCCAAAAATCTGCTGTCCAGCGCATCCTGATGACCGCCCTCAAGCTTTGCTCTTACAGAGGGGGTGAGCTTGAGCTCGGGCAGCTGCTGGTAAAGCCCGTCAACGCTGCCTGTGCGCTGTATAAGGTCAAGCGCCGTCTTTTCGCCTATGCCCTTTACGCCCTTTATGTTGTCCGAGGTGTCGCCCATAAGCGCCTTGACCTCTATCATCTGGCGCGGTGAAACGCCGTATTCGTCCATTATCCTCTGCGGTGTGTAGACCTTTGTTTCCTTGTTTCCCGCAAGGCGAACAGTCACGCTGTCGGAAACCAGCTGAAAGCTGTCGCGGTCGCCCGTGAGGATAAAGCACTCGTTTCCGCTGTCTGCGCAAGCCTTTGAAAGCGTACCGAGAATATCATCAGCCTCGTAGCCCTCACACTCGATTATCTTCACGCCGAGGTCCGTCAGAAGCTCCTTTATAACGGGCATCTGCTGGGCAAGCTCGGCAGGCATTCCCTTGCGGTTGGCTTTGTAATCGGCATTCGCCTTGTGGCGAAAGGTCGGCGCTTTGAGGTCAAACGCCACCGCCGCGCAGTCGGGCTCAACAGTCGCAAGCTCTTTGAGGTAGATGTTCATAAAGCCCGTGATGGCATTCGTGAACTGCCCCTTTGAGTTCGCAAGCGCCCTTATGCCGTAAAAGGCTCTGTTCATTATGCTGTTTCCGTCTATTGCAAGTAGTTTCATACAAAAGTGCTCCCGATTTCAAAGATTTTCAAGACTCAGCGTTGCCACCGCGTTGAGCGACATATCCGCGCGCCTGCCCGCAAGGAAGTCGTAATGACCCTGACAGGCTATCATCGCGCCGTTGTCGCCGCAGTATTTCAGCTCCGGCAGATACAGCTTATAGCCGCGCTTTTCGCACTCTGCCGTGATTTTCTCACGCACGCCCGAGTTAGCCGAAACGCCGCCTGCGACCGCAATAGTATCATACCCCAGGTTTTCCGCCGCAAGCATAGCCTTTGTGCATAGTATATCCGCGATAGTGCGCTGGAAAGATGCCGCCATATCCTCGCGGTCTATCTCTATACCCTTTTGCTGTGCGTTATGCACAAGGTTTATCACCGCCGTTTTCAGCCCCGAGAACGAGAAATCATATTCGCTCCCCTGTACCTTCGGGTGCGGCAGGTCAAACGCCTTCGCGTTGCCGTTTTTCGCCGCCGCGTCGATGAACTTTCCGCCGGGGTATTCGTAGCCGAGTGTTCGCGCTACCTTGTCAAAGCACTCACCCGCCGCATCATCACGGGTGCGCCCTACTACGCGGTATTTGCAGTAGTCAAGCACCTCCACGATGTGCGAATGTCCGCCTGAGACCACAAGACACAGGTAAGGCGGCTTCAGGTCGGGGTGCGAGATATAGTTCGCCGCGATGTGCCCTGCTATGTGATGCACGGGAACAAGCGGCTTTTTTGCGGCAAGTGCAAACCCCTTTGCGTAGCTCACACCCACGAGCAGCGCACCGATAAGCCCCGGCGCGTAGGTGACCGCCACCGCATCAATGTCGTCAAGCGTGCAGTTCGCCTTTTCAAGCGCCTCTCTCGTGACCCAGCCGATGTTTTCGGCGTGGCGGCGCGATGCTATCTCGGGCACAACTCCGCCGTACAGCCTATGCTCGTCTATCTGGCTGGCAACGATGTTTGAAAGGACCGTTTTGCCGTCCTGCACCACCGCACAGGCGGTCTCGTCACACGAGCTTTCTATTCCAAGTATCTTCATTGTATCATATCCTAACATTTATTTTTGAGCATTCACTTTTTTCAGTATCACGATACCGCCGTCATCTGACAGTACAAAATATCCGCCGACAGCAAAGCTCGCCGCTATCTCCCATCCGTTTATGCCCTCGCAGGCTTTTAGGGTATCTCTTGTATACATCATTTTCGTTGATCGCCCTGTTTATCTATCTGTGCGGTGTATATCCTCTGCATCTCCTCGGATATACCCCCGTCGCTCGAGCGCACATACAGCGGCTTTTCTATCTGTATAAAATTGCTGCCGCCCATTCGTCCCTCGACAAGCACCAGCCACGGCGCACAATCGGGGTTTTTGTGCACGGTGCGCAGACGCTTTGGCTCAATGCCGTTTGCGCGCATCGCCGTGATGATGTCACTCAGCCTCTCGGGGCGGTTGCAGATGCACAGCCTTCCGCCGAAGCGCAGATTTTTCGCCGCCGCTTTGCAAACATCGTCTATCGTACATTCTATCTCGTGCCGCGCGATAGATACCGCAGCGCTGCCGTTTTTTGCGCCCGTTCCGCTTATCTTGTAGGGCGGATTGCAGGTGATAACATCAAGCGGCTCGGGACTGCGCCAGTCCTTGAGGTCGCCATGCACTGCAAAGGTGTCCTCGCCTGCGCTTGACTTTTCTATCGACAGCTTGAGCTGTTCAAAAGCCTTTTGCTGTATCTCCAGCGCGTACAGCTTTTTCGGTGCGAAGTTGCGCCGCATTATCAGCGCGATTATCCCGCAGCCCGTGCAGTAATCGCACACCTTGTCCTTGTGGCGCGGCCGCGTGAAATCCGCAAGCAGAAAGGCATCTGTGCCGAATCGGTGCTCGTTTGAGATGCACACCTTGTAGCCCTTGCCAAGATCCTCAAAGGTAAAATCGTCGTACATCAGTTTTCTCCGTTCAGAAATTTTGTGTAAAGCAGCGCATTCTCTGTCGGGTGGGAATAAAAATCCCTGCGCTCGCCTACGCGCTCAAAGCCGAAGGACTCGTACAGCGCGATAGCTGCCGCGTTTGACTTTCTAACCTCAAGCGTTACGCTCTGCGCTGCTGATAGTTCATCAAGCATAGCCTGCAAAAGCGCACGCGCTATGCCCTTTCTGCGAGAGCCTTCACACACCGCGATGTTGTTCACGCTCACCTCGCCGCAGACCTCCCACACGCTCAGAAAACCCGCAGGCACACCCTCATCAAGCGCAAGGTAGGTATGCGCATTGGGGTTTGAAAGCTCCTCAAAAAAGGTTCTTTCACTCCACGGCTGCGTAAAGCATTCATCCTCGATCGCGGCGACCGACTTGTAGTTTTGCTCATTCATCCGCACTATCTTCAACAATGCCGTTCCCTCTTTTTTCACCGATAAGGCAGTACATAAACTTCTTTTCATCAACTACCTTGACCTTGACCTTTTCAAGTCCGTGAACCGCTGCAAGCTCTTTCAGCTCGCCCGTAGTGTAGTAGGTCTCGCCCTCGTACTGATACTTCTCGCTGCGTTCAAAGTAAGCCTTGCTGTAAAAGGCGCAGATGAACCTTCCGCCGTCTTTGAGCATTCGCACGATCTCGTCCATCGCTCTGCCTGCGTCTTTCCAGAAATACACCGTGTTTATCGTGTAAACGCAGTCGAAAAAGCCGTCATCGTAAGGCATCTGCTCAACATTGCCCACGCACAGCTGCATCCTTTCCTCTGCCACAGCGCGCGCGTTGTTCTTTGTAGCAAGCACCTTCATATCCTGCGAGATGTCAATGCCGTAGAACTGCGCGTCAAGCTTTTCATCGAGGCGCTTGAGCATATCGCCGTTGCCGTAGCCCACATCAAGTATCTTGATGCCCACGTCTTTGGGGACGAAATTATAAACAGCGTTGTACAGCTTGAAATTGAAAACATTCATCGCCAGCGTGAAAAACTCGCCTGCCTTGCCCTCGGGCTTTGCAAACTGCGTTTTCATAAGCTCTCTTACGTTCTTTGGTGTAGTAAGCACGAGCGCCTTGAATTTTGTCAGTTTATCCTTCATCTCTTACTCCTTCTGCTCAAGCAGCTTTGTGTAAAGCTCGCCCTTTGAAAAACCCGTTGCCTTTGCGATCTGCCTGCACGCATCAGCACCGCGCATACCCTTTTGCATAAGCGTCTTTACCTGCTCAAGCGCCTGCTCTATCGTTTCTGCGGGCGAAAGCTCACTGTCCTTTGCGCCCTCTATCACAAGTACAAATTCGCCCTTGGGCTTGACCTCACGATACATCTGCACCGCCTGCGCAAGCGTCGTGCGGATGACCTCCTCGTGCAGCTTTGTCAGCTCTCTGCACAGTGATATTTTTCTGTCACCGAAAAAAGTGAGCATATCCTCAAGCGTGCCCTGCAGCTTGTGCGGCGCTTCGTAGAATATAAGCGTGTGCGTTGATTTGCTCGCCTGCGCGAGCTGTTCGCTGCGCTGTTTTTTCGCCACTGGCAAAAAGCCCTCGAACTGAAACCTGCGCGTGTCAAGTCCGCTTATCGCAAGGCCCGATATCACTGCACTCGGTCCCGGCACGACCTCAACTTTTATGCCGCGCTGCGCGCACATCTTCACCAGCAGCTCGCCGGGGTCTGAAATGCAGGGCATACCCGCGTCCGTGATTATCGCCGCATTCTCGCCTGCCGCGAGCCTGTCACATATCCCTGCGCCGACCTGTGCGGCATTATGCTCGTGATAGCTCACAAGCGGCGCTTTTATCTCAAAGTAATTCAGCAGCTTGGCACTCACCCTGGTATCCTCAGCACAGATGAAATCGACCTTTTCAAGCGTTTCAACAGCCCTGTACGTCATATCCCCGAGGTTGCCTATCGGTGTGCCGACTACATATAAAGTTCCCATTATAATTATCCTTTGCTTTTTATCGGCAGTACATTATTACGCAGCTGCCGTCGTTGTCAAACGTTTCAATCTCGTATTTCAGCGCTCCGTCACGGTAGATCTCATTATACATCTGAGCAAGCTCGCTTGTACGTCCGCGCACTGTCACCCAGCTGTCATCGGGAAGCATCACCTTGCAGTTTGCGCCGTCTATCACGCCGTCCTTCAAGCCGATAGCGTACTCGATAGTCGTGTCCGTCCAGCCGTATCCAAGCCCGCGCAGGTTTTCAAGACCGTACTTGTCCGACATCTCGTCCCAGAACGCACCTATCGTCCGGTACTGCTCCTCGCCGAGCGTTGAAAATGTTCTGCTTATCCCCTCAAAGATCATACTTTTTCTCCGCCGATCATCACAAGCGCAGGGCTGCTCATCACCTCAAACGGATCACCCTCAAACAGCACAAGATCTGCGTCCTTGCCTGTTTCTATGCTGCCGACTCTGTCTGCTATCCCCGCTATCTGCGCCGCATTTCTCGTCACGCTCAAAAGCGCGTCCCTGAACGGCAGACCGTGCTTGCGGCAGATACCCACCGACAGCGGCAGGTACTCTATCGGCACTTCCGAATGGTCGGTGCATACCGCGACCTTAACGCCATTTCGTGCAAGTATCGCCGCATTTTCGGGCGACAGCGACGCCATCTCGGGCTTGCACCTGTCACATATTACGGGACCGACCACCGCCGAGCAGTTCTCACCCGCCAGCTCGTCCGCGATAAGATAACCGTCAGTGCAGTGAACAAGCGTGTAGTCAAGTCCGAACTCGCCTGCTATCCTCACCGCCGTAAAAATATCGTCAGCCCTGTGGCAGTGAAAATGCGCCTTTATCCGCCGTTCAAACAGCGGCAAAAGAGCCTCGCTCTTTATGTCATATTCAGGCATATCTCCGTCCTCACCGCGCGCCTTTTCAATATCCTGCCCATAGCGCTGCGCCTTGTACAGCGCCTCGCGTATCACCGCCGCAACAGCCATTCTCGTCACGGGAGTTTCATCGCGGTCGTTGTAGGTCATCTTCGGGTTCTCGCCAAGCGAGAATTTTATCCCGACCTGCCCCAGCATCATCTTGTCAACGCGCTTGCCTGCGGTCTTTATCGCGTATATCTGCCCTGCAACAGCGTTTGCCGACCCGGGCGATACCACCGCAGCCGTCACGCCTGCTTTGCGCGCAAGCTCAAACGAGTAGTCAAGCGGATTGATACCGTCGATAATGCGCAGCTGCGGCGTGCAGGCATCGACCGATTCGTTGAGATCCTCGCCCTCAAAGCCCACACCGCTCGTGGTCAGTCCAAGATGCGTGTGGCAGTCGATAAACCCGGGGAAAAGGCTCTTTCCCTGCGCGTCTATGTCGCCCTCGCTAATGCTTTCTGGTGTACCCGCAACAACCCTTGTTATCCTGCCGTCCTCTATCTCGGCAAAGCCGTTTTCAATAACCGTAAAAGCCTCGTCGCAGGTATAAATTTTAGCGTTTACTATCTTCATTTTCGTTGTTATCCTCTTTCTTCTGGTTGATTTTTCCGCCGAATATCAGCGAATACGGAAACAGCACCCACGAGTAATCGGTAAAGCACAAAAGCGCCCATATCTTGTGGTGCGAAAGCAAAAAGCCGATAAGTATAAACAGACCGCCGAACAGCGGTATCCCCGAAACAAAGTGGTCGCGCTTGCGGTTTTGTATCAGATTAACTATGTTCAGCACCGAAAGCAAAAGCCCTATCAGCGCGAGTATGACCGTGGGGTTGTTAGCAAAAAAGCTGCCCATATCGCTATCACCTGTTCGTCGAGCCGAAGCCGCCCGCACCGCGTGCGGTGTCCGAAAGCTCGTCTACTATATCAACGTCGGGCGTGAACACAGGCGCAAGCACAAGCTGCGCGATACGCTCGCCGTGTTTTATCTCAAAATCGTTTTCCGATGAATTGTGCAGCGCAACGATCACCTCGCCGCGATAGTCCCAGTCGATAACGCCCACACAGTTCGCAGGCGCAATACCGAATTTTGTCGCAAGCCCGCTGCGTGCATAGATAAGCCCGACCGTGTTTCTGTCGCCGTCTATCTCCATGCTGACTCCAGTGTGGACCTTTACCGTCTGCCCTGCCCTGACCGTTATCGGCTCATCGCAGCAGGCACTCAGGTCGTACCCCGCGCTGAACTCGGTCTGCCTTGCAGGTATCACTGCTTTCTCATCAAGCTTTTTTATCAGAAGTTTCATTCTTTTTCCTCTTTCTGTTGTCATTTCGATACTGTGTGCACCTATCTTTCAAACGGCTTGTTGAACGAGCCTATCTCGATAAGGTTCCCCTCGGGATCGGCGACGTAGCAGGTGCGCTGTCCCCAAGGCTCTGTTGTCGGTTCAAGGATAGGCTGCGCGCCCTTTTGCACGACCTCTTTGAACCTTTCATCGACCTCCTCGAACGTGTCAACATACAGCGCTATCTCCGAGTGTCCGTTCAAGCCCTTGATATACTCGTACCTGCGGCTTGTCATCTTCTCGAAATCACTGCGGCCGTAAAGCAGGAACAGCGTGCCGTCCTTTACAAGAAAGACATTTGAGGTATCCTCGTCCTCCTTTATCTCAAAGCCCAGCACATCTCTGTAAAAGCGGATCATCCTGCCCATATCCTCGACAAAAAGTCCGAATCCGTCAAGTCTCATGATTACCCCTCCTGTTACAATATAATTGACGGGTAAAACCTTGCACACCAGTAAGGGTTTACACGTACTTGTTACTTAAGCTATACTGAAAGCAGTAATTGGACTGACGGATCCCTCCTTGGGACAAAGCGCC
>Ga0256404_1011584_pt1 | contig 11752 bp, 8 predicted proteins | sample RumenRJG_01DNA_FD_185990 | JGI IMG/M metagenome (GOLD analysis project Ga0256404, IMG submission 185990) | Bovine rumen microbial communities from Lethbridge, Alberta, Canada - RJG_01 | ecosystem: Host-associated > Mammals > Digestive system > Stomach > Rumen | place: Canada: Alberta | collected... | reverse complement strand
CCTTTTAACGCCTTGCCCAGGGCGATTTGCAAGAAATGAATAAGCTGTTGCATCGCTGTAAAATAATTTGCGATGACAAATATAAGATTGAACATCGTGCGAAAATGTGATATAATAATTTATCATCGGTTTCATGTCGGACGGTTCATCTCTCTCCTGTTATCTTGAGTATACGGGAAAGAGCATTTTTCACCGCTCCCGAGAGTACACGACTGTACATGACCGTACATGTACGCATGGAAGGAGGGGTCTCTATTGGCAGATACTGAATTCAAAATCTTCGCGAAGCTGCTTTCGACGAAGTATCGGCGGAACAGGAAAGTTGAGGCTTTTGCCAAAGAACTGTTTGAGAAGATCTATTTGCCAGAATCCGAAGATGATCCCGTTGACGAAACCCTGCCGCGGACTTATAAGGCTTATTACTACGGCCAGAATGACATATCGGAACTTGCGTCTAAGATTTCCGGCTCTATGGATACGGCAAATTTTGCTGGGTATATTCAGACGGATTCAGATGACACGATTGAGTATCTTTGCGAGTCGTTTAAACCGTGGTTCCCGGACATTGACGAAAGCAATTACTGCTCTTGCATAGCGGCTCGGTTCAAGGACATCATCGACCATGCGGCTGCGCCAAAAACAAAAGACACCACCCTTGCAGTAACAAGCGGCGGTGTCCCAGCCATACAGATGGCATCATTGAAAGAAAAATACGGCATAGGCCTCGTTGCGGAGACTGGAAGCGTATGCCCAAATGACGGATGCCAGAAATCTCTGTTTTCCTATCGAGATGGACATACCGAACTAATCTATGACGTTGCGATTATTGATCCGAGTAACGCTTCCAATGAGCCGTCCAATCTAATCGCGCTTTGCCCGGAATGCGCGGCAAAGTACGCTGCTCTTAAGACTCCTGATGATATTTCTCGAATGATGAGAATAAAGGAGTCTCTAATCAATGCTCATGAGGATCAGGAAATTCGAGCCGATCAGCATGTGCAGGAAGGCGTCCGGCGTGTAATAGAAAAGATTCCTTTGATCAAGCCTCCTACAGATATTGACCTGAATTACGACCCGGTTCCTGTGAAACAGAAAATAAGCGATTTTGCACTGTATCTTCGCATTAAGACAGACGTAAATGTCTATTTCAATGACGTCCATGAAGTCTTTCAGGAGATGGGCCGTGAGGGCAAGTTGCGGTTCAATCCTTTCTGTCAGCAGGTTCGGTACATGTACGTAAGTTTCCGGGATAAGGAATACAGTCAGGATAAGATCTTCTACGAAATGACAAAGTGGCTGTATGACGCGACAAATGAAAAATGGCGTGACTGCGAGATCGTCATCGCATATTTCACGCAGAAATGTGAGGCGTTCGATGTTATTGCCGAATAAGCTTTACTCATATAACGAAAGCACACTTTCAAAGTTTCCTGTTGTGCTGAGAGAACTGCGGTCAGAGCCTTTAAGCGTGCACGAGTTGTACCGGCGCGTGATAAAGAAGATGGACGGCGTAAATGAGTTTATAGATGTGCTCGACTGCTTATATGCGCTTAGAAAGATTGAGTACGACGAAAATGAGGAAGTATTACGCTATGTTGTATGAAATAGAATGCGACCAGTTCGCTGAAACGATAAACGGGCAGCGTGTCCCGAGAGGACGGATTCGGTTCCGACCGGGCCTGAACACCGTGCTTGGTGATAAGCAGGGCGAAAACTCCATCGGAAAATCCACTTTTCTTCTGGCAGTGGATTTCTGCTTTGGCGGCGGCGACTATCTGGACAGCGAGAAAATAAAAAATAACGTGGTTAAGTTTGTCGGAAACCACGTCATCAAGTTCGCTTTTAAGTTTGGAGAGCGGATTGAATATTATTCCAGAAGTACGCTGGACCCTAACCATGTCAGTAAATGTGATGAGAATTATAACGAGATCGGTGATCCGATTTCAGTGAATGATTTTCAGGATCATCTTTTTGCCGCGTATCAGATTCAGACAGCACAGTGCAGTTGGCGCAGCCTGGTAGGACGGTTTGCCAGAATCTATGGAAGGCATAATTACAGCGAGGAGTTTCCACTGCAATATGGAAAGGAGCCAGATGCGGATGCGATTAAGGCACTTGAGCAGATCTATGGCGTTTATGACCTTGTGAAGGAATATGAGGATTTTTACAAGGAAAAGAACAAACGCAAAACCGTCAGAACAACTGCTACCAATCTGGGAGAAATCGTAACCGTTGCGAGGACAAAGAAACAGGTTAAGGACAACACCAAGGAAATCGAGGAACTCGAGAAAAAACTGGAAGAACTCCTGAACAGTGAAGACAGCTCTCTCGCGGAAAAAAATACGGCACAGCTCGATAAGGCCGCGGAAATCAAGGGACAGATCACTGTCTTGAAGCGGCGAAGGACAAGGTTTGTATCGCAGCTGAATGCTGTCAAGGCGAATCTTGAAGAGGGCCTGACTCCGACTTCGGACGATATCCAAGATCTTAAAGAGTTCTTCCCTGATGCCGATATTGCAAAGCTCGAAACTATCGAGCATTTCCATAAGAAGATGCAGACGATCCTGACAGATGAGATGTCAGAAGAAGTGGAGCGTCTGGAAGCGCTAATTGCCGAATCCACGAAGGAAATGCAGCGGCTGGAGGAAGAACAACGCAAGCTCGGCGTTCCGACACATGTCTCGAAGAAGTTTCTAGATGAGACTGTCCGGCTGCGCAGCAGGATCAATTTCCTGAAGATGCAGAATGAAGGATACGATGAATCCCAGAAGCTTGCCAACGAGACTAAAGACGCCAAGACCCGCATGGAGGACGCCAGAAAGAGCCAGCTGGATACCGTCCAGACCATAATCAATCAGGAAATGGTCCGGATGAACGACTTTATTTACGATGGGAAACAGTATGCGCCTGAGATTAAATTCTCAGATGCAAAGAACGGAAATCCGAAGTACACCTTCGGCTGTGAGTGGAATTCTGGCACAGGAGAAAATTATAAGAATCTCATTATTTTTGACCTGAGTGTATTTAAGACTACGGAGCTTCCGTTTATCGTGCATGACTCCCTGATCTTCAAGAATATAGCCGACTTGCCGATTGATAAGATCATGCAGCTCTATGTGAACAGCGGAAAGCAGGTCTTCATATCGTTCGATAAGCATAAGGCGTTTACGGAATATACAGCAAAGACAGTCTATGATACCCGCGTGATCGAACTTCATAGCGACGGCGGAGAGCTGTTCGGATGGTCATGGGCTAAGAAGACAGAAAACGAGTCGGGCGAAGTGTCGTCAGAGGATGACGGGAAATAAACTGATGGAGGTGCGTATGCGTATCAGTTACAGACCCTTATGGGTAATACTTGCAGAACGGGAAATGTCAAAGAAGGATCTGCGGGAATTAAGCGGAATCAGCACAGCTTCCCTTGCGAAGCTCGGCAAGGGCGAAAACCTGACAACCGATGTGCTTTTGAAGATCTGCGAAGCATTAAACTGCAATATCAATGAAATTGTAGAAACGGTTCCGGATGATGATGAAAAGGGAGCCGCCAATAAACCGGAGGAAAAGAAGAATGCCGCAAAGCGCAAACAAGGCACTCAAAGAAGCCAGTCCTTATAATGCCGCAATTACGCGGGAACAGTTTTTATTTTATGAAATGCGTACTACGGCGAAGCTCATCAACGATGGGATGGATAAAGAGGCCGTGGTTGAACATATCGTGTTGGAGAATCTGTTTCAGTATCCGACGGAAAAGTCCGTCCGGAAGATGGCGCTTGCCTGCATTCGGAGGCTTGAAGCAATGGAGGATGATTCGCTTGTTACGGCCATTGCGACGCAGCCGAGCGACGTAGCAAAGCAGATATGCCTGTATGCCATGATGCGGCAGTACCGTCTGGTATGGGATTTCATGCTGACGGTCATCGGGGAGAAATACCAGAAACTCGACAGTTCGTTCGGCAGAGTGGACCTGAATACATTCTTCATGCGGCTGCAGGAACAGGATGACTGGGTGGCCACGTGGAGTGATTCCACCATTACAAAGGTCCGGCAAGTGCTGACGAAGACACTCGTAGAGAATGATTATCTGGACAGCACGAAAGCGGACCATCTGAATCCGGTGCTGATCAGCCCGGTGCTCGAAAATGCGATCAGGAACGACGGGATGACGGAGGCGCTGCCTGCCTTCAACTGCCTGTCGTAGGAGGAAACATGAAAGGAAATATAGACGAGAGGCTGGACAAGGTCCGGGAGCTTCTGAAAGATCCGGATTTCTTGGAAGGAAACGGCCTCAGCAATGAAGTGAATATCCGGATGTTTTGCTATGAAGCGAAGGACGAAATGCGTGTCCGCCACTTTGTGCAGCAGATCCTGACGGATCAGACACTTCCGTGTCATCTGAAGGAAAATAACCTGTATGAAATATTCCTGCAGTGCTGTGAGGATAAGAGGATTCTTTCCCGCATGGCGGATCAGGAGAAAAAGCGCGGGAAAGATCAGCTTCAAAAGATGATCGAGAAATCTATCAATGTGCAGGCCTATGTAGACAAGATCTGCAGCACGCCGCCGGAAAAGGGAGATGTCCTGCTTCTGACAGGCGTGGGAGATGTTTTCCCGTTCATGCGTATTCATATGCTTCTGGAAGCCCTGCAGCCGAGAGTCGGCGGTGTTCCGATTCTCGTGATGTATCCAGGCACATTCGAGGGAAGGCATGTGAAGCTGTTTGACCGATTAAAACCGAACCCTTATTACAGGGCGTTCAATGTGATATAGGAGGAGCCGCCAAATGAGAATTCAGGACATGTTTGTCGATGACATCAACCGAAAGATAAATGGTGTCATCAAGGTAGACCAGGAAGACACGACAACCGAGCAGGAATTAAACGAGTATGTCATTACGCGTGAATTGAAGCGGCACTTTATCACCTTCTTCAATTATTACGATGACGCTTTTGATACGCCGACGGCGGATATAGGCGTTTGGATTTCCGGCTTTTTTGGAAGTGGTAAATCTCACTTTCTGAAAATGCTTTCCTATATTCTGGAAAACCGAACCATTAATGGCATTCCTACGGTTGAGCGATTCCGCAAGAAGTTTGCGGATGATCCGGCCACCTTTATGCTGATTGACAAGGCGACTAAAGCACCGACGGAGACAATCCTTTTTAATATCGATATTGAAGGCTTCAGCAACAAGGACAATACGGCTGTGCTAAAGGTCTTCGCGAAAATGTTCTATAACCATCTTGGCTTCCTTGGAGAAGATCTGAAAGTGGCCAAGCTGGAGCAGTTCGTCGCAAAACAGGGAAAGACAGAAGAATTCCGCCGTGTGTTTGAAGAAAAGAACGGCGCTCCGTGGGTGGAGACAAGAGAATCCTTCGGTTTCTTCGAGGATGATGTGGTTGAAACGCTCGAGGAAGTGCTCGGCATGAGCGAGACCGCTGCCCGCAACTGGTTCAACGGAACGGAGACAGCGGAGATCAGCATTGCACAGCTCGTATCTGAGATTAAGGACTATGTGAACAGCAAACCGAAGAATTTTCGGCTCCTGTTCATGGTCGATGAAGTCGGTCAGTATGTAGGCACGGATACAAACCTGCTTCTGAATTTGCAGTCACTCGTAGAGAAGGTCGGCAGCGAGTGTGGCGGGAAGGTATGGATCGTCTGCACCGGACAGGAAGCCATCGATGAAATCATCAAGGTCCGTATGGATGAATTCTCCCGTATTCAGGCAAGATTCAAGACAAGGCTTTCCCTGTCCTCCTCTGCCGTGGATGAAGTCATCCAGAAGCGGCTCCTGACAAAGAAGCCGGAAGCGAAGACCGTCCTCCGGGATCTCTATGACCGCAATGATTATGTGCTGAAGAACCTCTTCAGCTTCACCGATTCTGTGCTCGATATTAAGGGATACAGTGGCCCGGAAGAATTCGTTGTGAACTATCCGTTTGTGCCGTATCAGTTTATCCTGATTCAGAAGATTTTCTCGGAAATCCGCAAGCACGGCGCAGCCGGAAAGCACTACTCCGGCGCGGAGCGCTCCATGCTGGACGGCTTTCAGATCGTAGCAAAATCCATCGAGGACAAGGACGAACATGCCATTGCGCCGCTCTACCCCTTCTATGACAGCGTGCACTCCTTCCTTGACGGCTCTATCCGCCGCGTGATCGAGCGCTGCCAGAAGGCCGCAGACAATTATGACGGCATTGAAGACTATGACGTCAAGGTATTAAAGCTCCTGTACCTCATTCGCTACATCGATGATGTAAAGGCAAATCTCGATAACATCGTCATTCTGATGGCGGACGACATCCGGACGGATAAGATTGAGCTCAGGCAGACAGTGCAGAAGTCACTCGACCGTCTGAAGAGCCAGAATTATATTGACCGCCGCGGCGACGCCTATATCTTCCTCACCGATGAGGAGCAGGATATTGCGCGCGACATCGCGAATACGTCTGTAGATACTGCCAAGATCGTGGAGCGTATCGGACAGATGATTTTCGGCGATATCTATACGCAGAAAAAATACCGCTATGGCAAGTATGACTTCCCGTTTGACGAGATGGTGGATTCTACCTCCATCGGGGCCGTGACCGGCGGTATGACGCTCCGGTTCCTGACAGTGGCAGCGGATGCTGTGGACAAACAAGAACTGCGTCTGATGACGGAATCCAAGGGAGCCGCCATTGTTGTGCTCGCAGATACTCCATACTACGAGTCTCTGGAAAACGCCATGAAGATCCGCAAGTATGTGAAGCAGCGCAACGTAAATCAGCTGGCGAAATCCGTACAGGACATCATCCGCGACCAGCAGGATGAAGCAGGAAAGTATGAGGCCAGCGCTAAGGAAGAGCTGGAAAAGGCTATCTCAGGCGCGGAGTTCTATGTGGACGGCGAGCATATTGAGATCAAGAGCGGGACGCCTGTTTCCAAGATAGATCAGGCACTCGAATACCTTGTGGCTCATGTTTACAGCGAACTTAATCTCATCACCAAGAATGCAGAAACCGACGCGGACGTGATTGAGATCCTGCGTGGCACGAATCCGCAGATGGAAGGCACAGAGGATAACCGGGACGCCGCGGCAAAGGTCGAGGAATATCTCGAAATGCAGTCCATGAAGAAGCTTCCGACTTCGATGGACGACATCCAGACACGTTATCAGAAGATTCCTTATGGCTGGAAGGAAATCGATATCGCTGCAGTCGTGGCTCTCCTGATTTATCAGCAGAAGGTCACAATCAAATATGGCGGTGCACAGATTCGTCCGGATAATCCGAAACTGCCGGATATGCTCCGCAAGAAGACAGAGCGCGGCAAGGCCATGATTTCCATGAAGCAGTCTGCCTCCGCGCAGAAAATGAAAGCTGCAAAGGAGATCATGCGGGAGTACTTCGACATCATGGATGTGCCGGATGACCAGGATGCTCTTGTTAAGCTGATTCTGGAGAAGTTCTCGGCGCAGAAGCAGCATTACGAAGAGCTGAACAGCCGGTATGCAGGTCACAAGTATCCGGATCACGACAAGGTAACAGCTGCCATCAAGCTGATGGACGACGTGCTCTCGCAGGAGAAGGACGACATCGCGCTGATTGACCGTCTTTGCGCTGATGAGACGAAGCTGTTTGACAGCAAGGACGACATGCAGCCGGTCGAGGCGTTCTTCAAGAACCAGGTCGCGGTGTTTGATGCGGCCGTGAAGATGGACTCCGACCTGCGAAATGACCTGCCGTATATTCAGAAGGATGAAGAGACAAATACTGCCCTGAACCAGATCCGGAAGATTACGATGGTGAACGGCAGCAATCCGGCTGTCTACAGACAGATTCCGGAGCTTAATGGTCTGATGGATAAGGTCCGTGCCGGACATAATAAGCTGCTCGAGGAAAAGCGTGCCGACCTTCTGGAGATCGTACGTCAGTGCCTTGCTGAGATTCATCAGACGGCAGGCGAAGGCGGCGAATTCAGAAATGCCATAGAGAAGGCGGACAATTACTTCACGCAGATGAAGAGCCAGATTGCAACCACAAGAACCATTGCCCTGCTCGACGGCATGACCACGCAGATGTGGAATTATAAGGACGACACCGTCGCAGCAATCGAATCCGCAAAGAAGCCGAAGAAGCCGGCAAAGCCTGTGCCGACAGATCAGCCAAAGAAGCATATCAAGAACTGCTATCGGCAGGCGATCTTTAAGCAGGCGACACTGGAAAGCGAAGCCGATGTAAATGATTATGTGGAGCGGATGCGCTCTTATCTGAATGCGCTTCTAAAGGACTGCGACGGAATCAAATTGAACTAAAGAGAGGACTCTTTCATGGATAAGAATGCAATAAAAAAATATGCCATCTGGGCGAGAAACGAACTCATTGAACGTGTCTCTCAGAAGGCGGATCAATATGAAATCAGCGCGGAGGCTGATCCGAATGCGGACTCTGCACACGGCGCTCTTCTGACAGCGGATGAGAAGAAGCAGCGTGCGGCGCTGATTGGGCAGATAAAGGAAAAAGGTCAGGATCAGGTGATGGAGGAAGTCGCCTACACCTGGTTCAACCGCTTCTCCGCTCTGCGGTTTATGGAGGTCAATAATTACCTTCCGTCACGGATTCGTGTGTTCACAGATGAAAATGGAAAGTTCAAGCCGGAGATTCTGGCCGAGGCGATTCATCTGAATCTGGACGGTCTTGACATGGAGAAGGTCTATGCCCTGAAGGACGCCAATGACGATGACGCGCTATTCAAGTATCTCATCATTACACAGTGCAATGCGCTCTCGAATGTTCTGCCGGGTATGTTCCAGAAGATTGCGGATTATACCGAGCTTCTGTTCCCGGATAATCTGCTCAGAGAGGGCAGCGTCATTGAACAGATGGTTGCGCAGATTCCGGAGGAGGACTGGAAGGATCAGGTACAGATTATCGGATGGCTGTATCAGTACTACAATACTCAGTTATTCAATGATATCTTTGATGGAGATAAATCAAGAAAATCTTTAGCCAAAACGGACATTCCTGCGGCTACCCAGCTATTTACACCTGATTGGGCCGTTCGTTATATGGTAGAAAACTCGCTTGGTAGGCTATGGATGGAAGGGCATCCGAATGATAATGTAAAAACAAACTGGAAATATTATCTTGAAGAAGTAGAACAGGAATCTAATATACAGAAACAGCTGGATGAGATTCATAAGGAGTATTCTGCCCTGAAACCTGAGAACATTCGAGCTATCGATCCCTGTATGGGCAGCGGTCACATAATCAGCTACATGTTTGACGTGCTGATGCAGATTTATGAAGCGTATGGATATACAGCCAGAGACGCGGCTTCCAGTATTGTGAAGAATAATCTCTACGGCCTCGACATCGACGACCGCGCGGCGCAACTCGCTTATTTTTCCGTGATGATGAAGGGATGTCAGTATGACAAGCGCTTCCTTTCGCGTGGGATTCACCCCCATGTCTATGCCATCACGGAGAGTAATCGTTTTGATCATAACATGATTGATGATTTTACGGCAGGCCGTAAAGAACTGAAAGCCGCAATGAATTCGCTTATTTTTGACCTGCATGATGCCAAGGAATATGGTTCAATTCTCAACGTTAAGATGGTTGATTTTACGGCTCTTTATTCCCGTTTCGATGAAATTCGAAGTGGGAATCCGAACATGTATACATATCAGATTCTGGCTGATCTGTTGCCATTTGTGCAGATGGCAGAAGTGATGGCAAAGAAGTATCATATTGTGATCACCAATCCCCCATATTTGGCAAGCCCTCGTATGGATTCAAAATTGCTTGACTTTATAAAAAGAAATTATGAAGAGGGAAAAGCTGATTTTTCGACTGTGATGTATTTGTCAGCACAGAGAAATTTTCTTCTTAAAAACGGGTTAATTTCATTTATTACAACTAATTCTTGGATGTATTTAAAAAGCTTTTTGAAGGTAAGAAAGGAAAGCTTAAAACAACTTTCATTTTTGTCTATTGTAGACTATGGGACTGAATTATTTGAAGGAAAGATTGGACATTTGCCGATCATTGCGTGGGTTTCAAGGAAATCAAATGTAAGGATTAAATTTCATTCCGTTAGACTTGTTGAGTATAAATATGGAAAAAGGAATGAAAAGTATACTGAGTTTTTTGATAAAAAAAATCATTATTTTGCATCACAGGATGAGTTTTCACTTATAGATGGATCTCCAGTTGATTATTGGATTAGTGACCAAGTTTTCAAAACATTCAATAATAGAAATCTTGAATCATTAGCAGAAATTGTTTCTGGTATGACTACTGGGGACAATGACAAATATTTACGCGAATGGAATGAAGTAAATATAAGTAACATTGCCTTTGGGAAAAAGCATGTTGAAGATATTGATCTATCCGAAACTAAATGGATCCCATATCACAAAGGTGGAGAACAGCGCAAGTGGTATGGAAATCATGAGTATGTCGTGAATTGGGCTGAAAAAGACCATTTCAATCGAGCAAAGACAACAATGACACATGTGTATTTGAAGCCGTGCATTACTTGGTCAGATATTTCAGGGAACACTTTTGCGGGGAGATACTGTTCTGGCGGATTTATGTTTGATGTGAAAGGATCGTGCGCATTTTCTCCAAATGAGAACAAGTTAAAAATACTTATTGGAATATTTAATTCTAAGATAATGCCAGTATATGTAGAGGCACTTAATCCGACATCTACAACTCAGGTGGGGGATATTAAAAGAGTACCATATATTCAACCAAATGAGGAACAAGGCAAGGCAATATTGTTGTTAGTTAATGAAAGCGTCAGGATTTCAAAAAGTGACTGGGACTCTTTTGAAAACTCATGGGATTTCCAGAAGCATCCATTAATCAGCGGCACAAATACCATAAAAGAATCCTTCACTCAGTGGCAAGCAGAATGCAACGACCGCTTCAATCGGCTCAAAGCCAACGAGGAAGAGCTTAACCGTATCTTCATTGATATCTACGGATTGCAGGATGAACTGACGGCGGAGGAAGATGATAAAGATGTAACCGTCCGCAAGGCTGATCTCGGTCGGGATATTCGCTCGTTTGTCTCCTATGCTGTCGGCTGTATGATGGGGCGTTACTCGTTAGATGTAGATGGTCTCGCCTATGCAGGCGGCGATTGGAACAGTTCAAAGTACAAGACATTCATTCCGGATAAAGATGCCATTATCCCGATTACGGATGACGAGTATTTTACCGATGACATTGTGGGTCGCTTTGTAGAGTTTGTCAGAACCGTTTATGGCAGCGATACACTGGAGGAGAATCTGAAGTCCATCGCAGATGCGCTGGATGAGAAAGGCTTGACTTCTCGCGAGGTCATCCGGAATTATTTCCTGAATGACTTCTACAAGGATCACCTGAAGACATACCAGAAGCGTCCGATTTACTGGCTTTTCGATTCTGGCAAGAAGAATGGCTTCAAGTGCCTTGTGTATATGCATCGCTATCAGCCAGACACGATTGCCCGCATTCGCACGGATTATGTTCACGAGCAGCAGGCGCGCTACCGTACAGCGATTTCCAGCTTGGAACGGCAGATTAATGGTGCGCCGACATCCGATCGAGTCCGCCTGAATAAGCAGCTGACCAAGCTCAAGGATCAGGAGGAGGAAACGCGCCTGTATGAGGAGAAGATTCATCACCTCGCCGACCAGATGATTTCCATCGATCTCGACGACGGCGTGAAGCACAACTATGCGATATTCCAGGATGTTCTGGCAAAGATTAAGTAA
>Ga0256404_1011583_pt1 | contig 11752 bp, 8 predicted proteins | sample RumenRJG_01DNA_FD_185990 | JGI IMG/M metagenome (GOLD analysis project Ga0256404, IMG submission 185990) | Bovine rumen microbial communities from Lethbridge, Alberta, Canada - RJG_01 | ecosystem: Host-associated > Mammals > Digestive system > Stomach > Rumen | place: Canada: Alberta | collected... | reverse complement strand
TACTTGGATACCTTCCTTCAGAAGAATTGTTTCTTAATGAATTAGCTAAACTTAATGTAACTGGTAATACTATTTTCTACAAAAACTAATTTATCTTCTTATTTCCAGTTTCTGCTTGCAATTCGGGACTTTTTGCAGCAAAGCAATTGATCCATCCACTCTGGGATGGATCATTTTTATGTATTCATGATTTTGTCATAATCATAGAGAAGCATTGCTACTAATAATTCTTTAGGAAAGACATTCACAAAATTCAACATGTCAATCGTCTCATTTTCGGGATAGAGAAACATATGATACATGCTTCCAACAAGCCTTTCTTTATTCATATCTTTAATGAATGTTTTAACATCGTCCTTGAATGTTCCACTCATATAATCCTGATTACGATAGCTTGCGAAATGGTCAAGTGCTTCCTGCAGGAATGTTTGAAAGTTATAAACAACTTCTTCATCCGCCTCAATAAGATCACCTAAATAATCCATCGTTAGATAGGTATAGTCTTTTAGTGCAAGCGGAACATGATTATGGCTTGTTAGAAGAACATCAGTTAATGGTGCATCATCATTATTGAAAAGGGTTCTTTTCGAGCTTTCAACAAGAAGAATATGGCGGTAGAAAGTCTCATAGATCTCGTTTTGATAAGGCTGAAAGCTATACTTCTTGCCCTCCAGCACCCCGATTGTCTTAAGTCCAGTCAGATAGCCCAAGCGCTTATTTCGTGCGATAGTTTCAGGGGCAAAATTCATGAAGGTGCCTAAATCCGAGTATGGTCTAGAGTAAATAATATGCGGGCGATTCAGATAGCAGGCATGAATAATATCTTTGTCAGGACCATGTAAGTCAACAGCAATAATTTCATCAGCCCCCATTCTGATTGCTAAATCTATTGGCAGATTATCATAATAGCCACCATCAAGATACTTCTCACCATCTATTTCAATCATCGGGAATGCTGGAAAACATGCGGCAGAAGCTAAAAGATATTTGTAAATATTCTCATAAGGCATTTCATTTTTGGTCATATAGACCGGCTTTAAGCTAGGATACTTAACAGTACATAAGCCAAAATCGATATTTGAATCTAGAAGCGCCTTTTCATCAAGAAGTTCCCTAACAATCTCATAAAAAGGACGTACATCCGCTCCTCTGTTTTCAAGATAGCCTTTAAAAAAGTTAACAGCAATCGCTTTTTGTGTCATGAAATCTTCGCTCATGCCTTTTATATCAGGCATACTCGCAAAGACATGATCAAAATCCAAATGATCCCATAAATCTTCCATTTCTTCAATCGTATTTTTTTGTACGATCATACAGGCATTGAGAGCGCCAATTGATGTTCCTGTTACAATGTCAAACTGAATTCCATGTTCATAAAGAGCTTTAATAAAGCCAAGTTCATAAGAGCCTTTTGAACCTCCACCAGCTAATACAAGTGCACGTTTCATCCATCTCACCTCACCTCTATTTTATCATAGATTATCTGAATTCAAAAAGCCGTCGTAGAAAAAGAATATATTTTAGTGTCTTGACACATGTAATGTAAGAATAGAAAATAGTTTCGGGGGTGTAGAAAAATGAAGAAATGTTTAATCGTCGTTGATTATCAAAATGACTTTGTCATCGGAACTCTTGCTAGCAAGAATGCCCAAGCTATCGAAAAGAGTATTGTTGAACTTATTGAGGAATATAAGAGTAATGGTGAGGATATCATCTTTACTTTAGATACCCATGAGCAGAATTATATGGATACACAGGAAGGACACAATTTGCCTGTTACACATTGTATCAAAGGCACCTCAGGTCATGAGCTATATGGCCAGGTTCAGTCATTAAGCAAAGGTTACAAAAAAATTGAAAAGCCGGCTTTTCCTTCACTTGAGCTTGGCAATTATTTGAAGAATAAAGACTATGATGAAATAAACCTTGTTGGCGTTGTGAGCCATATTTGTGTTATTTCAAATGCCATTATTGCCAAGGCTGCTCTACCCGAAGCAACAATCAATATCATTAAAGCTGCCGTAGCGAGCGAGGACTTAGAAACACAAGAAGCATGTTTTCAGGTTTGTGAAAACGGTTTGCAAATCCATATTCTATAATATTTGTTTATTTCCTAACTATTAATATTTTATTTATCTTTTTGACAATTTCATATTGATTATAAAACGTAGTAGCGTTACAATAGGAACCACTTAAGGGGGATAAAGATATGTTAGATATCAGAGTTGAAGAAACCGCAAAATTAAAAGAAAAGCCTGATCAGAGTGCATTAGGTTTTGGTAAATATTATACCGACTATATGTTTGAAATTGATTGGGATAAGGATCAGGGAGGATGGCATGATGCAAGGATTATTCCATATGCTCCATTACAGATTGATCCAGCAACAATGGTATTGCACTATGCACAGGAGACTTTCGAAGGTTTAAAAGCCTATCGTAATCCAGAAGGCAAAGTACAGCTCTTTAGACCAGAAATGAATGCAAAACGTATGCAGAATTCAAATAAGCGTCTATGCATGCCTTATCTTGAGGTTGAAGATTTCGTACAGGCAGTTAGTGCTCTTGTTGAACATGAGAAGGACTGGATTCCAACTGCTCCAGAAACATCATTATATATTCGACCATTCATGTTTGCATCTGAGCCAGGTGTTGGTGTCCATCCAGCCGTAAGTTATAAATTCTTAATTATCTTAACACCAGTAGGAAACTATTATCCTGAAGGTGTTGCACCAGTCAAAATCTGGATTGAAGATGAATATGTACGTGCCGTTAAGGGTGGTACAGGCTTCACAAAATGTGGTGGTAACTACGCTGGAAGCTTAAAAGCCCAGGAAAAAGCTGAAGCTCATGGCTATACACAGGTATTATGGCTTGATGGTAATGAAAAGAAGTATGTTGAGGAAGTTGGTTCAATGAATATCATGTTCTTGATCGATGATACAGTTGTCACTGCACCAACTGAAGGTACTGTTCTTCCAGGCGTTACAAGAGATTCCATGTTAACAATTCTCCGCGACTGGGGCTACAAGGTTGAAGAAAGAAAGCTTCCTGTTGAAGAGCTTATGGCTGCTGGACGCGAAGGCCGTTTAAAAGAAGCTTGGGGCACTGGTACAGCTGCTGTTATCTCCCCTGTTGGCGAGCTCTACTTCAAAGGTGAAGAAGTTGTTCTTAACGACTTCAAGACTGGTCCATTAACACAAAAATTATATGATACATTAACTGGTATCCAATGGGGTAAATTACCTGACCCACATAACTGGATCAAAGTTATCGACTAATAGGAGGTGCTAAGCACCTCTTTTCTTTTTGACATAAAACCAAAAAGACGACCGTTATTCACGGTCATCTAAAGGAATATATGGACGAATGGTACCAACATACTTAGTTGCTGGACGAACAATACGATTACTATAAAGCTGATCTTCAATAATATGAGCAACCCAGCCAACAGTTCTTCCAATGACAAACAATAATGTATAGAGGTCTTCTGGAATGCCAAGTATATCGTAAATAAGACCAGTATAGAAGTCAACATTGGCACAGACATTAATGCCTTTGCGTTCGTGAATCTCTGCTATGGCTTCCTTTGCAAAGCGTTTATAGAAGAGGAATTCCGCATGACGTCCCTTCTCGATAGCTAGCTCTCCACACTTCTTCTCTAAGATTTCAGCACGAGGATCACTTAATGTATAGACGGCATGACCAATGCCATAAACAAGCCCGCTATTATCATTAAAGTCTTTATCCATAATGCGCTTAATGAGTTTTCTGATGGTCTGGTCATCTGCTTCAATACCAATTTCATCAATAGCAGCAAGCATTTGCTTTCTAACAGCCAAATTGGCACCACCATGACGTGGTCCTTTAAGAGAGCCAATTGCCCCAGAAATAGCCGAATAGAGGTCCGTTCCTGTTGATGAAATGACAACCGATGTAAATGTTGAGTTATTACCACCACCATGATCAGCGTGCAGCAATAAGCAGCGATCAAGCACTTCTGCCTCCTGCTTAGTATATTTACCATCAGGTCTCAATAAATAAAGTATCTGTTCTGCAATGCTAAGCTTTGGATCAATATGATGAATAACTAATGATGCCTTGTCAAAATTATGAATCTTAGTCGCATATGTATAGCAGACAATGACAGGAATCTTTGCAATCAAATTAATACCCTTTTCAATTAAATCCCAAGTATCTCTGCTATCAGGATCATATTTGTCATATCGATACATCATCAAGACTTCCTGCTGGAGTTTATTCATTAAATTCTTTGATGGGAAATTTAGTATCGAATGCTCAAGATAGCGATCAGGCAATTCATAACGATGGGCAATAATATTTTTAAAAATCTCTAGCTCCTGGCGATTAGGCAAGTGCCCAAAAAGGATCAAGAAACATACTTCTTCAAACATATAGCGTCTGCCCTCAGATTTTGAGACAATATCTGATACTAATATACCGCGATAATACAGCTTGCCATAATCATCTATCTTCTTGCCATCTTCTTTACGATACCCTACAACATCCGATATTCTTGTCAACCCGACAAGAACACCAGTACCGTCTTCATTACGTAAGCCTTTTTTTACCGAATACTCTTTATAAAGCTCATTCTTAATGGATTCGTCTTCTAAAGACTTTTTCAGACTTTTCTTGACAAACTCACTCATTAATAGCACCCCTCTCATATATAGTCATCATCTTACCACACCATTACATAATTGTATACAATTTATTCTATTCTTTTTCTATTTTTTATCTTTTCACAAAGTTCTACCACATTCTTTTGTTTTATACACAAATAAAAAGGAGCATCAGCTCCTTCTAATCAATAAACCCTAATTTCTTACAAGCCTTATAAATACCATCATTTTCAGCATAATCCGAGACATAATCAGCTTTACTTCTCAACAGATCATTTCCCGTCGCATGACTCTTTAAAGCCACCTTATACCATTCATCGCGAAACATCACCATATCATTTTCTGCATCCCCAAAGACAAATACATCTTCATCCTTGCCACCAACAAGTTCTAGCATATCTTTAATGCCTTGATCTTTCTTATCATGCTGATAAGTGAGATAGCCATCGCCAAAGCGCACATGTCCTAAGGTATCCTTGAGAGTAAGTTTATCCTCATCTTCTAAATTGATGGCAAGATATATCTTGTAGATGTCTTTTATTGTGGCATAAGATTTGTTTGGGTCATAGTAATAGCGAGTTGGCTCCTGTCTCAAGCCAACCTGTCTTATAAAACGCTCATCATTCATAAAGACATCAATAGAATCATCAAAGGCTACTAGCGTCCCTAGATTTAGCCGATTTGCTTCATCTAAAAGAGCCAATGCCTTCTTTCTATCAAGAGGTTCATTCTTGACAAGCTTATCATTTAATACAATGCCTGCTCCGCCATTACAGACAATATTATGGATATGTGCCTGACTAGCTACATCCTTTGTCTTGTAATATGCTCTTCCTGATGCAATTGCGACAAAATGTCCCGCCTTTTGTAAATGCTCAATTGTTTTTAAAGCACTTAAAACAAGTTCTCTTGTTTCTAGATTTGTCAATGTGCCATCTATATCAAAGAAAAAATACTTCCTCTTCATCTTCTTAATACCCCTCTTATTTTCATGCGTATATTATGCATCTTAAATGGCCAACTATCAACAGCCGTTGTATAAACATGGACATAGAGAATACTTAATATAATCATACACACAAACCAGAAGAGATGAATCTTCGTATAAGGAAGAATATCAACAAGATTTGGGAACCTATAGATAATGCCATTTGATAATGTGAATGTACAAATCAAGACAATGACATTAATAATGGTAAATGGCTTAGAGACTTTATAAACAACGATATACGCAATAAAGTTTGTTACCAAGAAGCAATAAGTGACATAGTCAATATTATCCAGTTTAAAGAAGGATTTAAGCAGAAGCATGAACATGACATGCGTTACAACTGCTAATGCACATGGAAAGGCAATATGCATAACATGTTTTAAGAAGCCTTCGCTCACGACATTAGGATTCTTCTGCAAGGTAATAAAGAATGATGGGATGCCAATCGCAAATGCCGAAATAAGTGAAAGCTGGAAAGGTGTAAATGGATAAACAAGGCCAATCGCCCCAAAAATCAAAGAAAGCATAGTGGAATAGATTGTTTTTGTAAGGTAAAGCGAACTGACTTTTTCAATATTAGCAATAATTGTACGGCCTTCTTCAACAATCTCTTTCATGCTTGAGAAATTTGAATCAATCAAGACAATATGTGCTGCCTGTTTAGCGGCATCTGCACCGTTGGCCATGGCAATACCACAATCTGCATCCTTTATGGCAAGGACATCATTGACACCATCACCAACCATGCCAACAATATGTTTTTGTTTCTGTAATGCTTTGACAATTAATTGTTTCTGTTCTGGCTTGACACGGCCAAAGACATGACAATCACCAATAACTTTAGCCATTTCATCAATGTCATCAGGTAAAGTAGAAGCATCAATATAATGATCAGCATCTTGAACACCTGCTAACGTACATACACGCGCAACAGTAACCGGATTATCACCTGACAGCACACGAATTGAAACCTTCGCATCCTCAAAAAACTTAAAGGTATCCATAGCATCCTCTTTAATGATATCCGAAATAACAATCATCGCGGCTTTTTGGACATTGCTGATTGTTTCATGATCATCATTGATATCACATTTCGCCAAAAGCAATACACGCATACCTTCCTGGGCATATTCTTCAACCTGGCTCATCAATTCCTCATCATCTTTCGCAAGATAATCCGGTGCCCCCAAAGCAAAAGAGCCTAATTCTTTAAAAGTAATAACACGGTATTTACGATCGCTTGAAAAGGGAATTTCATCAATCTTATGATAATCTTCATTTTGTGCAAAATAAGCCTTTAAAGCCCGCTGAGTAGCGTTTTCATCATCAGAGGCATAAACATATGTGCCAAGTAATTTTTTAAGCATATTAGGAGTATACGAGCCTAGAGGAATAAGATATCTTACTTCAAGCTGACCTGTCGTAATTGTCCCTGTTTTATCTAGACAAAGCTCATCCACTCTGGCAAGTGCTTCAATTGCTTCCATTTGCTGGACTAAAGCTTTCTTGCGGGCAAGGCGTCCAACCCCAATGACGAAAGACAAAGAAGTTAATAATACAAGTCCTTCAGGAATCATTCCAACAACGCCACCGACCGTCTTAACGATTGCTGCTGACCACGTCGGATTGGCAGCATATTGCGCTTTAAAAAGCAAAAAGCCAATCGGAATAATAATAATGGATAAGATAAAGATAATGCGTTCAATCGTATCACGCATAATGCTTGAGGCAAGATTCTTATCCTTTGCTTGAGTTACAATTGTCGAAGAATAGTTATCATTGCCCACGCGAATAACCTGAGCTACCCCCGTACCAGCTGATACGAATGTTCCTGCCAAAAGTTCATCGCCCTCATTTTTTCGAACCGGTTTCGTTTCTCCTGTCAGCAATGATTCATTAAGCTCCAAGCCATGGCTTTCAATAACCTTACAATCAGTAGAAATCTGGTCTCCTACTTCAATATATAAAATGTCATCCATGACAATTTCATTGGTATTAATGGTCTGCTTTTTTCCATCCCTAAAAGCAACTGCATGCTTTGCAGTTACAATGGATAACTTATCAATCGTTTCCTTGACTTTTAACTCTTGTACAATACCAATCACCGTATTGACAATAACAACCATTAAGAATGTCATGTTCTTAATCTGTCCTGTAGAAAGCACGAATAGACCTAAAACAATATTGACAAAGTTAAAATAAGTAAGTGTATGTTCACGAATGATTTCTTTCTTTGTTTTTGAGATATCATCAGAAGTAATATTGATCTGATGCTTCTTCACGCGTTCATCAACTTGTGCCTGTGTTAATCCATCATATCGCATTTGCTTCTCCCCCTTAGTATCTACTAATATTATTATATCATTGCGAACACATTATGAATAAAAAAGAAAACGATTTATAAAAAGAAGCACAAAAAAACACCACTCAGATGAGTGATGTCAGTCTTTTAGATGGCGCGGCTCGAGGGATTCGAACCCCCGCACACCTTGCGATGCCTTCCGGTTTTCAAGACCGGTCCCTTCAGCCAGACTTGGGTAGAGCCGCATATCTATTCGACTTTCTTGAAATGGTGGTCTCTGCCGGAATCGAACCAGCGACACGGGGATTTTCAATCCCCTGCTCTACCGACTGAGCTAAGAGACCACAACTGGCGGTCTGGACGGGGCTCGAACCCGCGACCTCCGCCGTGACAGGGCGGCATTCTAAACCAGCTGAACTACCAGACCAAATTGGTTGCGGGAGAAGGATTTGAACCAACGACCTTCGGGTTATGAGCCCGACGAGCTACCAGACTGCTCCATCCCGCGATGTTAATAATATGGTGGACCCTGTAGGACTCGAACCTACGACCAAGCGGTTATGAGCCGCCGACTCTAACCAACTGAGCTAAGGGTCCTACGTGAAATCAAATTGGTAGCGGGAGGGGGATTCGAACCCTCGACACTCCGGGTATGAACCGAATGCTCTAGCCAACTGAGCTATCCCGCCATATTCGATTACAAATGAAATGGTGGAGCTTAGCGGGATCGAACCGCTGACCTCCTGCGTGCAAAGCAGGCGCTCTCCCAGCTGAGCTAAAGCCCCATCAAATGGTCGGGAAGACAGGATTTGAACCTGCGACCCCCTGGTCCCAAACCAGGTGCACTACCAAGCTGTGCTACTTCCCGATTTGAATCGAATAGTCTTTTAAGAAATGGCGCGCCAGACAGGAATCGAACCCGTAACCTCTTGTTCCGTAGACAAGCACTCTATCCAGTTGAGCTACTGGCGCATCTCTTTTTTAAAGCCTCGCTTATAATAACAACTATCGGATTGATTGTCAAGAACTTTTTTATTTTTCTTAACCTCACTTAGATTTGAATCACTTGTGCAATCCGTAGGAGTTATTGCTCATCTATACTAACATAGGATTTTATATTTGAAAAGAGTTATTTGCAGTTTTTTTAAGTTTTTTTAGATATTAAGAAAAAAGAGCTTTTCGCTCTCAATAATTTGCTATGTCTTCTATTCTTGGCACAATCAAGATATAAGCAGGTTCTTTTACTTCTAGCATCAGTTCCTGCATCGTTGTACTTGGTACGCTTACGCAGCCAGCAGTATTGCCCTTGCCATTGCAGTGCAAGAAAATAGCCGAGCCCTTACCATACTCTACTGGATCATAGTTATAACCAATATTCATGCCAAATTCATACTGAAAATGGGCAACCATATGTTCCTTATCATCAGCTGGATGTTCGCCTTCATAATATCTGTTTGCATAACTACCCCACGCCTCTGTATCATCGCCCCAATAAGAATGTTCATTGAGTTTATGATAAGGCATGTTCGTCCCAATATTTTCACCAAAGCCAAAAGCTTCAGTCAATCGGTATGCGCCAATAGGTGTTGTCTTGTCACCTGACACTTTATGATCACTTAAGCCATTTTCTCCACAGCGTGCATCTAGGGTTTCAAGCACTTTATGAAATACACCATCTTCTTTACGCCATAGGCTTGCATGATAATAAGCGATATCATCACAACGATCATATGGGCCATAGACAAGTACAATATGCTTTGTATGCTGGCTTAATGTCGTATCCAACAATAAATCAGCTATTCTTTTATCTATATTTTTCATATTATCCCTCACTTGCAAGCATTGTACCTTATTTTTCATTTCATGAAAAGAGTTAATCTTATTCACGTACAATATTCAATATCTTTCAAAGAAATCTTTCTATAACAACAAAAGACTGCAGTCATGCAAACCGCAGTCTCTTTCATTATTTTATTTTGATATATGTATATGTATATGGTGAGCCAACAGCCATTTTATAAACCAAGCCAGGTTTATTTGTACGCTGAAGGGTTGCCGCTCCACGCTGGAATAATGGAATGAATGCATAATCTTCCATCATGATTTTTTCTGCCTTGAGAAGCTCATCCCAACGCTTGCTTGCATCCGTTTCTACCTGCGCTTGATGCATGACTTCATCAAAAGCAGCATTATTCCATTTACCACGGTTGTTAGAGTTATCTGACAAGCCTAGATTGAGATAAGTTGTTGGATCAGCATAGTCTGGTCCCCAGTGCTGCAATGCGATATCATATTGACCCGCATCCTGAGAAGCTATACGCCCTTGACGTGTTGTCGCACGATTCGTAACTTTTAGTCCCTTAAGCTTGCTTAAAGCCCCCTGTAAGTATTCAGCCACTGTATCTTCTGGCGATTCATCAGAACCATACAAGATTTCAATATCTATTGATGACTTGTTTAACTCTTTAAGTCCTTCATCAAGATACTGTTGCGCCTTGGTGAGATCATAGTGTGTATAATCACCACTATCATCACGGAAATCCTTTCCCGTCTTTGGATTATAAGCCAAAGTCTTGCCAACCATGCCACCAACCTTGCTTGAACCATCTTTTAAAACATTCTTTGTGAAATCATCACGGTTGATTGCATAGGAAATTGCAGCACGAACATTCTTGTTTGCCAATGCTGCCTTTCGATGATTGACATTAATATAGAATACATAGCCCATCTGGAATTGTTTATATTCCTTGTCTTTCTTGTATTTATCAACTAACGATGAATTGATTGCTGCATAATCAAGTGAACCATTTTTAAAATTCAAAGCTGCTGTTGATGGGTTTTGTTTCAAGAAAAGATTTAACTTTTCTAACTCGACATCCTTTGCATTGAAGAAGTTTGCATTTTTCTTAAATTCCATCTTATTGCTTTTTGTCCACTTTGTCGCAATAAACGCCCCACAGCTTAACATACTATTCACATTAGTTGCATACTGCTTGCCCATCTTTTCAACATATGCCTGATTTTGTGGATAGAAGCAAGAGAATGTCATAATATCCAAGAAGTAGGCAATTGGTCTTTCAAGCGTTACAACAACAGTCTTGTCATCAGGCGCCTTAATACCTAGCGAATCAAGTTGCTCCTGTGAAGCATTGACGCCCGCCTTAGCAATCGCATCGGCATTTTTGATTGATGCACCATCGCTTGTAAACATATAGGCATATTCGCTCGCATTCTTTAAAGCACGCTGCCATGAATAGACAAAGTCCTGAGCCTCTAAAGGATATGTCTTACCGCTTAAATCTGTCCATTTCAAATTATCTCTAAGCTTGAATGTATAAACCGTATGATCATCATTCAAGCTATAACTTTTGGCGAGCATTGGTACTGTCTTCCCTTTCGCATCAACACCCATCAAACCTTCTGTTGTTGCATGAAGCGCACTCATGCTGGCTGGATCCGTCGCAAAGGCTGAGTCCATTGTAACGATGTCCGTCTCTAAGCCAAAGTTGTAGACCTTCTGGGCATCGCTTTTACTGCCACATGCCGATAAAAGCATACCCATTGTCACAAAAAGTGCCAAGAATTTCCTCATAATCATTTTCCTCCTATACTTATAGAAGTATTATCACACAAAGAGACAAAATACGTCAATTCATATAAGAAGAGAAACAAAAAAACACCACTCAAATGAGTGATGTCAGTCTTTTAGATGGCGCGGCTCGAGGGATTCGAACCCCCGCACACCTTGCGATGCCTTCCGGTTTTCAAGACCGGTCCCTTCAGCCAGACTTGGGTAGAGCCGCATATCTATTCG
>Ga0256404_1011582_pt1 | contig 11752 bp, 9 predicted proteins | sample RumenRJG_01DNA_FD_185990 | JGI IMG/M metagenome (GOLD analysis project Ga0256404, IMG submission 185990) | Bovine rumen microbial communities from Lethbridge, Alberta, Canada - RJG_01 | ecosystem: Host-associated > Mammals > Digestive system > Stomach > Rumen | place: Canada: Alberta | collected... | reverse complement strand
GGTACTAATAAAGGTCCAAACCCATACATAGATATTTTCTTTCTTCGGTACTAATTGGTTCACCTCATTATTAATCTTTATTAAGATTATTAGCACTCTTAGCTTCCGGCTGCAAAACTAAAGGGTTACTAGCCCTTCTTGGACTAGCCAAGCGGCAGAGCCGAGCGCGGCAGGCTCAGGGACCGTAAAGAGAATCCCCCGCTCATTTGAGCGAGGGATTTGTTGTTTATATTCGCTCCTCGGTCAGTTTCGAGGTGATGTCGGTGCCATTCACGCTGATGGTATGCGATTTGTAAACGTCATGTTTGATCGTCCAGAACTTAAAGGTGTTCTTCGCGTAGTTGAATTTGATTTCGAGATCAAATTCTGGGGAAAGCCAGGATGTGTCTTTTGCAGAGAAAAAGAGTTCGTTGCCATCAATCTTCAGGCTACCTGAGATCTCCTTAGTAGTGGGACCGGAGAGGACGCAGGAGAACTTTCCACCTTCGTTGGTGAAAGTGAAGATCGTTGAGGTATCTTCCCACTTGTATACAATCTCCACCTTTGCGCCTTTCACGAGTGCGTCGGTCAGGGTAACGCCTTCGCCTTTCTCCTTCAGCAGATTGGTAATCTCGACGTTGGAGATCTTCATCTTTACACCAGTTATCTTGTACTTCGGATCGCCTGGTATCACCTCCATGGTGCTCGTATTGATGTCGATGATGGCGGTCAGCACGAGACCAGAAGTCGTTTTCTCCTTAACGGTGAAATTGATCACGTTGTTAGCCTTGTCGTGTACCATCGTAAAGTCACATTCCTTCTCAGTGATGGTTGGTTCTTCACCACGTGTCAGCGCCTTGTCAAAGTCGAGCAACTCATAGGTATCACCCACCCTCACGAAAGCGACGTAGAAGTCCTCACCGTTCAGGTTGAAAGCCATGGCTACGATCGTTCCGTCCTTCAGGGCATCCTCGAGGGTGACCTCCGGCTGAACAGGATTGTCGGATTCGGAACTGCACGAGGTCAGAACACTGCCTTCCATCACGATAGCGATCAGAAGGATCGCACAGGTTAGAATTTTTTTCATTGTCTTCATTTTGTGTATAAATTAGTAGTGAGTCATTTAGGATCATGCCTCTGCGGCGGATTTGAGGATCTCCGAGAGGGTCGGATGGATGTGCACCATGTCGGCGAGTTCGCTGAGCGTGGTGTGTTGGCACATCAGGACAGAGACTTCCTGAACGATGTCGGCTGCGTGGGCGCCATAGGCGTGGCAGCCTAATATCACGCCGTCAGCATCGCAGAAGAGTTTCAGCATTCCCTCCGTGGCATTCATCGCGAGAGCCTTACCGTTGGCGCGCCAGAAGGACTTCTTGCAGGTGTAGGCGGTGCCGGAGGCCTTGAGTTGGTCTTCGGTAGGTCCGACACAGGCGGCTTCGGGTTCGGTGAAGATGGCGGCGGGCATGATGTCGAAGCGGATGTTGTCCTTCTTGCCGAGGATGTGGTTGACGGCGCGGATGGCCTGCATCTCAGCGGCATGGGCAAGCATCTGACGGCCGTTGACGTCGCCGATGGCGTATAGTCCTTCGGCAGGCTCAGGGACCGTGAGAACCCGGAAGTTCTCATCGACATTTGTATAACCTTCGGTGCGGGGTTTGCGGCCTGTGGCCATCAGGATCACGTCGGCATCGATGTCGGCGATGTTTTCCACGGCGGTCTTCATCTTGAAGGTGATGCCTTGTTTCTCCAGATACTTACGCAAGCGTTTGGCGATGTCGCTGTCAAGGGCGGGCAGACACTCTTTCAGGTATTCGATGACAGTGACCTCAGAGCCGAAGCGATGGAACACGCTGGCGAACTCCATGCCGATGACGCCTGCGCCGATGATGGTGAGGCGTTTGGGGAGGGTGTCGAGCCGCAGCAGTCCTGTGGAATCGACCACGCGGGGGTCGTCGATGCCTTTGATGGGGAGCCATTTGGTTTCGGAGCCTGTGGCAATGATGATATTGGGGGCAGTAAACTCATTGACGGTGTGCGCATCAACGAGTTTACCGACCTCCCTTACCAACGTGATGTTCGGATGGGAGAGGATGGTCTCGACGCCTTGACGGAGTTGCGGGACGACCTGTGCCATACGCGAGCGGGCCTCATCGAAGGTGGCGGAGTGAACGTAGGTCTTCGTGGGGATGCAGCCGACATTGAGACAGGTGCCTCCCACCTCCGAGCCCTCGAAGATCACGACCTTCAGGCCTTGTTTGGCGGCGTATTCTGCGGCGCGGTAACCACCAGGCCCCGCACCTATTATTATCAGATCAGTTGTTGTCATTAATCATCTGTTTATAGGTAGTCACGGGATGCTTGGCGGCGAGGACATCATCGACACGGCCGATGGGCGTGGTGTGTGGTGCCGACTTCACCAGATCCGGATCGGTCTTGGCCTCTTCCGCTATCTGGCGCATCACAGCGATGAAACCATCGAGCGTCTCCTTCGACTCGTTCTCCGTGGGCTCGATCATCAGCGACTCGTGGAAGAGCAACGGGAAGTAGATCGTAGGCGCATGATAGCCGTAGTCGAGCAGGCGCTTGGCGACATCCATCGTGGTGACGCCTGTGGCTTTGTCCTTCAAACCGTCGAACACGAACTCATGACAGCAGAGGCCAGATATGGGCAGTTCATAGACATCCTTCAGAGACTCCTTGATGTAGTTGGCATTGAGGGTGGCCAAAGGACCGACCATCTTCACGTTTTCACGACCCAAGGAGAGGATATAGGCATAGGCACGCATCATGACGGCATAGTTGCCCTGATAAGGTGACACGCAGGGGAAGAACGCCTGCAGTCCTTCACGCACACCAACGGGACCACTGCCTGGTCCGCCTCCGCCATGAGGGGTGGAGAACGTCTTATGCAGGTTGATGTGCATCACATCGAAGCCCATGTCACCAGGGCGACAGGCTCCCAACATCGGGTTGAGGTTGGCACCGTCGTAGTACATCAGACCGCCACAGCCATGGATGAGCGTTGCAATCTCTGGGATACGCGTCTCGAAGAGACCGAGGGTGTTGGGGTTGGTCATCATCATGGCTGCGATCTCTGAGCCCTGCTCTGCGACGATGCGCTGCAGATCCGAGAAATCCACCTGACCATTCGCCAATGATTTCACCTCGACGATCTCCAGTCCGCAGACGGCTGCAGAGGCGGGATTCGTGCCATGGGCAGAATCGGGTACGATGACCTTCTTACGCGCCTGATCGCCACGAGAACGGTGATAGTTGTCGATAGTCATCAGTCCCGTCAGTTCTCCGTGGGCGCCCGCATAGGGTTTGAAGGTGAAGTGAGCCAGTCCCGTGAGGGCACAGAGCGACTTTTCCAAGAGGGTCACCAGTGCCTGGGCTCCCGTGACCGTATGGGCGGGCTGCGAAGGATGGAGGTTCTGGAACTGCGGCAGGGCTGCCATCTCCTCGTTGATCTTCGGATTGTACTTCATCGTACAGGAGCCGAGCGGATAGAAGCCCGTATCGACACCGAAGTTATTATTAGAGAGGTTCGTGTAGTGGCGCACCACCGTGAGTTCGTCGCACTCTGGTAAAGCAGCATCTGTAGCACGACAGATCTCTTTCGGAATCTCATAGGAACCGAAGTTGTTTTTCGGAAGCGAGTAGCCTCTACGACCTGACTTCGAGAGTTCGAAGATCAGATTTCCATATAGTCGATTATTCATAGGGCAGCGATCTTTACAAGGTTATCGATTTCTTCTTTCGTACGCTTCTCGGTGACGGCAAAGAGGAAGCCATCCTCATAACGCACGCCGCCGAGGATTCCTGCCTCGATGAAACGCTGATAGAGCGTATCGGCATCGCCGTCGTACTTCACATAGAACTCATTGAAGAAGGGCTGATCGTAAGCCAACGTGAAACGTCCCGTCTTCAACAGTTCGTCGCAGAGATAGTGAGCCCCCGCATAGGAGAGTTGGGCGGAGTCTTTCAGTCCCTGCTTGCCCATCAGCGACATATAAATCGTGACGAAGAGCGCCATCAGCGACTGGTTCGAACAGATATTCGACGTGGCCTTCTGGCGACGGATATGCTGTTCGCGTGCCTGCAAGGTGAGTACGAAGGCTCTTTGATCTCTATTATCCTTCGTCATACCAACGATACGACCTGGCATCTTGCGGATGAGTTTCTCCGTGCAGCACATATAGCCGACGTAGGGACCACCAAACTGCATGGGGATACCCAGCGACTGTCCATCGCCCACTGCGATGTCGGCACCCCACTCGCCCGGGGTCTTCAGTACGGCAAGGTCGGCTGCCACACTGTCGATCACGAAGAGGGCCTTCTGTTCATGACATGCCTCAGCAAAGCCAGTGAAGTCCTCCACGATACCATAGACATTAGGCTGTTGGACGATGACACCAGCGACACCGTCGTTAGTTGACAATTGAGAGCGGAGAGCGGATAGTTTGGTGATTCCGTCTTCGAGGGGGATGGTTATCAGTTCGATGCCCTGATGCAGGGCATAGGTATCCAACACCTCACGCGTCTTGGGGTTGAGACCTGCAGACACCAACACCTTATTCTGTTTCTTACCTGCTGCCACTGTCATCATCATCGCCTCAGCACAGGCGGTAGTGCCATCGTACATCGAGGCATTGGAGATGGCCATCCCCGTGAGTTCTGCCATCATCGACTGATATTCGAAGATGTAATGCAGGGTGCCTTGGGAGATCTCTGCCTGGTAAGGGGTATAGGAGGTAAGGAACTCGGAGCGCTGTAACAGACTCGGTATGACGGAGGGCGTGTAGTGGTCGTAGACCCCATAGCCTGCAAAGCAGGTGAGTTGTTTGTTCTGCGAACCCAGTTTTTCAAAGAGTTCGCGCACCTCCATCTCACTCATCTCCGAGGGCAACTGGTAGTCGCCCTTGAAACGAATGGCATCGGGGATCTGGGCATAGAGGTCGTCGAGGGTCCGTACCCCGACTTTCTCCATCATCGCCTGCAGATCGTCTTCCGTATGAGGAAAATATTTATAGTCCATAGATTTTTGTTTTTGGCAACGGACTACAAGACTAATACGACTTTTTAGATTCTCTACAGAAAGAGTCCTTAAAGTCCTGTCGTCCGTTGCTAATAATTACTTTTCACAGAAAGCGGTGTAGGCGGCGGCATCCATGAGGTTGTCGAGGTCGGCCTTGTCAGAGAGTTGCACCTTGATGATCCAGTTCTCGAAAGCATCCTCGTTGATGAGTTCGGGCTGATCGTCGAGGGCTTCGTTGACCTCTACGACGGTTCCGCTGACAGGTGAGATCAGGTCGCTGGCAGCCTTGACACTCTCCACAGCGCCAAACTCCTCACCAGCCGTTACCTCGTCATCAACCTCAGGCATATCCACATAGACCACATTGCCTAATGCATTCTGGGCATAATCCGTGATTCCTACGAAACCATAGTCACCTTCTACTCTCACAAATTCGTGTGACTCCGAGTAGTAGAGTCCTTCAATTACTTTAGCCATAATTCTTTATAGTTTTATTTCTTATAGTTTTTATTATAGAATTGCTTTTTGATCACTTTACCGGGGAACACCTTCTTACGGATCTGGATCTGTACCTCGGTGTCGAGTTTGGAGTAGGCGGCATCAATCAAAGCCATGCAGACACTCTTATCGGTAGAGAGCGTGTGATAGCCTGTGGTCACCTCTCCGATGGGTTCGCCCTGCATATTCAGCACGGGATACCCATGACGGGGAATCGCCTTGTCGAAGAGTTCGATGCCGACCAATTTCTTCGCAGGGCCCTCTGCCTTCTGTTTGGCGAGTGCCTCCTTGCCGATGAATTCGGGCTTATCCAATTTTACGAACATCGTCAGTCCTGCCATCACGGGGGTGATATCCTCTGAGAGTTCATCGCCATAGAGGGGCAGTCCCACCTCAAAGCGCAGGGTGTCGCGACAACCCAGTCCGCAAGGTTGTACGCCTGCAGCAATCATCTTATCCCAGCAGGCACGGATATAGTCGGGCGCGGCATAGATCTCAAAGCCGTCCTCACCTGTATAGCCTGTACGACTGACGATGACATCGCCAATCATCTTGACAGTATAGAACGTCAGTTCCTTACAGGGCAGGCCCAACACCGTCTCCATGATATGCTCCGACTCGGGCCCCTGAACAGCCAACTGTCCATAGTCGTCTGAAGCATTGCGCAGCGAGATGTCGAAGCCCTCGGCATGCTGTTGCATCCAAGCCCAGTCCTTATCGATATTGGCGGCATTGATCACGAGGAAGAAATCATTCTCTCCCAACTTATAGACCAAAAGGTCATCGACGATACCACCGTTCTCGTAGCACATCATACCGTAGAGGATCTTACCTACAGGCATCGCAGTGACATCGTTGGTGAAGATGTGGTTCACATAACGTTCGGCATCCGAGCCGCGCACGATGACCTCTCCCATATGGGAGACATCAAACAGTCCCACCTTCTCACGTACTGCATAATGCTCCGGGGCGATACCCGCATACTGGATAGGCATTTCAAAGCCACCGAAGGGCGACATAAAGGCACCCAACGACAAATGCTTGTCATATAGGCAAGTACGTTTCTCCCGTTTTTCCAATTCTTGTTTTATTGCCATAGACTATTGTAATATTTTAATGAATTCTTCTTTCAGATAGGTTTTTTCCAGCGTTTCGATGGCAGCCACCTCAGCGGGTGTCAGCATCCGCGAGCCTTGGCAGAGGGTTTCGCGTATCAATGTCTTCACGTCGTCAAGCGGCAGCGAAGTGTAGTCCTTTAACAGGGTGATGCGCTGTCGGACGCTCGAGATGCCCTTCTTCTGCAGTTTCTCCCGACTCGGTGTGATGGCGTGAAGCATATGCTCCATGTTCGTGTCGTAGAGCATCGTGCTGTGTACGATACTCCTGCCCTCCAGATGGTAGCAGGCCGTTCCACAGACTTTCCTGTCGCCGATCATCACATCGTTATGGCTCGTACCCGTGGCCTCGATGCCCATCTTCCGCAGTACCAGCAGCACCATGTTGATGAAGCGGTTGAAGGCGAAGTTCACATTTTCCTCGGAGGTAATGAACGACCACATGAGATTGTCCATGTCGGCATACACACAGCCTCCCCCACTCTTGCGCCGATAGAGCCGGATGCCATGGGCACGGCAGTAATCGACATTCACCTCGTTCTCCAGTACCTGGTTGCGCCCGAAGATCACACTCGGCGACACCTGCCACAGGAAGAAGCAGTCGGGTTCATCGAGATGACGCGCCACATACTCCTCCATCGCCAGATAGAACGACAGGCGACGGACCTCTGATGTCGGCAGCGTGATATATTTCATACCCTTAACTTCGTTCTGCAAATTTTCTGCAAATTTACAACTTTTTGCCAAACCAACAAAACAATTGCCCATAAACCGAATATTTTTGAGAAAAATTTTGTTTTTTACAAATTTTGGCGTACCTTTGCACCATAATTAAAATATTACTGTGGACAAAAAGGAGTTTAAATTACTAAATAAGATCCAATATCCTGAGGATTTGCGCAAATTATCAGTTGAAGAACTGCCTCAGCTCTGTGAGGAGTTGCGCGAGGATATCGTGCAGGAAGTAGCCGTCAATCCAGGTCATCTGGCATCGAGTCTCGGTGTGGTGGAAATCACGGTGGCGCTGCATTATGTCTATAATACCCCTGACGACAGAATCGTGTGGGACGTAGGTCATCAGGCTTACGGTCATAAGATCCTGACGGGACGTCGCGAAAAGTTCTGTACAAACCGGAAGTTGGGCGGCATCAAGCCCTTCCCCTCTCCCTCTGAAAGCGAGTACGACACCTTTGCCTGCGGACATGCCAGCAACTCTGTATCGGCAGCCCTGGGTATGGCTGTGGCTGCGAAGTTGGAGGGTAATGACAAGCGACATGTGGTGGCAGTGATCGGTGACGGTGCGCTCTCTGGCGGACTGGCCTTTGAGGGACTGAACAATGTCTCATCGTCGTCCAACGACCTGTTGATTATCCTGAATGACAACAACATGAGTATCGACCGTTCGGTAGGTGGTATGAATCAATACCTGCTTGGACTGAACACCAACGAGACTTATAATGCCGTCAAGTTTAAGGCCACCCGCTGGCTTTATAAGAAAGGGCTGATGACAGATGACCGCAAGAAAGGCATCCAGCGTCTGTCGAATGCCGTGAAGAGTGCCATCGCGCATCAGCAGAACATCTTCGACGGTATGGATATCCGCTACTTCGGACCGTTTGACGGTCATAACGTGAAGGAACTGGTACGTATCCTGCGCCTCATCAAGGAGATGAAAGGACCGAAGCTGTTGCATCTGCACACCCAAAAGGGTCATGGCTATGCCCCTGCAGAGAAGGACGTGACCATCTGGCATGCCCCTGGCAAGTTTGACCCAGAGACGGGTGAGCGTATCATCGACAAGGATCCCACCAAGCCCCAGAAGTATCAGGACGTGTTTGGTCATACGCTGTTAGAGTTGGCCCAGCAGAATCCGAAGATCGTGGGTGTGACACCTGCGATGCCTTCAGGCTGTTCAATGAACATCATGATGAAGGAGATGCCGGAGCGCACCTTCGACGTGGGTATTGCTGAAGGCCATGCCGTGACCTTCTCTGGCGGTATGGCGAAAGACGGTCTGCTGCCGTTCTGTAATATCTATAGTGCCTTTGCACAACGTGCCTTCGACAATATCATCCACGATGTGGCGCTGTTGAATCTGAACATGGTGTTCTGTTTCGACCGTGCCGGACTGGTGGGTGAAGACGGACCGACGCATCATGGCGCCTTCGACCTGGCTGCCCTGCGTCCGATTCCAAACCTGACGATCTCATCGCCGATGGACGAGCATGAACTGCGCCGACTGATGTACACCGCTCAACTGCCTGATAAGGGACCGTTCGTGATCCGTTATCCACGAGGCGGTGGTGTGCTGCAGGACTGGCGTTGTCCGCTTGAAGAGGTGAAGGTGGGTACGGGTCGTAAACTGCATGAGGGTACTGACGTGGCTGTGCTGAGTATCGGTCCGATAGGTAATAACGTGACTGAGGCGATTGAAAAGATCGGCAACAAGGTCAGCGTAGCCCACTACGATATGCGATTCCTGAAACCTATCGACGAGCAGATCCTCGATGAGGTGGGACGCAAGTTCAAGCGTGTGATCACCATTGAGAATGGCGTGAAGAAAGGCGGACTCGGCTCTGCCGTCCTGGAATGGATGAACGAACACGGCTATCAGCCGAAGGTCACCCTTTTGGGTATGCCTGACGAATTTGTTGAGCACGGTACGGTGGCTGAACTCCAAAAGATTGTGGGACTTGACACTGAGAGTATTATCAAAGTCATTACTGAAATATGAAAGTTGTGATTGTCGGTGCTGGTGCCGTAGGTACCCACCTGTCGAAGCTGTTGTCTGGCGAGCATCAGGACTGTGTGCTCATCGACGCTGACAGTGAACGACTGAGTGGGTTGAGCGAGTATGACGTGATGACCTATCAGGCCTCACCCACCAGCATCAAGGCATTGAAGGAGGCAGGTGTGCAGCATGCAGACCTCTTCGTGGGTGTGACCCCAGAGGAGAGCGTCAATATGAATGCCTGTATCCTTGCCCATGCCCTTGGCGCCAAGAAGACGGTGGCCCGTATCGACAACTACGAATATCTGTCGCCCGACCTGCATCAGTTTTTCAAGAACCTGGGCATCGACTCACTGATCTACCCTGAGGTGTTGGCTGCAGAAGACATCACCAACGGTCTGAAACTCTCCTGGGTGAGACAGCGCTGGGATGTGCACGACGGTGCCCTGACGCTGTTAGGTATCAAACTCAGGGACGGGGCCGAGATCCTGAACCGTCCGCTGCGTGAACTCTGCGGACCTGACGACCCCTACCATATCGTAGCCATCAAACGGGATGACGACACTTTGATCCCTAGTGGTATGGACGAGTTGCACGTGAATGACCTCGCCTACTTCATGACCACCAAGGACTATATCCCCTATATCCGTAAGATCGTAGGCAAGGAGCACTATACCGATGTGAAGAACGTGATCATCATGGGTGGTGGTAAGACGGCTGTCCGTGCTGCACTGACCATCCCCAACTATATGAACGTGAAGATCATCGAGAAGAGTTCACGACGCTGTGAGAAACTGAACGACCTGCTGGAACATGAGGAGGCGATGGTGATCCACGGCGATGGACGTGACTTAGGACTGCTGCAGGAAGAAGGTATCCGACACACACAGGCTTTCGTGGCACTGACGGAGAATGCCGAGACCAATATCCTGGCCTGTCTGACTGCGAAGAAACTCGGTGTCAGGAAGACAATCGCCCTGGTGGAGAATCTGGACTACGTGAATATGGCGGAGAGTCTGGATATCGGTACGATCATCAACAAGAAGACCATTGCTGCCAGTCATATCTTCCAGATGCTGCTGGATGCCGACGTGGACAACATGCGCTCGCTGATGCTGGTGGATGCCGAGGTGGCTGAGTTTACGGCTGCCGAAGGATCGAAGGTCACCAAGAAACCTGTAAAAGACCTGGGACTGCCCTTCGGTGCGACCATTGGCGGACTGGTGCGTAAGGGTACTGGTATGCTGGTGAATGGTAACTCCCAGATTGAAGCCGGCGACTCTGTCATGGTGTTCTGCCATGAGACCAAACTGCATAACATCGAGACATACTTCAAAAATAGTCCGATATGGTAAATTTCCGTATCATCAGTAAGATTATCGGCTCCCTTCTGTTTATCGAGGCCTTCTTCATGTCATGGTGTGCCATCATGGCGATCGCCTTCCATGAAGACGACCAGATGGCATTTCTGATGTCGATGCTGGTAACCTTAGGATTCGGTTTTATCTTTCTGTTTTTTGGAAGGAATGCAGAGAATGCCCTGAGTCGTCGTGATGCCTATCTTCTGGTAACATCGGTATGGGTGATCTTCTCTCTGTTTGGCATGCTGCCTTTTCTGATTCATGGCAGTATCACTAACCTGACAGATGCCTATTTTGAGACGATGTCAGGATTTACCACGACAGGAGCCACCATCCTCGACGATGTAGAATGGATGCCTCACGGAATACTCTTCTGGCGCTCACTCATCCAATGGGTAGGTGGTTTGGGAATCGTATTCTTCACCATAGCCATTCTCCCGTCTCTGGTAGGTGGTAGCGTAAAAGTGTTTGCCGCAGAGGCAACAGGTCCCATCAAGGCAAAGATGCACCCCCGCCTGACTACCACAGCGAAATGGATCTGGTCTATTTATCTGCTACTGACCATCGGCTGCGGTGTTTCTTTCTGGACTGCCGGCATGAACTGGTATGAGGCACTGAACTACTCAATGACCACAACGGCTACTGGCGGCTTTGCCATCCACAACGCCAGTACAGAGTATTTCCACTCTCCCACTATCGACTATATCTCCATTACGTTCCAGTTCCTGGCTGGTATCAACTTCACCTTATTATATATGGGTATCTTTAAGTTGAGATTCAAAGATATGCTAAGGAACTCGGAATTGAAGCTATATATCAGTATGGTGATCGGTGCGACCCTGATACTCATGTACATCCTGTTCAACCAGATGGGCTATGATCTTGAACGCGCTTTCCGCTGTTCACTCTTCCAGGTTGTTTCGTTTATAACCACCACAGGTATGTTTAATGATGATGCTGGAAAGTGGCCTCACATCACTTGGGTCATACTGGGTGTCGTCATGTATCTGGGAGCCTGTGCAGGAAGTAC
>Ga0256404_1011580_pt1 | contig 11754 bp, 6 predicted proteins | sample RumenRJG_01DNA_FD_185990 | JGI IMG/M metagenome (GOLD analysis project Ga0256404, IMG submission 185990) | Bovine rumen microbial communities from Lethbridge, Alberta, Canada - RJG_01 | ecosystem: Host-associated > Mammals > Digestive system > Stomach > Rumen | place: Canada: Alberta | collected... | reverse complement strand
CAGCAGAAGCAACAGATAAATAAAACGATAAAAGACCTCGAAACCTTACTTGCATCCCGGATGCAGTATTGGTTTGACTAAAACAATTAACGCCCATGAAGAATTTCGACTTTATCCAGCTTTTGGCTCAGCAGATACCGAGCTTTAGCCAACTGCACGCATATTGCGATAAGGCAGAAATATTTCAGAATTCCTTCCCGGAGGAGTCGGCCGGCAATGCCCGTAAGGCTTTGGAATGGCTGGTAAAACAGCATCTGGCTATGGCTTCGGTGACGCTCGAAAAGCACGAGACGCTCAGCGATATGATGAGGCGACCGGAAATTGATGCTTTCATCAACGAAGACTATGTATTTAAGCAGGATATGTTTACCGTGAAAAAGATCGGCAACTATGCCTCTCATATCGGTACTCAGACCATAAGAAAGAATGATGCTTTCATCTGCTTGCGTGCTTTATATTATGTCGTTAGCGGATTCCTGTATCGCTGGAAGGCTATCAAGAGCATTCAGGCTTTCGACGCTACCCTTGTGCCACAGGTGTTCCCGGGTGTTCATGTTGAATCATCGGAAGAGCCGAAGGTTGCTATCGATGTGGTCAACAGCGTGCCACAAGAGGTCGTAGAGAATCCTGTCATCCCGGGCGAAAAACCGAGGGAGTCGCTTGCCAGCGAGGCTATCACGAGGAAGTGCCTTATCGACTATATGCTCAACGAGGCTAAATGGGATATCCTCACCGCGAAGGGCGACATACAAGGGGGAAAGGCTTGTATCGAGGTAAAGGTGAAAGGTATGCCTACGGCAAGCGGCATCGGATATTGTGACTATGTGTTGTTCAGCAAGGGCGGTAAACCGTTAGCCGTAATCGAGGCGAAGAGTACCATCCAGAATGCCGGCAAAGGGCGTAAACAGGCTATCATGTATGCGGATTGTCTGGAGAAGCAATATGGCATTCGACCTGTCATCTACTATACGAATGGATATGAGACGAAAGTTATCGACGGTATGGGGTATCCTGACCGCAACGTGATCTCGTTCCATAGCCATGAGGACTTGGAATATCTGATTCAGAAACGTGGACGTGCTGACATCACGGACTTGACCATCGATGATGCGATAACCAATCGACCTTATCAGAAGACGGCCATCAAGAGTCTCGTGGAATGGCTCAACATGAAGCATCGCCGTGGTCTGCTCGTATTGGCAACGGGTACGGGAAAAACTCGTGTGAGCATTGCGCTCTGTAAGTTGCTCACCAATAACAATTGGGTCAAGAATGTGTTGTTCTTGGCCGACCGCACGGAACTGGTGGGTCAGGCGCGAAGCAATTATGAGAATCTGCTACCCAGCGAGTCGATGACGTCGCTATCTGATGACGATGAACCTGATTTGGAGGCTCGGTTCGTTTTCTCTACCTACCAGACGATGATCAACTATATCAATGATGCTAATACGAAATTCAGCATCGGACACTTCGACCTTATCATCATCGATGAGGCGCATCGCTCGGTATTCGGAAAATATAAGGCTATCTTCGATTATTTCGATTCGCTCCTCATCGGTCTGACGGCAACGCCTCGTGACGAGATCGACAAGAATACGTTCCGTCTGTTGGAACTGGAAAATGAACCTAACTTTGAATATAATTTCGAGGAGGCGGTGAAGGATGGTTATCTCGTGCCGTACAAGGCAAAACTGCATCATTCGAAGATCATCAACAATGGTATCAAATATGATGACCTTACTTCTGAACAGCGTGATGAACTGGAGAAGGTGTGGGATTATGAGAAGATGCTGAAGGGTATCGACCCTAATAAGGAGTATCATCGTGATATTGAGGGCAATGAGATCTTCCGTTATCTCATCAATGATGATACCATCGACAATGTACTGTCGGAGTTGATGGAAAATGGACTGAAGATAAGAAGTGGCGAGGATATCGGTAAGACGATCATCTTTGCCTATAATCATAAGCATGCTGAGAGAATCGTGGAGCGGTTTCATACGCTCTATCCTAACCGTGGAGCTGATTATTGCCAATTGATAGATAACCAGGTGAAGCATCATGACAAGATCATCCGTGACTTCAAGACGCCTGAGAAGTTGCCGCAGATTGCCGTCAGCGTGGATATGCTCGACACGGGTATCGATGTGCCTGAGGTGTTGAACCTTGTATTCTTCAAGGTCGTTAAGTCGAAGATTAAGTTTGAACAGATGATCGGTCGCGGTACGCGTCTGTGCCCTAACATATTCGGGGAAGGAAAGGATAAAGAGTTGTTCTATATCTTTGACTGGTGTGGTAACTTTGATTATTTCTCTGAGAATCCGGAGGGTATCGGCTCTTCTAACAGTATGTCGTTGACCGAGAGACTTTTCTCGCTGAGACTTGATATCGCAAAGGAGTTGCAGAGTGCGAACCATCAGGAGAAGGAGTTCGACAAGAAATTGCATGATGACCTGAAAGTGTTACTGCATCAGCAAGTTAGGAGCATCGTAAAGGAGCGCAAGGATGCACGCCCGTACTGGGGAATCATCGAACCTTTCCGTGATAAGGACAGGTGGACTTGTCTTTCTGAAGAGGATGTCTTAAAACTTAAGGAAATCGGTAAACTCATTCCAAAGGACAGCGATGATGAGTCGGCGAAGAAGTTTGATGTCATCATGCTGCATCTGCAACTGGCCCTTATCAATCCGGAAGTTCATGCAGGACAGTTCAAACAGGTGGTGGTGAACATCGCTTCTCATCTGGAGAAAAAGGGAACTGTGCCTGTTGTCATGGCACGCATCAACACCATCAGAAAAGTGCAGAAACCGCAATTCTGGGAGGAGGAGTCGCTTAATGGACTTGAATACGTGAGAACGGAACTACGAGACCTCATCAAACTCCTTGAGGATACTCGTAAGACGAAGAAGTTTATCATAGATATCGACGATCCTTACGAGATGGTAGAAACGATTGGGGATTCTGTCATCCAGACTTCGTACAAACAGCGTGTCATCGATTATCTGGCCAAGAATACTGATAACCCTACCCTACATAAGATTCAAAACTTTGAGCAACTTACCTCTGCTGACTTTGCTGAGTTGGAACGTATCTTCTTTGAGGAACTCGGTACGCGTAAGGAGTTTGAAGAACTGGCTGAGGGGCATCCGTATAAGAATAATGTGGCTGCTTTCATCCGTGTCATCAATGGTATCGACAGGAAGAAGGCGTTACAGATATATCAAAACTTCATCAATGACAGTAATTTAACGTCTGAACAGGAGCGTTACCTAAAGAATATCCTCGATTATGTAAGTGTGAACGGTGACATCGAAACAAAGAGTTTCATGGAATATCCGCTGAAAATGAATAATTGGCGTGGTGCCTTCGGTGATCACTTCATCCAACTGAAGGATTTCGTTAAGCAGATTCACCGGGTGATATCTTAATGATTGTATAATATATTCCACGAATGCCATGTTCGGTGACACATTAACAAAAATCAAATAGTACCATTATGGATAAGTTGCAATACTCCAATCTACTTCATATAAAAGAAGCAAACAAACAAGGACGATTAGTTGTCTTTGTAGGAGCTGGCGTGTCTAATAATTCAAAAGTCCCCGTTTGGTCGGCTCTTATAAATGCTATGAAGCAAGAATGTAATCTTGGAAATGAAAGAGATGGCTTGGAAATTGCCCAACTATATAAAGATGCACGTGGTGAGAAAGAATACATGGACAAAGTCAAAGAGGTCCTTAAATACAACAAAGTAATTCCCAATGACATTCACAAGGATATTCTTGCTCTTAATCCATGTCACATCATCACAACTAATTATGACAATCTTTTAGAACAGGAAATACAGAATGAGTTTAAACAGTATGCAATAATACGTGAAGATCGAGATTTGCCGAATATGCTGTATTCGAATTCTGTTATCAAAATGCATGGAGACTTTGATACGAACAATATTGTTCTTACAGAATCGGACTATCATAATTACGCAAAAAACTTTCCACTTATTCGTTCTTTTGTTATATCATTGTTTGCAAGCAAGTTGGTTTTGTTTGTAGGATTCTCTTTCGCAGACCTCAATCTGAAAATGATTCTTAACGATGTTCACTCTGTACTTAAAGATAGTATGCAAAAAGCCTATCTAATTACAGACGACAAACCAGATTCTATGACCATTAAATATTATGAGAACAAAGGTATCAACATCGTTTATCTTGATGAGAATGATATAGAAGAAATATTAAGAGAAAAGGACAATACTTCTATATCAATACCCAAAGGTATTTATTTACATAAAATGCTAAGATGTATTAAACTTATCAAGAAAAATCCAGAGCAAGACTTAGCTAGTATGTTATATGCAAAACTAAAGTCATATAGCGATGAGATTAAAAACCTTGGCGAAGGACTACGCTATTTCATTCCAAAAGAAGAACTAAACATGTGGAATCCAAATTCAAATGGTCTTCAACTATATTCGCAATATTTTCGTGAATTACATAAACAATTAAAAACTTTTTCTGGACAACGAAAGTTCATAAAAGAGCATCCGGAAATTGACCGTAAGGAACTGAAAAGATTTGCGTATTACAATTATCTCTATCGTATAGATGATGTTAAAATACTCGATTCTGAATTCATATACAATTTAGAAAAGTATTTTTCTACACCTTCAGCTCCATCGTTTATTTATCAAATGGATTTCAAAAAGTTGAATGAACGCCTAAAATATCTTAGTTCAAGAGAATTTTCATGCAATGCAGACGATTTAGAATATCCATTTACTTTATACAAATTAGGAAACTATTATGAAGCATATCAAATCTATAATAGAATTTTATCAAACGCATGGAAGAATGAGAAATACATTTTATACTTTATCAGTCTCTATAACATCTGGTCAATAAAAGGATTAGTATGGACACAGTTAGCTATGCGTAAAGACAGAGATGCCAATACTCTTTATAAGAAATTGGATAATATAGACTTAGATGGAACACTGCGTCGTCTACCAATAGAAGAAGAAATACGCAATGTGTTTCAAGACTTACTTTCTTATCGTGCTATAGGTAAGCGTGTCACAGAAACAGAAGAGTTAAGTGACCAACTGCATAAACAAAGAAAATCTGGGGAGAGAGGTGGCATTTCTATAAATAGTAATATAGCCAACCTTCTATCAAAATTTGAACGTGAGTTTCGTTTTTGCAACGACAATTTCATTATATGTGATAACAGTAAACAATATCAAACTGTTTGCGCAAATACTATTCGAGGTATTCTTAACAGTTATGCAACTCCAAATCATAAATTTAAAGAATTAGATTTAGAAACATCTAAAATTGAAGAACTCTTTTCTTTATGTGTCTTTGCATTTATTTTTTGCGTTGACAATCAAGAGCTAATAGAAACTTTTAAACAATTCGAAATTGACGAAATTGTTTTATCCAATGATGCAATTAAATATATTAATACGTATTTGAAGAATTTGTCAGAAGCTAAAAGTATTCCTTATGTGGATGGAGCAAAACTGGCTACCTATATTCAAAATCTTCTATTCGTAACATCTAGAATAAAAAATAAAAATGTAGATATTGAGACCTTGTATAAGGTCGTAATGAAATATTGGAAAGCTCTTAATCTCCACATTAGTGAAAAGTTTCTCTATGCCATCCTAAGCCATTTTCAGCCTTCTGATGAAACTCTTATACAAATTGCCAATAAACTGATAGAGAGTTTAAATGATAATGTTCACTTTTATGGGTGCTTCTCATGTATTGCATCTTATATGTCTAAATCAGAAATAAAATACAATGATTTCGACATGAACTCGATTAAAAAGAAAAGCAACTCGGAAGATTTGTATTGCCTTTATAAGGTTTTAGATAAGACGATTCAGAATGAATTTTCAATATACTGCCAACAGAACTTAGATTTTGTCCCTTCATATCTGAATTTCATTGTAAAAAACAAACTATCTGTTGTTTCTGAAGATAAATTCAAAGATATGGTCAACAAAATAGATAATCAAGATCTAGATGAAAATGTTTATTATTGCTGTTGGAAACTTGCAAAAATCCGCAGTAATAAAGCAAACTCTAATGTGCATGAAATCATTGACAATTATGCCACAATCAATAAATGCTTAAAATTTTATCTCTCGCCATTAGAATATGAGGATAAAGAGAACGTTATTCCAGAATGGCTATTATATGTTGATGAAGAAACAATTCATAAACTTGTTGAAGTCAAAGAATATAAGGATGCACTGAAAAAGTATCTAGAAGATCATCCTTTCATTAGTCACAGTAAAAGAAAGATGATTATAAATGTTTTATAGATAATATCTTAGTTGGATTCAGCCATTCTGACCTAGGCATGAGATATAATACAAGAAAATATATTATGAACGTAATCCTCAATTACGCGTTCTTTCATCTTTGACAGGATAAAAGCTGGAATCTATAACAAGGCCGGACAATTAGAGGTGCAAATTCTTAACATCATAAGAGCACTTTTACGAAATAAATGTAATTTTGCATTTACTGGTAATATTCACTCACTTCTACATATTCTCCATCAAAGATGTGCATGACGTATATAAGAGGAATAATCCGAACTGACGATACTTTACAAGCAACGGCAATCCGTGAGGCTGTCACTAACATGATCATACATTCGGATTTTATGTTGAATGGTGTTCTGAAAATCGAAAAGTATGATGATAGTTTTGTACTAACCAATCCTGGATTATTAAAACTGCCAATCGAGCAAATCTATAAAGGTGGAGAGTCAAAGGCTCGTAATCAACGTATGCAGAATATGTTTCGCATGATTGGTTATGGTGAAAACCTTGGGGCTGGCTTTCTCAGAATGAGCCTGTAAATTAAAAATAATAAACCCCGGGAGTAAAAAACTCCCGGGGTTTTCATATATATATAAAATTACTGATCTCTCTACTTAGAAGAACAAGTAGCGATTGTCTACTACATCGGCGTTGAGGTAAAGCTCCTGCATGAAGTTGCCGGCATACTGCATTGCCTTCTGACGACACTTCTGCTCCTGTGCCTTCTCGTCGAACTTAACAGGACGCATCTTCTTGCTTACTACCTGGAACAAGTAAACTCCGGCATTACCCTTTACTGGATGTGAAGCAAACTTGCCATTAGCTGTTGCATATACTGCTCCTGAAAGTGCTGGCTCGCTGGCACCTGTTGCTGAAATGAATACTGGAGCTGCAAAGGTTACCTGATCTACTGAAGAGATCTTTGCTCCCTTGGCCTTAGCGGCTGCAATGCTCTTTACTCCATTCAACTTGGCCATGATCATCTCTGCCTTCTTGTCGCGAAGAACCTCGGCCTTTACCATTTCCTTAACCTGTGGATCCTCTAGGCCACGATAGCCTTTTGCGTGAATCTTGTCGAGTACTACTACTAACAGGTGGTCGTTGTTACCACACTCATATAATGGTGATACTTCGCCTTCCTTTGCATCGAAAAGCCACTTCAAAGCGTCACGTGTAGAACGGATATTTGCAATATAATGTGATGATGTTGTTACATCTTTCAACTCTTGTACCTTGTAACCGCTCTTTGCTGCGTTCTTTACAATAGACTCTGCTGTCTGATTTGCACTAACAAATGATGAGAACTTGTTGTATGCTGAACGATAGGTCTCCTGTGAGAAGTCTACTGTCTTCTTGATAACTGCTGCTGTGAAGTTCTCCTTGAAGCCCTTGCGGTCGAGAACCTGAAGGATGATGTTGCCTTGGGTCAAAGCGACATTGTTCAATGAGTTAACTTCTCCATTCTGAATGGCATTGACAATGGCTTTGTTATCTGCTGATGCGCTCTGAGCTAGCATACCTACTAGCTGCTGTGATGTTGCCCAAATCTTCTCGCCTGTCTGACCGTACTTCTTAGAGAGTGCTTCGAAATCGGCTCCTCCCTTAAGGGCAGTATATACTGAATCGGCGGTCTTCTTTGCTGCATTGACATCTGCACCTCCTACCTGAATCATACGATACTGTACTGAATCTGGAAGAGATACCTTTGCCATGAGTTTTACAATATTCAAGGTATTGTCACCGGCATTGTACTTCACGCCTGTTGTTGCACCTGCAGAGATAGAATCCAACATTGATGCGATGTCCTGTGGGAAGAACTCTTTAGGAGCTGGTGCACCAAGATATGGAACTAATGATGCGCTCTTACGAACAACTTCTGTTGGATCTGCTGCTGTTGACAAGGTCTTCTGATAGCCTGCAAACTCTTTGTTCAAAGCTGCACGGTCGGCATTGCTTGCGTTAACCTGGAAGTCTACAAACTTGATATCGCGGCTCTCTACAGACTGCTTGAAACGTGGCTTCAACTCGTCGTACTTCTCCTTGAGATCGCTCTCTGTGATGTTTACCTTGTTGTCTGCAATATCTGAATATGGGAATGCTGCTAACTGAATCTTGTTCTCTTCGTTCTCTTCCTTGAATGCCATCTTAGCTTCTACAGGATTTGAAAGGAAACAATGTGCTAGCAAGCTCTGATATTTCTGGGCAAGGGTCTGCTGACGTAATGTCTTCTCGATAAAACTCCAATACTTGTAGATCTTGTCGTATTGCTCTTGTACCTGTGCATTTCCTGCTGCCTTGTTGGCTTTGTAGTCTGCAAGGAACTTCTGCAATGCTGATGCATCGAAACGGCCTGTCTGCTGATTTACAAACGGGGTCTGAAGAAGCATTGGATTGGTACCTTCCTTCAGGATGTTCTGCAACTCTTCGTCGGTAACAGTCAAACCGAGTTCTTTAGCTTCTTTCTCTACAAGCTTTGACTGTACGTAGGTGTTCCATACCATATCCTTAACCTGATTCATCTGGTCTTCGGAAAGATTGTCGGTACCCTGTTGCATCTTAATCACTTCAGTGTACTCATCGACTAATTTCTGGAAATCATTTACGTTGATTTTCTCTCCTAACACTTCACCTACCTGCTGACGCTGGTCATTCTGTGTTGACTCACATGAACGAAAAGCCTCTTCGGCGATGAAGGCAAAAAGGCCAAAACCGATAATACAAATCAGAATAACACCTTTTTGTCTGATTTTTCCTAATGCTGCCATTTTTAATAGTTTTATATTTGTTTTATTCTATTCTTTCATGAATATTAGTTAACGTTCTCATTGAGTATCTCTCAAATTGCCTACAAAAATAATAATAAATTATCAAACAAAGGAATTTTTCGTGCGAAAATACACTTACAAATTAACTTTTAGCTTGACAAGTTCTATTTTCGTCATCGTATTTTTGATAATCTTAAATTCAAATTTGTCTATTTTCACAACTTCATTGAGCTTCGGAAAACTTTCATAGTAATGAAGTATCAATCCGCCTATGGTCATGTACTCATCGCTTTCGGGGAGATCGAGGTTGAACATGCTGTTCACTTTATCAATCTCTAAACGACCTGAAAGGAGATACTCGTTGTCGCTAACTTGTTTGGATATATAGTTGCTGTTGTCGTGTTCGTCTTCGATGTCGCCGAAGATTTCTTCGACGATGTCTTCCAAACTGACAATGCCACTGGTTCCGCCAAATTCGTCGATAACGACGCCTAGGGTCTTCTTCTGCTGAAGGAATGTCTTCATCAGTTTCTGGGCTGGCATGGTCTCGGGGACAAAGGGCATGGTTCGGATATATTCCTTCCAGTCGTTGCGATGACGGAACATCTCTGAACTGTGAATATATCCTATGATATGGTCTATATCTTCGTGATAGACGATGATCTTGGAGTTTCCACTTTCGATAAAGGTTTGTTCGAGTTCTTCCAAACTACAGGTGTCTTCTACGGCATTGATCTCTGTACGGGGAATCATGCAGTCTCTAATCTTAGTATCGGTGAAGTCGAGTGCGTTCTGGAAGATCTTTACTTCGTCTTCTACATCACCGCCTTGGGAGTTGTCGATGGAACTCTGAACGAGGTAGTCTAAATCTACTTTGGAGAAGCCTTCATCGTCGCTCTTGTTGTCCATGTCGATTCCAAAAACTTTGAGTATGGCCTTGGAAAGCAATGTCGCAAACTTGGATATTGGCCACAGGAGGATATAGAAAATATAGGCTATCGGGGAAAAAATGGTAAGCAGTCGGTTGGGATTGCTCTTGAAAAATGTCTTTGGCAGGAACTCGCCGGTAAACAAGACTACGAGGGTTGAGGCTATCGTGTCGAGAACGACTTGGGTTGCTGACGAGAATGGGGCAAATAACGTTTTGTCGAAAATCTCGGCAAACAGAATTCCATATAGTACTAACACGATATTGTTGCCGACGAGCATTGTCGAAACAAAACCATTGGGATGGGAATAAAAAACAGATAATATCTTTTGGACAAAGCCGTTCTTCTCTTTATCCATCTCGGCAAGCATCCTGTTACTGGACACAAAGGCAATCTCCATTCCACTAAAGAAGGCGGACATGACCATGGTAACTAGGATGCCTATGAAATATGTTATTTCTATTTCTCCAAACATCGCTATCTAATTTCAAGGAATATTGGAACTCTTGGGCTGTGGTGTGGCTCGAGGACGTAAGGTGCCCTTTACGGAGTCGGGCTGTGAGCGCATCGTATCGGAAGGGGATTCCATCATTCCTCCCTTTACAAATGAGCCTCGAGTATTTGAGACATAATACTTCGTCATCTGTTCATCACTCCTGAAATAACTGCCTTCGAGTCGTCTGTCCGGCGTGATCAGACGGGAGTATTTATACGAATATATCTCATGGGCGTTCTCGTCCCAATATAGTTCTTCACTGGAGAAACGTATATCGTCTTTTGTCAAGATACGTACTCGTCCTCTCATCACCCATAGTTTCTGCTGATTGTAGTATATAGCACTATCGCATTGGATATAACTATATATGTGGAACTTCTGATCGAAGGCTTCCAAAAAGACGCCTTTATCAAAAGTCCATCTCGGGGGATTCTTTACTTCATTGATGTCCCATCGCTCTGTAACGATACGGTATTTGATAACGCCTGAATCTGAGATTAGGGTGTTAACGCCGTAAGATGTCATCACTGATGCTGAATCCCTCGGGAGTATTGCAGGTGCTGTGTGCTCTTTCTGTTCTTCGCAAGATGCGAAAAAAAGAACACCTAATATTATATATAATAGTATTTGCTTCATTACTCAACCTTCCACTTCATGAACCAACGCTCATTGAAGGTAAGACCTATATTAATGCGAAATGTATTTTCCTTTATCATTCCCGGTGCCCACTGACGAACCCACTGACCACTGATGTTCAAGATGGATCTGTTGTTCATGGAGTTGACGATAGGAATGCCAAATCCAAGACTTGCACTAACTTCCTTAGGGCCATTGGCTCCGTTTATCTTATAATATGGTGTGGCATAAGAAACGCCTGCACGATAGTGGACGCGACGTATGAATATGCGGTCGTATTCTCGTGGACAATATTCGCCTCCTAATGTTAACTTCTTACGAGTCAGATAATTGCCATACTGCATAGAAACGCTTGAACTGTTATCACTTGCAAATGTCGGCTGTGGTAGCTTACCCCATCTCTGAACGGTGAAATCAGCACCGACCTTCAATGAATTGTCATGGTTATAGGTAAAACCTGCACCATACATATCCGGTAAATCTAAACGAAGTCCGTTTCCACCCAACGTATCTGATACGACTACTGATGTGTTCGTATTGATGGTCGAGGTAACCAGTTCTGGGTTTCCTCCGATCTTATGCTTTGGT
>Ga0256404_1011578_pt1 | contig 11757 bp, 10 predicted proteins | sample RumenRJG_01DNA_FD_185990 | JGI IMG/M metagenome (GOLD analysis project Ga0256404, IMG submission 185990) | Bovine rumen microbial communities from Lethbridge, Alberta, Canada - RJG_01 | ecosystem: Host-associated > Mammals > Digestive system > Stomach > Rumen | place: Canada: Alberta | collected... | reverse complement strand
TTAGGATAAACCTAACTCTGTTTTTTTTTAAATCAAGGAACTTAACCAGTTACTCGAACCTTGGTCATCTTGTCTCCTTGTCTGATAGCATTTACAACATCCATGCCTTCAATGACTTGTCCGAATACAGTGTGAACTCCGTCTAAGTGTGGTTGTGGGCTGTGGGTAATAAAGAACTGGCTTCCACCGGTGTCTTTTCCTGCATGAGCCATGGATAATGCACCTGTTCCATGCTTGTGAGGGTTTCCTTCGGTTTCACATTTGATTGTGTATCCAGGACCTCCTGTTCCGTTTCCATTAGGGTCTCCCCCTTGGATTACAAAGTTAGGAATTACTCTGTGGAAGGTTAATCCGTCGTAAAATTCGCTGTTAGCTAATTTTTCGAAGTTAGCTACTGTTCCAGGTGCTTCATTAGGGAATAATTCTAAAATGATTGTTCCTTTTTCAGTTTCCATAGTCGCTTTTTTCATAATATCACATTTTTTTCTTTTGCAAATTAAGTAAAATATCTTCTTTAAGAAGATTAAATTTTTTCAATTTTACTTATTTGCTTGATATTTTATCATTTTGTTTTTTATTATATAAATTTAATTGTGGCTGTTTAATCCACTTTCACTTCGCCGGATAATATCTTTTTATAATCCTCATAATTCTTCTTCAATAATTCTGGAATATCAAGCTCATAAGGGCATCTGGTCATGCAGTCTCCGCACTCTGTGCAATCCTCAATCTTCCTCATCATCTCCTGCTTTTCTGGAGTCAGGCTTGGAGCTGACGGGAAGCGTCTGATCCACAATGACATTCTTGCGCACTGTGAGATTTCAATATCCGCTGCACATGGAGCGCAGTAGTTGCAGCCTCTGCAGAATTCTCCTTTAAGCTCTTCTCTATCCTGCTTGATTATCTCGCTAAGTTCGTCGTCCAGTTTAACATCCTCTTTCATATATGATAGGAATTCATCGAGTTCGGACTCTCTTTGAACTCCCCAGATAGGCACGACATTATCATAATGATTGACATATGCATAGGCCGCTTTTGATGACTTGAGCAGTCCTCCAGACATTGCTTTCATTGCAATGAATCCCATATTATGGTGCTTGCATTTCTCGACAATATCCAGCTCCTTTTCTCCTGTGAGGTAGTTGAATGGAAACTGCATGGTTTCATACAAGCCGCTTTCAATAGCTTCCAGGGCCAGTTCGTACTTGTGGCTTGTAAATCCTATGTGCCTTATCTTTCCTTCATCCTTCAGTTTCATGAATGCTTCATAAACCCCGCTTCCATCATCAGGCTTTGGAACAAATGAAGGATTGTGGATTTGATACAAGTCCACATAGTCTGTCTGCAGATTGGACAAGCTGGTTTCAATGTCTTTTAAAACTCCTTCTCCTGTTTCACTTTGAGTTTTGGTAGCTATTATGATGCTTTCTCTTGGATATTCTTCATTGAAACTTTTAAAAGCATAAGCTATCTTCTCTTCGCTGTCAGTATAAGCTCTTGCAGTATCAATGAAGTCGATGCCGTTTTCATAAGCCTTTCGAAGCAGATAAGCGCTTTCATCAAAGTCATCCCTTTGAATAGGCAAGGCTCCGAATCCATTTTTCTCTATTTCAAGTCCTGTTCTGCCCAGTATGATTTTCGCCATTTTTTTACCTCTTATTTTAAAAATCAGTTTTAAGATTATAAAATCGTTTATTAGATGCCAATTATTCTATATACTAATTAAATAAGATATACATATTCTCTATAAAACTGATATCTTTTTACTATTTTTCCTTAGTAATAATTTAATTTTAGATTTATTAAGTATTTTCATGATATGGAATCCTCAGAATTCGCTATGATTCCCAATTTCATTCATATGTGATTGGTTGTATGAGTATAAATTTTATACATTTTATAATTTTTTTATATTTTTCTGGACATTCTAATAATTTAAACTTTTTTAAATCATGTTTAATTTAAATTCAATACTTTATTATATGATAAAATTCAAAATATAACTGTTATTATCGATATTTTTTTATTTAATCAATATAGAGGGTTTTAATGCTGGAATAGTTAATATTTTAAATCAAATAGATAACTTCATGTATTTTCCTATTTTAATAATCGTCATGGTGCTTTCAGGTTTGTATTTTACAACACGAACAAAAGGTGTGCAGATTCGGCTGTTTCCGGAATCTGTGAGGCTGCTTCTTGAACCTTCAGGTGATGAAAATGCGGTTTCCTCCCTGCAGGCAATGCTTGTATCCACAGCTTCAAGGGTTGGAACAGGAAACATCATCGGGGTTTCAACCGCGATTTGCCTTGGAGGTCCCGGGGCATGTTTCTGGATGTGGGTCATGTGCATCATAGGTGCATCATCTGCATTTATGGAAAGTACTCTTGCACAAATCTTCAAAAGAAAGGACGAAAACGGCCATTCCTATGGAGGGCCTGCATATTATATTGAGGAAGGCATACACAAGCCTAAGATTGCAATACTTTTCTGCATCTGTCTGATTGCGACTTATGCATTCGGTTTCAATCTTTTATGCTCCTACAATTTACAGTCAACATTCATGGACTACTCATTTTACAATCCTTCCATCACTCCACTTATCATAGGCGGTTTGCTTGCACTTATAACAGGATACTGCCTTTTAGGAGGAGGCAAGAGGATAGTCAAGGTTACAAGTACAATTGTTCCGTTGATGGGTGTTTCCTATGTCATAGTGGCTTTGATTGTGATTCTGGTCAATTATGCAAATATTCCTGCAATGTTTGTCCTTATCTTCCAGGATGCTTTTGACTTCCAGTCCATAGCAGGGGGTTTTGTAGGGTCATGTCTTGTTTATGGAATTAAGAGAGGGCTCTTTTCAAACGAAGCGGGTGTAGGTTCAGCCCCTAATGCTTCAGCATCAGCCAGAGTATCACATCCTGCAAAGCAGGGTCTTGTTCAGACACTGTCAGTATATATAGATACCTTGCTTTTATGTACCGCTACAGCGCTCATGTGTCTGTCAACAGGAGTTGCAAGAGATGCAGCTGTCAGTGGAGCCCCTTATGTGCAGAATGCAATTTCGACTGTTTTCGGATGGATAGGTCCTGTTTTCATTACTGTTTCAATGGTTCTCTTTGCATTCACAACACTTTTAGGAAACATATATTATGTGGATAATGCACTGGCTTTTATGAACAAGAAGACTCCGCCATCAAAAAGATTCATGAACATATTCTACATTGTCTGTGTCATAATTGTTTTTGTAGGGGCTATTACTCCAATGGATGCTGCATGGGCTTTGGCAGATATTACAATGGGCGCAATGACATTGATAAACCTTCCGACATGTATGGCATTGGGAAGGATAGCAATTGACTGCCTCAAGGATTACGAATCTCAAAAGAGGGCTGGAAAGGATCCTGTTTTCAAGGCAGATTCCATCGGACTTGATGAATACGATCTTGACTTCTGGAAATGATGATTTCAAGTCTTTTTTAGCAAAAAGATATTTTTGAATTAATGTGTGATGTCCTTTTTAGTTGTATTGTGATTATGTGATGGTTTAATGTGTGATGTCCTTTTTAGTTGTATTGTGATTATGTGATGGTTTAGTGTGTGATGTCCTTTTTAGTTGTATTGTGATTATGAATGATGAAAATTAGCGAATTATTTCAATGCAATGTAAAAATTTTTATAAGTAAAGTAATAAAAAGTAGATAGGTTGTTGGAATTGTTCCAACTAACATTTTAGGAGATAAAATATGAGATATGTGGGTACTGTCGTACGTGGTATTAGAACACCTATTATTAAGGAAAATGATGATTTGGCCTCCATAGTTGTGGATTCTTTAATGAACGCCAAGGAAGCGGAAGGATTTGAATTCAAGGACAAGGATATTGTCGCAATCACAGAAGCGGTTGTTGGAATTTCAGAAGGAAATTATGTAACCGTGGATGATGTTGCTAAGGATGTTCAAAACAAATTCCCCTCCAGAAACATAGGAGTTGTCAATCCGATTTTAAGCAGAAACAGATTTTCAATAGTCTTGAAGGGAATAGCAAGAGGAATGGACAAGATTACTCTTCAAACATCATTCCCGGCTGATGAAGTGGGAAACGGCATTTTGGATGAAGCTATTTTGAAAGAAAGCGAATTCCACCTTGGAAGCACTATTTCCGAAGAGGAGTACAAGGAAACATTTGGATCATGGATTCATCCATTTACAGGAATCAATATGATAGACTTTTACCGTGAATTGATTGAAAGCGAGGACTGTGAAGTTGAATTCGTATTTTCAAACGATGTAAGGACAATCTTGGATTATACCAATGATGTTTTGACTTGTGATATTCACACAAGAGAGGCAACCACAAAACTCCTCGGAAGTCTCGGAGCAAATGTCTATGGACTTTACCAGGTCATGGCAGAACCTGTTGACGGATCCGGATTCAACCCTGATTATGGACTTCTCGGTTCAAACAAGGCAACTGAAGAGAAATTAAAACTCTTCCCTAAAACAGGCGACAAGCTGGTTCACGAAGTTCAAAAAAGATTGATTGATTTAACCGGCAAGCAGATCGAAGTCATGGTTTACGGCGACGGCGCATTCAAGGACCCTGTTGGAAAAATCTGGGAATTGGCAGATCCTGTAGTATCTCCTGCCCATACAGAAGGCTTAATTGGAACTCCTAATGAAATTAAATTAAAATATGTTTCTGACAATAAATTCGCTGATTTAAGAGGCGATGAATTAAAAGAAGCGATTAAAGAGGAAATCAGAAACAAGGACAAGGATTTAACCGGTCAGATGATTACCGAAGGTACCACTCCTCGTGTTTTAACCGATTTAATTGGTTCATTATGCGATTTAACCAGTGGTTCCGGAGACAAGGGAACTCCTGTGGTATTTATCCAGGGTTACTTTGACAATTTAGCTAATGACTAGTTGTCTTTTTTAGTTTTTCTTGATGATTCGGCAGTGCTGAATCATTATCCTTTTTTCTTATTTGGCTATTTGCATTTTGGCTAATGGCGGAATATCTTTTTTTCTTTTTTTTATTGCTTAAAATAAGGTTTAAATTTGATTTTATTGGAATCTATTTTAATTATTTTTTTATATAATAAACTGCATACATAATAATGTTAAATCTTTTATATGTAAAGATTTTAAGCAATCTTTTTCAAGATGTTAAATCTTTTATATGTAAAGATTTTAAGCAATCTTTTTCAAGATGTTAAATCTTCATAGCAAAGATTTTTTTTTTTATTTTATTACTTAATTTGATGCTTAACTTATAATTGTGAGGAATTTTCATGAAAACACAGGAAATTATTGATATTGAAGATAAATATTTTATTAATACATTCAACAGAGTCCCTATCGTACTTGACCATGGGGAAGGCGTTAAAGTATGGGATATTGAGGGCAATGAGTATTTGGACTTCTTGGCAGGAATAGCTGTCAACTGTCTGGGCCATAATCATCCTAAACTGGTTAAAGCTATTCAGGACCAGGCGGAAAAACTTATTCATATTTCAAGCATTTACTATAACGAACCTGCAACCATTTATGCCAAAAGACTGGTGGATGCAACAAGCTTTGACAGGATTTTCTTTGCAAACTCAGGGGCTGAAGCAAACGAGGGAGCAATCAAGCTGGCTATCAAATACAGCGGCAAGCATGAAGTCATCTTCTGCGGAGATTCATTCCACGGAAGGACCTTCCTGACATTATCTGTCACAGATCACCCAGAGTACAGCGCACCTTATGTTGAAAACCTCCCAAGAGGTTTTAAAAAGGTTGAATTCGGCAATTTGGACAGTGTAAAGGAAGCGATTACTGAAAACACTGCAGCCATTATCATTGAGCCTGTTCAGGGTGAAGGTGGAGTCAATATAGCAGATGCAGAGTTCTACAAAGGATTGAACGACTTATGCAAGGAAAAAGGAGTTTTAATCATTGTAGATGAAGTGCAGTCTGGTTTTGGAAGATGCGGCACATTATTCGCTCATGAGCTCTTCGGCATTGATGCGGATATAATGACTGTTGCTAAAGGAATCGGCGGAGGATTCCCAATGGCTGCATTTTTAGCAAAAGAGGATGTTGCTGGAGGCTTTGAACCTGGAGACCATGGTACAACATTTGCTGGAAGTCCTCTTGCAGGTGCTGCAGCCAATGCGGTATTTGATGTATTTGAAGAGGAGAATCTTGTAGAGCATTCCAGGGAAATGGGTGTTTACTTCCTTGAAAAATTATCAGCTCTCAAGGAAAAATATGATTTCATTAATGATGTAAGGGGCAGCGGACTCCTTGTTGGTATCGAACTTGACTTTGAAGGTGGAGACATAGTCGGCAAGATGCTTGAAGAAGGATTCTTGATCAACTGCACCGCAGGCAATGTATTAAGGTTCGCACCTCCTCTCATTGTTAAAGAAGAAGAGATAGACGCACTTGTGGAAGCTCTTGATAAAGTATTCCAATCTCTTTAAATGATTCAATCTTGTAAAAAAAGTTATTTGGAGCATTATGCTCCTATTTTCTTATTTTTAAATAATTTTTAAATTTATCTTTTTTAGGAAATTATTATTCTTTTTTTATTTTCATCTATTATTTTTCAATAAGATTTGCTAATTTTCACTCTTTGCTTAAAAATCATAATTTCCTTTTTCAAGCAGGCTTTTGCAAACTCGGGTAAGCTTGTCCTCATCTGCAAGTGATATGAGCTCTTCTTTAGAGAACCAGCCATAATCTCTATGTTCCCTGCTCAATTGGATTTCTCCATCTTCCAGAACAGAGTGCATTCCCACATTGACTGATTTGATGACTTCATGGTTCTTGCAAGCAGTGAAATTGTCCTCCACAGCTTCAAAGAATCCTAAAATCTTTATATCAAGGCCGGTTTCCTCTTTAACTTCCCTTCTAAGACCTTCATCAAAGAATTCTCCTTTTTTGATCTTGCCTCCAGGCAGTTCCCATCTGCCATTGTCGTGGCTTGACTTGCTCGGTCTTTGAAGAAGAAGCAGTTTGTCATCTTTTTTAGCTATTGCTCTTAATACGAGTCCAAATCCTATTTTTTGTTCTTCTTTCATGCTATGGCCTCCTGAATTGTTTATTATTTTATAAATTTGCTATTTTTAATAATTTTTTCAAATTTTAGAACATTTTTTCTAATTTACTTCCATTCTTTTGAATTAAATACACTTCTTAAATTTCAAAATCCTTCTTTTCCAAGGCTTTTCTAAGTGAAGGAGTAAGCAGGCCCTTTTCATAAAACTCTTTGATTTCTTCTTTTCCAATCCATTTGAAATCGGTATGCTCATCGCTTATTTTAACTTCAAAATCATCGCAGTCCACATAAATTATGACCTGTACGGTTCTTTTGTGGGGATAATCGACTTGAACGGCATCATAAAAGTCTCCTAGTTCTACATCTAGGCAGGTTTCTTCTTTAAATTCTCTTATGAGTGTTTCGTCGAAATATTCATCCTTTTCACACTTTCCTCCAGGCAGTTCCCATTGTTCAGGGTTGTGGCGTGATTTTGGATGCCTCTTGACGACCAGTATTTTATCATCCTTTTTAGCTATTCCCCTCATAGTCTGGCCATATGGCTTTCTATCATTCATTTTTTCACCTCCATGCTGGAATGGTTTTTAGAAAATTTAATTCCTTTTAATTAATGTTTATGTTTGATTCTAATTAAATTATTGCTTGAAGCGGTTTGAGAAATGAGGTCTTTTGAGATTGGTGGATGGATATCAAACTTTATTTTTGGCATTGGTGGATGGATATCAAACTTTATATTGAATTATTAACATATCATAATCTAAGTTAATTTAATAAACAGAAATGTATTATCTCTGGAGACTAATTATGCATTTGAATATTGACTCAAACTTATGCAATGGCTGCGGATTGTGTGTTTCCGTATGTATTCGTGAAAACTTAAAAGTAGATGAAATAGCTGTTGAGCTTGACAGCGGACTATGTTTTGATTGTGGTCACTGCATGGCGGTATGTACAAAAGGAGCAATCACTCTTAAAAAATATGAAGACCGACAGGACGAGATTGAAGAATACAGGCAAAGGGATGTCCCGATAAGTTATGATGACATGCTGCAATTTTACAAACAAAGAAGGAGCATGCGCTGGTTCAAGGATAAGAAAATAGACAGGGAAACTTTCGACAAGCTATTTGAATCAGTTTACAATAGTCCAACTGCTGAGAATGCTCAGGATGTGGAATTTATTGTAATAAACGATGAAAAGAGATTAAACGACTTCATGCACCTTGTTTATGACATCATAAAGGTTAGAGAAGATGAGTTCTTCCGTATAGAAAGACTTAGGGACTATCTTGAAAATCCAGAAGACTTCGAGTTCCATCCTCTTCTCTGGGGAGGCAGCCAGCTTGTTCTGGGCTTTGCAAAACAGCCTATCAATGCAGTAATAGCTACTACTCGTCTGGAGCTTATGGCATACACAATGGGCCTTGGAGGATTCTATTCACTCTGGATGCTGATGGCTGATGAGATTGATCATGAAAAGCTGATGGAATTCTTCCCTGAGGTTGATAAGGAGAAGCATATGGCTTCCACATTCATTATAGGATATCCTAAGAAGGTTTATAGAAGAACAATACCTCGAGACAAGGTAAAAATTACCTATATTTAATTTTAACTAATTGAAGAAATTCTCCATCTATCCTTTTCACTTATTTTTCTCTTTATTTAATGAATCAGAGGAATTTTTTCTTCCAATTATTCTATTTTATTTCTTTTGCTGTTTTTTAATATTTTTTAATTCATTTATGGTTTAAAGATGTGAAGACCAATGTCTGATGAAAAATTTTTAGCTTTATTTTCAAAAATTTTATATATGTTCAGTATAAACTAAAATTATTTATGATTTTTAAAGAGCTTCCTGAATAATTTCCGAGGTGAGGAAATGGAGCTCAGATTAGCTAAAAAAGAAGACTTTGAAGATGTTAAAGCAATCTATGATGACATTATGGATAATAGCTTTGGCAGTGATGTTGGTCCAAGCTGGGTAAAAGGTGTTTATCCATCAGATGAATATCTAAGGGAAAAAATAGAACTGAACCATTTATGCGTGGTGGAATATGAAAATCGGATTGTGGCATCCCTTGTTTTTGATAATCTTGTATCCAAAGGCTATGAAAAGGTAAGTTGGAAGATAGATGCAAGTGAAGATGAAGTATGCATAATCCATGCCTTTGCCACATCAACTACTTGTCAAGGCAGGGGAGTTTCAAAATTCATGCTGAATGAAGCCATTAAGCATGCTTTAAAAACGGATTTGAAGGTTATTCGCTTGAATGTCATCTCTCATAACGTACCTGCAAAAAAATTCTTTGAAAAAGAGGGTTTTGATTATATTGATACTGTTGATCTTGAATATGGTGAATTAGGCACTTTGGAATTCTGTATGTATGAATATGAACTTTAATCATATAATCTATCAGGAATATGGGCTTTAATCATTGAATGAGTATGGATTTTAATTGAAAAATCCATAATATTTTTTTAATCAGCAGGTTTTTCAATCAATTTATTTGGGAATTTTTCATTTATACTTGAAAAGTAATAATTAAATTTAATCTCTTATTTTTTTATAATATTATCTAAAAAGTTTTTATTTTTAATTTAGAAATTTTAAATACTAAATATAATTTAATGAACTATTTTTTAAAGCTTAAATTAATAACTAATCATTTTGAGAAGAATAATGCTGAGAATTAAATCGATAATATTAAATATCAATTTTAACAAAAAGTATTTTAAGTTTTTATCTAAAATTAAACGTGTATTTTTTAATTCTTAAATTAATTATTGCAGATTTTAATTTTTTCAATCTAACTTATTTTTATTAAAATTAATTTTTAAATGTATTTTTAAAAACAAACCCTAAATACAAATGAAAATTAAAAAATGAAGGCAAAAACTTAAGTTTTTCCTTAATGGGTTATAAAATGGGTAAGAAAAAAGAATCTCATGATCGTAAGATAAGGCCGTGGATGGAGTACAAGCTCCATATTGTGGTCTTCGTCTTGGTTATTATTGCTGAATTTATAGGTGTTAAGAAACTCAATATTACAGGAACTGTCAGTATTGTGCTGATGCCTTTGCTTTATGCAATGATCATGGGTCTGGCTCTGTTTTTAGCAAAACCTGTCAAATTCATTCAAAATCATGAATCAAAAGTCGCTGAGGGGCTCATGATTTTATTCATGGTGCCGATTATAGTCAAGCTCGCACTTTCAAGCGGACAGGTTTTTGAAAGTCTGTCATTCGCACCTGCGCTTATTCTACAACAGATAGGTAATCTGGGAACAATCTTCTTTGCAATGCCTGTCGCACTTCTTTTAGGTTTCAAAAGGGAATCAATTGGTATGACAAGTTCCATTTGCCGTGAGCCTAATATAGGAATCATCCTGGACAAATACGGAATCCGCTCTCCTGAAACCAGAGGGGTTCTGACAGTATATGTAATGGGTACCATCATAGGAACAGTATTCATAAGCCTTGTGGCAAGCCTGTCCACATCCCTTCCGCTTCATCCATATGCTCTTGCAATGGCAAGCGGTATCGGAAGCGCAAGTATGAATGCAGCGGCTATTGCGCCATTGCTAAATATTTTCCCTTCAATGTCACATGAAATCCTGGCATTTTCAGGATTGTCAAATCTTTTAAGTTTCTGTTTCGGAATCTATCTGACAATACTGGTGGGCCTTCCACTTACTGAGAAATTGTATAACTGGCTGGAGCCTAAGATGGGCAGAACCACTTCAGCCACAATCGATCCGGAAAGCTATGAAGAGGAAACCGGAATGAAAAACCACCAGCTGGATAAAGAGCTCAACAAGCTCAGCCTTAAAAGGCTTATAGACTGGGTCATGCTTCTTTTAATATTCTCAATCATGGTCACCGTTGGAAACTATATCTCAACCGGAGAATCATGGCAGGTCACATTTATTGGAATGTTGATATTGTCAGTCATTTCATATGTCAGCTACTTGTTTGAAAGACTGCTGCCAAGACATATCTCTTCCATTGTCTGGGCAAGCGCAATAGGAATTATCCTGTCACTTCCTTTCCTTCCAACCGCAGGATACATACTTCCATTTGTAAATGCCGTTGATTTAAGTGCTATTGTAACTGTTTATCTCGCTTATGTGGGTATTTCCATTGGAAGAGACTGGGATCAATTCAAAAAGCTCGGCTGGAGAGGAGCTATTGTAACCTGTTTTGTTATTTTAGGAACCTATCTCTGTTCCGCTACAATCGCCCATATAGTATTATTATTCACTGGAGCGATATAATCCCCCTATTTTTCTTTTCACTTTAATCTCAGAGAATCCCATAAAATTCAAATAACAGTTTATCTAACTCAATCAAACTTGTTGGCACTTCTAGTTCCTTAATTAATTTTATATACATTCAACAATAAAATATACAATGTATAAATCTTTTTTTAAGATTATCAAAATACTTTATGATTATTTACCCCCTGGAGGAATAAAATGGATTTAAATATTAAAATAAACGACAAGGGCCATTTAGATATTGGCGGTGCCGATGCATGTGATATTGTGGCTGAATACGGCACTCCAATTTATGTAATCGATGAAAACAGAATAAGAGACAATTATAATCGTTTTTATAATGCTTTTACCAAATATTATCCTGATTTTAAAGTATTCTATGCATGCAAGGCAAATACAAATATTGCAGTGCTTAAAATCCTTGAAG
>Ga0256404_1011577_pt1 | contig 11757 bp, 8 predicted proteins | sample RumenRJG_01DNA_FD_185990 | JGI IMG/M metagenome (GOLD analysis project Ga0256404, IMG submission 185990) | Bovine rumen microbial communities from Lethbridge, Alberta, Canada - RJG_01 | ecosystem: Host-associated > Mammals > Digestive system > Stomach > Rumen | place: Canada: Alberta | collected... | reverse complement strand
TTCGTAAGCCATGATCTGATAGGCGGACTGGACATATCCCCGTTCGGGACGGTTGCACTTCCAGCTGAATCTTGGCGCGGTGGTCTCAACGCCAGCTGGATTAGCCTCGAATTCGCAAGTCAGTCCAAATAATGAGAAAGAGGTGGCTGCGATTGCCTGGGAAGAAAAGAAAATTGCTGTGATTATCAGGCAGATGTGTTTCATGTGGCGGTCGGTTATTATCTCCTTCCTTTTGATTTCACCGTGGTCGGGGCGAGTCGGGTCATCAGCACTCCGTGGGAAGGAATCGTTGCGATGACATTGCGGTCGGTTTTCCCGATGTCCTTATGCTCCCAGAGGTCGCGGACATCGTACAGGCCTCCCTCAAGCTCTGGAATATCCATCATGTTGTAATTGAGGTTCCACTCTTTCTCCGACCTGTTGAAGAAGCACACAGCCCATTCGTCACCTGATAGTTTCTTGACCCATATCTGCTTGTCTCCCATCTCTACGGAGACGTGGGCCTGAACGCCCAGCGAATCCTGGTCAACTGCTATGGCCTCTTTATTCGTGAGAATTGAATGAATCTCATCAGGCATCGACCGGAGGTCGTTGCCTGACATCAGAGGGGCGGCCAGCATGCACCACATAGCGAAATGAGCCACGTTCTCATCGTAAGTGAGATCCCCATTGCCGACTTCCAGCATGTCAGGATCGTTCCAGTGCCCCGGGCCGGCGAAAGGATAGAGATCTCTGTTGAGGTCGATTATGTCCAATACTCCTAGCCGGCCATCTTTCTTGTCGCCCTTGATCCAGAATTCTCCTATGTCTCCTGTAGTCCTCCAGAGGTGACCTATTCCTTCTGCCCATTCCCAAGGCTTTGTCGATCCCCATTCGCAAATGCTGAACACGATCGGCCTGCCGGCTGCCTTCAGAGCCTCGCGCATAGTGTGATAGGCATTCCATGAATTCGCCCTGTTCTTGTAGCAGAAATCGTATTTAAGATAGTCAACCCCGCTCCGGGCATAGAAAAGCGCATCCTGGAACTCGTGTCCCTGGCTTCCGGGACGTCCTGCGCAGGTCTTGTCTCCGACGCAGGAGTAAATGCCGAATTTCAAGCCTTTAGAGTGGATATAATCGGCGACATGCTTGATTCCGTGGGGAAATCTTTCAGGGTCGCAGACAATCCATCCGTCAGCATCCCTGTCAACTTGCCAGCAATCATCCACAACGATATATTCATAGCCAACGTCTTTCATTCCAGAAGAGACCATGGCATCTGCCATGCCCATGAGCATTTCCTCGCTGACATTGCAGTGGAAGCAGTTCCAGCTATTCCAGCCCATTGGCGGAGTAAGTGCTTGATTGAGAAATTCCTCTTGCGTTAGCGGGGTGGCTTTTTCTGCCTTCTGAGCTAATGCGGGCAGCATCATTAGAACGGCTGTCAAGATGCATAAAATTCGTTTCATGATGTTATTATATTTTAATGGTTGAACTGTGAGTCTTATTGTTCTTTTTTCAGCGCCACCAGCCAGTAGGTACCGCAAGACTTGTGAGGCATTGAGGAAACATATTCCTCGATGCCTTTTACTTTTCTGAAGCGGTTGGAGTCTGTGATTAAGTATTCAGCCGTGATTTTTCCCTCGCCGAGGTCTTTCTGGAAGCCTTCCAGGTCTTTTCCGTAATCCTTGACCGTGCGGCCTAGATACACGTCCATGTTCTCTGCGCTTCGTATGTTCACGGCAACGACTTCTGCCCCATCAGGAATCATTATCGCAAAATTGCCGAATCCAGCATAATCGTTTATTTTCGGCATCAGGAATGACACCGTGAAGGCGAAAAGCAGGATTGTCACCCCTTGTGCGATAACCGGCTTTTCCCAGTCGCTGCGGAAGGTAAGGATTAATGAATATATCGACCCTGCCGCCAGAATAATCAGCCCGATCACGATGAGAGGGGAGGTGGCGAATGGATATGAAGATGTCATATTCTTGACTATATAATTTTCTTTGAATATGGTTAATGCCAGCGCCCCAGCTATGCCGACTATGGCTAACAGAACCATCGGAACGGCCAGGCTCCATTTCATCCAGCTGCGCCAGCCGAAGCGATCTTTGATGAATATGAACAAGTATGCCATCAGAGGATATATCGGAAGCATGTAGATGGCCAGTTTTCCACTGAATGCCGTCAGCATCACGAAAGTCGCGACTATTCCGGTCAGGAAGAATGTCTCCAGCTCGCTACGGCTCTTTTCTTTGTTGGATAAGGATGCGATCAAGGCTCCTGCGAGCAGCAGGCACCATGGGGCGATGCTGTACCATATTGTTATGAAATAGTAATATATCGGAGCTTTGTGATGGAACGAGTTCACCGCCCGCCCGAATGTCTGGTGGAACAGCAGGTCGCTCAGGTAGGATTTTCCACCGTCGGCGTAAACCCCTGCGAACCACAGCAGACACAGCCCTGCGATTATTCCCCAGGTCTTCCAGCCTAGATATTTCCCAATCGTGCGACCTTTGCGGACAATCAGCAGAAAGCATATTATCGTAATTGGCGGCATCAGCAAGCCTACTGGACCTTTAGTGAAAACAGCCAGGAAAATCCATATCGGCAGCAGTAAGCTCTGTTTCTTGAATGAACCGATTCCGGAATGCATCATCCAGAACGATCGTAGCGCCAGTATTATGAACAGGCACATCAGCATGTCCATGCGTACGAAAATAGAACAGCCCAGGAACAGGAAACAGGTGAGCAGCATGAGTGCGGCGCCGGCTCGCTCCATAGGCTTCTGCAGGAGGCCGGCAGATTTGCGTAGCCAGTCATCTGCTGCCCAGATGATCAGGTAGGCAGGAATCAGCGAGAACAATGCAAGAAACGGCATGCAGCTGTTTCCGAACAGGATCCTGCCCAGCATGACAATCCAGAGGTAAAGCGGCGGCTTGTCGGCGTAGGGCGCTCCGTGGTTCGTGAAAGCGAAGAACTGGCCATTATCAATGGCTTCGTCCGCTATGCTTAGGTATTTGAGCTCGTTGTCCGGCGAGAAATCTCGCAGGAACATTACAGGCAGCAGGCACAGAGTGGCCAGAATGAATACGGCACCTAGAGGATTGTCGTGAAGGAATCTTTTCATGCATCAAATTTAGCATCTTTTGAGTCCTTTCCCAAGATTTTCATGAATATATAAAAATCAAAGCCCGCTTCGCAGCGGGCTTTAATGGTTAGTTAGTAGTGTATTTACCTTTTCTTATGAAAGAAGGTTGATTGTAGTTAGAGTGTTAAATCATTTCAATTGCAAATGTAACGAAAAAATCGTTTCAAGCAAGGATTTTCTCGAAAAAAATTTAAACGTTTTATCTTAGAAGGCTCTTTTTGAATTGATTATTAATGCTTTTCAGAAGTTCAGGCCTTCTCTCTTTTGTCCGTTGCAAAGCCTGTTCCTCCTGCCAGTCTCTGATAAGTTTCGGATTGCCGCTCAGAAGCACTTCTGGGACTTTCCAGCCTTTGTAATCTGCGGGTCTCGTGTAGACCGGAGGGGATAGCAGGCCATCTTGAAAACTGTCGCTCAGGGCAGACGTCTCATCCGTAAGCGCTCCTGGAAGCAGCCTGACGATGGAATCGGCTAACAGAGCAGCAGGAATTTCACCTCCGCTGACCACGTAATCCCCGACGGAGATTTCCCGCGTTATGAGGTGTTCCCTTATCCTTTCGTCTATTCCTTTGTAATGGCCGCAAAGAAGCATTATGTTATTAAGAAGAGACAACTCGTTAGAAATGCCCTGATTAAGAAGTTCCCCGTCTGGCGACAGATAGATTATCTCGTCGTAATCTCGTTCCGACCTCAACTCATTTATCATCCTCTCCACTGGTTCAACCATCATCACCATGCCGGCATCTCCGCCATAGGAATAGTCGTCCACCGTCGCCCGAGAGCCGATTCCATATTTCCTGATATTGTGGACGTGGATTTCGACCAAGCCTTTCTTGATGGCTCGTCCCACTATCGAATATTTCAAAGGGCTTTCCAGTAGTTCTGGAACGACCGAAAGAATATCAATCCTCATATTTTATATTCATTTTCGCAAAATTAGAGAATTTAACTGAAAATTAAGTATATTTGTAAGTTGCAAATTGAATCGCAGCTTTTTAGAAACTCAAAAAACATTGCCTTATGAGTGAGGAAATAATCCCTGGTGCAGAAAATACTCCAGATGTGGGAAAAAATGAAGAGGTTGAAAAGGATCAATCAACATTGAATGATGTAGTTGAGAACATCAATGAATCCGTCGTTCCTGATGCTGAAGAGGAGACTCCTCAAGAGCAGACTGTAGATCTGGGAAGCCTGACTCTGGCGGAACTGTCGGAGCGTTTCGACAAACTCTCCCAAGCCGAGGACAGAATGAAGAGAAATAAGGAAGCAGAGGCCATTAAATCAGCTTTCTATCGTCGTCTGTCGAAGGAAAAAGCCGATGCCGGCCTTGGCTCGAAAGTAGATGAGCCATCTTCAAGGGAAGATGTCATAGAGGAAGTCGGCCCACAGACGCAAGAGGAGAAAGAAAATCCGTTTGCGGCCATCGAAACTGCTTTCAAGGGCGTTTATGCTAATTATAAGAAGGAGCGTGCTGAATACAACCGCCAGCAAGACGAGCAGAGAGAGCAGAATTACGAGAAGAAGATGGCTGTCATCGAGGAGCTGAAGGCTCTTGTAGAGAAGCAGGAGGATGTGAATACGACATTCCCGGCGTTCCGCGAACTGCAGAACAAATGGCGGGAGATTGGTCCGGTGCCAGCTTCCAAGTACATAGACTTGAACAACAATTACCAGTTCTACGTAGAGAAATTCTACGATATGGTAAAGATAAACAGGGATCTACGAGACCTGGATTTTAAGAAAAATCTTGAGGCGAAGACTCGTTTCTGCGAGCAGGCCGAGAAACTGGCGGAGGACGAGAATGTAGTCGAGGCATTCCATGAACTTCAGAAACTGCACGAACAGTGGAAAGAATTCGGCCCTGTGGCTAAGGAATTCCGCGAATCTATCTGGGATCGTTTCAAAGCTGCTACTTCTATCATAAATAAGAAATATCAGGCTTATTTTGAGGGGCAGAAAGAAAAGCAAGTTGAGAATCTGGCTCAGAAAACTCAGCTCTGCGAACTGGTAGAGGCTATAGCTGATAAAGAGGATATTAAATCCTCCAGCGAATGGAACTCTCTGACTACGCAGATAGAAGATATTCAGAAACAATGGAGAACCATTGGCTTCGCCACGAAGAAAGAGAATCAGAAAATTTACGATCGTTTCCGCGCTGCTTGCGATAAGTTCTTCAATAGGAAGAGAGAGTATTATATGCAGTTCAAGGCCGATATGACCGAGAACGTGAATAAGAAGCTTGCTCTCATCGAGCAGGCAGAGGCATTGAAGGACAACAAGGACTGGAAGAAAACCACTCAGGACTTCATCAATCTGCAAAAGCAGTGGAAAGAAATCGGTACCGTGCCTCGCAAAAAGTCTGAGCAGCTTTGGAAGAGATTCCGCGCAGCTTGCGATGCCTTCTTCAATGAGAGAGATAAGAATGTAAGCCCGGAAAACGATTACTACGGTAATCTCAAGGCTAAGAAAGCCATCATTGAAGAAATCAATGCTTACGAGCCTAACGAAGATGCAGACGTAAATGTTCAGGCTGCGAAAGATTTCTCTGATCGCTGGCAGTCTGTCGGTTACGTGCCTTTCAAGGAAAAAGATAGCATTCAGAAAGCGTTTGCTGACGCTATGCAGGCTAAGTTCCCAGGTTTTCAGGCAAGGCCGTCACGCGGAGGCGGGCGTGGGGATTACCGAAGGCCTATGTCCGAGAAAGAGCGTCTTGTGCAGCAATATAATAAGCTGCAGCAGGATATCGTCACATTCGAGAATAACATTGGTTTCTTCTCCGAGTCAAAGAACTCGGCCCCGCTGATTAAACAGATGCAGGATAAGATTGAAGCATCCAAAGCTGAGTTGAGTGAGCTTGAGGCTAAGATTAGGAAAGTGGAAGAGAGCGAAGATCAGAATCAGTAATGGATAAGAATTCTATTATCGGAATAATCCTCATGGGGTTGGTCCTCTTCGGGTTCACCTTCTATGAGAACAAGCAATATCAGAAAAGAGCGGCTTATCAGGCCCAGCTGGATTCGATAGCCTACGTTGAACAATTGAAGGCTGACTCGATTGCTGCTGCGAATGCGGCAGTCATTGATTCAGCCAAGACAGGCTCACCTGTTATGGACACCGTCGTTCGCCAGCGCATATTCAAGGATTCGCTTCTGGATGCTTCTCATCAGGCAGAAGGCTCCTTGTACACGTTGCAGAATGACAAGATGGAAATCGCCTTTACCACGAAAGGCGGTCAGCCGTATTCAGTAAGACTTAAAGATTACAGGAATTACGACAGCACTGACCTGTACATATTCAAGCCTGGAGAAAGCCATTTAGGCATTCAGGTCTACGCTGGCGAGAATATCAATACATCTGACTTCAATTTCGCCCTTGCCGAGCAGACGGACACTTCCATTGCGATGAGGCTGATGTTTGAGGGCGGAGCTTACATTGAGCAGAGGTATTCTATAAGCCAAGGCTCCTATGTGGTTAACGACAGGCTTTCATTCATAGGGATGGACAAGGTCATTCCAAGAAATGTCACTAACATAGACATTGATTATTTCATGACCTTGCCACGAATGGAGAAAGGCTATAAGAATGAAGTCCAATACTCGAAGCTTGACTATTATTTCAATGGCGAAAAGAAGCCGGAGGAGATGGGCAAAGGCAGGAATGCCGAAAAGAGGGTGGACAACAGAATCGGCTGGTTTGCTTTCCAGCAGCAGTTTTTCTCTGCAATCATGAGGGCCCCGGAGGAATTCTCTTCTGCAGATTTCGACATCAATTTCTTCCCTGAGGATGACGCTGATCGAAATCTGATGACTTGCGATGCCAGGCTGAGGGCTGATTTCATTCCCGGGAACAGCGAGACGGTCATTCCGTTCGAGTTCTATTTTGGGCCTAACCATTTCAGGACTCTGAAATCGTATGACCAAAAGTATGAAAAGATAATACCTCTGGGCGGCTGGCTGGTAGGCTGGTTCACGAAATACGTGATTATCCCGCTGTTCGATTTCCTGCATAAGTTCATTAGCAACTTCGGGCTCATCATTCTGCTCATGACCATATTCATAAAGATCGTGGTCCTTCCTTTTGCTTTCAAGTCGTATTCCTCTTCTGCCAAGATGGAAGCCATCAAGCCGGAGATTGACAAACTGAATGAGAAATATCCTAAGCAGGAAGATGCCATGAAGAAGCAGCAGGCTCAGATGGATCTGTACAAACGGGCCGGAATAAGCCCGATGGGCGGCTGCCTCCCTATGCTGTTGCAGTTCCCAATCCTGTGGGCCATGTTCAGGTTCTTCCCAGCTTCCATCGAGCTTCGACAGCAGAGTTTCCTATGGGCAGATGACCTTAGCGCATACGATTCCATCTTGGATTTCGGAACAAGGATACCATTGTTGGGAGACCATCTGTCGCTGTTCGCATTGCTGATGGCAGTCTCCATGTTCTTTTATTCGAAGATAACGACGAAGAGTCAGCCTGGAGGCAATGATCCGAATATGGCGGCGATGAAGTTCATGAGCGTGTGGATGATGCCGATCATGATGTTCTTCATTTGCAACAGCCTGTCGGCTGGCCTTAGCTATTATTACCTGATTTCTAATTTGATTACCATGCTTGAAACTTGGGTTATCAAGAAGTGGTTCGTGCATCCTGAGGAAATCAGGGCGAAGCTGGCTGCTACTGAAGGGAAGGCCAGGCCAAAGAGCAAATGGCAGCAGAGGCTGGAGGAGGCTCAGAAGATGCAGCGCAAGATGCTGGAGGAGCAAGAGAAAAAGCGAGGGCGCAGATAAAGAATATGATAGAAGAAAATTTAAAGAATATCCTTTCGGAGCTGCCATCAGGAGTAAAACTGGTGGCAGTCTCTAAATTTCATCCTTTCGAGGCCATCCTTATGGCGTATCAGGCTGGGCAGAAAGTCTTTGGAGAGAATCGTCCGCAGGAGTTCTACAGGAAGGTCCTTCAGCTGCCACAGGACATAGAGTGGCATTTCATCGGACATCTTCAGACCAACAAGCTTAAGCTCGTCCTGCCATATGCTTCTCTGGTCGAATCCATAGATTCTTTCGAGCTTCTGGATGCCGTTCAGCGCTGGGGCGTGGCTCATGACAAGGTGATTGATGCCCTTCTGGAATTGCACCTTGGTGCTGAGGCGACTAAAGGCGGTTTCACTGAGACTGAGATAGAGCAGGTGCTTTCTAATACATACTCTCACGTGCGTTTCCATGGCCTGATGGGCATGGCGACCAACACCGATGACGAGTCTGTCATTCGAGCCGATTTCAAACGCATTCAGGATTTTAAGTTGCAACTGAATGCCGAGCATCCAGAGCTTTCAGATTTCACTGAGCTCTCCATCGGCATGTCTCACGACTGGAAGATTGCCCTGGAGTACGGCGCCACCATCGTCCGCATCGGCACAGCCATCTTCGGCCCGCGGCAGTACTAAATCCTATCGCAGACTATCAGGTAGTTTCCGGCGGCGTGCTGCAATTCTATCCGGGCGCCGAAGATCATGGCATCGTCTCCTGAAGCGACGCCGAGGCGGGTGCGGAGTTCGTCGCTGGAAAGCGGGATGTTCTTGGCGGAAACCTCACTGCGAGGATATTTCTTGCCGACGGTCTTGGCAGAGGCTTTGTCGAAATGGAGCAGCTCTTTTACCATGAATATTTTGCCGAAGGGTTCGAGGGCTTTTGATTTCTCGGATATCTCGGAATCGTTCAAAGGACATGGAAAAGTGCATAAATTCGTGAATTTTCCAAGTTTGACAAGTCCGAGCCGATTGCAGAAAGCGTTCACGGCACCAGCCTTAGTTAGCGATTTCCCAGGCTCGAAAATCACTCTCATATAGGTTGAGTCTGGCAGCGTAGCCTTCGACTTGGAAATCTCTTCCTGGCTGAAATTCAACATGTTGCCATCCTCTGCGCAAACGTATTCCATCTCGCCATTCCACTCTCTGTCCATCCATATCAGCAGTTCCTTGCACTCTCCGCCATTTGACACGACATGAATCTCCCTGATCCAATTGCCGTTCCAGCCTGTATTGAAGGTCTTTTCCGAATATTCCTCATAGCAATGGTTCAAACGCTCGGTGGTCAGGCTGATGTCAGCCATGGGGGAGAGCTTCAAAAGAATGTTCCTCGAATATGAGAACAAGGCTGGCAGCAGTTTCAGCACGTCCGGCTGGCAGTCCTCTATCATATAAAATTTGTTGCCGTTAGAACCTCGCCTGGACGGGTCTAAGAATATGATGTCTGGATGCATAGTCTCGGATTGCTCCAAGCCCAAGTTGCCGGTGTCATAATGACTTGAGCGAAGAATGTCGGGTAGAGACTTGGCGGTGAGTTCGGTGCAGGATATTCGTATATTCTCGATGCCTAGGACATTGAAGTTGTGCCTAGCCGCCTCTGCCAGGACTGGATTCATGTCATTGTACAGCACCTCGCCAGCAACTTTCGAGAAGGCTGCCGCATCTATCCCCAGCCCGCCGGTGAGGTCGGCTAGAACGGACTCCCCGCCAGGCAAGGTAGTATATTCACGGATAATCTTCTCCACCAGCTTGGCCTTGTAAGTGGCTGTTGCAGAAGAACTGCACTGCTCTGCACACAGCGCCGTCGGGTAGATTAGGTCCGTCCGTTCCCACCAATCCGGCACCTTCTTCCGTAGTTTTTTCCTCGCCTCGATTGTGTTTACTGCCACATCCTTGCTGGAAAGTTTCCCAAGCTTGATGCCCTCTGGCGCAGGCCATTTCTTCATGGACAGCATCAGCGACGCAGTGTCCGAATCAGCATGTTCTATTATGAATTTCTCGAAATCCGTCATACTCACAAATTTAGGTATTATTGTTAGAAACAGCTGTCTTCTTTTGACAAAATATTTCCCATCGTCATGAAATAAAACAGCCGATAATTGAGTATCTTTATAAGCTAAAATTTTAAGAATATGGCACAGGATTACATCGAAGCTGCAAACAGGTGGCTTACAGGAGATTTCGACCCGGAAACCAAAGGCAAGATCATAGAACTAAGAAATAACGATCCTGCTGGTTTCGAGGACGCTTTTTATAAAAATCTTGAATTCGGAACAGGAGGACTGCGCGGGCTGATGGGCGTAGGCACCAACAGGATGAATAAATATACCGTCGGCATGGCGACTCAAGGTCTTGCGAACTATATTTTGAAGAAATGCGTAGGCGACGACCTTAGAGTGTGCATTTCCTACGACAGCAGAAACAATTCCAAGGAATTCGCCAAGATTGCCTCGGACGTTTTCAGCGCGAACGGACTGCACGTCTTCATATTCGACAACATTCGCCCTACGCCAGAGCTCAGCTATTCCATCCGCAAGATGGGGGCTGTCGCAGGAGTGATGGTGACGGCCTCTCACAATCCAAAGGAGTATAACGGATACAAGGTCTATTGGTCGGACGGAGCGCAGATCGTGCCGCCTGTCGATGGGGAAATCATCGATGAAGTCTCAAAGGTGAACGACCCGTCGCTGGTGAAGTTTGAGAGGGGAGAGCATTGCGGCGAGGTTGAGCTGATGGGTAAAGAAATGGATGAGGCGTATCTTCATGACATTCTCTCGCTCACCCTCAGTCCGGAGTCTCGAGCGCGTCATTCGGACATCAAAATCGTTTATACGCCGCTTCATGGCACTGGGGTTCGCATAGTTCCTGAGTGCCTGAAGAGGCTCGGATTCACTAATGTCTACCATGTTTACGATCAGGACATCAGCGATGGCAATTTTCCTACCGTCGTGTCTCCGAATCCGGAGGAGCCGGCGGCAATGAAGATGGCCTTGGATGTTGCCGAGGAGAAGAAAGCGGACATAGTCATGGCTACGGACCCGGATGCTGACCGCCTGGGCATAGCGGTTCGCGACAACGATGGCAACATGGTGCAGTTCAATGGCAATCAGACTGCTTCGATGCTGACATATTATATTCTGACCCGCTGGAAGGAGCTTGGCAAGCTGGATTCAACTAAATATATTGTCAAGACGATTGTCACGACCCAGCTCATTGCCGAGATCGCTGAAAGCTTCGGAGTCAGGTGTTACGATGTATTGACCGGCTTCAAATGGATAGAGGAAATCGTGCACAAAAACGAGGGCAAAGGATATTTCATCTGCGGAGGCGAGGAAAGCTATGGTTTCAACGTGGGAGAGTTCGTTCGCGATAAGGATGCTCCTGTGGCTTGCTCGATGGTTGCGGATTGCGCCGCATGGGCTGCAGACCAGGGGCTGACACTGTATCAGCTGATGCAGAAGATTTACAAGGAATATGGCTATCGCAAGGAGTCGATGGTCTACATCGTTCGTAAGGGGAAGTCCGGGGCTGAGGAGATAGCTGGCATGATGGACGACATGAGACAGAATCCTCCGAAGGAGATTGCTGGAATCAGGGTTTCCAAAGTCATTGATTATGAATGTCCCGACAAGACCGGCCTGCCTAAGTCCAACGTGCTTCAGTTCTTCAATGCGGAAGGGGATGTCGTGACCGTCCGCCCATCAGGCACAGAGCCGAAAATCAAATTCTATTTCGGTGCCAAAGGGGACTCCGCCGACGCAAAGCTCAAGCAGCTAGCCGACCAGTTCGTGAAATAAAAAAAGCCGGTCATTCGACCGGCCTTTTTTAT
>Ga0256404_1011576_pt1 | contig 11759 bp, 9 predicted proteins | sample RumenRJG_01DNA_FD_185990 | JGI IMG/M metagenome (GOLD analysis project Ga0256404, IMG submission 185990) | Bovine rumen microbial communities from Lethbridge, Alberta, Canada - RJG_01 | ecosystem: Host-associated > Mammals > Digestive system > Stomach > Rumen | place: Canada: Alberta | collected... | reverse complement strand
GAAAGGGCCGGAGGCAATCTCCATAGCATCTGTCCATCGGACCCATGAGAATGGGCATGGATTATCCGGTTGGGTTTCCCGCTGCAGCTGTCCGTGTCGCAGGCTGGATCATCCTGCTGCAGGGGCAGGCATCCTTGATCGGGTTTCTCAGAGAGCCATTCGTCCCCCCCCTGTAGACACGAACACGCAGGGTATCGCGGCAGATTTTCTTCCGTCTGCCCTTTGCATCCGGAAGGATGCAAATCAGGACCCCAGAATCAGCATCGCAATCGATGGGATGCGGGGAGCGTATGTCTGGCAAAGAGACAGGATAACCCTTGCCTTCGGCAAAAGCCGGCAGATCTTCGCTTCTCTCTTCTCCTGATCGGGATGTCTCGGATTCCCTTACCAGGAGACCATGCCGGGTGCACTGCTTTTTCCTTCCCTCCCGTCTGCCTTTTGGGTTTTCTTCTGCGTTCTTCTTTCCGGTTCCCTCTGCGCCCTGCTTCCCTGTCTCTTTCTGCTATCTTTCCGGACCGCAGCCGGTTTCGGTGCAGCTCATCTGCCGCTGATCTCCTCGTTCCGGATTACGGAGAGGGTGTTCTCCCGCATGATCTTCCGGACGTAGTCGGGGTCCAGCTTCTTTGTGAGGGCTTCCCAGCAGGGAAGCATCATCGGGGTGCGGCCTTCGTCTTTGTGGGCATCGGTGCCGATGAAGCTGATGAGCTCCTCCTCAAGGAGGGCATGGCAGAACTTATTGATCCTGCGGTTGGAAAACCTCGGCACACAGTCCTCGCTGTTGAGCTGGATGAGGACACCCGCCCTTGCAAGATCTGCGACCAGGTTCTGGTCCTTTAAGAAGCACTCATACCGCTCGCAGTGTGCCAGGATCGGGCGGTAGCCCTCATAAAGAAGGGAACGGAAGGCATCCCGGATGTAGGTGTACTCCTCCCAGGGCTTGAACTCCACGAGGACGTAGTCGCTGTCCGCCATGGTGCAGATCTCCCCCTGGTTCAGGCGGTCCGGAACCGTACTGTCATACATAATCTCGTTTCCCGGATAGAAGTCAAAGTAGAGGCCTTCTTTTTCAGTCTCGTCATAGAGGGCATCCATTCTCTTGTCGATCCCTTCCAAAGAGACATTGTGGTGTCCACCCTTGTTATGGGGCGTCAGAATGATGGTCTCAATGTTCTGCTCCATCGCGATGCGGAGCATGGCAAGGGACATCTCCATGCTCTCCGAGCCGTCATCCACCTGTGGGATGATGTGGCAGTGCATGTCTGCAAAGGTATAATCCGGCATTTCCTGTGCCATCGTGTTTTCTCCATTAAGAAAGCGGACACCGTTCTGTGCCCGCTGCCATTTCTCCCGCACCGATTTGAAGCTTTTTAACACATTTCCTGTGATTCCTTCCGGAAGCCTTTCTCCTGTTCTTCTCCCCGCGTTTCTTTTCCCTTACGCGCGCCCGTCTCCGGCTGTCCCCGCTGTGCCTCTGCACATAGCCTTTCCCCACGCGGGGATTCCGGTCCAGACAAGGCACAGGCCAACGCAGACGATGGCAAGGAGGAAGGCGATGAGAACGGCAGCCGGGGTGCTCTTTTCCAGGAACCACTTCGCGATCCCGGCATGCTTTGCAGCCGCCTGCACGGCGACCACCGGGAACTTGTTCCACAGCATGACTCCCAGCGACCTTCTCCCAAGCTTCTCCAGCGTCTCCCACGCCGGCAGGATTTTTGCAATCTCCCAGAACGCCAGCACGTTGAGGACAATCGTCAGGTAGGAGAGGAACCCTGCCGGGTACTCATCCGTCCGGATGCTGCTCCCGCCAAAGGGGATCGAAAGGAGGATTCCTGCGGCAAGAAGGAGGACCGTCTGCAGAAGGCTTCCTGTTCTCTCTTTCCGGTCCGGATTCTCTCCGCCCCCGCTTCTGTCGTTTCCTGTCAGCGCCGCTGCTGTGCACCCGCAGGATTCGCTCTCCCGCTTTTCTTCTCTTCTTCTCCGGTCTCTCTCTCCGAGGGCGATGCCAAGCTCCAGGAAGGGGAGCATGTGGCAGGCGGTCTCCCCCTGCCAGGGAAGGCGGGCATCATACAGGGAAACCAGAATCCAGCCTGCAAGCAGAACCAGGAGGGAGAGGACAAGGCGAAGGATGTTTTGTTTTCTCTCCTGCAGGATCCCGTCTCCTGCTCTTTCCTGTTTCCCTGCGCGCTGCGTGCTCTCTCCCTCCCTGTCTCTGGTCTCCTGTTTCTTTGCTTCTGCGTTCTTCCCTGCTGCTGTCTGAACAAGGGCCTCGATCAGGGCGGAGAGAAGAAGCGCAGCGAGAAAGCAGGGAAAGAACCAGAGCGTCTCGTTCCACTTCATGCTGTGGTGGTTCTTCGAGTTTGCATAGAGAAGGTACCAGAGGTTCTGCAGGATCCCGGTCTCCGTCTCCTTCGCATTGGTCTGAAGAAGGCTCCCCGCATACCGTCCAAGGACGGAATAGACGAGGATGCTGACAAGGCCCACTGCAAGGTAGGGGAGATAGATCCTCTTCAGGCGCTTTTGTACTCTCTGCAGGAAGGTCCCCTTCCTGTGCATCACATAGCCCGAGAGAACACAAAAGAGCACAACGCCGGTGGACATCAGGTAGTCCGCGGCAGCGCCCTTTCGAAGGACATGCGCTGTCACAATCATGAGGATCGCAAGGCCGCGGCCGGTGTCGACCGCTGCGATCCTTGGTGCGCACGCTGTGTGATTGTTTTGTTTTGTCTCAGCTCTGTGCATCGATTTTCCGCACTGCCTCTGCAATGCGCGCCTTGTATGCCCCGGCAAGCTCCTCGGTGGCCGCCTCCACGCCGACGCGGATCACGGGCTCGGTGCCGGAGGGGCGGACAAGAAGGGACCCATTTCCGGAGAGCTCCCCCTGGATCTCTTCAAGGAGCTTTATGAGATCCTCGTTCTCCATGACCTTTTTCCTGTCAGATACCCGCACGCTCTCCTGCACCTGAGGATAGACCTTCATGGTTTCTGCAAGCTCCGAGAGCTTTTTCTTCTTTGCCAGCATCACCTGCATGACCTTGAGGCTTGTGAGGATCCCGTCCCCGGTCGTTGCATACTTGCTGAAGATGATGTGGCCCGTCTGCTCGCCGCCGATGCGGTAGCCGTTTGCCTTCATCGCCTCGTAGACGTACTTGTCGCCCACGTCCGTCTTTACGGTGTCGATGCCGGCCTCCTTCAGGGACTGGAACAGGCCGAAGTTCGACTGGGCGGTGGCAACCACCGTGTTGCCGATGAGCTTCCCGCGCTCCTTCATGTACTGGCTGTACATGTACAGGATGTGGTCGCCGGTCACGACATTTCCCTTCTCATCGACCGCAAGGCAGCGGTCCGCGTCGCCGTCGTAGGCAAAGCCGACATCCAGGCGGTTCTCCAGGACAAAGTTCTGGAGGGCCTCGATGTGGGTGGAGCCCACGTTCCTGTTGATGTTGAGGCCGTTTGGCTTGTCGCCGATCACATAGGTGTCCGCGCCGAGGGCATTGAACACCGCCTTTGCGATGGACCAGGCGCCGCCGTTTGCGCAGTCAAGGCCGACTTTGATGCCGCGGAAGTCGTAGACGCCGAGGGAGATGAGGTACCCGATGTAGCGGTTTCTGCCCGCGATGTAGTCGATGGTCGTGCCGATGCCATCGCCCTTTGCAAAGGGGAGGGTGTCCCAGTCCGCATCAAAGACGTGGAGGCGTCGGTCCAGCCAGTCCTCGATGAGACAGATCACCTCGTCCTCCATCTTCTCGCCCAGGTGATTTACGAGCTTGATGCCGTTGTCGTGGAAGGGGTTGTGGCTTGCGGTAATCATGACGCCGCAGTCAAAGCGGTCGACCCTCGTGATGTAGGACACCGAGGGGGTGGTGGTCACGTGGAGGAGATAGGCCTCTCCGCCGGAGGAGGTGATGCCGCCGACGAGAGAGTACTCGAGCATGTAGGAGGAGCGGCGGGTGTCCTTGCCGATGACGATCCTTGCGGGGTCACTCGATCCCTCTCTTCTCTTCTTCTCCGTGTAATACCAGCCGATGAACCTTCCGATCTGGTAGGCGTGGTCTGCCGTCAGGGCCGTGCCCGCCTCTCCGCGAAAGCCATCCGTTCCAAAGTATCTTCCCATCTTTTCTCTCCGTGTCGATTCTGTCGTTTTTATCTGCTTTGTCTGTGTCCTGTCCTCACGCGTCCGTTCGTTCCATCTCCCGCCGGTAGGTGATGCAGGTTTCCATCCTCCCGGTGCAGGCAAAGCCGTTCTTTTCAAACACCCGGCAGGAGGCGGTGTTTCCAGGGATCACCTCTGCGGTGAGGGCCCTGATTTCCGGCAGGTTTTGCTCCACCTCTTCAATGAGGAGGGCGATGATGACATTGCCAAGCCCCTGCCCCCGGAAGGAGGCCAGGAGGCTGTAGCTGATCTTAGCTTCATTCGCCTCATTCCGATCGATCCGGACCTGTCCCGCAGGGGTATCCCCAGCCATCAGAATGTAGAGATGGCGATTGTCATCTGCAAGGACCTTTGCAAGCCACCTCTTATGATCCTCCAGGCAGGTCTTATCGTGGTGAAAGGACCACTTCCGGACCAGGGGGTCGTTTCGAAGCGCAAGGAGGAAGGAAGCATCCGCCGCCTCGGCAGGGCGGAGGAACCGCTTCTCTTCTGTTTTCGGGTTTTCTCTTTTTGCTTCCCCTGCCTGTATCCTGGCTTCCATGGCGGTCTCCTGTGCGCTTTCCCTCTGCCTACGCCTTCTCTTCCGTCTCCTCAAGGTACCGGATCATCCGCCGGTACATCTCCGGAAGGTCTGTCTTCGGTGCCCAGCCAAGGCTCCTGAGCTTCGTGCTGTCCAAAAAGAGATGGGTGTCTGCCGCATAGCCGAAGGTGTTGGTCTTTGGGATGTCATAGACAACGTGAATCTTCCCCTCTGCAATCGTGTCTGCCACCATCTCTGCCATCCCGCCGATCGTCGTGTGGCAGGATTCGTTGGCGACGTTGTAGGCGGTGCCGTCCTCCCCCATAAGGAGGAGGTAGAGGAGCCCCCGCACGCAGTCCGCCGTGTAGCAGTAGTTGCCCTCGGAGAGGCCCTTTGTGTGGAGAACGATATCGCTCCCCTGCATGGCACTATTTGCAAACTGGGCAAACACCCGCCTCTCCCAGGGGAGGATCCCCGCACCGAAGGTCTGGGCAAGGCGGGCAATCTTCACCGGAACGCCATACTCTGCATGGTAGGCGCAGCAGAGGTTCTCACAAAGGCGCTTGGATTCCGGGTAGTCGGTCCGCACGTTTAAAAGGTCCAGGACACCGAGTCTGTCCTCTGTGGCCCTTGTGTTCCCATCGCCGTAGACCGACATGTCCCCGTAGACCTCCATCGAGGAGAGGTAGACAAAGGAGTCTGCATGGAGAACTCTTGCGGTCTCCAGGAGATTTCTCGTCCCGTCGCAGGAGGCGGCAATCGTCTCCACCGGTTTTTCCACCATCGTCTTCGAGGTCGTCACCGCGGCGCAGTGGAAAAAGTAGAGGTTTCCTCTCCTGAACTTTCTGTCCTCCTCTTCCTCCCTGCACTCCTTCGCCCTGCTGCCCTCTTCTTTCCTGTCCTCTTGTGCCTGTTCCCCCGGCTCCTGTGATCCTGTATGCTCCAGGATCTTTCGGATCTTCTCCCCCGCCTCTTTGACAAAGTCCCTCTCTGTGACATCCGCCATGACAGGGCAGACTGCAGCCGGGATCTCTCCGAGGATCGTTTTCAGCTTCTCCTCATTCCGGATGACGGGGATTACCGTAAGGTGCAGTGCGCAGGTGTCATTCAGATACAGCAGGGAGCGAAGAAGAAGGCTCCCCACAAGCCCTGTCGCACCGGTGATGACAACGGTGCAGCGCTCCAGCTTCTCCAGGTTCTCCCTGGCAAAGAGGGTCTTATCCCCTGCGATCCCCTGAAAATCCTCCAGTATGGTGGTACTCATGTTGCTCCTTCCTGTCTGCATGCGGTAGTGGTTCTCAGACCGTCTGATACATGCCGGTCTCCTTCTCCTTTTCCTTCTTGGCCTCCTGGTCCGCAAGGCGCTTCTGGTAGGCCTCGGCGTAGGCATCGATCTGCTCCTGCTTTCTCGGGACCTTTGCCTTCTTGCCCCTTGCCAGAAACTCCTCGTAGGCGTCGCAGGTGTGCTGCACGTCGTCCGTGAAGCAGATCTGCTTTCCGTGGTCCAGCCACAGGATCTTTGTGCAGAGCTCCCGCACCTGGGGCATCACGTGGGAGACCAGGATGGCGGTCACGCCGCCGTGGATGATCTCCTGCATCTTGGCACCGGACTTCTTGCGGAAGGCACCGTCGCCTACGGAGAGGACCTCATCGAGGATCAGGATGTCCGGGTGGACGAGGCAGGCGATGGAGAACGCAAGCCTCGACTTCATGCCGGAGGAGAGCTGCTTGAACATGTAGTCCTGGAAGTCCTCGAGCTCCGCAAAGCGGATGATCTCGTCGTACTTCTCATCCAGGAACTTTCTCGTGTAGCCAAGGAGGGCGCCGCGAAGGTAGGTGTTCTCCCGAACGGTCATGTCTCCGTCAAAGCCGGAGCCGAGCTCCAGGAGCGCCGCGATGTTGCCATGCACCGTAATCTTTCCGCCCGTCGGCACCATGATGCCGGTGACGGCCTTCAGGAGCGTTGACTTTCCCGCGCCGTTGCTTCCGATGATGCCCAGCATGTCGCCCTTGTTGAGCGTAAAGGTCACGTCCTTGTCCGCCCAGAACTCCTTCACGTGATAATTGCCGGTCAGTCTTCGGATCACGTACTCCTTGAGGCCGATGGACTTGAAGTCCCCGGTGATGTAGCGGATGGAAACGTGTTCACACTTGATTGCTGTCTCATTGCTCATGGCTGGTATCCTTACAGGTAGTAGAGGAACTGCGTGTTGTACTTCTTGTAGATGAACATCCCGATCGAGAGATAGAACACCGGGAAAAAGAGGCACAGCAGGTGATAGGCGGGCGAGGGGATGATGCCGTCGATCACAATCACACGGAAGTACTTGATGTACACATAGACCGGGTTGAACAGGAACGCTGTCTGCAGGTTCTTGCTCAGAGAGTCCACCGAGTAGAAGATCGCGCTCATGTAGTTGAGGAGGGTCAGGACGACATCGTACAGGTAGGACGTGTCCTCAAAGAACACGTACATGGCTGACAATATCGCGCCGATGCCGATGCAGGTGATGAGAAGGCAGATGGAAGGGTACACCAGAAGGAACATCTTTGGCGTGAACCTGATGTGGTCGATGCCGCAGAACGCAAAGTAGACGATCAGCGTCAGGCCGAAGTTCACGAGGGCGGAGACGTTCTTCGAGAGCAGGAACAGGTACTTGGGCACGTTGATCTTCGTGAAGATCTTCGCGTTGCTCGTCAGGCTCCGCATACCGTTTCTCGTCGACTCCCTGAAGTACGACATCACGATGTTTCCGGAGAACAGGTAGATCGTGTAGTGGGGGATGTCCTTGCCGAGGAACTCCGTGAAGATGACGCGCATGACAAGGAGGGTCATGAGGGGCGAGAGGATCGACCAGGCCATGCCGAGGATGCTCCGCTTGTAGCGCTGCTTGAAGTCGCGCTTTACAAGCTCCTCAAACATGAACTGGTACTTTTTCATCGTGTCCACGATTCCTGTTTTTTTCCTGGCTGTCGTCTTGCTCATTGGTCTCTTTCGTCTTATGGTTCCGCCTTGGGCTCTTTCTCAAACAGGAGCCTTTGTGCGGATTGATGGATCTGTCTCTTGTGCTTCCGATACGCCCCTGCAAGGAGGCAAACGAGAAGGCCGTTTGCAAGGGAGAGGGCGATGTAGAGGAGAAGCCGCAGCTTCCCGCTGTAAAGGTCCGGGGACAGAATGCTGTTCAGGTGCTGCGCAAAGTAGAGGTGGGAGAAGAACAGCGCCCCGCTGTACTTTGCAAGAAGGCCGGTGATTTTGAGGGCCCTGTCCCCCTCGAAAGCCTGTGTCAGGATCCCATACCCTGCAAAGTCGAGGGACAGGCACAGGCACAGGAGGAGAATGAAGAAGTAGTCCTGGAGAGAGGGAAGGTGAGAAGCCATGTACCAGACCATGTATAAGAGGGAGAGGAGCTCAAAGAGCTCGGCTGCAATCCTGAGCCAGGTCCTCGGGGTTCTCTTTGCAAGGTGCCGCACAAAGGCCCTGATCGTGACGCCAAGGCTGATCTCCGCAAAGCCCCGAAGGAGTCCCTTGTAGACCAGGCCAAGCCACTTCGTGGGGTTTCTCGGGTGCCCGAAGGCCTGGCAGAAATAGCCAAGGATGAAAAGCGCCGCGATGGGGCAGACGATCCGCTCCATCACCTCCCTGTGCCTTCGAAGGAGGGGATAGAGGACTGCCATGGAGAGGAGCATTGCGGAGAGGTACCAGACGACACCGTCGATCCCCCGAAGGTAGATGCCGGTCATCTTTAAGAGGAGGACCTCAAAGATCTCATCCCGGAAGGCCCGGAAGGCCTGCAGGAGCGTGTACTTCTCTGCAAAGGCGACAAAGACAAAGCCGATGGCCCAGGCAAAGAGGAACTCCGGCACAAACCCCGAGAGCTTTCTCTTTAAAAACGCCCAGGTCTCCTCCCCGGGGTGCTCCATGGGGCCTTTTTTCTCCGCCTTCTCCACGGAGACCGCCATCAGGTATCCGGAGACGAGAAAGAAGAACTCCACCGCAAGGGACCCGCCGATAAAGACCGCGCTGTCATCTCCTAACACGTACCTTGAGTGGTGCAGCATGATGACAAGGGAGAACACAAAGCGAAGAAGATCGATTCTTCCGTTTCGCCTGCCCTTCGCGTTTTGCGCTCCTTCTGTCCTCATGCTCTCCTCTTACTGCTCTTCAAAGTCCTCTTGGGCCTGCTCTTCCGTCTCGTCCTCATAGCGGCCGGTCTCCCGGACCCTGTCTGCCTGCTCTTTTGCCTTCTCGCTTCCCTTCCCCATCCAGGAGAGGAACAGGTCGGCGATGCGCTCACTCGCATGGCCGTCGTCCATGCAGCCCTTGCCGGACAGGAATGCGGCAACGCGCTCTTTGTAGTCCGCCTCATCAAAGTTTTCGATGTCGTCTACGATCTCATCCGTGTCCGTGGACACCGGGAACGGGCTGTCCTCGAGCTTGAAGTAAAAGCCGCGCTCGTCGTTGTACTTCTCCACATCCATGGCAAAGAGAAAGCCCGGCTTACCCGTGAGGACAAAGTCGTAGATCCAGGAACTGTAGTCCGTGATGCCGACATCCGTGAAGGACAGAAGCTCCTGCATATCCGGATAGTTCGTGACGTCAATGACGTCGGGGCCTGTGATCGTATTTCTCGTTGCGGAGTTCGTCTTTCTGTCGTTGTCGTGGTAGCGGACGAGGAGCTTCCAGGTGCCGCCAAAGCGCTTTTTCAGGGCCTCCACCACCCGCTCGCCGTCGAGGTCGAAGACCGTGAAGTCGTGGTCGTCGCGGAAGGTCGGTCCGTAGAGGGCAAAGTGTGTATCCTCCTTCAGGCCGTGCTCTTTCAGAAAGTGCCTTCTCAGGTAGCGCTGCATGCCCTGATAGTTGTCAAAGAAGATGTCGTTTCTCGCATGCCCCAGCCGCAGAATCTTCGTGTCGGGCCAGAAGGTCTCGCGGAACACATCCTCCTCAAACGTCGAGTTGGAGAGGCACTCTGTCGTGACCGTGCCGGTCCACTTCGCAAACACCGGCCAGGAGAGGTTCGTGTTGTAGTGGGCGGGATCAAAGCGCTTGATGCCCAGGGACCCGTGCCAGGTCTCCACGACGTGCTGCTCCTTCTTGACAGGGAAGCTGTAGAACTTGTCTCCCAGAATGCTGTTTGTCACCAGGATCTTCGAGGTCCCCGCGGCGTAGAAGTACTCATAGGAGTTCGGGCGAACGAAGTGGACGTGGGTTTCGATCCAGGACTGAAGCTTTCTGTACTCCGGGGACTTCTTCTTTACAATCCCGTCCGCTGCATCCCGTGCCAGGATGTCTGAGGGGTCCATCCTGGCAAACTGGGCCTTATTTACGGACCAGTAGATCTGGATGTCCGGCATCCTCCGCACCAGCTCATCGGAGATGTACTTCGGGTTGCAGGCCATCTCGTGCTGGTAGGGGAGAAACATGATCTGGTTCTCCACAACCTCCCAGGTCGGCATGACAAGGTTTCTCGCCCCGTCGCCGATCTTCCGGTCCAGCCAGATCATGCCCCGCTGGATGTTGACGCCGGTGCGGCGCAGGAACTTGCCCTCGATGATGACCGGTCCCACGCTCTTTGCCTTTTTCTCGAATACGGATGGCAGCAGCATATGTCCTCCCTCTTACGTCTGTGAATGTTGCGCTTGCTCTTTTTTACAGTCCGAAGGCGTTGGAGCTCTCCTTCGCCGTGATGATCGCCTTGAAGATGTAGAAGTCGATCGGCGTCGTGATCTTGATGTTCTCGGTCCTGCCCTCCACGGTGTAGAGGGGCTTTTGGTAGTACCGGAACAGGTTTGCGCTGTCGATGAAGTTGTTCTTTCCCTCATTCAGCGCCTTCGTGTGGCAGTCCATGATCTCGGGCAGGCGGAAGGTCTGCGGGGCCTTCGCCAGCTCGCACTGGGACCGGTCCAGGATGTTTCCCACCTCGCCGTTTTGGGAGTCCACGATGATCGTCTCCGTGGCAGGGGTGACGGTGATCGCGTTTCCCTTCTCCCTCGCACAGGCGATGTTTTTGGTGATGGTGTCCGGGTCCACAAGGGGCCGCACGCCGTCGTGGATCAGAACGATGGTGTCCTCCGGCTCCGGCACGGACTCGTAGATCTTCACCAGGCCGTGGTAGATGCTCTCCTGCCCCGTGGAGCCCCCGGGGACGATGGCCTGGACTTTGGTGATGTGAAACTTGTTGCAGAGCTTCCACATCTTGGGGATATAGGCCTCGAGGCACGAGATCACGATGTTGTCGATCTCGTCATGGTTCTCAAACTTCTCCAGCGTGTAGATGATGATGGGCTTACCGTACAGCTCCAGGAACTGCTTCGGCACGCCGTGGGTGTTCATGCGCTTTCCGGTGCCGCCCGCAAAGATCAGTGCTGTGTTCATCTGCCTTCTTCCCCCTCTTCCCCAAGGACTTCTCTCTTCTCGCTCTCGTTCAGGTAGAACGGCGCAAAGTAGACGTGCTTTTCCTGCTCCTTCTTCTTCGGGATCTTCTTCCAGCTGCCGTAGAGCCTGGTGAGGTATCCCTCTGCATCGGCAGCTACCTGCATGGGTCTTCCCTCGTAGAGGACCGGTTTTGTCTTCACAAAGTCCTCTCTCCGGTAGAGCTCCCCGAAGAAGTGCTTCTTTCCGGAGGGGACGCTCACCCAGACGGAATCCTCGTCATGGCACTTCCCGTACCACTTGTCCGCAAGCCTCGTCCACTGATCCATGGAGAGGAAGGAGAGCAGTCTCCCGATCCGGATCTTCGTCCGGAATACCTTTTTGAGCTCCTCGTCTTTCTCCCCGTTCTCCCCGTTTTCGACAAGCTTCATCAATGGCTCCCGGTCCCGGTAGAACTTCCTGCAGGACTGGGCAAAGCCAAGGGCCATGCAGCCAAAGCCGTGGAGCTTTCTCCTGATCGGATTGTTGTAGGTGTTCTCGATGATGAAGATGTCGACAAAGCAGCCGCACTCCTCGTTCCAGAAGTCCTCTCTTGTTTTCACGCAGGTGCCCTTCAACAGGACCCTCGAGAGGAGAAGCCCGTAGTTTTTGGTATCCCTTGCCGTGTGAACCCAGTAGCGGTCGCCGTACTCCTTTTTGAAGACTGCAACGAAGCGGTC
>Ga0256404_1011574_pt1 | contig 11762 bp, 15 predicted proteins | sample RumenRJG_01DNA_FD_185990 | JGI IMG/M metagenome (GOLD analysis project Ga0256404, IMG submission 185990) | Bovine rumen microbial communities from Lethbridge, Alberta, Canada - RJG_01 | ecosystem: Host-associated > Mammals > Digestive system > Stomach > Rumen | place: Canada: Alberta | collected... | reverse complement strand
TTTCAGAGTCGACTGAGAAACCTAGGTGCAAAAATAACAAGGAAACTATAAGGCATCCCAGGCAAATCGCCATATCACGAATCTGCCTAACTGAATAATCATGATCACTACGGTATTCCATAAGGAGTTTTCTTAAAAGTCGAGCAATGGTTGACTTGTGTCATCCCAAACCCGAACAAATTCCTGAAAATCGGAAAGAGGAGAAGAGGTCACGATGCCGCTTATTCCTTGAAGAGCGGAGAGAATCAGTTGATTATCACCGGAATCTACAGCTTTGTCCAATAACTCGTAATACTTTGACAAGGCCTTGTCCCGCTCACCAAAAGTGTGATTTAATAAATCTTGGCAAGCTTTATATTTAGCGACGGTCTCTGTGATTTTGACCTTGCTCCAAGCTTCAACGGTTTTTCTCTTTTCAGTAACTTCTTTACATCTGGCATATAAATCCATAGCCTGATCCATCTTACCCATAAACTCATTAGCGGAGGATAAACCGGATGAGTCGGGTACCATCATTTGTTCTTCTTCCATTATAATTCTGCTTTGCTTATTTTGTTGTATTCACTTGTCGCTATTACTAGTTGCTGCATCTCTTCCTTTGAGGGAAGAACCCCTCCCTTGAAAACTTTGTCCCTTAATGGGGCATAAATCTTCACGAAACCTTTGTTCGCTTTGATTATAGCCCTTATGATTTCGATTGCCCTTAAGGTGTTTGCTTTACCATCCAAATAACCATCAACAATAGCAGGGAACTTTTTCAGTATTATTTGTTGTTGTTCCAAGTTATTATTGATGACTTCAGCGCGTTTCTCAAAATAATCCCCGATAAAATTCAGTCCTGCCTCCAGAGCCGCGGCTTTGGGATCGTCGATAGCTTTGCGTGCTGCTTCCTTATTTGTTCCATAATAAACCAAGGTGTTTTTAACAGAAGATCCAATAAGGCCGATCATGTCCACTGACAGTTCTTTGTCACTGAAGACGGGAATATCTAAATCGGCATCGATATTGATTGAATCAGACACTGTTTTCAAGGTCTTCCCTCCTGCGTTATCACGAATAAAGTTCAATAGTTCGGCACCTAAGAAGATATTCCGGTAGGCACACACTCGAGTGTAACGGAGAATATCGTTCAAGCCAGAAGCGACTTTTTTAAGTTCCGTAACTTCGGCGCATGCGGCATCATATAGATTTTTTAGTTGTTGTGTCTTCCTTATGACTTTACTTTTGCTGGTTGCTTGGCCCAAGGTGATTAATCCGAAGAGTCCAGTGGCAGAAGTGTCTTGATCGGCAACAGATAGCAATTCGTCATACAAAGGTGAGACTCTGTCGTCCTCGAGGTCTATTTTGTATTTTGAGATTGTTTTCTCTTGATTTAAGGTCTTGTTTCCCAAAATGTTGGCTTCATCCATATCTGATCGGAGTATCGTAACATCGCCGTTCTTCTCAGATTCATCTAAAGCGCTTTTAAAAGAATGAAACACAGTGCTTGACCCTGCTTCCGCCCTGATTGAAAGATCATAAAATAGTTTAAGGCGCTTTTCAAACAACTCAGACTTGGAGATATCTAAAGGATTCTCTCCATCAGCTTTGAATGTCTCAAGTTTTTGTCTCGTCTTATCATAGTTGGTATCAGTTACTGCTCCCATTGGGACAGGGATTGACGCTATCTCACGGACCTCATCCTCAAGAGATCGATTCCTTAACCATATCTCTTTCTTTTTGTTCTCTTCAATTAGTCGCAGGATGAAACGAATCAGAAAATACATGCTACCCGCGAGAGCAAAAAAACCGATTGTTAGTAAAAATGGTTTGGATGAGATAATCATCCAGATTCCTTTAATCAACCACGATATAACTTGATAAGCATAATACAGGAGCATGCCCGCAGACACGATTAAGGCGAGTTTTCCAATAAATTTTGAGAAAATCACTTTAACTGGTTTCCAAAGACGCTCTTCAAGTGTGGGTTCATGGTTAATGGTAGCCAATGCCGATCCAACAGCGAGAGCGGCACCAAACAACGAATTAATCTCAATGTCCTTTTCCGGCGGATCCACATCGAACAAAAGGCAATAGAGATAAACCAGGAATGTGATGATTAAAATGATGTTACAGATTAAGAGAAACATTTGCGGTTATTGTTTTTTCACAATTAAATCCGACATATTCAATGCGTTGGCTTTCTTTAGGGAGATGCCGAACATACGCATAAAGGCGTCTTCGACGGCCTGGCCACCGTTGACCGTGACGGGGTTGTTAAAAGGGGACACTACCTGGACAGTCATGCCGGGCTCGATCTGCACTCCATTGCAGATTTTGCGACGTTTTGTCGTAATAGTAAACAGTGCCATAGTTATGATTCTAATACCAAACTCCAGTAAATCAGGTTGGCCGCGACACATCCGAATAACACTTCGAAAAAGATGGGGTGCGGAAGAAGTGCCGGTACTCCGAACGCGCATAGGCCAGCTATGACAATTCCCGCGAGTAAGGGCAACCAGAGCGGCTGCTCCGACGCTTTCCCAATGGCCCATGTCAGGAGAATAGCGACAATCACGGCCAGGAATGTACATGAGCAGAATAACGCCACACCATGTCCGGTATAATCAGTGCCGGTCAAAAAGACGAAGTCCCTGCCTTTGAAGATCAGGAACAGCGCGATGGACAGAACTACGGTAATACCTATATAGTACAGGAAACCGAGCTTTTCCAAATATCTGTCAGAAAAATCCATTTGATATGTGTAATAAAGCATTTCAAATATGATGAATATTCTTCCTGCCATCAAGGTCATATTTGGGTCATTTCCCTGCGGCGTCTTTGATAACTGTCGCGAATATGAGGATAGTCACTGCCGAAATATGGCAGCACAGGCATTTCTTGCTTAAATATTTATAATCCTTTATCTTAGCGCCATGAAGAAAGTTGTTATTATCGCTATCGCCATTTTGGCGGCCATGTCGTGCGGACGGCAGGGAAGTGAGTCATCTTCAGCGGTTTCCTTCGATGATGTGCTGGAAACCCGCCGTAGCATAAGGGATTTCGATGCGTCAAAAGAAGTCACCGAAGCTCCGGTCTTTATTGTCTCTACTTTCGTCAAAGGTCTCTCCGGTTTTTCCAGAGGCAAGATATTCAATGAGATAGGGGATGGTTGGGGAGCTTACGACAATGGCCTGGGCAACGCTTACCTTGTGCTTAAGGCCAGAGCAATGGGTTTCGACACCCTGATCATGGGCATGCGGGATTCGGATGCCCTGCGCGCCCTTTTCGGCATCCCTGATGGGGAGGAGGTCATGGCCGTAATCGCCCTAGGTCACCGGGCCAGCGACCCTGTCAAGCCCACCCGCAAGCCACTCGACGAGATCGCCAAGTTCTTCTGATTTCCTGAATATTAATTATTTCCGGTACGCCATCCGGAGAAAGTCCACTCCGAATATCCGGCGGTGGTCATGGCTTCTGAACCCGACCGACTCGTAGAGCCTGACAAGGTCGGGCATGTCGCTGTCCACCACGAAGGTGATCAGGTCAAAGCCCTTGCTTTTTCCAAGCCTGATGCCATCCTCCAGGAGAGCCCGGCCTATGCCTCTATGGCGATATTCCGGGACCACGGCGAGGGTGTCGAGAAGATCTGTCCGCCGCTCGCATTCAGTAAGGCTCAGGAATATTCCCTCATGCCCCGGATCTAACTGCCCAAAGTCGTAGTAATGCATCCCGGCCATCACGCATTTGGCGAGGAACGGCGCGTCTTCGGGCCTGGCGTCACGGATGTTGACAGAGGCCATCGTCAATCTTCTATCGACTGCTCCTTCAGCCGCTTCCTGTCGTACACCTTCTTTGACCTGTGCAGGGCCTTCCGGAAAGTCACCGGGCGCCCATGCTCCGCTATCTCCTCCAGCCTCGCCGCCCTGCGGTTCGCCAGCATGAAATCAGCCTCAGTGATCCGCAAGGTCTTTTTCCTGTTCTTTCTCTTCGCGCTCATGACCGCGAAGATAGGTAATATTCAGGGAGAATGGGCGGTCTGGCAGGTAGATTCGGGTCATATCCGGGTCATTTGTGAGGCGGTGGGGGACTGGGGGAGCATATTCTGATAAATATTCCTAATTTTGTGGAGAATGACCTTGTTATGATCGTTTCGGATGAGTCTGTACGGTTTTGTAGGCGACTGACGTTGTTGGTTGCCATCGCATCGCTTTGTGGTGCGGTTGTGGGCTGTACTCGTGACTTGCCTGATCCCTGGCCTTCCCAGCCGCAGCAGCCTTCCCAACCACAAACTCCGTCGGAGCCCCAGCAGCCGCAGCAGCCTTCCCAACCGCAAACCCCGCCAGAGCCTCAGCAACCTGAAGGCCAGGTGGATATTCCCGATTCGACCTTCCGGGCTTGGATTCTCTGGAATTATGATTCAAATAAAGACGGAGTATTGGATCAGGGTGAGGCCGCGTCGGTCAACAAAATAGAGTTCTCAACGGAGAATGTCACGACCCTGGATGGCATTCAGTATTTCCCTAACCTCACCTATCTCCATGCCCAGGGAATCAGAGATTGGGATAATGACAAGAATTTGGGGAAACTCACTGAACTGGATCTCTCCGGCAACCCTAAACTCCAGCATATTCATCTCATCTACAATAATATCAAGACCCTTAAGCTGGCCGAATGCCCCGACCTGGATTATCTGTGTATTGACTATAATGAGGTTACGGAGCTTGATGTCAAGGGGTTCCATCACTTGACTCTTCTCCAGGTCTCTTACAACAAACTTAAAACTATAGATGTCAGCGGCCTCGATGAGCTTACGGAGTTCCATTGCGCTTCCAATCCGATCGAGACGATAACCCTGTCCAACGTCAAACTGGAGAGTTTCCGCTGCGCCGGGACTTTAGTCAAGGAATTGGACTTCACCAGGTGCCCGAAAATCAATAATGTGGATTGTCTGAACTGTAAGAACCTTACAACCATAAAGTTAGCCAAGGGGCAAGTGGTCGGGAATATCAGAAAAGAAGAAACCGTCAAGATAGTATATGGCAATGAATAATAATACTCCGGAGATAGATTTCCTTCTTGGAAAGGTGGCCCAGGCATTTGGTGGCGCGGTGGCCACATCCAAAGACTTCGAGTCCCTTTCCGCCAAGATTGAGGAACAAACAGGCCAGATTGTCTCGACCTCGACTCTTAAAAGGCTGTACGGATATATGTCCCTGAAACCCAAACCCCGGATGGCGACACTTGACATTCTGTCGAAGTTTGTCGGCAGGTCCGGATTCAGGGATCTGTGTCTTGAGCTTCAGGAATCATCGGATTTCCTTACGGTGGAGACTGTCTTCAGCGCTTCGTTAAAACCTGGTCAGGAACTGGTTATCAGTTGGTTGCCGGATCGTGTAGTCCGGTTGAGGCACGACTCGGGGCAGGATTTTACAGTCGTTGATTGTGGAACATCGAAACTTCGGGACGGTGACAAGTTCTCCGTCATTGAATTCGTCAAAGGACATCCTCTGTACATCTCCGGGATAAAGCGCGGTGGAGAGATCCTTCCTGAATATGTGGCCGGTCGTACTGCGGGAATTAAGGATATCAAAGTCTATTGAGAACCAGCGTCATCAATCATTTCCGTGGCTTGCCGGAACAGCTCGTCGATAGCTTCAGCATCGATGACTGTCGTTGTGTCGGGCTTTTCGGCTCTTTCGTTGATCTGTTGGTGAGCATCCGGTTGGTGAGCGGAGCCGAACCATGGTTGGTGAGCGGAGCCGAACCACCGGCCCAGAACAACGAAAATGCCCAAGGCCGCGGCACAGGCAAGGAACAAAGGCCATATTCTCCGCTTGCGTTCAAGGGACGACTTGATCTCATCGACATTCTGGAACCTTTCCACTGGGTTCTCCATCATACATTTACGGGCGATCTTTCTCTCTGCGGGAAGCAGCAGGGAGATCACCTTGCCCAGAGACCAGATGTCGGTCCGGTTGTCCACGGGGGCTCCTGCGAGGAGTTCCGGAGCGGCGTAGCTTTCTGTTCCGGCAGGGCCCTTGAGGATCGACCAGGAATCTGCGTCGGAAAGGCCGAAGTCAATGAGTTTCACGTAGTTCCCGTTGTGGGTGATGAGAATATTGGAGGGCTTGAGGTCCCGGTGGATAATCTGCTTGGAGTGGAGGTAAGAAAGGGCGTCACAAAGCTGGAGAGCGATTTTTCTCAGGGTGGTTTTGCCGGGGTGACCCTTGGTGAGGAAATCCGCCAAAGTTACTCCATCCACCCATTCCATCTCTATGCAGTTTCCGAGTCCCGGAATATTCCGGAAGTCATATACTTCACGGATCGCTGTGTGGGAGAGGCTGTAGCCGATCTCATATTCCTTTCTGAGGAGGGATTCGTAACGAGCCCGTCCTCTGAAGGAAGGCTTCAGGGCTTTGAGAGTCCGGAAACGTCCATCCTTGTCGATGTGCCAGGTCTCGGACCAGCCGCTCTCGGAACTGTGGATGAGGCGCGGCCCTTCGACTCCGCTCAGGGACCGCTCGCTGAGCGGGTCTTGGTCCCGGTTGGTGAGCGGAGCCGAACCACGGTTGGTGAAGAATGTGGAGTCTTCTGGCATGAGTCCAAAGTTAGTGATTTTTCATGAATAGTTTCAGACACATATTCATAGCGTTTTTGTGCTTGCTAGCGGCTTCGAGCGTTGCCCAGGCACAAAACGACTGGGATTCCGTGCTTGACCGCTATGAAAAGATCACTCTACAGTGCATGTCGCTGCGGGATAAGGCTGCGGCGGGGGAAAGAGTGTCCCAGAAGTCTGTCACGGAACTTTTCGGGGAGTTGAACCGGCTCAGAAACAGCCTGCAGCAGGCGTCGGGAAAGATGACGGCGAAGCAGCGGGAGCGTTTCCGGAGGGTCAGGGAGTCGTATGACGGGAAGATGGACGGCCAGGACGGTGCCCTTCGGCTCCGCTCAGGGACCGTTGAAAGCCGTTCAGGTACCGTTGATAGAAATACTGCCGAAGCGTCGTCCCACCAACCGGTCGGTGAGCGGAGCCGAACAGCGGTTGGTGAGCAAAGTCGCATACCGGTCGGTGAGCGGAGTCGAACCGCCGGGAGAAGTATGGTTGAGCCGTTGCCGAAGGTGGAGGGATGGCCGGTCGGGCTGGAGATTCTTCGCTCCGCTCAGAATGACATTTTATCAAAATCTTCCTTGGGCTCCGCTCAGAATGACAATTTATCGCGGAATGACACCCCTGTCATCCTGAACGGAGCCGCAGGCGGAGTGAAGGATCTGATATTCAATGCTATCCCGACACTGTCCATAGGCGACACCCGACAGGGAGGAATATTCCTTTCATTGTCCCGTGGAAGATTGGGAGGCTACCTTTCCGCCCGCACCAATTTCGTCAGCCAGCTTTACGCCTACGAGTGCCTCTCTGACGGCACGACCCCTGGTCCAGATACGTTCAAAGGGAAAGGCGGTCAGCGGATAGGGGAATATTCCCTCTCGGCCGGAGCCGTGATCAACGCTTTGCCGTGGCTCAGTGTTTTCTCGGGAGCCGGTTTCGGCAGCTCCACTCTTTGTTGGAACGACTCCCTAGACGCTTGGGCCAGGGTCAAAGACTATTCCGCGTCCGGGCTCCAGGTGGAAGGCGGCGTGGTCTTCCATCTCCGGAACCTCAGCCTTCTTGGCGGTGTGTCATGGCTTACCGCACGGCCGACCTCCGGACCTTTCATGCCTGTTTTCACCATCGGCGCCGGAATCCGTTTCTGACAAACATGCGCTCTTTAGCCAGCGACCACTGTCCAGTAATATATTGATAAGTATCAGAATATCAAATAGTTGCCCAAGCGTCCCTACTCGACTCCAAGATTACTGGCAGGGCCGTCCAGCCGTTGGTTCACAACGTGTTGATTATAAATATTTTGTAAAAATATTCTTGGAAAGGGGGCAAGGGGTGTCACAATTCGAAAGAAAAATGTATATTTTTGTGTTTTTGGCCATTTATAGCCGGGTTATATAAATTTAACAAAATGAGAGAGATAAAGACAATCGCTGTTCTGACTTCCGGAGGAGACGCTCCGGGGATGAACGCTTGCATAAGGGCCGTCACCAGGTCCGCCATATTCCACAACATGAAGGTCATCGGGGTCTATCGGGGCTATGACGGCCTGATCAACGAGGAGTTCCAGGAGTTCACCTCATCCTCGGTGTCCAACACGATCCAGAGGGGAGGAACGATCCTGAAGACCGCCCGCAGCAAGGAATTCATGACCCCCGAGGGGCGCAAGAAGGCCTATGACAACATGGTTAAGAACAAGATCGACGCCCTGATCGTGATCGGTGGAAACGGCTCACTCACAGGCGCCCAGCAGTTCGCGAGGGAATATGACCTCCCGATCATCGGCCTTCCCGGAACCATCGACAACGACCTCTACGGAACGGACCACACAATCGGTTACGACACCGCTCTCAACACGATTGTGGAGTGCGTGGACAAGATCCGCGACACAGCCAACTCCCACGACCGGATATTCTTTGTTGAGGTTATGGGTAGGGACGCCGGCTTCCTGGCGCAGAACAGCGCCATTGCCTCAGGCGCCGAGGCGGCTATCATCCCCGAGGACAAGACCGATGTGGACCAGCTCGCGGAGTTCATCGGCAGGGGTATGCGCAAGAGCAAGAACAGCTCGATCGTTCTCGTCTCCGAGTCCAAGCACGGCGGCCACGGCGGGGCGATGTACTATGCCGAGCGCGTGCGCAAGGAATATCCCCAGTACAATGTCCAAGTCACTATCCTCGGCCACTTGCAGAGGGGCGGCACTCCGAGTGCCTACGACCGCATCCTGGCCTCACGCCTGGGCTACGCCTCGATCGAAGCCCTGATGGAAGGCCAGCGCAACATCATGGTCGGAATCTCCAATGACGAGATTGTCTATGTCCCGATCCAGAGGGCGGTCAAGATGGACAAGCCCATCGACAAGGAGCTGATAAACGTCCTCTCTGTTCTTTCTCTTTAGGAAATAACCTACAGTCAATATGTCCAAGAAATCTTTCATCGCGGCCTCCATGGTTCTCCTCTTGGCCGCCTGCGCCACAGAGAAAGAGCCTGTCGTGAATTACAAGCTCTGGCTGGATTGGCCGGAGAGAAAGCTTCCGGATTTCTCGACGCTCGGCGAGCCGGACAAGGTGGGGGTCAAGAATAACTTCGATCTCATTGGCATCGATGAGACCCTGAACCACTATGCCCTCCTCCTCGAGACCACGCTGAAAGTCAAGACCGAAGAGGAATATACCTTCAAGGCCTCGACAGACGACGGGTCCAAGCTTTATGTTGACGGGGAGCTCCTGTACGACAACGACGGGGCTCACGGGCCGATCACCAAGATTGCGTCAAAGACACTCTCAAAAGGGAAGCACGACCTTCGCCTTGAATATTTCGACTGCGACAAGGGTCAGTCAATCAACTTTCTCTACAAGACTCCGACGATCCCTTGGCGGGAGATTAATGACAAGCTTTATGAGAAAGAGGACAAGGCTACAGACAAGGATGACTTCGTGAAACCGCAGATTCAGGAGGCACTCGCGAGATTCAACGCCTGGAAGGGTGACGACGAGGTCATGTCTTTCCCGATCGTGACTGATGTCCACACGGCCGGCCGTTTCACCTATAAGCACATTGGTCACGCCGCGAAGGTCGCGAAGGCTTTCGGTAGCGATTTCATCGAGAACTTCGGTGACATAGGGCTGAACGCCTATCCTGCCACTGAGAATTCGGCCTATGCCAAGGAGATCGTGGACAATGTCCAGGCCCAAATGCTTAAATATGATGGGGTCTGGCTCTATACTCCCGGCAATCACGACTGGGATGCTGGAGAAGGGAAATACTTTACGGATAATGATTTAAGCGGTTTCTTCCAGAAACCATGGCAGGAGAAGGCGGGGGAGAATCTCCACCTTACTCCCGGAAAGACCTACGGTTGGTATGACGTACCGGGGAAGGGGATAAGGGTAATATTCCTTAACAGCCAGGGAACCGGTACCCAGAACGGCTCATATTATCTCTTTGACGACGAGCAGATGGTCTGGTTCCAGGCGCTGCTGGACAGCACACCCGCAGACATGCCCGTCCTCGTGACAGCCCATTACATGCCTCATCCGCAGGGCCGCTGGACAATCTCGCCTCCTACAGTTGAGGCGGTCGAGAGCAATGAGAGAATCATGGGTATTCTTTCCGGTTTCGCCGCCAAAGGAACCCTTATTGGCATGGTCACGGGAGACTCCCATTTCAACATGTATGAGAACGAGAGCGGGGTCAACTATTTTGTCTCCCAGGGCTACGGCTGGGTGGTTCCCGACCTTATGATGCCCGGGACGACCCACGCGTTCTTTGATTACACGACCAACCTCTGCATCGATGTCCTTGCCGTCAAGCCTTCCAAGAGGGAGGTTCACACTTTCAGGGTCGGAGCAGGGGGAGAGGAATATGACTGCATGTTCACCTATTGATTTTTCCACTTTAGAGTAAAAATCATTATTTTTGACGAAATTCGTTTGAAAATGTACAAGAGAGTTCTGTTAAAATTGAGTGGGGAGATCCTTGGCGGCCCGGAAGGTAAAGGGTTGGAGCCTGATTATCTCCGTAAATATGCCCATGAGATCGCCGAGGCCGCAAAAGCTGGTCTCCAGATCGGTGTGGTCAACGGAGGTGGCAACATATTCCGTGGTCTCCAGGGGCTTGACAAGGGTTTTGACAGGGTCGGAGGAGACCGGATGGGAATGCTTGCGACCGTGATTAATTCGCTGGCTCTCAGTCAGTTCATTGAGGATGAAGGAGTCCATGCCGAGGTGTTTACCGCCACTCCCATGGAGCCTTTCGTCCGCTACTACAACAGGGACAACGCCGTGAAGGTCCTTGAGGAAGGTGGCGTCGCGCTGATCGCCGGAGGTACAGGTAATCCGTATTTCACAACGGACTCCGGAGCCGCGCTTAGGGCGCTGGAGATCAGGGCTGATGTCATGCTCAAAGGCACGAAAGTTGACGGCGTCTATACCGCTGATCCCAAAAAGGATCCCACTGCCGTCAAATACGAGGAGATCACTTTCTCGGAGGCGATGGCAAAGCGGCTTAGAGTCCTTGATCAGACAGCTTACGCCCTTTGTGATGACGGGAACATGCCGATAATCGTCTTCGACGTCGATGTCCCCGGAGCTCTCAAGAAAATACTTGACGGCGAGAAAGTTGGCACATTAGTACATAAATAAAACAGATATAGCGATGTTATCAGAGAAAGCCAAAGAGATTTTGAATGGTGTTGAGGCTAAGATGGCTGACACCGTTGATTTCCTTGAGGAGGACCTCAAGACCTACAGGGTGGGCAAGGCCAACCCTTCCATTCTCAACAACGTGACCGTGAACTATTACGGCACTGATACCCCTATATCCCAGGTGGCTTCCGTCAGCGTCCCTGACGCCAGGACCATCACTATCCAGCCGTGGGAGAGAAGCCTTATCGCCGCCATTGAGAAGGCGATCATGGCCGCCAATCTCGGTTTCACTCCGCAGAATAATGGCGAGATCATCCGTTGCCCCATCCCCCCGCTCACGGAGGAAAGGCGTAAAGATTTGATCAAGAAAGCCAAGGCTGCGGGCGAGAATGCCAAAGTGGCTGTCAGGAATATCCGCAGGGAGGGAGTTGAATCTCTGAAGAAGGGCCAGAAGGCCGGTGATTTCTCCGAGGATGTCCAGAAGGAGGGAGAGGACGAGATTCAGAAGGTAACCGACACTAAAGTCAAGGCTA
>Ga0256404_1011572_pt1 | contig 11762 bp, 13 predicted proteins | sample RumenRJG_01DNA_FD_185990 | JGI IMG/M metagenome (GOLD analysis project Ga0256404, IMG submission 185990) | Bovine rumen microbial communities from Lethbridge, Alberta, Canada - RJG_01 | ecosystem: Host-associated > Mammals > Digestive system > Stomach > Rumen | place: Canada: Alberta | collected... | reverse complement strand
AAGGATAAAACAGTTCATTTTTAGTACAGGGGGTTGATTATTGTAAATGGCAAAAAATATTGCAGGCAGTCAATATAAAGAAAAATCAATAACAAAGAATTCTATTTACTATGCGATTTATCAGGTATTGAATGTCATCTTCCCGTTCCTTACGGGAATGTATGTCGCGCGTATTTTGCTTCCGGACGCTGTAGGAACGGTTGCATATGCACAGAATATTGCACAGTATTTTGTGATTCTTGCATTTCTTGGGATACCTACATATGGTGTCAGGGAAATTGCAAAGGTGCGGAACGATACCGAAGAGCGGTCAAAGGTCTATTCGGAATTACTTGTTATCAACTTTATAAGCACATGTATATTCAGTGCTGTTTATCTTGTATTGATATTATCTGTTGCCTCTTTTAGAAGCAACCTTCCATTGTACCTTGTGACAGGCTCTGCTATTGCATTAAACGCACTGAACAATTCCTGGCTTTATGAAGGGATGGAAGAGTTCCGCTTCATAAGCATTCGTAATATAGTTTTCAAGGCAATGTGCTTCCTGCTTTTGGTTCTTCTTGTAAGGGGGCCAGAGAATTATATTCGATATGCGATGATTACGGTTCTTGGTACCGCAGGAAATTATGTAATTAATATTGCATACGCGCCAAAGTTTGTTAGGTTCAGGCTAAAGGATCTGAATCTCAAGCGACACATGGCAAGCATCATGCTTCTTGTCGTGGTTAATCTCGCAATTGAACTGTATTCCCTTGTGGATGTCACAATGCTTGGGGCAATGAGTACGAGTAAGAATGTGGCGTATTACAGCTATGCAAGCAGGATTAACAAGATATTCATTCAGATAATAAATGCTTTTACAGTTGTTATCGTTCCGCGTATAGCTTTTTATTATAAAGAAGGCCGAAAAGAAGATTTTAACAGGCTCTTGTCAAAGACTCTTGAAACGATATTTGTTCTCGGAATCCCACTGGTTATAGGCATACAGATATGCGCCAGTGATGCGATCACGCTGATTTATAGTTCTGCATTTCTGCCTTCTGCAAATGTTTTCAGAATTTTGAGCTGGGTTCTCATTATCAGCCCGGTCGGATATCTTCTCGGGTCGCGAGTGCTGCTGGTTACCGATCATGAAAAAACGATGGTTCTGTGTGTAGGAATCGGTGCAGCAGTTAATGTTATTGGCAACGCTATATTGATTCCACGTTTCGTAGAGTACGGGGCAGCAATAGCATCAGTTTTGAGCGAGATTGTTGTCATGGTTGTTTATGTGAACTTCGGCAAGAAGTATTTCAAAATTTCAGGGGAGAGCAAGAACATTTTAAAAGTTGTTTTAGCTTCCCTTGTTATGGGTGCGTATTGCCTTCTGGTTGACCGGTTTATTATTGGAGACACTAATATAAGAATCTTTCTGAGATTGGTAGTTCAGGTGTTAGGTGCTTGTGTCATTTATTTCGGGATGCTTTATGTTTTCAAAGAACCGATGGTTAGGATGTACAGCGAGAGGCTGAAAAAGAGAATTTTTGGAAGAGGCTAAATTATGGAAAAGCTACAAATAAAAGACTGTCAGAACATTGAACTGGGTATTCTTATTAAAGTTGATGAGCTTTGTAAGAAACTTGGACTACGTTATTATCTTATTTATGGAACTCTCCTAGGAGCAGTAAGGCACCAAGGATTTATTCCGTGGGATGATGATTTAGATATTATGATGCCTCGACCTGATTACAAGGTGCTGATTGATTATTTTGAAGCACACAAAAGAGACCTTTTTCCATTTAAGGCTATTTATGCGTGGCATGATTACAAATATTCCTATGGTATGACAAGAATTACAAATATGAATTATAAGCTCAAGTATACACAGGGATGCCCCTTTTCAACAGAAGACATGGGCCTCTTTATTGATGTATACCCTTATGATGGACTTGGTAACGATATAAAAACAGCGCAAGCAATCTCTAAAAACTCATTGAAAGCTGAGCGGTGGATTGGGAGATCTTATAATTCATATTATACAACTACCGAAAGCACTTTAAAAAAGATGGTACAACCATTCATTTATAAATATGCTCATTTCATAGGAGAAGACCATTATCAAAAAAAAATGATGAAAATATCAAATTCTTTTAATTATGATTCGAGTAGGTTTGTAGGACCATTGACTTGGCATGAGTCATGTGGATGCTTTGAAAAGAATTTTTTTGAACCTTATGTAAATGTTAACTTTTGTGATCGTCTTTTTAGAGCTCCGCATCAATTTGATAAGCTATTGAAACTGGGTTATGGAGATTATATGAAGCTACCACCTGAAAATGAAAGAACTCCAAGCCATTTCTACGAGGCATATGTTCGTTCGGAGCATGAAAAACAATCGAATGATTAATATATTAAGAGGAGACTATCTATGCTTAATTTTACAGTTGGACCAGTTATGTGTTCGGATAAAGTACGTGCTGTTGGTGCGGAACAAGTACCATATTTCAGAACGCCTGAGTTCTCAGCAACTATGCTCGAGAATGAAAGATTGATGCTTGACTTTGCCAAAGCTCCTAAGAATTCCCGGGCAATTTTTATGACCAATTCATCCACAGGATCAATGGAAGCTGTAGTGATGAACTGTTTTGACTCATCAGACCATGTTCTGGTTATTGATGGCGGAAGTTTTGGTCACAGGTTTGTACAGCTCTGTGAGATTCACGATGTGCCACATACTGTCCTTTCACTTCGCTATGGTCAGGCTTTAACAAGGGAACTTCTGTATAAATATGACCGGGAGAGCGGTTATGAAGGCGAGAAGCTTACTGGGCTTCTTGTAAATGTTGACGAAACCTCTACTGGAGTTCTCTATGATACAGAGATGATAGGTGAGTTTTGCAGAAGAAATAATCTTTTCTATGTATGCGACTGTGTCTCATCATTTCTTGCAGATCCTTTTGATATGACTCATTGTGGAGCGGATGTGATGATTACGGGATCGCAGAAGGTTCTGGCTTGTCCACCTGGTATTAGCATTATCGTTCTCGCACCAAGAGGAGTAGAACGCATTCAGAAAGCTACTGTAAAAAGTATGTACTTCGATCTAAAAGATGCATTAAATAATATGGATCGAGGGCAGACACCATTCACTCCTGCTGTGGGGATACTTCTTCAGATCAACACAAGGCTCAAGGAAATAGAAGAAGCTGGCGGAGCAGATGTGGAAATTGCGCGTGTGGCGTCTCAGGCAGAGGACTTTAGAGAGAAGATCAAGGATCTTCCTTTTGACTTAGTTTCAGAGTCACCCGCGAATGGTGTGACACCAGTTCATCCAAGAAATGCCAATGCCTATGATATCTTCCTTAAACTCAAGGATGAATATGGCATCTGGATTTGTCCGAATGGCGGAGATATGAAGGACACAATTTTCAGAGTTGGTCATATCGGATATCTGAGCCATGATGACAATACGACGTTGATAAATGCGTTTAAGGATTTAAGGAATAGAAAGCTGTTGTAATGCGAAATTCATTTAAATTTCAGTGCTCTCTTGCTATTTACAACTGCATTATTTCATTTCGGCCTTTCGTTTCTTAAGTTGAGCTCCGTAATTTTTGGAAATATCAGCGGTATTATCTGCGAGACGAGCTGATGGACAATGCTAAAGACTGGAAAAATAGGGAATATCATGATCAAAGTTATAACTTATGGAACATATGATCTTTTACATTATGGGCACATTAGGCTTTTGGAGAGAGCAAAGGCATTGGGAGATTATTTAATTGTTGGAGTTACTTCGGATGCTTTTGATAGATCGAGAGGAAAAATAAATGTGCAGCAATCTTTAATGGAAAGATTGGAAGCAGTAAAAAAAACAGGGCTTGCGGATAAAATCATTGTTGAAGAATACGAAGGGCAGAAGATTGATGACATAAAAAAATATGGAGTTGATATTTTCACAGTAGGTTCAGACTGGGTAGGCAAGTTCGACTACTTGAAAGAATATTGCCAGGTTATTTATCTTGATCGAACAAAGGGAATATCAAGTTCAGAATTGCGTACTGTAAACAATAATATCAAGATTGGTATAGTAGGCGATACTCCGCTTGTTGAAAAGTATTTTGAACAAAGCAAATACGTTAATGGAGTAGAAATTGAAGGCGTATGTTCAAGCGAAATTAATAGATTTTCAGATGCAATAAAATCATTGCCGCACAATACATCGAATCTAGACGATTTGCTCTGCAATGTGGATGCACTTATAGTTACATCTCACCCAAGAGAGCACTATAGACAAATAAAAACAATACTCATTGCGGGGAAACATGTTTTATGCGAATCACCAATTACGCTGAAAAAAAATGAATGTGAAGAACTGTTTGATTTGGCACAACAAAAGAATTTGATATTATTCGATTCTATTAAGACAGCATATTCAACTGCTTATGATAGGCTTGTGCTACTAGCAAAGGGTGGCCGTATTGGGGAAGTAGTTTCTGTTGACGTCACTTGTACCAGTCTTAAAGAGAATCAGACTGCTAATAATGTAGAATATGAGCCACGGGGATCAATATTGGCGTGGGGTCCAACGGCTTTGTTGCCGGTATTTCAGCTTTTAGGTTCAGACTACTCTTTGCTCGATATTGCTTCACGTGTTGAAGAAGATGGCTTTGACGATTTCACGAAGATTAATATTACTTTTAATCATGCTGTTGCTAGTGTCCTTGTGGGGAAGAAAATCAAATCAGAAGGTGAATTAATTGTTGCAGGTTCTCAAGGTTATATTTATGTTCCAGCTCCATGGTGGAAAACTGATTACTTTGAAATAAGGTATGAAAATGCATCTGATAATAAAAGGTATTTTTATCAGTTAGATGGAGAAGGTATCAGAAATGAGATTTCTTCTTTTTCTCATTCCATCAATTCTGGTATTAGTCAAAGTAATATTTCCACTGAAACATCTGCAAATATTTGTAATGTCATTGAGAAGGCATTAAACAAAGTTATCATTCATCTTGTCTAAGGAGAAAAGATGCTTAAAGCCAAGGAATTGAGTCCTGCACAGTTCCGGAAAATGCAATTGACCGAACTCGATATGCTGGTAGACTTTGACCGTGTTTGTCGGAAAAATGATATTAATTATGTTTTATTTGGCGGAAGTCTTTTAGGTGCTGTTCGGCATAAAGGCTATATTCCATGGGATGATGATGCCGATATTGCAATGCTGAGACAGGATTACGATAAGTTTAAAGCTATTGCGCCTAAGGAATTAACATCTACCATTTGTTATTTCCAAGATCATGATACAGATCCCTTCTACAGATGGGGTTACGGAAAATTGAGACGTACGGGCACGGAGTATATCAGAGTAGGTCAAGAGCATTTAAAGTGCAAGACGGGAATATTTGTAGACGTTTTCCCAATGGATGATGTGCCTATTTCTACTGTCGGTCAGATTTTTCAAAACTTGCACTGCACGATTTTAAGAAAAATATTGTATTCAGAAGTAGGTCGGATTAATAACACGGGATTTTTGAAATTATGGTATACATTATTGGCAAAAATACCAGTTTCTTTTGTTTATAGCCAGCTTAGATTGTATACGAAAAAGAGCAAAAACAATAGTAAAAATCGCGTGAGATGTTTGCTTTTTCCTGCAACTGGAACGCTGTATCGCAAAAACCCTATTAATGTACGATATAGTATGCCTAAAAGTTGGTTCCTTGATAGGTCTGAATATGATTTTGAAGGGAAAATCTTTTATAGTTCTAAAGATTATGATACTGTTTTAACTTACATATATGGAGATTATATGAAACTTCCTCCTGAAAATAAAAGGCAGCAACACTCTCCATTTTCAAAGATAGTATTTCCTGATGGTACAAAAGGAGAATGAGCATGCAAGTTGACAAATATCGTGAAGATGATTTTTATGGATTGAAATGTCTTATTGATGAGAATTATGGAACAAACGTTTCCAAGAAAGTAATCGAAGAGGCTTATAATAAGGGAAAACGTTTTATTTTGGTTGCACATTATAATGGAAGTGTGGTTGGCACAGCGTTCATTGAAAAAAGAGAAGATTATATCAGACTAAGGAGTTCTTTTTTTGTTTCATATGTTGCGGTTGATAAGAGATACAGAAGAAAAGGTATTGGGAAAGAATTATTTAAAACGATTGAAAAAAAAGCTAGAGACGAGAACATTCACATTATAGAGCTCACTAGTGCTGATTATAGAGAAGATGCCCATTTATTTTATGAAAATATCGGATTTACAAAGAAGAAAACAACGGTATATATAAATGATACTTTTGCAAACGATTAGCTGTTTGTGATAAATCGAAAGGATGGATCACGCCGCCAATCTCTATGGCGATGGATACGCCTCTGAGAGGATAGCCGATGTGTTGGAATTTGGAGAGATGAGGTATTGAACCTTTATTCTCCGATAGAAGTAGTCGTCAGTTTCTGTTATACTTAATTTATCTGACAACTTCCGACATGGCTCATATATTCGGAGCTGTGTCGGAGATTTTGAGTAAACAGAGGAAATTTATTATATGGGAAGAATGCTGGATGCGTTTCCGACAGAAACACTGATACTACATAAAAAAGACGGAACAACAGCTGAAGTTACCGCTCTTGTTGATGACGATATGATTCATTGCGACGATGCCAGCGTCATAATCGAAGAGGATGATATTTATGAACGCACTCTTCCGAACGGCGCAAAGGAGTATTATCGCATCATTGATCGTGGCTTTTACAAAGGCGCACACGGGATACCAGATAATTACCAAAGCAAAGTGCAGAAGTTATCTAAAAGTATAGCTGAAAAGATGATGGTTGAAGTCAAGGAAAAACCGCACAAATTATTCATCTCGCATTCCAGCAAGGATAAGCCTTACATGGAAGCATTGTCAGAGATGCTTGAAGATATCGGCATGCCGGATGGTTCCTTCGTGTGCACATCGGTGGCCGGACATGGCATTCCGGGCGGTGCTAAGATATATGACTGGCTCAGAGACCAGTTCTTGAAGTGCGACCTTCGTGTCTTGTTTGTCTTAAGCCGTAATTACTATGAAAGCGCGGCAAGCCTGAACGAGATGGGCGCGGCTTGGGTAACGAAGGTATCTGACACGTTGCTCCTTCTTCCGGGATTTGACTTTAGTGATATTAAAGGCTGTGTCGATCCCCGGGAGATGGGTATCAGTTTTGGCATGGATGATGATGAACTGAAACACCGCCTTAATGAGTTCAAGGATACATTGATTTCTGAGCATCATCTCCCTGCTATTACTCAGGCGAGATGGGAAAGGCATAGAGACAGGTTTATTAAGACAATTCGTGAGATTGCTGCCTCAAATGAGAAAGAGAACGCTGATGACGCGGAGGGTGACCAACAAAACGAACCTGTGGTAGGTCAGTATGATGTGGGTAGCATTCCTGTTGACTCGGCATTCCTTCTTGTATATGCGGCTGCTGGCGATGGGCAGATTATGAAAATCCAGGTGCTTGGTTCTCCTGTCCAGGTCTCAGCCAGTGGCAAGCAGTTCATGAAGGATCTCTCGCAAAGAGAATCTGCCCGCTGGGTGGAAGCTTTGGATAGGCTTATCAGATGGGGATGGGTAAAACCTGTAGGACATAAGGGCACTGTGTATGAACTTACAGGCACAGGCTATAACAAAGCGGATTGGCTTAAAGATGGAATGGAAATCAATACGGATAATGAGCCGCTTGATGAGTTGAAGGAGTTTCCTCAAGATTGAAAATTGTTGAAGCAGGGAAACGAGTTAAATGGACGAAGTAAATGAGATCTTCCGTCAGTTCCATCAGGGACATGGCGAATGGAAGAAGTTTATTAATTCTATCAAAATCACAAATATCCATGGATGGTCTGGACAGACGATGGAATTCCATTACCCGGTCGTGGCTGTGGTCGGAGAGAACGGAATTGGGAAAAGTACATTTCTTAAGGCAGCTGTGTGTGCTTATAAGAATACTGCTGGCAAGGACTTTTATCCCTCTAAGATGTTTATGAATACACAATGGGACAGGGAAGCACTAAATGGAGCACTCATAGAATACCACATCAGAGAAGGAAATGTTGAGAGGGATCTGAAATGGAAGAGAACAAAAGAATGGGGATTCACGCCAAAAAAGAAGAAGCCGGAACGGTATGTTTCCTTTTGGGATATTTCAAGAACTCTTCCAATAGACGCGACCGCAGGATATGCAAAAGTTGCTTTATCAAATAGCGAAGTTGGAAGCGATACAGTTTTGGAAGAAGAAAGCATCAGAGGCTTGTCTTTTATCCTCGGGCAGCATTATACAAATGCCCGGTTTACGAAAACAAATGTGGACCAAAGCAGAGAAGTGGGACTTCTGACTAAAAGTTATGGTGAGATATCGCAATTTCATCAGGGAGCGGGAGAAGATTCAATTCTGGATTTAATAAAAGCTTTACAGACTATACCACAGCAATCATTGCTTGTGATTGATGAGGTTGAGAATTCATTACATCCTCAGGCTCAGCGCAGGTTTGTTCAATATTTACTGACATTGTCTCGAAAAAAGAAAATCCAGATCATTTTATCAACCCATAGTCCATTTGTGCTTGAGGAACTTCCACCAATCGCGAGGATTATGCTGGTTCCTTTATCTGATCAGAAGCAGATTATAGATAGTGTATCTACAAATTTTGCGTTATCCACTATAGATGACCATATCAGTCATCCGGATTTGTACATTCATGTTGAGGATGAAGAAGCTGAAGCTCTTGTATGGGAAATTTTGAAAACACATCAGGATAGATATGATGAATTTTCAAAAAGAATAACAATCCTCGATGTCGGCAGTTGCAGTGTCGTAGATACTCTTAACGATTATTCACAGCATAATAAATTACCATATAAAAGCGTTTCCATCGTTGATGGTGATAAGAAGACAGAATATCCCGACTGCTTATCACTGCCAGGAAATAGAGCACCAGAAAAGATGGTTTTTGAGGATTTGAAAAACCTTGAATGGAACAATCTGACCGAGAGATTCGGGATGGGAGCTGGGGCACTATATAAAATTCTGGATGATGCTATGCTTGAGCCGGATCATCATTTTTGGACGGAATATGTTGGAGATCGTGTGAAAAAGAGTAAGGATACAGTCTGGTCTATTCTTATATCTGAGTGGTGTAAGCAAGTATATCCGACTTTGCAAGATACTTCTATGATTGATGGAATAATCCAATCGCTGGACAGTATACGATAATTAAAGGATCGTGATTTTATATGAAAGGCATAATTCTCGCGGGAGGAGCTGGAACACAATAATAGGTGCCAGGTACACATGAAAATTCTTTGCGAAATTTCTGTAAACGTGAGTATTCCGTGTATAGGATACCAACGTTCCGCTGAATGATACCGGCTTTCCGTAAGTCCTCATCCATGGGTACGAAATCAAAGAAAACCCTGATAGAATCACACTTTGTCATCCTTCATACTTGCGATTAAATTCGTACAGCTCTTCTGACAGCAAATCTCTCAGAAGGACTGTATCTTCTTTATCCGGAACCTCGTCATCACTCACAGTTCCGAGCACTTTTCCGACGACCCGGACATGATCGTCCTCACCCTTGTCTCCGTAGGGGTACTGCGGATTCAGAGAGTATAGTGAATATTCCGGTGCGGCGAAGCCGCCTGTCCGGTAAGTTGGAAACCACTTGTCCGGATTAACGGAAACCATCCTCAGCCATATGCTTCCCATTCTGCCGGACTTTTGCTTCCCGGGTTACCGGACAGGTGCCTCCGGCGCACCGGAATATTCACGTTTTAACGGAGATTATCAGGGATCGAATCGACAAGGGAATGCCAGAAGAGCTTGCAATCATTCCTGCGAAGAGGGGCAGAAAACCTTTATACCGATGAGCTCCACAAGATGTTCGATGATGAAGAAGCCATCTGGTCCTATGTCAAGATTTCGCGCAAATTAAAATGAGAAATTTCCGTTGTTAACTTGCTAGTGCTTTTACATTCCTTGTGACCATCTCCCTGTACATCCGCTCACGTTCATTTGGGGACAGATAGTTGTTATGGCTGTGAATCCTTACGGTGTTATAAAAGGTTTCGATATATTCCCAGACAAGCGCTTTTGCGGCGTCATAGTTGGCAATGGCAAAGCGGTTCAGCCATTCTCTTTTAATCATTGCGTGGAAGGATTCGATGCAGGCGTTGTCGTAAGGATAGCCTTTATGACTGTAGCTTCGCTGCAGGCCTTTTGTGGCTTCCCTGTAGCGCTTGCTGACATACTGGCTGCCACGATCTGAATTATCCTGAATTCGGTATAATAGTGACTATGCCGAAGAAAAAACTATGCCGAAGAAATCTAAAGTATGTATGAAACGTAAGTGCCTAACCTTCGGACGGATAGCCAATCTGTGATTTATCCGATAAGCTTGAAGGCGAAAAACTTGTAGTATTTCGCTACCATGCAGGAGGATAGGCTATGGCAAGTATCCGCAGCAAGAGAGTTCCCATGGAGGAGCAGATCCGCCTTATCAACGAATGTCGCAGGAGCGGCCTGTCCGACGCCGAATGGTGCAGACAGCACAACATTCCTGTGAGTACGTTCTACAACTGGCTGAGCAGATGCAGAAAGAAGGCATCCGAAAGTATTCCCCCAGCCCCCTATGGTCATTCTGATCATCCCCGGTCCAAACAGGATGTTGTCTCCGTAGATATCGTTCCGGATGTACTTCCAGAACAGTCCGCAGCAGCATCTTCGCTGACATCGCATCCTGACGATTCACATACGATTGAAATCGAAATGAACGGGATCAGGATCAGAATCAGCAATTCCGCAGATCCGGTTCTTCTCTCGAGAACGATCCGGTTCCTTAAGGCGGCGGTCTCATGCCAGGAGATATTTCAACGCTGGATAAAGTATACATCGTGTGCGGCCATACTGATATGAGAAAGTCAATTGATGGCTTATGCGCTATCGTGGAAGACCAGCTGAAGATGGATCCTGAATCAAGCTCTCTGTTTCTCTTCTGTGGCAGACGTCGGGATCGGATCAAAGCACTTTTTCATGAACCTGACGGTTTCGTTCTGATCTATAAACGGCTGTCTGTAGAAGGAAGATACCAGTGGCCAAGCAAGGAATCGGAAGTAAGGAATCTCACCTGGAAGCAGTTCGACTGGCTGATGTCAGGCATCGATATTGACCAGCCGAAAGCCTTGAAATGGAAGTAAAATCCTTCATATCAGAAGCTGACAAATGGCATCTCGAAAGTGCCCGAAATCCGCGTAAATACGGCATTTTTCAGCTATCATAGGCTTCAATTTCTCCCTCACTTTGTGGTACAATTCTACTATCAGAGTGAGGGAGAACTGACATGCCATCTGGTGCTCAGGATCTTCAACTCAGAGAGTTGAAGGACACTGTTTTACAATTGAAAACAATGCTGGCTGATCAGACAGAGCTTGTCAAATCTCTTCGTGAGACCGTTGATCAAAAGACGGAGCATGAAAAAGTTCTGCAGGAGCAGATTGATTATCTGACAAAAAAGCTCTTCGGCCGCACTTCCGAAAAGCGAGTAACGGATATCCCCGGACAGCTCAGCCTTTTTGATGAAGCTGAGCAGGAAGCAGCCGTACTGCCCGAACCGGAGACGGTAATTGTCAAGGAGCATACCCGTAAAGCAAAAGCGACACACCAGGATATTTTCAAGGGTGTACAGAAAATCAAAAAGATCATTCCTCTGGAGGATGCAGATAAGATTTG
>Ga0256404_1011571_pt1 | contig 11762 bp, 13 predicted proteins | sample RumenRJG_01DNA_FD_185990 | JGI IMG/M metagenome (GOLD analysis project Ga0256404, IMG submission 185990) | Bovine rumen microbial communities from Lethbridge, Alberta, Canada - RJG_01 | ecosystem: Host-associated > Mammals > Digestive system > Stomach > Rumen | place: Canada: Alberta | collected... | reverse complement strand
TTGATAACAGCCTGCGAGCCTCCACGGCCCAGGGCCAGGTCAATGGCAGCTCGTGAATACTCGGCACTCTGGGAATAGGTGCGGGCACCCTTTCCAATACCGATAGAGAGAGTGACCTCACGGTCATTTCCGACCTTGGTATTCCTCACATCATCGAGGACAGAGAATTTATTCTCCTCCAGCTTCGGCAGATATTTCTGCTGGAAAATAAGGAAATACTTGTCATTATCCGTCTTCCTGATAATGGCATCGGCCTGTCTGAAGTACTTGCCGATCTTCCTGTCGATGATCGCACGGATGAGTGACTTCTTCACATCATCCTCGAGCGAATCGATGCTCTCGTCATAGTTGTCAATATAGATAAGACCGGTCACGAGGCGCTGGTCCTCGAATGCAGCCTTCAGCTTCTCATGAGAGGTCTCATCGAAAAGCATGACTGAGATCAGAGAGCCGTTTATCGAACCGTCCTCGCTAGCCTTCACAGGCTTGAACTCGAGCCGCGTGAGGACTGCATCATAGACTTTTGACTCCTGATTGATACGGATGGTCTGAGACTCCTCGGTAGTCTTCTCGAGCGTCTCCCTGGACAGCTCCGGGAAAATGGTAGCAATCGGCTTCTTATAAGAAGCGTCCTCACCTGTCTGCTTTGAAAACTCGTTATTCATCCAGAAGAACCGGCCATTCTCATCGAGAACAGCATACGGAAGCTGGAATTCCTTGAGCATTTCCTTCTGGATAGTGCCATAGCAGGTCGCGAACCGCATGATCTCGTCAGCCATCTTCCGACTGCTGACTGAATAGACCAGTATCGCTACACACGAATACAGTATAGTAAAAATAGCAACGGCAAATCCTGCTTTTGTATCATATAAATACATGCATCCGGTGACAATGACCAGAACAGGTATCATATATAATGGTATCGAAAGGTAGGCTCTTATGTAGCCCTTCTTCAGTGGATTCATTGAATTCCTCCTGATGTTAGTCTGAAGTATTATATCATCTTTCGGGCAAATATTCCATAGTTGGTTATTCTGACGAAAAAGAGGGATAAAATTTTGTGCATAATGCCGTTGAAAAGGAAAAGAGATTTTTGTAACATATATGTTGTAAACAGAGAAGAGGCGTTATAACGCCGTATAATAAGAAAAGAGGAAATAGAAATGGCAAGTGTTTCACTTCACAATATCTGCAAGGTATATCCGAACGGATTCGAAGCCGTTAAGGACTTCAATCTTGATGTAGCAGATAAGGAATTCATCATCTTCGTAGGACCTTCAGGATGCGGAAAGTCAACCACACTCCGTATGATCGCAGGACTCGAGGACATCACCTCAGGTGAGCTGAAGATCGATGGAAAGGTCATGAACAATGTAGAGCCTAAGGACCGTGATATCGCAATGGTATTCCAGAACTACGCTCTGTATCCGCACATGACAGTATTTGATAATATGGCATTCGGACTCAAGATCCGTAAGTTCGATAAGGCCGAGATCCAGAAGAGAGTTATGGAAGCAGCAAAGATCCTTGATCTGGACAAGCTTCTTGATCGTAAGCCGAAGGCTCTTTCAGGTGGTCAGAGACAGCGTGTTGCCATGGGACGTGCAATCGTACGTAATCCTAAGGTATTCCTCATGGATGAGCCTCTGTCAAACCTCGATGCAAAGCTCCGTGTACAGATGCGTATCGAGATCAGCAAGCTCCATGAGAGACTCGGTGCAACCATCATCTACGTTACACATGACCAGACCGAGGCTATGACCCTTGGTACCAGAATCGTAGTTATGAAGGACGGTGTCGTTCAGCAGATCGATTCTCCACAGACACTGTATGCACATCCTGTTAATATCTTCGTCGCAGGCTTCATCGGATCACCTCAGATGAACTTCCTCGACGCGAAGATCTCCAAAGAGGGCAATGATGTCATCGCTACAGTTGGCGAGGCAAAGCTGAAGGTACCTGCAGACAAGGCAAAGGTTCTTATCGACAAGGGCTATGATGGCAAGACAGTTATCCTTGGTATTCGTCCAGAGGATATCTATGATCCGGAGTCAGGAGCAAGCGAGGTTGAGCTCGGCAATTCAATCGATGCTACAATCCGTGTATATGAGCTGCTCGGTGCAGAGGTATTCCTGTATTTCGATTATGCAGGCACACAGGTTACTGCAAGAGTTGACCCACGTACAAAGGCAAGAACCGGCGACAAGATGACATTCCATCTTGATATGACCAAGACTCACTTCTTCGACAAGGAGTCAGAGCTTACAATCTGCGACTAATAGCAATCCGTAGGAATATTCAGGGAACGGGTTCATTTTTCATCGGTAGATGAAAAGGGACCCGTCCCTTTTTTCATCTTTTTGTATTTTATAAAAAAATGGATTGCATACAATTAAAAACCGTGTTATACTGATTTTTAAAGAAATTAGACGTTGGATTTGCAACAGACAATAATCCGGCCTAGTGATATGATAATTGCAGTATATATGAAAGGAGCAGTACAATGGAAGAAGTACCACAGGTAGAAAAAGATACCATGATCGGGGAACTCTTACAGATTGATACAAATATAGCACCGATACTCTTCGGAATCGGAATGCACTGTCTTGGATGTCCTGCATCTCAGATGGAGACGATCGAGGAAGCGGCAATGGTCCACGGTATCAATCCGCAGGATCTCGTGGATGAGATCAATAAGTTCCTGGTAAAGGAAAATGCATCAACTGCTGCAGAAGCATAAGAGCAATAGTAAAGAGCCCCGCAGGGCTCTTTTTATTTGTAATTGACCATCAGGGTCCGGGCGATTATGAAGGGCACGACCGGCATTATCATCTCACAGTGCTCAGTGACGTAGCTTTCGGTACCGATGGACATCTGCCTGAGCATGCCGTATTCACAGATGATCGACAGCAGATCCTCGATATCATCATCGCTCATCCTGTAGAAATGGAAGATCATGAGATAGGCCTTCTTCTCAGAACGGAATATACCGAGACTCATGGGAATGGAGTCCGACAGAAGCGAGACCAGATGAAGAACGTCAGTAAAGCTGTCAAATACGACGATCGCCTTCGTGGATGCGCTTTCCTTCTCGGTAGAATCGCAGTGCAGCAGATAGTGAGAAAATTCCTTCCCAGGGCTGGTGATAGAGTCGAGCATCCGGTGAATGGCATCATGGACTGACAGAGGAGCATCGATATCATCAGAATCCGACACATCCGGTTCAGTAAAGGTGGAATATCGCGGATCGATATCATCGGCGTATGCATTTTTTGAAAAAATGACTGACAGGCCTCCATCCTCAAGCGGCACAGCCTCAATAGAAGCCGGCTCATCATCCGGAATGCTGAAGTCATACTTCTTACTGAGAAAACTAAGCAGATCCGAGGTCAGGGATCTGAGCACAGGCGAGCCGTAATTCAGGTCAGCAAGCGACAAATGCCGGTTCTGCAGGTCTTCCGGGGTCAGAACGCATTCAATTGTGTCCTCATCGTATCGGTTTATCGTCATAAAAGTCCTCTCTGTTCGATATTTTTCATATAATACCGCATAAAACCGCATTTGTAAACCGAACAAATCATAAACAAAAAGTTTATAAAGATAAACAGAAAATAAACTTTCTAAACAGAATATTAACAATTCTAAACAGCCGATTAAATCGGAAGAAAACCTATTGGCAAAATCAGAAAAAGAGCGTATAAAAGAATCAGTAAGAAGCTAATACGACAAGGAAAGGAGAGAGTCATATAAAGCTTAAGGCAGCATATCGCATGGTCAGCGTTCTCCATCATTCGGAGGATATGGATGTCATCCTGGCAGAACATCAGGGACTCGGAACCAGACGCGTATTGAAACGGATCAGGAAGCAGCACAGCGAAGGCTCGCTTGATGCACAGTACCAGCTGCGGAGAGAGTCAGAGATACTGAAGACTCTTAAGCACCCCGGCATTCCACTTATTTATGATTATTGGGAAGATGAAGAGGAGATCTGTCTCATAGAGGAGTACATAGAGGGGCTTTCACTTCAGGAATATCTGCTCAGATACAGCAGCCTGGATCTGGGATTCATAGCGGAGGTCATGTCACAGATACTCGATATACTGGCCTATCTGCATGACAGGCAGCAGCCGGTGACTCATCAGGATCTGAAGACTGAGCATCTGCTGATCAGAGGGAAGCAGATAGTGCTGATCGATTACGGGATTTCAGATTTCCTTGGCGGGAATGCAGGCAGGAGCCAGGGAGAGGATCTCTACGACCTTGGACAGGTAGCGTCGGAGATGCTTGCTCACTGTGACAGCTATGTGCCATACGCATTCCGCAGGATGATCAGGAAGGCCTGTGCGAAGGATATGTCAGCCAGATATATATCGGCAGCAGAATGGAAGAAGGATATTACAGAATGGTGCCGGAAGAGGAGCGGAAATGACAAAGAGGGGCTTCTTATCAGTAGTATAGCGGTAATAGGGAATCAGAGAGGCATAGGCACTACCCACGTAGCAGTAAGTATTACATCATATCTGGGGCAGAAGGGACACAGAGCATTTTACAGGAACCTGTCAGGCAGACCGGGATTTCTCGCACTTGAGGAGAATCTGAATACAGACTTCAGGGAGAAGGACGGGATCATATACCACAGGTGGTTCAGGGGCATGGCAGATTACGGACCGGCCGTAGAGCCACAGCATACGCCTGAGGGAATCTGTGTAAGTGACTGCGGGACGGACTTCACACTGGCAGAGGATGCGGATGTCATCATTTATCTGACAGGATCGAGGCCGTGGCATAGCAGAATGCTGATGCAGGAATACCTGCAGAAGGACAGCGGTATTCTAATGATCACACCATCTAACCCGGGTATGGCGCATGCACTGGCGAAGGCCACAGGGCACAGGGTAGTCAGCATGCCGTATGATGAGAACCCGATGCACCCGGACAGGACCATCAGGAGAGTGTATGATCAGATTTTCAGGAAATACAAAGGCAGGAAAGGACATTTTTAAAAGAACGGAGACTATCGGCATCATTGCCTCGGCGCCAGAGACGGACACGGCGACTGCATCTATCGCACTGGCCAATTACTACAGGTCAGCAAAGGGTTACAACACAGCACTGGCAATAGTCGGGGAAGACAGGGGCTTTGCAGACATGCTTTCACATGCGGAATGTGTGGATATGGAGCCTCCGGGATACGATGACGGGGTACTCAGGTATTATGTCCTGAAGAGCATGACAGATCTTGAGAAGATGAAGTATAGGGGACTGGACAGAATAGTCATAGACCTTGGCGGTGATCATGGAGTATATACATCAGAAGAGCTGATGATGACCGACAGAATATATGCCATGATAAGTACAACACCGTGGAGGCGCATATATGCCAGGGAATTTCTGTTTTCTACGATCGTCAATGAAGAGAAGCTAAGGCAGAGATTCAGGAATATGACGTATTCTGTATCCGGCTCAGCCGGGTCGGACCACGACCTTGGCAGGGAGTTCGGTATCGGTATCAGAAGCATCAGGGATCTGCATATCTGCGACCCATACCGCCTGACAAAAGAAAACTTAAAGAATTTGAATTTATTATTAGAGTAAAGGAGATAATAAATCCAGATACTTGGATTAAGTATCCGGTGACTGCGAACAGTCTGAATTTGAAAAAGAATCCTGCTGCTACCGTGTGGACAAGAATACACGGTGGCGGCTTTATTGTATTTTCGAAAAATTTTCACAATAGGATGTGGCGGATGAAGATTATTTGCGATATAATCAGAGTATCGATGATTTGAAAGGAATGATCAGATGGCAAAGAGGACTGCAAACAAGGGTGAGGCAGTAAAGTATATAATAGTTCTGGGGCTTCTGGCGGTGCTGATACTGGCGACTCTGGCGATCTGGGAAGTGAGGTATGCCCCGACGAAGGATAGAACGAGTCTCGCGGATTATTACGGGGTGTCCGGGAAGGAGGCGGCCCTGTTCGTAAACGGGGAGAAATCGGATACGAAGAAGGCTGCGATCGTAAGCAACGGACATTTTTATATACTGCTTGACGAGCTGAAGGACAGCATTGATGATGGATATGTGTATGATGATTCAGGGAATATCCTGAGATATGCTACGGACAGTCAGGTGATTTCTGTCAATAAGGGAGATACATACTATACTGCTGGCCGCAGTCAGGAGGACCTGGGTCAGAAGCTGGTGATCACGGGTGACGGCGACAGGACCTATGTGGCAGTGGATTTCGCAGATAAGTTTTCTGATTTTTCCTATAAGACAGGGAAGAAGCCATACAGACTCGTGATCGAGAAGGCCGGATACAAGCGGAAGGTATCATCCATATCGAAGGATACGGAGATCAGGAGATTCGGAGGACCGAAGAGCAGAATACTTGCAGACGTGAAGAAGGGCACGGGAATCACCGTTCTGCAGTCCTATGGCAAATGGAGCCAGATACTTACGAATGACGGGATTCTGGGATGTGTGAAGGATTCGACGATCGGCGATATTTCCACAGAGAAGACGAAGAAGCAGCTGGCAGCAAGAAAGTATAATCATATCAGGATGAAAGGCAGCGTCAATCTGGTATGGCATCAGGTGACGAACCGTACAGCCAATGCCGGAATAGACCAGGTGCTTTCGGGCGACACAGGGATCAATGTAGTGTCACCTACATGGTTCCGCATAGCCGATAATGACGGCGGCCTGTCAGACATAGGAAGTCTCGACTATGTGAAGAAGTGCCATGACAAGGGCGTACAGGTCTGGGCACTTTTCAGCAATTTCGAGAACAAGGGCGTAGATACGACTACGGTGCTTGATCATACCTCATCGCGCGATAATCTGGTCAATAACATGATAGCCAAAGCGATTGCATACAATCTCGACGGTATCAATGTAGATTTCGAGCAGGTGTCGACGGATGCAAAGGACGGTTATGTGGAGTTCATCAAGGAGCTGTCGATAAAGTGTGAGAATAATGACATCATCCTGTCAGTGGACAATTACTCGCCAACCGCATCGAGCCTCCATTACAACCGCAAGGTTCAGGCGCAGTATGCCGATTATCTGATAGTCATGGCGTACGATGAGCATTACGCAGGCGGCGGACAGGCTGGCAGTAATGCATCGATCTCTTTTGTAAAAAAGGCCGTGAGCGAATCCCTGAAGGAGGTTCCGAAGGATCAGCTGATCCTTGGGATGCCGTTCTATTCGCGGATCTGGAAGACTAAGGACGGAGTTCTGTCCACTGAGACGATAGGAATGAAAAGTGAGTCAGATTATATTAAGTCCCACAATGCCCAGGAGACCTGGCAGGATGATCTGGGCCAGAACTATGTGGAGTTCTCTGAGGACGACGCTACATATCAGCTGTGGGTAGAGGATGAGAAGTCACTTGCGCTGAAGCTGGGTGTGATGAAGGATAACAGCCTGGCCGGAGGAGCATTCTGGAAGGAAGGCCTCGAGAGTGACAGCGTCTGGGAAATAATCGGAAAGTACATGAAATAATGGATACAAAAGTAATAAGGATAGATCCTGAGAATATAGATATCACGAAGATAAGAGAAGCCGGAGAAATATTAAGAAAAGGCGGTCTGGTGGCTTTTCCTACGGAGACAGTGTATGGACTGGGCGGGAACGCCTGTGATGCGGGTGCATCTGAGGCTATATACGCAGCGAAGGGGAGACCATCGGACAATCCGCTTATAGTCCACATCTGTGATTATTCACAGCTTTTGTCAATAGCTGCAGATCTGCCGCCAGAAGCTAAGAAGCTGTCAGATGCGTTCTGGCCGGGCCCGATGACACTTATTGTCAATAAGAACGGAGTCATTCCGCATGAGACAACGGGCGGACTGGATACCGTGGCAGTAAGATTTCCGAGCCATCCTATAGCTAATGCCCTGATCAGGGAGTCGGGATGCATGATCGCTGCCCCGAGTGCAAATACATCAGGCAGACCATCCCCTACGAAGGCGGAGCATGTGATCCACGATCTGAGTGGCAGGATAGATGCGATAATCGACGGAGGTCCGGTACAGATCGGACTGGAATCTACTATAGTAGATCTGACAGAGGGCCTGCCTACGATCCTCCGTCCGGGCTATATCAATAAGCAGATGCTCGAAGAGGTAGTCGGCGAGGTAAAGGTGGACCCGGGAATCCTGGGTACTGAGAATGTGCATGTGCGCCCGAAGGCACCAGGTATGAGATACAAGCATTATGCCCCGAAGGGTGATCTGAAGATAGTCAGCGGAGAGCCTGACAGAGTGATCGCAGAGATCAACCGTCTTGCAGCTGAGGGAGAGGCAGACGGCAGGAAGGTAGGAATCATAGCCACAGAGGAGACAAAGGATCTCTACCACGCAGGTCATGTGATAAGCATAGGCGACAGGACAGATGAATACGAGATCGCACACAATCTGTTTGATGTGCTGAGGAGAATGGATGAGTATGGGGCGGAGCTCATTTATTCAGAGGAATTTTCAACACCGAGGATCGGTAATGCCATCATGAACCGTCTGCTGAAGGCAGCCGCACATCAGGTGATAGAGGTATGAATGTAGATCGGATTATTTTTCTGGACAAGAGAGGCAATACGAGGTCAGCGATGGCGAAGGCTCTCTACGAAAAGATGTTTCCGGATTCGGGGATAGAGGCAATGGCCAGGGGACTTGTGGTATCGTTCAGTGAGCCATTGAATCAGAAGACGGAGGCTGTGATGGCCGGAAACGGGCTTGGCACGGAAGGTTTTCATTCAGAGGAGCTGTCGGATGCGGATATTACTGACGGAACGCTGATCCTGGCCATGAATGCGAAGCAGCGGAGTGACGCGATCGCTTGGCATGATGAAGCGAATGAGAGCAATACATTCGTGCTGTCAGAATTCGCAGGGGAGGAGCTTGAGATAATGGACCCGTATGGAGGCAATCTGCAGGTGTACGGGATCTGTCTTGAAGCTCTGGGCCAGACTATAGAGAAGCTGCCCGACAGGATAAAGGAGTTCGAGAATGAGTGACAAGAGAACTGACTATATCAGCTGGGATGAGTATTTCATGGGGGTTGCAGGACTATCGGCAATGAGATCGAAGGACCCGCATACACAGGTGGGCTGCTGCATAGTGTCGGAGGATCACAAGATTCTGTCGATGGGATATAACGGCCTTCCGAGAGGCTGCTCAGACGATGACTTCCCGTGGAGGAGGGAGGGACCGCCGCTCGAGAACAAGTATTTTTACACGACGCACAGCGAGCTGAATGCGATCCTCAATTACAGAGGCGGAAGCCTTGAGGGTGCGACCCTGTATGTGACTCTTTTTCCGTGCAATGAGTGCGCGAAGGCGATCATTCAGGCCGGGATTGCAGAAATAGTCTACGATGATGACAAGTATGAAAAGGAACCATCCACTATAGCTTCCAAGAGGATGCTTGCGGCAGCAGGCGTCAGGACCAGAAGGTATCAGAGAACAGGGCGGAAGCTGATAGTAGAAGTATAAAGGTATAGATGGAGGAATAGAAATGGACGCTTCAGACAGGGAAATAGTTGAGGATCTGCAGATACGGATCAAGGAGATCGACAGCGAGATAAAGATAAAGGAAGAGGAGCTCCAGTCGCTTCAGGTAGAGAAGGCCAGATGTATGAAAGAAATGGGAGAGCACAGTGATGAGAAGTACCAACAGAACGTGCTTGAACTCGTATATGAGCAGAGGATGGGAAGCAAGGGAAAAAGAAAATAAAAAAGTCCTGTCAAGCATTTTTGAAAATGTCCCAAAATAATTGAAACATTAGCCCCGGCTTCTCGCTGGGGCTGATTTGGGTTTTGTGGGCTCTGCCCACACCCGTCCCTCGTCGGGAAGGCAGGGAAAGAAGTTGTTTACTTCTTTCCCTGCTAAAAGGATAATCCGTGAGCTTTATGTCAAGAGGCTTTCGCGGCATAAGGAGCCTTCGGCTCATTATTCCACGATCCTCTTGACAACAGCTCCGCTCCTTAGGCTATTTGGGAATTAGAATCATTACAGTGATGTTTTTGTTGTTTAACAAACTTTCCAAAGTGTTGTCTACGCCAAGGGTGATTCATTGGAGGAATATAAGTTTTCTTTGGTTTTGGTGGAGTATAGTCAATATCTAAGTCTTTTGATTTCACCTCATGCTCAGGTACTTCTTCCAGGACATAGATGTCTTTGTCATTAACACAGCAGTATTTACAGTTATCAAAAGCCTGGATAAACATTACCTTTGTTCCTTTACGGTAATGGATTTGAAGTCCATTGCTGTCAATCATGCGATAGTATTTATTGGAATGTCTTATACAATGACCCGTATCTACAGTTCTTTCGCACAAAACTGCAAGAATTAAGTTGATTTTTTCATTTTCTGGTTGCTCTACGAACACAGATTTGATACCATTAAGAGGAAGCGAGAACTTCTCATTGAATTCCTTTATGTAGGAGTTTAGGAATTCATTTGCAGCGTCTATAGTCGTTATGCCTGCAAGTCTTAACTCGATTGGCAGGCGAGACTGTAGCGTCTGATTTAAGCGTTCTACACGTCCTTTGGCTTGTGGTACACTGCTTGATTCAAGTTCAACCCCAAGTTGTTTACAGGCATAAGCAAACTGTGTGTAAGTATCCTCATCAATTGATGGGGAGCTTTTCTTTTTATAGGTGAAGACTGTACGACGGTCTGTAAGGAACTTGTAGGGTATACCATAAGTTGTGAGTATCTGATGAAATACATGATAATAACCATTCAGGGTTTCCTGGGTATCAAAGTATCCTCCAGTAATTCTTCCTGTAGCATCATCAATAGCCAGATGCAAGTGCCATATCTGACCAGGAATCCATTCGTATGGAGTTGCATCCATCTGTTCAAGTTCGCCGAAATAAGCAACTCTGGGACGCCGAGAGTGAGCGTCTTCGACAGCAACAAGATTAGTTTGTATCTGATTAGCTTCTTTCTGGGTTTTTGCCGCTTTTTTATCGGCTTTTAATTTTTCTTTGATTCTCTTTTTCTTAGCTTTAGTAACCTTAGGAGAAAGAATGTATTCTGCCTCAAGAATAGACATAACAGCTGAAGGGGAGATGTTGATATCTTCATGTTTCCCTAATAACTCGGTAAAGTGCTCAAAATTGGCATCATAGTATTTTGTGCGGTATAAATCGACAATAAGCCTGCGTGTTTCATCTGGGATAGTATTAGCAGGCTTACGACCTCTGTTACCATGAATAAAATAAGATTTTCCTTGTTCCCTGTAACCTTTAAGCATTCGATTAACATGTCTCACAGTACAACCAAGAGTGATAGCAGCCCTCTGCTTGTTTGGATGTGGGTGATCGGCTAATGCTTTAATTACCTCGTACTTTTTTTGTTCATCCATTGATAGTTCAACCTTTCTGATATTAGTCACCTCCATCTGCTGATGGAAGTATTATACTACATTGGGACATTTTCCCTTGTGGTATATTAGGACATTATCACAAATGGTTCATACAAGGGAAAAAGAAAATAAAAAAGTCCTTGACAAAAGAGAAATACCGTTGTAATATAAGTAAGTCGCCCGAAAGGGAGACAGGAATTTCAAAATAAATTGAAAAAAGTCCTTGACAAACAGCTCTGAAGCTGATATACTTAACGAGCTGTCGCTGAAAAGGACAGAGAACATTGACAACTGAACAGTGAAACAACCTTGAAAGATTTCTAAGAGAAATAATCATTCGAGTGCAACTCGAAACCTTTTAAGAACAGTAATAGGAAGCAGAAA
>Ga0256404_1011570_pt1 | contig 11763 bp, 9 predicted proteins | sample RumenRJG_01DNA_FD_185990 | JGI IMG/M metagenome (GOLD analysis project Ga0256404, IMG submission 185990) | Bovine rumen microbial communities from Lethbridge, Alberta, Canada - RJG_01 | ecosystem: Host-associated > Mammals > Digestive system > Stomach > Rumen | place: Canada: Alberta | collected... | reverse complement strand
ATGATAGATATTTGGCTTCAGAGGGAGGTGTAAAAATCATGAGAAAAGGGACAATGACTTATCAGCCGAAGAAGAGATCCCATGCTAAGGTTCATGGTTTCCGTGCTAGAATGTCAACTGCCAACGGTAGAAAAGTTTTAGCAGCAAGAAGAGCTAAAGGCAGAAAAGTATTATCTGCGTAAAAACCGGCCTGATTGATCATAACAGAATGCTTTTGATTTGAATGGAGAGTTTCGTCGGTCGAAACTCTCTTTTGCGCTTAAGAGGCGTATGTAATCCGAAATTGGAGTATTTATGAAGTTTTCAGATTCACTGAAAAAAAATGCGGATTTTCAGTTTATCTATCAAAACGGAAAATCTGTCGGCAATCGGATCATGGTACTGTACGTGTTTCGCACACACAGGGATACCAACCGGATTGGTATTTCCGTGAGCAAAAAGGTAGGAAACAGCGTAGTGAGACATCACCTGACACGTTTGGTTCGTGAAAGTTATCGCCTGAATGAGGAAAAATTTGTTAGAGGTCTCGATTTCATTGTGATCCTGAGGCCTGGCGCGAAAGAAAGCAATTTCTTTGAAGTCGAACGCGCATTGCTGTATCTTGCAGGAAAACAGCACATTTTAAGAAATGAAGATGATCAGATTTGAAATGGTTACTGATTAAATTGATCAAGCTGTATCGAAAGTATATTTCGCCGGCTAAAATTACGAAATGTCCGTACACACCGACCTGTTCTGCCTATGGTCTGCAGGCTATTGAAAAATACGGTGCCCTGAAGGGAGGACTGATGGCAGCCTGGCGTATTCTTCGATGCAATCCGTTTTCACATGGCGGGTATGACCCCGTCCCGTGAAAAAGAAGGGATAAGGAATATCAAAATTGAAACTGTTAATGACAAAAAGCAAAACATTCCTGATCGGATGGATTGCACTCGGTCTCGGCGCCATCATGAATGGCATTTATTACGGACAAAGTGCGATTGGTCTTGAGAATATCGGCCTTTGCATTATCTTATTCACATTGGTTATTTATCTTGCCCTGACACCGCTGACCTATCAGCAGCAGAAATTTTCTATTCTTTCTGCAAAGATGAATCCCGAAATACAGGCGATTCAAAAAAAGTATAAAGGGAAAACAGATCAGATTTCCATGCAGAAGATGAATGACGAAACCCAGCTGGTTTATGCCAAATACGGTGTAAATGCGATGGGATCCTGCCTTCAGCTTGCCATCCAGATGCCTATTCTGTTTGCTCTTTATCAGGTTATATGGCGTGTTCCGGCCTACGTTACCAAGGTAAAAGAAGCATTTTTGCCGCTCGCCAATGCACTGATGGGAATATCCGGTGCAGAGGATTATATGACGGGCGTTGCAAAGACATTGAATGTAAACTTTTCATCGATGACCCAGAATACGATCATCGATGTACTTTACAAGTTCAAGCCTTCGGATTGGACGGCACTTTCAAAAGAGTTCACAGACTTAAAACCTGCCATCGCAGCTACTCAGAAGCAGGTAGACAGAATGAACTATTTCCTCGGACTGAATATTGCAGATTCTCCGTGGAACATCATAAAGAGTGCAGCAGCCAGCGGTGCCATTCTTCTTCTGATCGGCGCTGTTATGATCCCGTTACTGGCAGCACTGACCCAGTGGATCAGCACAAAAATTTCCATGTCGGCTTCCGGCAGCAGCAGTTCCGGAATGACGGATACCGCAGCTCAAAGTATGAAGACAATGAACACCTTTATGCCGATAATGTCTATGTTCTTCTGCCTGACGCTTCCTGTAGGTATGGGACTTTACTGGATTGCCGGTGCGGTTATCCGTACAGTTCAGACAGTGATCATCAACAAAAAGCTTGAAAAAGAAGGTGTTGATGAAATCATAGAAAAGAATAAGGAAAAGGTCGACAGGAAGAGAGAAAAACAGAAAGAAAAAGAAGGACTTACATCGGAAAAGATGAAGCAGTACGCTTACCTGAACACAAAGAATATTGACAGAGAGAAGAAAAACCGTGATCTTCAGAGACAGGCGGCCAGCGCCCAGATCGATGAATCAAAAGAAAAGCCGACCAATGTCAGAAAAGGCTCCATGATGGAAAAGGCAATGATGGTTCAGGAATACGATGAGAAGCATAAAAAGAAATAAAGATTGGAAACAGGCGTAATCATCATTTTGGAGGGAAGTACTTTAGATGTCAGATTACATCAGAGTCAGCGGAAAAAACGTTGAAGATGCTCTTCTGGAAGCTTCCATTCAGCTCCAGACCAGCAGTGACAACATTGAATACAATGTAATTGAGAAGGAAACAAAGGGATTTCTCGGGATTGGAGCAAAGAAAGCCGTCATTGAGGCAAGAGCCAGAAGAACGGATGAAGATATTGTTAAAGAGGTCTTCAGCAGCAAAAAAACCGGGAAAAAACCGGAATCTGCTGTAAAAAAGCAGGAAAACACCAGAGACACGTCAGGCAGCGGACAGCCTGCGAAAGATAAATCGGAAACAAAGAAGGCAGAAAAGTCTGTTTCTGAAAAAGCAGCAGAAAAGATTTCTGTACAGACAGAAAAATCTGCTGAAAAGACGGCCGAAAAAACATCGGACAAAAATAACGAGAATAGAAAGAATATCCGCAGACAACCGTCCGGGAAACCTGTTCCGCCGTCCGACAACAACAGGGTGAAGGATGTGCCTGCAAAAAAATCAACAGAAGCAGCTTCCAGAAGAGAAACGGAGCCGAAATCAAAAGCTCAGGCGGATCCGGAGGAAGTTAAAAAGTCGGCGGAACAGTTTCTTACGGATCTTTTTAGTGCTATGGGTGCAGATGTAAAGATCACGGAAGAGTTTGCGGAGGATGTTCTTTCCATTAATCTGGAAGGTGATGACATGGGTATGCTGATTGGAAAGCGCGGTCAGACACTGGATTCCATTCAGTTCCTTACCAGTCTGGTGGTAAACAAGGGCAAATCTTCTTATGTACGGGTAAAGGTGGATACCGAAAATTATCGTGACAGACGGAAACAGACACTGGAAAACCTGGCCAGAAACATTGCCATAAAGGTTAAAAAGACCGGAAAACCGGTTTATCTTGAACCGATGAATCCGTACGAAAGAAGAGTTATCCACTTTGCTTTGCAGAATGATCCCTACGTATCCACACATTCCGAGGGAGAAGATCCCTGCCGGAAGGTTGTTGTGACACCGAAGAAGAGAACGGAAGAGTAAAACGTACTAAAGAAGCAGTAAAGCAGTAATAAAATGATATGAGTGTCAAAAGTACCTTTTGCCACTCATTTATGATTACGCGTGGCTTCGCTGCTTCGCAGCTCCCACCACGCTGCCACATTCGGCATTTTCGTGACGCTTACGCGCCACTTCATGCCTCATGTGGGGCGTGTCAATAAGTCCTGCCACCACACGCATGCAAGCATGCGTGGTGGCAGACTTTTGACACTGTAATCATAAAATAAAGAAGAATGAACAGGCCGCTGCAGTTTCAATTGTAAAATGGAATTGCAACCGCCTGTTTTTTCGTTATAATAGCCTTAATAGTTTCAGAGACTGAGGTTTAGTAAAATGTATGATACAGAAAATGATACAATAGCAGCCATATCGACAGCCGTCAGCGAATCCGGCATAGGTATCATCCGTGTCAGCGGTCCGGACGCGATCACCTGTACAGACCGGATATACCGGTCCAAAAATGATAAATTTCATCTCAGGGATGCGAAAACACATACCATCCATTACGGCTATATTTATGATGGAAGTGAATGTATTGATGAGGTTCTGGTTTCTGTTATGAAGGCTCCGGGAACCTATACCGCTGAAGATACGGTGGAGATCAACTGTCACGGCGGTGTATTTGTCATGAAAAAAGTGCTGGAGACAATCCTTAAAACCGGGGTGAGAGCGGCAGAGCCGGGAGAATTTACCAAACGCGCTTTTTTGAACGGACGTATTGATCTTTCCCAGTCGGAAGCCGTCATGGACGTGATTGAGTCAAAAAACAGTATGGCGCTTTCAAATTCACTGAATGCCCTGGGAGGTTCAGTCCAAAGAAAAATAAAATCACTGCGCGCGCAGATTCTGGAAAGTACTGCCTTCATCGAGTCGGCCCTGGATGATCCGGAGCATTATTCGGCAGATGGATATGCCCTTGTACTTTCAGAAAAGGTCAGTTCCTGGGCGGATGACATCAGGCATATGATCCGCACCTTTGATGATGGACGAATGCTTCGGGAGGGAATTAATACGGTTATTGTAGGGAAACCGAACGCCGGAAAATCCTCCTTTTTAAATCTCCTTATCGGAGATGATAAAGCAATCGTCACGGATATAGCCGGAACTACCCGCGATATACTGACAGAAACAGTGAATATAGGCGATGTAACTTTGAACCTTGCGGATACGGCCGGTATCCGGGACACCAGTGACAAGGTTGAAAAAATAGGTGTGGACCGGGCAATGAAAGCAGCACAGGAAGCAGATCTTATCATTTATATTGTAGACAGTTCGACAAATATCGATATGAATGATAAGAAAATCCAGAAGGCGATCGAAGGTAAAAAATCAATTATTCTGCTCAACAAGACGGATCTTAAAAAAGAAATCGATACGGAAAAATTCCGGAACGAACATCCCGGGGTACCGGTCATTCCATTCTCCGCACTGAAGGGAAGCGGTCTGAAAGAATTCGAAGAAACACTGAAAAATATGTTTTATACGGGTGCCGTAACGTATAATGATCAGGTAGTTATTACCAATGTACGGCAGAAAAATCTTCTCCAGAAAGCGCTGGAAAGTCTTGAAATGGTACAAAACAGTATTTCGCAGGGCATGCCGGAGGATTTTTATACGATTGATCTGGAAGATGCCTATGCATCTTTGGGGAAAATTATCGGAGAACAGATTGAGGACGATCTGGCAGATGAGATATTCAGTAAATTCTGCATGGGTAAATAATCAGAAAACAGTCAGATAAACAGAAATAAGAACGGACAGGCACAAATTCAAATGGAAGATAATAAAAAGGTTCTTGAAAAGTATATCGATGTAGCCGTTGTCGGAGCGGGGCATGCCGGCTGTGAAGCGGCGCTTGCCTGTGCACGGCTTGGTCTTGAAACCGTTGTGTTTACGGTCAGTGTGGAGAGTATTGGCATGATGCCCTGCAATCCGAACATCGGCGGAAGTTCCAAGGGACATCTGGTTCGCGAGGTCGATGCTCTGGGCGGTCAGATGGGAAAAAACATTGACCGGACTTTTATTCAGTCCAAAATGTTAAACAGTTCCAAGGGACCGGCTGTTCATTCTCTTCGTGCTCAGGCGGATAAGGCAGCCTACAGCGCACTTATGCGTCAGACTCTTGAAAATCAGGATCATCTGACGATACGTCAGATGGAAGTAACAGACATTCTGACCGATGAACACAACCGGATCTGCGGTGTGCGCACGTACTCAGGAACTGTTTATCACTGCCGCGCGGCTGTACTTTGTACCGGAACATACCTGAGAGCCAGATGCATATACGGAGATGTGAGCAATTATACCGGACCGAACGGACTGCAGGCGGCCAATCATCTGACGGATTCCCTTCAGGAACACGGAATCCGGATGCGCCGGTTCAAAACCGGAACTCCGGCCAGAGTAGATGGAAGAACAATTGATTATTCGAAGATGACCGAGCAGTTCGGTGATAAGCGTGTTGTTCCTTTTTCCTTTGAGACAGACCCTGAAAGTGTACAGATTCAGCAGGTAAGCTGCTGGCTTACGTATACAAACGAAAAAACGCATGCGATTATCCGTGAAAATCTGGATCGTTCTCCGCTTTATTCCGGTAAAATAGAGGGAGTAGGTCCGCGGTACTGCCCATCCATCGAGGATAAGGTAGTTAAATTTGCAGATAAGGACAGACATCAGGTGTTCATTGAACCACAGGGACTCGGAACGAATGAAATGTACGTTGGAGGTATGTCCAGTTCCCTGCCGGAAGATGTCCAGGATGCTATGTATCATTCCGTGGCCGGTATGGAACACGTAAAGATAGTTAAAAATGCCTATGCCATAGAATATGACTGCATTGATGCCACCCAGCTGAAAAATACCCTTGAATTTAAGGATATACCCGGACTTTTCAGCGGCGGACAATTTAATGGAAGCTCCGGTTATGAGGAAGCGGCTGCGCAGGGACTGATCGCCGGTATCAATGCTGCCATGTATGTTCAGAAGAAAGATCCACTGGTAATCGACCGTTCCGAAGCCTACATCGGTGTACTGATTGATGATTTAGTTACAAAAGATAATATGGAACCATACCGAATGATGACTTCCCGGTCGGAGTATCGTCTGCTTTTGCGCCAGGATAACGCAGATCTAAGACTTACGGAAAAAGGATATAAAGTCGGACTTATTTCAGAAGAGCGTTATCATAGAACACTCAAAAAGAAACAGGAGATTGAAGAAGAAATCAGGAGGGTATGGAACACAAAAGCGGGTGCGAACGCTGCCGTTCAGCAGTTTCTGGAGAATCACAACAGCACACCGCTGAAAACAGCAGTGTGTCTTGGAGAACTAATTCGCCGTCCGGAGCTTGATTATGAGATGCTGGCACCGATTGACACCGGTCGTCCGGAGCTTCCGGAAGATGTCCGCGAACAGGTGAATATCGAAATCAAATATGAAGGGTACATCCGTCGGCAGAGAACCCAGGTACAGGCCTTTAAGAAGATGGAAAAAAGAAAAATTCCGGAAAACTTTGACTATGATGAGGTACCCAGTCTTCGCATTGAAGCACGGCAGAAACTGAAAAAGATCCGCCCGGCATCTCTGGGTCAGGCATCCAGAATAGCCGGCGTTTCCCCGGCTGATATTTCTGTGCTGCTTGTCTATATGGAAAGCCGTGAAAAGAAAAATGCGGAAACATAAGCCAGAAGCACAGGCAAAAAAGATAAGCAAAAAGGATAAGCGAAAAACATAAGCAAAAAGGATAAGCGAAAAACATAAGCAAAAAGGATAAGCGAAAAACATAAGCGAAAAAGATAAGCGAAAAAGATAAGCAAAAGGGATAAGCAAAAAGACAAGTTAAAAAGACAGGCTGTAAATAAAAGCGGGCAATGAATTTAATTAAATATCATCGATAACGCGGAAAATCAGCCGATCTTCAGAGACAAATTCAGGGAAAAGGCAATATATGGAGCAGATTGAATTACTTAAAAGCGGAGCGAAGGAACTTGGAATTGAACTAAGTGTCCGGCAGCTGCAGGAATTCAGCTTATTTTATGATATGCTGATAGAAAAAAATAAGGTCATGAACCTTACTGCGATTACAGAACCCAGAGACGTGGTAATTAAACATTTTCTGGATTCGCTTTCGCTGGTAAAGGTAATAAAACCGGAACCGGGTATGAAAATACTGGATCTTGGAACAGGAGCCGGATTTCCAGGAATACCGCTCAGAATAGCTTTTCCGGAGACAAATTATGTACTTGCAGACTCGTTAAATAAACGATTGAATTTCATTAATGAATATATCGAAAAATATCGATATGATAATATTGTAACTGTTCATGGACGCGCGGAAGACCTGTCCCGCCAGAAAGAATACAGAGAAAGCTTTGATCTATGTGTATCCCGGGCAGTTGCCAACCTGTCAACCCTTTCGGAATACTGCCTTCCGTTTGTAAAAACGAATGGTATGTTTGCTGCGTATAAGTCGGAAGATATTGAAGAAGAAGTAAAAAATGCCGGAAGTTCACTGAAAATCCTGGGTGGAAAGCTGGAAAAGGTCACTCATTTTACACTCGGTCCGGATAAACTTAAAAGAACCATTGTTCTGATTAAAAAAGTCAGGGAGACCCCGGTCAAATATCCGCGAAAAGCAGGAACTCCTTCAAAGGAACCATTATGAACATTCCAAAGAGCAATAAATAGTAATACAGAGCAATAAAAGAGTAATAAAGAAGAATAAATGGCAGATAAAAAAATCCCCGAATACCGTTTTGAACAGCGGTATTCGGGGATTTTTTGAGAAAGTATTCAATGTCAACGACTGACAAGAATCAACAGTTATTTACTTGTGGCAATTACTTATAATTACAGAAGTGCTGCTGTTTCCTGAGGTTTTTCAATATGAGGAAGCTTTTTGGACATATCAACACCGGCCAGGTCAATTCTATTATTGAATTGCTTATAGGATTTGGCAATCTCAATTTCACCTGCAAGCTGCTTCCCATAGATTATCTTTGTCGGAAGAGCCAGAAGAGCAAGCGATCTTCGAATATCCATGTTCAGATATTTACTCTGAAGGCTTCCCCAGAAGTATCGGCCGCTTCCGCTGCCGTAATGAGCAGCCTCATAGGCCGCATCAATCGTTTGATCTTTAAGCTTAAATGGATTATAGTAACAATTTTCTTCCAGCTGATATTCAATATTTTTTCTGTTAACAATCAGGTAATAGGCAGTTCGGCCGAAAATTGGAACAGAAAATAACATATTGATAAATTTCGATGTGCCAGACGGCACTTCTTTTAAGATATCCAGTGAAGGCGGATTGATCATCACAAGCCTGCTGACACGGTCCGGGTAAGCTGCAGCAAAAGAAACAGCGAAAGATGCCGAAAAGCCGGAAGTGACAACCTCCGTACGATCACCGATAACATCACTGATAAAATCACGGATCATTAGTACATTGAAATAGTTTGTGTAATCAAGACCAGGCTTTTCAGAACGTCCGCAGCCTGGAAGATCAAGTATATAAACAACATGATCCTTTACGAGTTCCGGAACCAAAGCCTTCCATTCATAACCGCTGGAAATCACATCGGCATCATGAATGAGAAGAATAGGATCATCCCCCTGACCGGTAACTTCATAGTAAATATTTCCATATTTCCACTCGTATTTTTTCCCGTTTGCCTTGTTAAGTATATTCTTAAGAAGAGCGCGGGAAGAAACATATTTATTGAATGCATAGCAGCATCCGGTAATGAAAATCCCGGTTTTGACAATCTTCTTAAATTTATTATTGCCGTTTCCCATTAATAACTCTCCTCGTATGCATGTAAGAAGCTATTGAAAATAACACTCTTATAGTATAAACTAAATTGTCGCAACTTACAAATAATTTCTTGGGTACGCAGGAGTTTATACATAAAATGCTAGAGGAGTACATAAGACAGCAGCTGTCTGACCTGGAGGAGGATGCTGATCAACTGACAGAACAGTTAAAAAAACTGAATGAACAGGAAAAATCAGCGGAAGAGATTTTAAATTCTCTTACAGAACACGAAGATATCGGAATGGAAATTTTTTCGCCGAGAAGTAATGAAAGCGAACTGAAAGCAAAAATAGAAGAGCAGACAGATCATATAAATGAATTAAAATTTCAGCAGGATCAGGTAGCTGATAAAATAAGCAGAAATCGAGAAGAAGAAGATAAGTGGAAAAAATTACTTGAAGAAGCACTGGAAAAAAGAAATAAAGAGGAAGAAGAAAATTTCAACCGAATAAGCAGAGAAAATATTCAAATTTGTAGTAAAAAGGAAATCACTGCTCCGGATGCAAATAGTTCTTTCATTATTAATAATGAAGATTATCAAAATAAAGTACGAACTGAAGAAAATCTGAAAGAAGAAAACCTGAATGAGGAAAGCAATAAGCAAACCATAGAGGAATGGAAAAATGCATACATAAAACAATTGGAAACTATCCTCGAAAGATTAAACCAGTGCAGCAAAGATTTGTATTCAGATCGCAAAAAGTGCGGAAATGAAATCAGAAATCTCCAGTACTATCTGAAAGCACTGATTAGCTCCTATAAAAAATCATAATTCAAAGATAACAGAATTAAAAAACCTTAAGCATGGCATTATTCAATGGAAATATACTAAAATGACAAATAAAAATATGTAAAAAACAGAGCGGAATGTTTCACGTGAAACATTCCGCTCTGTTTTAGCAATTTATATGGCAGCCGTAAGTTCTATAAAACATTGTAAGTGGGTTTATTAAGCCACAGTGGATGAAGAATGAAATGTTTCACGTGAAACATTTTTCTTTATATGGTATTGGAAGGTGTTCTGTGGTAAAATACTTGCCGTAAAGGAGTTATAGAGTATGGGTAAGGTTTTAGTAATTGCAAACCAAAAAGGTGGCGTAGGCAAGACAACAACGGCGATCAATCTGAGTGCGGCTTTAGCAGAACTTAATAAAAAGGTTCTGGTTATTGATCTGGATCCTCAGGGAAATACAACCAGCGGATTTGGAGTGGATAAAAGTTCAGTTGATAAAACAAGTTATGAAATGCTGATTGGTGAAGAGACGATCGACAACTGTATTGTCAGAAAAGTGTATAAGGAACTTTGTCTTATTCCTGCAAATATTAATCTGGCTGCAGCTGAAAATGATCTGATTGACAGGGAAATGAAAGAGTTTGCCCTGAAAAATCTTCTGGCTGATATCAGAAACAGGTACAACTTTATAATCATTGACTGTCCGCCATCCTTGAATCTTCTTACCATTAATGCTTTATGTGCAGGTGATTCGGTAATAATTCCTGTACAGTGTGAATACTATGCGCTGGAGGGACTCTCTCAGCTGTTGCAGACAATACAGCTGGTGACGGAGAGAATGAATCCTGCACTGACCATAGAAGGAATTCTGTTTACTATGTATGATTCCAGAACGAATCTTTCTGCACAGGTTGTAGAAAATGTAAGAAGTAATCTTGATGTATACATTTTTAAATCTATGATTCCAAGAAATGTGCGTCTGGCAGAAGCTCCAAGCTATGGAATTCCTGTAACAAAGTATGATCCGAGATCCGCAGGAGCAGACAGCTATATAAAACTGGCAAGGGAAGTTATTAAGATAGAAAAGAGGAAGTAATGGCAAAAAAGTTTGGTCTTGGAAAAGGACTGGACGGACTGTTTCCTGATTACACAAAAAGAAATAAAGCTACGGACAGGAAAACGGAACCTATCGAAAGCATTAAAGACGCTAACGATTCGAAACATTCTGAATCCGGAGAGGAAAGTTCTGAAGACGCAGTAAAAAAACGGAGTATTCAATCTTCTTCGGACAGTCTGTCAACCACAAAAATGAAAGCTTCCCGAAAAACAACTTCGGGGAAAACAACTACGGAGAAAGAAACTTCGAGGCAGACAGCTTCAGGGAAAGCAACAGGAAAAAGGTCTTCTTCCGGTAAAAGGGTGTCTAAAAGGTCTGCTTCCGGAGTGGGAGCATCACCAGATGAAGAAAATAACGTAAAAGCTTTTGAAGACGAAACTGCAAAAGAAGAAGTAATTATCGGAGAAGTTTCAGAAGGCGAAGAAGTATCGGAAGGAGAAGAAGCTTTCGAGGATGAAGAATCACCAGAAGGTAAAGAAACTTTAGAGTATGAAGAAGTACCGGAAGGTGAAGAAGCGTCAGAGGATGAAGAAGTACCGGAAGGTGAAGAAGCGTCAGAGGACGAAAAATCACCGGAAGGCGAAGAAGTGTCAGTGTATGAAGAAGCGCCGGAAGGCGGAGAAGCATCAGAAGGCGAACCAGAAGGAAACATTGAAGAATATGACAGTAAAGACCGCAAAAATTCTGAAGCTGTGCTTCGTATTTCTTTGATTGAACCGGGAGCAGATCAGCCGAGAAAAAGCTTTGACAGGGAAGCGCTTGAACAGCTTTCCGATTCTATAAAAAAGTTTGGTGTATTGCAGCCGATCGTTGTTAAGAAGGTGGATGAACATTATGAAATCGTTGCCGGAGAACGGCG